>Ga0302319_10000091_pt1 | contig 169074 bp, 150 predicted proteins | sample Bog_T0_2_FD_203319 | JGI IMG/M metagenome (GOLD analysis project Ga0302319, IMG submission 203319) | Peat permafrost microbial communities from Stordalen Mire near Abisko, Sweden - Bog_T0_2 | ecosystem: Environmental > Terrestrial > Soil > Wetlands > Peat | place: Sweden: Abisko, Stordalen...
CAGTGTTTGCAGGAAAGCGACATTATACCCTCCAACTCTCTTCGTCACTGTCGCTTCGCTCGGCGACTCGAGAGTATCGCTCATCCTTTCAGTGGCCACAAGCCCCTCTTTCCGCCGCTGCTACAGCTATAGAGAGTCAAACCTCAATGTATCTCTATCGAATACCCTCCCGTCTTTTTCATCGATCGGGGAAGGCGCGGACCAGTGCCCGGATGCGGGCGGCGTAGTCGGGGTCCCGGCCGTAACGGCGTCGCAACGCCCGGTCGCGGGTCAGCAGGAACAGGATGCGGTCGCGCCGGGGCAACCGGTCACGGGCGGGCTGGGGCCGCAGGGTGCCGTCGGGCTCCAGTCGGGCGATGAAAAACACCGCCCGGCAATACAGACCGAACAATGTTCCTTCGTTGATCGGAAAATCCCGGACGAGCAGAGAGCAATGATAATAGTGTCTGGCCTGATAATAGTTGTTAAAAATATCCTGGATGGTCTCAAACCGCTCATCGGGATGGGTGATGGTTTTTAGCAGCCGCTCGTACTTGTATCCGATCAGTCCATGCAATCGAGAGCGGGTTTCAAAGACGAATTCCTCCCTCTTTCGTTCCGAGAGTTGTTTGGCCAGCTCCCGCAGAATCATGGCCAGCAGGATTTCCAGCGCCCGCCGCTCGGTGGCCAGCTGGGGCGGTACCGCCATCATCTTTTCAAAGGGATCGATCAACTGCTGGGCGTGGTGAAGCGGCCTGACCGGGCGCAGCGACTCGCCGAGCCATCCCTTCTGTTTCAGTCCGACCACCGCCCTTGGCCAGGCCATGGCGATCAACTGGGCGATGGTCCGGTGGGCGTCCTGGCGCCTGACCTCTTCTTCGGTCCGCAGAAAGGACAGCACGCCGTCGAGCCAGCGGTCGGTCCAGGTGCGTTGGGGCAGAATTACCCGGGGCCGCTGGGCGATCACCAGCGGTCGGTCCAGGACATCCAACTCCGGCGGCGGCGGGGTGAAATCGATGCGCCGCTGCCCGAACGGATCGCCGCGGAGGCCGTCGCCCCCGGCGTCCGGTCCGGCATCGATGATCAGTCCGTCCCGCGCTTTACGTTTGGCCATGATTGCCCGGCAAACCGGCTGAGGTTACCCCGAATCGTTCCGGCCTGACGGCAGTCCACAATCGGGCACGCCTCAGGTCAGGTGCGGTCGGGTCAGGTAGTCTTCGGCTTGCATCTCCATCAACCGGCTGACCGTGCGCTCGAACTCGAAGGCATGCACGCCGTCCCGGTAAAGCGTTTCGGGCGGGCCGTCGGCGGCGATGATGACGTTGACCCGGTGTTCGTAAAGCGCATCGATCAGGTTGGTGAAGCGGCGGGCCTCATTGCGCTGCTCGGCCTTCAGGACCGGCACGTCGTCGATGATCACCGTGTGAAAATGGGTGGCGATGGCGATAAAGTCGCCGGCGCCGAACGGCTTTGCGCACAGTTCCCAGAAATTGACCCAGGCCACGCCCTTGGCCGAACGCGGAATCTCGATGCGCCGGCCCTGCACCAGCAAATGGCTGGCCTCTCCCGGGTCGCTGCCGGTCAGGTGGGCGAAGGTGTCTTCGAGGTGGCGGTCGGTGGCGGGGCCAAGCGGGTGGTAATAGACCGGCAGGCCCTTCAACCGGTCGAGCCGATAGTCGGTGCCGCCATCAAGCGCCAGCACGTCAAGGCGTTGCTTCAACAGCGCGATGAACGGAAGGAAACGCGGCCTTTGCAATCCGTCCTTGTACAAAAGGTCGGGTGCCCAGTTGGAGGTGGCCACCACCACCACGCCCAGGTCGAACAGCGTGGTGAACAGCCGTCCCAGAATCATCGCGTCGGCGATGTCGGTCACATGGAATTCATCGAAACACAGCAGCCAGGCATTGCCCGCAAGATGGCGGGCGAATTCGGGCAGTGCCTCATCGACACTTTTGATACCGCCGGTCGCACGCAGGGCGGTGCGGTGGGCGTGCATTCGGGCGTGAACATCCAGCATGAACTGGTGAAAATGAACCCGTCGTTTGCGCGCCACCGGTGCTGCTTCAAAGAACAAATCCATCAGCATCGACTTGCCGCGGCCAACCCCGCCATAAAGGTACAGCCCCTGGGGCGCCGGATCCCGACGCCGGGCCAGACCCAGGCGTTCCCGCCAGCCCTCACGGCCGTCATGGGGTCGGTAGCCGACCAGGGCGTGGGAGAGGCTTTCCAGCTTCTCCACCGCCAGCTCCTGATCGGGGTCAAAACGCAGAATGCCATCGCGCCGTCGCGCCCGATAAATCGCCAGGGGTCCGTTGCTCATCTCACCAGACTTTGGGCTGGAATTTGCCGTCATTGAGAATTGTCACCGTATCCCCGCTCTGGCCGAGGACGAACAAGCCCTTTTGATAGGCGTAGCGGGCGACATTCTCGTCGAAGAGGATGCCGGCAATCGCGCCAAGCACCTTATGATCACGGTATTGCGGAAAAATTTCCTTGAATATGCTCAATCGCTCCAGGTGGTTATCGACATGGGCGATTTTTGGTCTGGTCTTGACCTCGATAACCACCGCATGGTCGGTGTTGACCACCAGGATATCAATCTCGGTGGCGCGCCCGTCGCGTTCACCCTGGACGTTGCGGGCGATGAAGTGGACCGGGATGCCGCGCGCGGCGAACAGGCGTCTGGCTGCCGGGACCACCAGTTCCTCGGCGAACTCGCCGATCTGATTAGAAAAATGGCCCATCCGTCGCGACAATTCGCGCAAAGCCGCCTCGGTTTCGGCATGACGGCGGAGGGCAATCTGATCATTTGCCTTGATCTGCTGATCGGTTGCCTTGAACCGTTCGTCGGTCGCCTCGTTGAGGCGTGCGATTCGTTCGTCAGTCGCCTCGTTGAGGCGCGCGATTCGTTCGTCGGTCGCCTTGAACAGGCGCCAGACGTCGTCGAGCGTCACCGTTGCCGTCATCGCCTCACCCGCTCCATCGCGTTTGCCCGCCGACTCACGATCGGGTTCACACCGGCCCTCACTATATCGTGCGTCGGTGCCGGCTGTCACCGGTCGGGCGACACGGTCGGGCCGGCGCTTCGCCAAATCTCACCATGCCCTGGAAGCAGCGGAATCACCTCAACCCGGCCCTCCCCGCCGACCCGGACAGGGAGGAAGCAGAAAATGCGTCGTTCATCTCGGGCTCGGAGCGGCAACGCTTTTTGCTGCACCGCACTCCAGGAACAACCCGAAACAAATACTTGACAAACATGGCCTCCCGTTGAAAGAGTGTCCACTGACCCGAAAATGGACGCGGGGGTGCAGGTCAGACGGAAAAAAATCTCCATCAAACGAATGTTCTCCACGAAGGGGCGGTGGCTGGCGGCCCGCGATTCGCGGCACCATAACCGGTGCCGTTTGGCGGGGGACAATCCGGCGGGCGCCAATGCTGCACAAAAGAAAAATCAGGGGGGAGTGTCGTGATTATCATCCAAAGGTATCCGCTTCGTGTCTTCATGTGTGCCATGGCTTTGTTCTGTCTGGATGTCAAGGCGGTGCGTGGCGCCGAATGTACCGTCAAGGTTGGCCGGGTGTTGCCGATGACCGGCGCCTTGCAGGTGGCGTCTTTGGTTCATCCGTGGATTGATGATTTCAAGGTTGGTCAGCTCAGCAAGAAGGGCGGTCTGGTCGTCGGTGGTCAGCATTGTGCCATCGAGATCAAATATTACGATTCCAAATCAACCCCGGCCGGTTCGGGCGAAGCCGCGACCAAGGCCATCGTCGAGGACAAGGTGGACGTGGTGATGGCCTCGTTCACCCCCGACACCACCAACCAACCCACGGAAATGTGCGAGAAGTATCAGATTCCCTGCATCACCACCTCGACGCCGATCGAAGCCTGGTTGACCGGGCCGGACGGCAATCCGCGTGACACCGAATACGGATTCCATTTTTTCTTTCAGGTTGGCGATCTGGTGCGCAATCACCTTGATACGCTGAAGGCGATTCCGGGTGGGTTCAACGGCAAGATCGGCTATCTTTACCCCAACGATCCCGACGGTCTGGTTTTCGATGCGCTGTTCAGTCCGGCCTTTGCCCGCGAAAAGTGGCAGGGGGTCGATCCTGGCCGCATGGAAGCGGGCCTGGCCGACTTCTCCGCCATCGTCGCGAGATTCAAGGAGGCCGGGGTCGAGGTGGTGGCGGGGGTGCTGACGCCGCCGGACCTGGCTCATTTCCTGGCCGCCGCCGGCAAGGCGGCGTTCAAGCCGAAGTTTTACCTGATCGACAAGGTTACGGGATTTGCCGAGGCCATGGCGGCGATCGGCAATCCGGCCGAAGACATTGCCGGGGCGGATTTCTGGTCGCCGGCTTTTCCCGGGCACTCGAGCTATGGCGCCTATGATGCGGAGACTTTGATCGGGACCTACGAGGCAACCAATCCGGGCAAGTACTATTCGCCGCTGCTGGGTCTCGATGATGCCGCCTATGACATCCTGTTTTCGGCGCTGGAACGCGCCGGCAGCACCGCGCCCGACGCCCTGGTCAAGGCGTTGAAGGCCACCGCCATCGATACCGTGGCGGGCAGGATCGCCTTCAACGAGCAGAATTATGCCGTGACCCCGGTGGGTACGGGACAGTGGCGGCTGGACGACAAGAGCCGGCGCTGGGTCAAAGAAGCCGTGTTTTCCGACTTCGTGGACTACGCCCGCACCGGTAGCTTGCGCCTCTATCAGGGACGGTGACGCCAATGGGCACAGTGATGGAGGCTGGTCGCGGCTGGATGGTACGCGCCGGCGCAGCATGGCGGGGCATTGGCGGCCGTCTGATCGGGGCGCAGCTGCTTATCGTGGTGCTGGCGATGAGCGGATTCGCTCTGGCCATCATTTCCTTCGGGCAGTTGGAGGCGATGCTCAACGGCATCATCGACCAACGGGTGCCGGTACTGACCGCTGCCCTGACCCTGGCGCGTGACGGCGAACGACTCAACGTCAGTGCCCCGGCCCTGGCCGCGGCGACCACGGATCAGGAACGCGAGCAGAAATTCGAGGCCATTACCCGGGAGACAAAGGCGCTGGAAGGCAGTCTGGCGGTGTTGCACGGCTTCAACCTGGAGGCGGCGACGGTCGAGGCGGTGGAACTTGGGGTGAGGCGGCTCGGGCAAAACCTCTCCCGCGTTAACGCCCTGGTGGCGGAAGGGCTGAAGGCCGGGCAGGACGCGGACACCTTGCTGGCGGGGATGTCCCAGGTCAGGGACAGCATACAGGCGGAAATCGGTCCGGCTCTCAATACCTCTTCCATGCGCATTACCCTGACCAGCAAGGCGATCAGGGAACGAACGGATGTCTCCAGGGACGAGTTGGAGGCGCTGTCCGCGGACCTTGCCGGTGCGCTCGCGGAAAACCGGCCGATGCTGGCGGTGCAAACCGAGATGCAGGCGGCCACCGGGGCGCTGGCCGATATCCGCAGCGCCGGCAGCCAGGAGGCGGTCAACCAGTTGACCATGAAGTTCAAAGGCGCGATGAGGACGGTTCACGGCACGCTGAAGGGTCTTCCCGCGGTGTTGGGCGGACGCATTCAAGGGCTTTATGGCGAGGTGGCACGGATCGGCGAGGGAGAGGCCGGAATTCCGGCCTTGCGGGCGCGGCGACTCGATCTTCAGCGGCAATCGAGGCTGTTGATCGAGGAAAATCGAAAAATCACCGAGGACATGGCGGCGCATATCCGGGAATTGAGTGATAAATCGGAAAGCGATATCGCGCAGACATCGCAAGAATCGCGGCAAATGCTGGACCGGCGGGCCGATCTGATCCTGGCCGGTGGGGTGCTGACGGTGGTTCTGGCCCTGTTTATTTCGTTTTGGTTTGTCGGCCGGGGGATCGTGGCACCGCTTGCAGAACTGATCAAGGTCATGCGGGAACTGGCCGGCGGCAATATGGCGGTTGCCGTCAGGGCCAGCCGGCGCAGCGACGAAATCGGCGAGATGGGCCGGGCGATGGCGGTCTTCAAGGAAAACGCGCTGGCCTACGATCGGTTGCGGCGGGAGCAGGACGAGATCAGGCAGGTCAGCGAGGAGAAAAACCGGGCCAATATGGACTCGATGGCCCATGACTTCGAGGAGTCCATTACCTCGGTGGTCGCGCGGCTCTCGGCGGTCGCAGTCGACGTTCAGCGTGGTGCCGATCGCCTGGCGGAAACGGCGAAGGATGGACTGTCCCGCGCCGCCACCGTGCTGGCCACGAGCAAGCAGGCCTCGGAAAACATTCAGACCGTGGCCTCTGCGACCGAGGAACTGTCGGGCTCCATCGCCGAGATCACCCATCAGGTGAGCCGTTCGGTGGATATCGCGCGAAACGCTGTGGTTCACGCCGGAACCGCCACCACCACCCTGCGCTCGCTGGAAGATCAGGCCATGGCCATCGGCGAGGTGGTCGGCCTGATCACCAATATTGCCAGCCAGACCAATCTGCTGGCGCTCAACGCAACCATCGAGGCGGCGCGGGCCGGCGAGGCCGGCAAAGGCTTTGCCATCGTCGCCGGCGAGGTGAAGAACCTGGCCACCCAGACCGCCCACGCCACCGAGAAAATCACCCAGCAGGTCCAGGGGGTGCAGGAGGCGAGCCGGGCGGCGGTGACTCACGTCAAGGGGATTTCCGAAACCATCGATGAGATTAACGGCATCACCGCTGCGGTGGCAGCCGCGATCGAAGAACAGGACGCGGTCACCAAGGAAATCGCCAGAAACGTTCATGATGTCGCGATCTGCACCAATGGTGTCTCTGACGCCATTGGTGGATTGGAGGGGTCGGCGGAAATCACGGGTAAAGCAGCGTCCGAATTGTTACACAATGCCACTCAATTAACCGAACAGTCGGCGCAGCTTTCCCGCAAGACCGATGGCTTCATCGCCGGCGTCCGCCTCGCCGCGGCGTCATCGACACGGCAGGAGGGGAGTGTCCTGCGTTCATGATCGGACGCTTTTGCCGTTTGTGTCCCTCGGCCGCCATAAGAGTTTTGCAGGGCTCTGCCCTGCACCTGCAAGGAGGCTCGCCTCCTTGACCTCATAACGTCACGGGTTCAAAGGGCCGACCGGCCCTTTGCGGGTGTGGGCAGAGCCCACAAAATCCTTTCATTTCAACGATTCATCGTAACCTGGCGCATGGCGGGCCAAGCCCCTACCAGTGCCGGTGGTGGTCCTCGCAAAACCACCAGGGGCCACAGCACCCGGAAAGGACGACCACCGCAACTCCGGCCGCGACCAGGCCAACGATCGTCGAGGCGGCCCCGCGGCGGCAGTTCAGTGCTGAACAGGTGTAGGTGAGCAGATGGTTGGCACAGGTCAACATGGTGTGTCCTCGGGTAAGGCAGGCCGCGGCGTTGGCGCCGGTCGACCGCAGTGATATGGCGTGTGGCGTGATGGCTGACGACCCCGGGGCAAGGGGGACGTCCGCCGAAGGTCACCCCGGTATCGTCTCCTGCTGGCGTGACCACATTGCGGCATAGGCGCCGCCCCGGGCCAGCAAGGCGTCGTGGGCGCCGCGTTCGACGATTTCTCCGGCGTCGAGCACGATGATCTCGTCGGCATGGACCACCGTGGACAATCGGTGGGCGATGATCAGGGTGGTCCGACCGGTGCTGACCTCGCGCAGATTGGTCTGGATTTCCCGTTCGGTGTGGGTGTCGAGGGCGCTGGTGGCCTCGTCGAACAGCAGGATCTCGGGCTGCTTGAGAATGGTGCGGGCGATGGCCACCCGCTGCTTTTCGCCGCCGGACAGCTTGAGGCCACGCTCGCCGACCTCGGTCCGGTAGCCGTCGGGCAGGCTCTGGATGAAGTCATGGATGTGGGCGAGCCGGGCGGCGGCTTCGATCTCGGCCGGATCGGCCGAGGGCCGGCCGTAGGCGATGTTGTACTCGATGCTGTCGTTGAACAGCACGGTGTCCTGGGGCACGATGCCGATGGCGGCCCGGACCGAGGCCTGGGTCACTGCGCGGATGTCCTGACCGTCGATCAGTATCCGGCCCTCGGTGGCGTCGTAAAAGCGGAACAACAGCCGGCTGATGGTGGATTTGCCGGCGCCGGTGGGGCCGACGATGGCCACGGTCCGACCGGCCCCCACGGTAAAGGACAGCCGGCGCAGAATCGGCCGCCGCGGGTCATAGGCGAACGTCACATCCTCGAACACGATCTCGCCGCCGCGCCCCTCCAGGGGTTGGGCGCCCGGCGGGTCCTGGATTTCGCGATCGACCGACAGCAACTGGAACATCTTTTCAATGTCGACCAGCGCCTGCTTGACCTCGCGGTAGACGAAGCCAAAGAAGTTGAGCGGCTGATAGAGCTGGATCAGGTAGGTGTTGACCAGCACGAAGTCACCCAGCGTCATGGTGCCGTCGACGATGCCCTGACCGGCCATGTACATGACCGCGCCAAGACCGATGGCGATGATCACGCCCTGGCCGGCGTTGAGCAGGGCCAGCGAGGTCTGGCTGCGCACCGAGGCCCGCTCGTAGGCGCGCAGGGACTCGTCGTAACGACGCGCCTCGTGCTCTTCGTTGCCGAAATACTTGACGGTTTCGTAATTGAGCAGGCTGTCGATGGCGCGGGTGTTGGCCCGGTTGTCGGTCTCGTTCATCTCCCGGCGGAACCGCGTCCGCCATTCCGTGACCAGCAGGGTGTAGGCGACATAGCCGACCACCGTGACCAGCGTCACCAGGGCAAAACGCAGGTCAAACAGTTGCCACAGAATCACCGTGACCAGTGCCAGCTCCAGCAACGTCGGCAGGATGTTGAACAGCATGAAGCGCAGCAGGGTCTCGATGGCCCGGTTGCCGCGATCGATGGAACGGCTGAGGCCGCCGGTCTGGCGCTCCAGGTGAAAGCGCAGGCTCAGGGCGTGCAGGTGGCGGAACACCCCCAACGCCACCGCGCGCACCGCGCGGGCGCCGACCTTGGCAAACAGCGCGTCGCGCAATTCGCCAAAGCCCTGGGACAGCACCCGGGCCAGGCCATAAGCCAGGATCACCCCCACCGGCACCGCGAGCGCCGGGTGCAGGCCCCCGGCCCCATGCCCGGACAGCGCATCCACCGCCATCTTGTAGAGCAGCGGAACGTAAACATTGATCAGTTTTGACAGGAACAGGCAGAGCAGCGCCACCGTAACCCGGACCCGCATCTCGGTATGGTTGCGCGGCCACAGATACGGCAGCAGGCTGCGTAACGGGCCGCCCGCGGGGGACGGCGGGCTCGGGGCGGCGGCAGAGCGGTGGGACATGGGGGACAACCAAGGAGGCGGGCAGGGGCCGGAGTGCGCGGACTGTAACCGATGGGCCGGCGGTTGGCGATGGGGAACAGGCGGCGCGCGCCGGGACCCGCCTGCCCGGAGCCGAGGCAAGGGCGACCGAGGCTGCCGGTCGTCCGGTTACGGGTTCACCGCGTCCAGAGAGAACTGCAAGCGTCCGCCCCTCAGGGCGCTTTTTTCGCCGAGATCCGGACAGAGATTATGGCTGGCCTGATCAAGGGTAAGGCCGGTGAGGTCGTTCAAGGTGGTGAAGGTCAGCGGGCGTCCGATTGCAAGAAAGTAATGTCTAATCGAGAACAGCCCGGCCTGATCCAACATCCAGTTGAGTGCGGGAATTTCATCGGCTCTTTGGGCGCAAAATGTTTCGAATACCTGAAGAAAATCCTGGGTTCCGGCGGTCGGCTGCCAGACGATCACCCGGGCGTTGTAGATCGAGCCGGGTTCGTTGCGTCGGGTGCGGAAACAGGCGAGATCGAAGGGTTTGGCCGGCGACCGGAACATCGGCTCGAACGCCCGCAACCGCTGGTCAACGGCCACGTCGATATCGAGGGTGATCACCGGCGCCCGATAACGGGCCAGCACGGCGGGCAGGGTCAGGAACCGGGCGCAGGCATAAAGTGTCGAGGAGGCGTGGCGGGTCTGAACCGTCGAGACATCGGCCCGGAGGTGGGGAAAACGCCGGCACAACCCGGTGATCCGCGCCACCAGCGCGGCATCGCCGTTCACCAGTGAGAGATGCAGCAGCGTCGGGCGGTCGTGGCCGGCCAGCGCCTCAATGAACGACGGCGCGAAGACCTCAATATACTTCGGGTCGGCGGAGCAGGAATAGATCGGTCCGGCCGGCTCCCCGGTTCCGGTGGTCACCGGGATGGGGTCGGTGTGAAAGCAAAGGTTGCTGACCGGCGGTTCGTAGCCGGTATCGGGGAGGGCCGCGATCTCGGCCGGCGTGGCCGTCAGGCGTCCGTGCCGCAGGACCACGTTGAGCCGTTCATCGGTGAGGAACGGGACCGCCGGCAGGAAGGCCGGCACCAGCCGGCGGAACCGTGAAAACAGCTCCAGCGCCCGGTCGTGGTCGCCCGTGACCAGCCAGGTGCAGGCGGCGTAATAGAGAACGATAATCTGCCCCACATGATTTTCCGGGATCGCCGCCAGAAAGGCCCGTAAGGCCCCGAAATGCCGGTCATCCAGCAGCCAGTGGCACACCCGGTTGATGAACAGCGGCGCCGGCTGGAGCCGTCGGTTCACGGTGGCCACGATCTCCAGCACGGTGCCGAAGTCACCAAGCCGGGCAAAACACAAGGCAGCGACATACCATAGGGTGATGTCCTGGGACTCTTCCGCCAGTTCCGACAAGGCCAGAGCCGCCGCTTCATCCGGCGTACCGGCCCGGTAGAGGGCGATAACCCGATCAACGCGGCGGCTGTTCATGGTGGCGTCCCGAAATTGAACCGGTTATGGGGGTGTTTTCACGGCCATTCCCTTGCCGTGCCGAGTGTACGCTATCCTGCCATCATCAGGGGCGCAAGCCGGCGACGGCGGCCGGGCGTGCAAGGTGCTCGGCGTCGAAACCGCCGATGTGCTAGAATCCACCGCGGAGGTGGACCATGGCCGTCGTTGCGTTCGATACCTTGAAGCTGGCCGAGCGACTGCAAGCCGGTGGCTTCACGTCGGAGCAGGCACGGACCGCCGCCGGGGCGTTTGCCGAGGCCATGTCCGGGTCCGATCTTGCGACCAGGGCCGACCTGGCGCAGGAAAGCGCCGCCCACCGGGCCGACCTGGCGCAGGAAAGCGCCGCCCTCCGGGCCGATCTGGCGCGGGAGAGCGCGGCCTTACGCGCGGAACTGACCCAGGTCAGGATGGAACTGCGGGCCGATCTGGTCGAGGTTGAGCATCATCTGGATGCAAAAATCGCCGGGGTGAAGGCCGACGTTGCGCGCCTTGAGGAGCGGATCGAGCGCCGTACCGCCGAGTCGGACGCCAGGATTCAGGTCGTCAGGAGCGACCTGATCAAATGGGTGCTCGGCACCGGAGTTGCTGCGATTTTCACCGTCATCGGCGCCGCCTGGACCATCATCCGCTACCTGCCGCCGCACCCGTGAGCGGCGTCAGGACATACGTAAGGATTCACTCATGTATCTCTGTCCCCTGTCGCGCAAGAAGCTGATCGGCTATTTGCCGAAGGGTGGTGAGGTGGCGGAAATCGGCGTGGCGACGGGGGCCTTTTCCAGAGACATTCTGGGCGTTGCCGAGCCCGATTGCCTGCATCTGGTTGATCCGTGGGAGCATCAGGTCCGGGCCGATTACGTCAACGATGGTAACAACGTGTCAGACACCGAGCATCGCGACCGTCACCAGGCGATCCTGACCGGTTTTGCGCCGATGATCGCCACCGGCAGGGTCAGTGTCCATCGGGCCTATTCCACCAGAATCGCGCCGTCCTTCGCCGATGACCAGTTTGACTGGATTTACCTGGATGCCATCCACAGCCGCCGGGCGGTCACGGCCGATCTGAAAGCCTTTCATACCAAGGTCAAGCCCGAAGGCTTTTTGCTTGGCCACGATTACACCAACCAGGATCTGACCCGGGAGTTGAATTTTGGCGTGGTCGAGGCCGTGGATGAGTTCGTCACGGCCCATCCCGAATGGACCTTTCTGGTTCTGACCGCCGAGATGTACCCGACCTATCTCCTGACCCGGACGCCCCACAGCGTCGCCGCCACCGCGCTGGTGCTGCGCCTGCTGACCGAAAATTTCGTCGTGGAAATCCGCGACCACCCCATCGGCAACCGCTTTCGCCATGTGTCTTACCGTCTGGATGGACGGCTGGTGGCGGTGGTGCCGTCGTTCTGAAGGGAGGATCAGACGTGGCGGGCAGCAGGGATCGGCGTCGTTGCCTCGGGCACGTCCCGGTTGGCGATCACCTGACAGACGGCCTCGTTGGCGAGACATTCCATCAGTTCCTGATGGTCGCGCGGAGAGTGATGAACGCCGGCATGGGCCGGGTTATTGGCTTCCGGTTCGTGTAATATTCGAACGCGGGACCCGGTATGTTCATGGCAAATCCGGGAAACGGTGCTCACTTCGGCCATTCCAAAGGCACTGTTCGTTCCGACTTTCATCGAGCGTCGGAATGCCTGGACGGCCTGCTCGATCTGCCGCTGCGCGTCACCTTGGAAATATTCCACCCAGGTTACCGACAGGTATGGCTCGCCCTCACGCAAACGGAAAGCGTCCGCCAACAAGCCGACAAGGCGATCCCCGTCGTCCCGGTGCAGGCGGTTGGCGCCGGCATAACGGAGAACGTGGTCCCCGGGGGGGGGAAGTTCTTTATGGGGCATCGAACCAGTGGGTCGGGTTATAGGGTGACAGCAAATCACGGATGGAAAATGCCGGACCATCACCCGCATTGCGCACGGTTTGGCCATCGGGTGTCACATGGGTAAGTGTCCACCTGAGCCGGTCGCTGGCCAGAAATTCGAGGGTCACACGATCGCGGGCGGTTCCCCAGACCGCCAGCAGGTTTCCCTGGTGCGAAAGACCGAGGTTCGGACCCCGGCCCGGCTTGAGCACGATCATGGTCCTGAGAAAGGTCTCGAATGACTGCGGACTGACCGGCCGGTCGCCCGGTTCCCACTCGGAAACATCATGGAGACGATCAAGTTGGGCGAACAGGCGGTGCCGTCGCTCATCACTCCAATGCATCGCCATGGCGGCAACCATGACCTTGGCCTTGGCAAGGGCATGATAAGCAATATTACTTGTCTGGGGGCTGACTACATCACGGCCAATCATGTTCCAGACCCGGTCATTGGTCGCAACCGAGCCGGCGAGAAAAGGTTGTCTGGCCTCGACGCTGATCATCGGAAGGGTTCCGTTCATGCCAGGGTGGCTATCGGATGTCAATGAAAGATCGGTTGGCTTTTAATTCGGCCACAGTACCGCTTATAAATACGGTATAAAACCCGTACCGTCAAGGACGTCCCGGGATACCGCGTGGTGTTGTCGAGGGGTGACCCCTTGAAATCCACGTAATGGGGTCTGGGGCCATCGGCCCCAGTGGGGTCCAGGGGCAACGCCCCGGCCCCTTTCCTTACTCCTTGCGCCGCCCTGCCAGCCCGGCCACGATACCGTGAAAGGTCCGAACCTCCTGTTCGGTCAGGCTCATGCGTTCGAAGGCGTTGCGGATGTTGCGGACCATGCCCGGGCGTTTGTCGGGGGTGGAGAAGAAGCGGCAGGCGTCGAGTTCCCGTTCGAGATGTTCGAACAGGTTGAGCAGGTCGGCCTTGGTCGCGGGTTGGCTCTGGCCGGTGTGCAGGATGCGCTCTGGTGGGGTTTCTGGGGTGGTCAGAAACCACTCATAGGCGATCAGAAGCACTGCCTGGGCCAGGTTAAGCGAGGAAAATGCAGGATTTAGCGGAACCGCAATGAGGGCGTCGGCCAACGGCAACTGATCGTTGATCAGGCCGGTGCGCTCGGGACCGAACAGCACGCCGACCTTGAGCCCGGCGTCCCATTGGCCGCGCATTTCGGCGGCGGCGGCGCGCGGGGTCAGGATGTGCTGGGTCATGCCCCGGTTGCGGGCGGTGGTGGCGTAGACCCGCTGAAGGTCGGCCACCGCATAGTCGAGGTTGGGGAACAGTTGGGCCTGGTCCAGCACCCGGTCGGCACCGGCGGCGGAGGCCACGGCGCGGGGGTTGGGCCAGCCGTCGCGGGGCCGGACCAGCCGCAATTCGGTCAGCCCGCAGTTGAGCATGGCCCGGGCCGCGGCGCCGATGTTCTCGCCCAACTGGGGTTCCACCAGAATTACCGTCGGCCCGCCGAGACTCATCGGGCGGTTGGGATCGCTGCCGGAGGTCACGGCCGGTTCCTCACCTGTGGCTCATCGGTACCGGGACTCGACGCCGCTGCGGAACAACTCGTAGATGAAGGCGTCGAGCAGGGCTTCCACCGAAGCCTCGATGATGCTGGCCGAGACCCCGAGCGTCCACCAGTCGGGCTTGTTGTCCCGCTCGTTGCGGATCACCACCCGCGGGATGGCGTCGGTGCCGAGATTGGCGTTGATGATGCGGACCCGGAAATCCTCCAGCCGGATCTCCCGAAGGTCGGGATAGAGCGGCTCCAGCGCCTTGCGCAAGGCCAGATCCAGGGCGTGGACCGGGCCGTTGCCGTCGGCGGCCTCGGTGATCAGGCCCGCGGGGCCGCTGCCGACCCGCAGCCGGACCACCGCCAGCGACCGGGTCAAAACCTCGCCGGCCTCGTCATACCGCAGATTGTTGCTGACGTCGATCTGGACCGGCTGGAAGTAGGTCGGCACCTGACCCAGCCGGCGGCGGACCAGCAGTTCAAAGCTGGCCCGGGCTTCGTCATAGGCGTAGCCCTGGAGGTCACGCTGCTTGATCAGTTCCACCAGCGGGGTCAGGCGGGGGTCGGCGGCGTCGGCCTCGATGCCGATTTCGCGCAGGCGGGCGAGCATATTGGCCCGCCCCGACTGGTCCGAAACCACGATTTCGCGCCGGTTGCCGACCAGCGCCGGATCGATATGTTCGTAACAGGCGGCGTTCTTCTCCACCGCCGAAGCATGCAGTCCGCCCTTATGGGCAAAGGCGCTGGCCCCGACATAGGGGGCGTAGCGGTTGGGGGTCCGGTTGATCCGGGCGTCGAAGTCGCGGGACAGGGCGGTCAGGCCGGTCAGGTCGTCGACGCCGGTCCGGTAGCCCATCTTGAGGCTCAGGGTCGGGATCAGTGACACCAGGTCGGCGTTGCCGCAGCGTTCGCCCAGGCCGTTGAGCGTGCCCTGGATCATCCGGGCGCCGGCCCGCACCGCGGCGAGGCTGTTGGCCACGCCGTTGCCGGTGTCGTTGTGGCAGTGGATGCCGAGCCGTTCCCCGGGAATCCGCGCCGCCACCCGGGCCACCATGTCGGCGATCTCGTGGGGCAGCGTGCCGCCGTTGGTGTCGCACAGCACCAGCCAGCGGGCGCCGCCGGCCAGCGCCGCTTCCAGGCAGCAAAGGGCATATTCGGGATTGGCCTTGAAGCCGTCGAAGAAGTGCTCGGCATCGAACAGCGCGGTGCCGCGGGCGGCGGCGGCCTCGATGCTGTCCCGGATCAACCGGAGATTCTCCCCGCGGTCGATGCCCAGCGCCACGTCCACCTGAAAGTCCCAGCTCTTGCCGACCAGACAGAGGGCGCCGGCACGGCACTGCAACAGCGCCGCCAGTCCGGGATCGTTGGCGGCGCTTTGTCCCGGACGTCGGGTCATGCCGAAGGCGGTGAGCACCGCGTGCCGCAACACCGGCGGGTCCGCAAACAGCGCGTCGTCGGTGGGATTGGCCCCGGGCCAGCCGCCTTCGATGTAGTCGATGCCGATCCGGTCCAAGTCCCGGGCAATCGCGCGCTTTTCCTCGGCGGAAAAGCCGACATTCTGAGTCTGCGCGCCGTCGCGCAGGGTCGTGTCGTAAAGCGTGATGCGTTCGCCGGTCATGGGGATCGATCCCGAGGGGGAGGGGCTGCAAGAATGACCAATCCCAGGTCCCATCTCAATGGCTTTGATCGGCGGCAGGGCTTTCATCGGTCCTGTCGGTCGCCGCCCCCACGAAAAACGGGTTCCCAGCCCGGCCGCCGCACCTTATGATGCCTCACCTTACGATCGGGTCTTCCTTCCGGTCGCGCAAACAGGTGTCAAACCCGTGCGCTTTCTTCATGCCGCCGATATCCACCTGGACAGCCCGCTGGCCGGTCTGGCGGCCCGGGCCGGCGACCGTGCCGGCACGCTGGTCGGGGCCACCCGCCGGGCGTTCGACGGGCTGATCCGTTGCGCCATCGAGCGGGCGGTGGACTTCGTGATCATTGCCGGTGACCTTTACGATGGCGACTGGCGCGATTTTGCCACCGGCCTGTTCCTGATCGAGGGCATGGCGCGGCTGGAGCGCGCGGGAATCCGGGTGGTCATGGTGCGCGGCAACCATGACGCCGAGAACACCATGACCAGGCGGCTGACGTTGCCGAAGACTGTCCATGTCTTCGAGTCCCGCAAGGCCGAAACGGTCCGCTGGCCGGAGCTGGGGGTGGCCATCCATGGCCGCAGCTTCGGCAAACAGCACGAGTCGGAGAATTTCGCCACCGGCTATCCGCCGGCGGTGCCGGGAGTCCTCAACATCGGGGTGCTCCACACCTCGGCCACCGGCCGCCCGCCCCACGACCCCTATGCCCCGTGCTCGGTGCAGGAGCTGGTGGACCGCGGCTACGACTATTGGGCGCTGGGCCACGTTCACAGGCGCGAGGTGCTGTGCGAGGAGCCCTGGATCGTCTTTCCCGGCAATCTGCAAGGCCGGGACGCCAACGAAACCGGGGCCAAGGGGGCAACCCTGGTGACGGTCGAAGGTCAGCGCATCGTCTCGGTGGAAGAGGTGGTGCTGGATGTGGTGCGTTGGGCGCGCTGCACCGTGGAGGTGTCGGCCTGTGCCGATCTCGACGAGGTGGGGGACGCGGTCCACGCCGCCCTGGCCGAGGCGGTGACGGCGGCGGGTGGCCGGACCCTGGCGGTGCGCCTCACTCTGACCGGGGCCAGCCCGCTTCACCGGCGGCTGGTCGACGCGACCGAACAGACCGTCGCCGACTGGGAGGCGGTGGCGCTGCGGGCCGGCGATGTCTGGCTGGAGCGGGTGACGGTGGCCACCACCGACCCGGAGCCGCTGGGCCTTGCGGCCTCGGACGCGCTGGCCGAGTTGATCCGCACCTTCGAGGCGGTGCAGGGTGACCGGGATGGCGCTTTGAGAAGCAAACTCGGGGAGCACCTGGAAAAACTGCCGCGCGAGATTCGCGACGCGGCCGGGCTTGGCGACCTGACCGACGCGGTGCTGGCCGAGGTGCTGGCCGACGCCCGGGCGATCCTGCTCGACCGCCTGCTCGGCGGGCCGGAGGGGCGGCCATGAAACTCGACGAACTGGTTCTCGAACGCTACGGCCGGTTCCAGGACTTTCGCCTGACCCTGAACCCGGACGGGCGCGATGACGGCGTCTGCCTGCATGTGATCTACGGCCCCAACGAGGCCGGCAAGTCGACGGCCCTCCAGTCCATTTCCGACCTGCTGTTCGGCATCGACGAGCGGACCTCCTACGGTTTTGCCCATGGTTACGATAACCTGCTGATCGGCGCCACCCTGTCCAACCGCGCCGGCCAGACCCTCACGGTCAGGCGGCGCAAGGGCCGGAAGAATACCCTGCTCGATGCCCAGGGGCTGGCGCTGCCCGAAACCGCCCTGGCGCCGTTTCTCGGCGGCCTGAGCCCGGAGGCGTTCAAGCGCGAGTTCGGCCTGGACTACCACCGGCTGCGTAACGGCGGGGACCTGATGCTGGAGGCTGGGGGCGATCTCGCCCACAGCCTGTTCCAGGCCAGCGGTCTGCCCGGTATCGTCGAGGTGCAGAACAGGCTGAAGGCCGACGCCGACAGCCTGTGGTCGCCCCAGCGCAAAGCGGCAGGCAAGCTGCTGTGGCGCACCCTTGACGAGTACCGCGAGGCCCGGCAGCGGATGAACCGGGACTGGCTCCGGCCCGAAGACTGGAGCCGGGCGGTGGCGGCGGCCCTGGAGGCCGGGGCGGCGCTGGACGCCCGCAAGGCCGAACTCGAGGACCTGCGGCGGGAGCGCAACCGTCTTCAGCGGCTTCGCGGTGCCCTGCCGGTGCTGGTCCGCCTGGACGACCTGACGGAGCAGTGGGCGGCGCTGGCCGATGCCCCCGACCTGCCCGCCGACTTCGCCGAAGGCTGGCGCCAGGCGGTCGCCCGGGAGCTTCGGGCCAGGGCCGAGGTCGAACGCCTGACCGACGAACTGACCCGGCAGCGGGCAGTCCTCGACCAACTGGCCCCGTCCGGTCCGCTGCCCGCCCACGCCGCCCGGATCGAGCGGCTGTTTCACAAGTCCGGGGACCTCGCGGCCAAGCGCGACGATCGCCCCAAGCTTCAGCGGGAACTGGAGCACAGCGACGCCCGGCTGGGGCAGTTCATCGTCCAGTTGGGAGGTGGTTTTACCCTGGCCGATCTGGATCGCCACCGGCCGTCGAAGCCGGTGGCGGCGCGGGTTCGCGACCTGATCGCCGGTGCCAAAGCCCTTGAGGCCGACGCGGCGGCCCGGGCCGGGCAGGCCGAGGAGGCGCGGGAGCGCCTGCGGGACGTGGAACAGGCGCTGGCCGCTCTCGGGCAGCCGGTGGATGCCGCCGAGGCCCGGGCCGCCCTGGATCAGGCGCTGAAGGTCGGGGAGGACATCGAGACCCGGCTGGCCGCGGCCGAACGGGCCGGCGCCCAGGCCGAGGCGACCGCCACCGCGGCGCTGGCCCGGCTGGGCCGGTGGACCGGTTCCCTGTCGGCCCTGGCGGCCACGCCCTTTCCCGATCCCGCCACGGTCCAGGAGGCGCTGACCGCCGGTCAGACCCTGGAGGCCGATCGCCGCCGCGACCTCGAGGCCCGGGATCAGGCCCTGGAAGAGGTGCGCCGGGTCGAGGGCGAGCTGCGCGACCTGGAGTCCGGTGCGGAAATCCCGACCCCCGAGGCGCTGGCCCAGGCCCGCCGCCACCGGGATCAGGGCTGGCGGTTGATCCGCGGCGGCTATATCGACCGGACTCTGGACCCGGCCCGGGCGGCGGCGGGCTATGCCCCGGAAACCGGCGATCTGGCCACGGCCTACGAGGAGGCGGTGCATCGCGCCGACGATCTGGTGGACCGCCGGGAGCGGGACGCCCAGCGGGTCCAGCGATATCTGACCCTTCAGCGTCAGGCCGAAAAGGCCCGCGACGTTGCCGCGCGTCGGCAGGCCGGGTTGGCTGAACTGGACGGGCGGATGGCCGCGCATCACGGCCGATGGCTCGCCCTGTGGCAGGCCAGCGGCCTCGCCCGTGCCGACCTGGAGTCCGCCGGTCCCACGGCGATGCTCGCCTGGCTCGGGCGCAAGGACGAAGCGGTGCGGGCGGCGGACGCCCGGTCCCAGGCCGAAGGCGAGGCCGAAAGACTGCGCCGTCAGCTTGAGGTGCTGCGGCAGAACCTGCTGCGGGCCGGCGCGCTGCTGGGGCTGGCCGGTCTCGGAGGTCAACCGACGCCGGCTTTGCGCGACCGGGTGCGGACGGCGGTGGACCGGGCAGCCGCCGCCTGGACCGAGGCCGGGCGGCTGGGCCGGGAACGGCTCCGGCTCGGCCGGGCGGTGGAGAAGGCCGAGGCGGCGCTGGCCGCCGCCGGCGAGGCCCGTCGGGACTGGCAGGCCGGATGGGTCCAGGACCTGCGGGGGCTCGGCCTCGCCGAAACCGCGGGAATCGCCGAGGCCACGGCGGCGCTGGGGATCTGGGAGGCCATCGAAACCGAACTGGTCAGGCGCCGCGAGAATCAGCGCCGGCTGGACGGCATCGAGGCGGATCTGGCCGCCGGGCGCCTGGAGGTGACGCGCTTCCTGGCTCAACTGGGCGAGGCGGCGGCCGGGCCGGCGGACAGCGATCCCCTGGATCTGCCCCAGACCCTGCATCAGCGTCTCAAGGAAGCCCAAAAGCTGGCTGACCAGCGACAGGCGCTGGGCGACCGGATTACCGGCCACGAGGCGGAACTGGCCGCGGCCCGGCAGGAATGGGAAGCGGCCGGGCAGGGGCTTTCGGTGCTGCGTGCCAGTCACGGCCTGGAGGCGGCGGCCGAGCCGCTGGTGGAGGCCGAGCGGGCCGGTCAGCGCCGGACCCTGGCCGGACGGCTGGCCGAAGCCCGGCGCGAGTTGGCCGACCAGGCTGCCGGGCACACCGAGGAGGCGCTACGGGCAGAGGCCCGGGACGCCGATCCCGATGCCCTCGGCGCCCGGGTTCAGGCCATCGAGGAGGAAGAGCGGCGGTTGCAGCAGGCGTTGGAAGACGCCAAGGAGGCCGCCCTGATTGCCCGCCAGCAGGTGGACGCCCTGAACCGGCGGGCCGGTATTCAGGAGGCCGCCCAGCAGGCGAATGACGCCGAACAGCGGGCGGGCGCTTACGCCAACCGCTGGGTCCGGTTGTGGGCGGCGCAGACGATTCTGGACAAGGCCATCGAGGGCTACCGCACCGCCAACGAGCATCCGCTGGTCCGGCGGGCCAGCGAGGTGTTCGCCCTGGTTGCCGGCACCGGTGCCAACCCGATCGAACGCCTGATCGTGGCTTACGGCAAGAAGGACCAGCCGGTGCTGAAGGGCGTCAGGCGCGACCGCAGCGAGTGCCCGGTGGAGGGCATGAGCGACGGCACCCGGGATCAGCTTTACCTGGCGCTGCGCATCGCCGCGGTGGAGGCGGCCGCGACCGCAGGCGAGCCCATGCCGTTCATTGCCGACGACCTGTTCATCACCTCGGACGACCAGCGCACCGCCCCCGGCCTGAAGGCGCTGGCCGGGTTGGGTCGGGTGACCCAGGTCCTGCTGTTCACCCACCACCGGTCGGTGGTGGAGATCGCCCGGGCGGTGGTGGAGGCCCGGGCGCTGCGGGTTCACGAATTGGGCGGGCGCGACGGCGGCTGAGCGGGCGGCCGGACGGTCGCGGCCTTGCCAAGCCGGGTCAGTTCGCGGTCGAGGGCGTCGGCGAAACGTTGTCGGTCCTTGCCGTTGAACGGCGCCGGACCGCCGGTGGTCACGCCGGCGCCGCGCAGGTCTTCCATGAAGTTGCGGACCGAGAGGCGTTCGCGCACCGAGTTGGCGGTGTGAAGGTCGCCGCGGGGATCGATGGCCGGAACACCCTTCGCCACCAGCAGCGCCGCCAGCGGGATGTCCTGGGTCACGGCCAGATCGCCGGGCTCAGCCGCCTCGACGATATGCCGGTCCGCGGCATCGGGACCACGTTCGATCCCGACATAGGCCAGCAACGGCGAGTGGGGCAGGGGAACGAACTTGTCCGAGACGAACACCGCCGGAATGCCCCGCCGGGTCGCGGCCCGGATGATCAGTTCCTTGACCGGGCCAGGGCAGGCATCGGCATCGACCCAAAGTTTCATGGTGTTTCCCGGATGAGGACGCAGCGTGGAAATTAGCCGGCGCCGGCGCGGGATTCAAGGAGTCCCGGTCCGACCCGGCGAGTCTCATCGGGACTCATATCTTTCGGGCAAGATGGTCATCGCCGGGCCGGATCACACCGTTTGTGATGACGAAGGGGTCGAAAGCCCCCGGGAACGGCGTCGAGGCCGGCAAATTTTGCCCGGTAGGAAAGAATTGCCGGGACAATACGGAATAAATTTCCCCCGATCATTACAGCATTGCTGATCTGCGCCGGCATAAACCGGCCCTATCCCGTTGATGTTTCACGGCACTGGTAGACAACGGCGAACCAATCCGGGGTCGTCTCGGGATAATCTCGAGATTAATAATTTTTCATCGCAGGGTCATGGCCAGTCGTCCGTGGAATAATGCATCAGGACGCTCATAACGCCCTTCTCCACATCGCAATAATCAGGAGCAATGCCATGCCTCCGGCCCGGTACGACTAGATATATTCACAGTTTTACTCGACATGGAGCGATACTGTGGGCGGATTCTGGCAGGATGTCTTCTGCCTGAACCAGGAATCTTTTGCCTGCCGGGTGGTTCCGGGGAGTCTCCAGTTACCTGCGCTTCGTCTCGACAAAGGTCTCGGATCTTGGGACGCCAGGGCTGTTCGCACCCCGGGCTTCCCCTACCAAGGATGACGGACATGGGTCTCGGTAGTGCTCTTACCACCGCCGTTGGCGGACTCTCCGCGTTCTCGTCGCAGATCGGCTACATCTCCGAGAACCTCGCCAACAGTTCGACCACGGGTTACAAGGCCATCGGTTCCGATTTTCTTTCCTATGTCACGGAATCCTCGTCCTTGACCTCGGCCGGAGGCGTCACGGTCCGGCCATCCTACCAAAACAGCCTGGCCGGTTCGGTCTCGACCACCAGCGTCGCCACCAACTTTGCGATTTCCGAAGGCGACGGCTTCATTCCGGTCAAGACCCCGACCAATGTTTCCGGCGGGGTCGCCGATTTCACCAATTCGGTCCAGAGCTATACCCGGGCCGGCGACTTCAGCCTCAATGACGATGGCTATCTGGTCAACAGTGCCGGTGAGTATCTGGAAGGGCTCAAGGAGACTTCGACGTTTTCGGGAAATATCGCCGGTTCGGCGTCCATTGACGATCTGCAAGCGGTCCAGGTCAGCAGTCAATACCTGACCATGCCGGCCAAGGCGAGTACGGTCATGGACTACACGGCCAATTTCCCGGCCAGTGTGACCGCCAGTTCGACGGTTCCGACCACTTCGGCTCAGGTCACCTCCGAGGTTCAGTTCTATGACAGTCTGGGCACGGTCCAGACGCTGGACGTGGTTTATCAGAAGACCGCAACCAACACCTGGACGGTGGAGAGCGCCACCCTGCCGTCGGATACCAGTGCTTCGGTGAGTTTCACGTCAGGGGCCACCCTCAATTTCTCGTCGAGCGGCACGCTGGGCAGTGTGACCGGCGCCAGTTCGACGGTTGCCAGCGGCGACCTGGGCCTGGACTTCACCATTTCGGGGCTGTCCGATGGTGCCACGACCAGCGGCTCGCAAACTCTGTCTTTGGACTACGGCACCACGAGCAGCGGAACCACCCAGTATTCTGGGTCAACCCTGGAAGTCACGTCGACCACCGACAAGACCGGCATGGCTTCCGGGTCTTTCAAAAGCGCCAGTATTGATACAAATGGCTATGTCGTCTTCACCTATTCCAATGGTGAAACCGCCAAGCCCTATCGAATTCCGCTGGCCACCTTTTCCGATCCCGACGCCCTGACCCAGGTCACCGGCGCCCTGTTCACCCAGAGCAGCGATTCCGGGAGCGCCCTGTTCCAGTGGGCGGGGCAGGGCGATGCCGGAACCATCACCTCCAGCGCCGTCGAAGCCTCCAACGTCGATGTCGCCACCGAACTGACCACGATGATCGTGGCGCAAAGAGCCTATTCCGCCAACAGCAAGGTGATCACCACCGTCGACAGCATGCTTCAGGATGTCCTGCAACTGATCAGCTAACAGCCTGGCAGGACTTTGAGCCGGAGAGACCACCATGGGACTGTCATCAATCCTGTCAACCGCGACCCAGGGCCTGCAAACCGTAGAAACCGAAATCGAATGGCGGACAGACAACGTCAATAATGCCACCAGCACCACCTATGCCCGGCGCGATCCGGTCACGGTCAGCCTGTCGGGCCAGGGTGTCACCGCGACCATCACGCGGGCCAGCGACACCGCCCTTCAAAGCGAGTATCTGAGCGCCAGTTCGGCCTCTTCGGCGGCCGGCACCACCAGCGATTACTTTACCCAGATCTCCGATATTCTGGGCACCTCGACCTCGGACTCCAGTTCCACGCTCCAGACCGACATGGACTCGTTTACCTCGGCCTGGCAAAGCTTCGAGACCGACACCTCGGACTCCACCTCGGAGACCGAAATCGTCGATACCGGCCAGACCCTGGCCCAGGACATGAACTCGGAAGCCCAACAACTTCAGAAGCTGGGAGAACAGGCCAGCGAATCCGCCGCCGATCAGGTCACGACCCTCAACGGCCAACTGTCGACCCTGGCCACGGTCAATGCCGAGATCGCCGCCAATCCCAATGCCGCCACCACCGACCCCGACCTGCTGGACCAGCGCGACAGCCTGGTGAGCGACATTTCGGGCGTGGTCGGCGTCAACGTGGTCACGCGCAGCGATGGCAGCGTCGCCCTCTACACCAACAACGGCACGGTGCTGGTGGACAAGACCGCGGCCCAGTTCCAGTGGAACGCCGGCACCGGCGGGACCCAGGGTTATGTTTCCCTGGCGGGCAAGACCACCAGCGCCCCGGGTCTGAATGCCGGCTTCAGCGGCGGCACGCTCGGCGCCACCATCGACTTTCTCAACCCCAGTACCAGTTCCAGCAACGCCGCGGTCGGGACCCTGGCCAAAGCCCAGGCGCAGCTTGACAACCTGGCCTTGCAACTGACCGGCCAGTCCTCGGGGACCTTCGGCGGCGCCTATTACGACGCCACCGCCGACCGCAGCACCGACCTTGCCGGCGGCAGCAGCCCCGCGACGGCGATCTACGCCGCCTCGGGCTCGACCGCCGCCGCCACCGCCGCCGGTTGGGACGGCAGTGCGCTCACCAGCTTCTTTACCATCGACAACGGCAGCACCACCGGCCCCACCGCGCCCACCGAAACGCCGTCCCAGTCGCTGGCGGTCAATGCCGCGCTGGTCAGCGGCAGTGCCACGGTCAAGCGGGAGTCCGCAACCGCGGTGGTGGCGGCCCTGACCTCGGCCAGCCGGTCGCTGTCGGTGGGTGGGGTCAACGTCACCGGCCAGACCTACAGCGGGCTGGCGGCGGCCATCGCCGATTACCAAAGCACCAGTGAGGCCACGGCGTCAAGCAACAGCACCAGTCTGTCAGCCACCACGACCACCCTGCAAACCCGTCTGACCAACGAAATCGGGGTCAATACCGATACCGAGATGGCCCAGCTCACCGTTCTGGAAAATGATTACGCCGCCAATGCCAAGGTGATCTCGACGGTTCAGTCGATGTTCGACACGCTGTTCGCCATCTCGACCTGACAGAACGGAAAGGACGCCACCATGACCACGGTTTCGAGCTACGGGATGGTATTGACCCAGATCAACGCCATGACCACCACCTCCTTGTTGTCGCAGAAATTGAGTACGCAACTTTCCAATCAGACGGTTTCAACAAATCTCGCCGGCAATCCAGAGCGCAGCCGGATTCTTAATCTGACCGTGACCCAGAATCAGCTCACCGCCTATACAAATAGCTGCACCACCGCGGAAACCACCACCAGCGCCTATGCCGACTCTCTCAGCAACCTGCTGACTCAGGCGCAGACCGCGCTGTCGTCGGTCAGCAGCGTCAAGACCAGCTATACCGGCATTTCAACCGCCAGCGGCTCCACCAGCACCAACTCCACCGACGCCATCAGCGCCTACAGCGATCTCGGCACCACCATCGACCAGATCATGACCGAGGTTCAGACCGATCTCAATGATCCATCGGCGGTGGGCAGCGGCTACCTCTACTCGGGATTGCGGGATCCCACCACGGCCTCAAGCCCGAGCTATACCACCCCGACGGTTACGGACCTGACCAGTCTGCCCTACTTCCTGGGCTCCACGTCTCCCGCGCCGGATCCGGCCGGAAGCACCATCTCCGGTTACACGCCGCCCACCGATGCCGTGGACGCCACCACCACCGGGGTCGGCGGCAGCAATCCCGATCTGCCGACCTACGATGCGGATTTCGCGGCAAGCCGCCCGGCAGCGTCCTCGGCGCTGCTCAAGCTGGCCACCGGGACCAAAAGCGTGACGATCGATGACAATGAAACCGTCAGCACCTCGATCCCGTCCACCAGCACCGCGTTCCAGGACCTGATCAATGGTCTGAGGGCGGCCAAGACCGCGGCCGATCAGGCTCAGAACTACTCGACCACCGATCGCGATACCTTCATGGGGCTGGCCTATTCCAACCTGACCAACGCGATTTCGTCCATTCGATCGCTCGAAGACCAGAACGACATGACCCAGGCCACCGTCACCGCCAAGGCCACGCAGCACAACGATGCCCTTAGCCTGATCTCGACCCGGTTCGACGCCCTGACCGGGATCGATACCACCACCGTAACGGCGCAGTTGTCGGCCGTCGATAACCAACTGACCGCTTCCTACAAGGCCACCTCCGAGTTGCTCAGTCTCTCGCTGGTCAGCTACCTGAAATAGATCGGAGAAGGAGTCCCGCCATGACGCCCCATGCCCCGGGCGCGCCCGCCGCGCCCCGTTTTGATCTTCCCGAGGCCGTAACCCTGGCCGGATTGCTGTTGGATGTGCTGCGCCAGGAAAGCGCCGCGCTGGCCGCGGGAAACTTCACCGGACTGCCCGGCTTCACCACCACCAAGAAGCGGCTGGTGACGGCCTATGCGGTCAAGCTTGACCAACTGCACGAAACGGCGCCGGGGGCGGCGGTGGCGGACGGGGCGCCGCTCGGCGTGTTACAGGCGCTCAATGCCGAGATCGTGGCCACCGCCCGGCGTAATGCCGCGTTCCTGAAGGGCGCGATCGAGGGTACCCGCCGGGTGATCGGCGTGGTGATGAGAGCGCATGTCCCGCCGCGGCCGCCCGGTTCCGCCACCTATCGCGCCAACGGGACGTGGTCGGGGTCGGGCCGGCGCTGGGGTACTGCCTGAGGGTCCCGGCCGGAACCGGCGTGAAGCCCGGTTGACCGCCCGGGGCGGCGCCGAATTTCTTTCGAATCAGTCGCAGGAACCGAGATCCAGCTCCGTATAAAATAAAAGCCGGATAAAATAAAAGCCGGATAAAATAAAAGCCGGATAAAATAAAAGCCGGATAAAATAAAAGCCGGGCAGTGTCCCTGCGATGATCTCGAACAGATTCGGTCATATCGGCCAATATCCCGCTGTTTTAAAATAGTGATGGGATGAAATTTGCCTCATTACCCTGAGGCACGGCCGTAAACGCCCGATGTTTCTTAACTTTGGTTGCCGTCTGGAATGTCCCCAGGCGGTTTGACCCGGCTCTCCGGCGCCGGATGGCCGGTCCTTTGCCCGATCTTTGGAGATGAAGATGCGTGTTACTGCGGCTTCCGCGCTCGGCGGGAGCGGGACCGACGACCGTGTCGCCGATATGGTCGAGGCCGGACAACGGTGTTACGGGAACGGGGACCTTCAGCAGGCCCGGGCACTCTGCGATCGGATTCTGGCGCTGATCCCGGATCATGGCGAAGCCCTGCTTTTGTTGGCAGTGATTGCGCTTCAGACCGGGCACCCGGAACAGGCGGTGACTCTGGTCGGCCGGACCCTGGCCGGCAGTCCGGCCCATGCCGCCGCCCACAACACCCTGGGGAACGCTCTGAGGAGCCTGGGCCGGCTGGTCGAGGCGTCCGGTCACTTTCGGATGGCCATCCGGCTGCGGCCGGATTCGGCGGAGATTCACAGCAACTTCGCCAACCTCCTGTGCGACCTGGGACGGACCGCGGAGGCGGCGGCCCATTACCGTCAGGCCCGGGACTGCCGCCCGGATCTTCCCGAGCCGCTCTATAACCTTGCCAACCTGCTGGCCGAACAGGGCGACCTGACCGGGGCGGAACGCTGCTACCGCGAGGCATTGGGGCTGACTCCCGATTATGCCGCGGCCTCCTACAATCTGGGCAATCTGCTGGTCCGGCGGTACCGCCTGGAGGAAGCCGAAGCCTGTTACCGCACGGCGCTCAGGCGTCAGGCCGGACGGCCCGAGGTGCATACCAATCTCGGCATGGTTTTGCAGGAATTGGGCCGGCTGGACGAGGCCGAGGCTTGCTATTACGCGGCGCTGCGCCTGAAACCGGCCTGTGTCGAGGCGCTCTATAATCTGGGGTGCCTGTTCCAGGCCCGCAACGACCTGGAACAGGCGTGGCGTTGCTACGATCATCTGCTGCGCCTGAAGCCCGACCATGGTCCGGCCCGGCTGGCCCGGTGCATGGCGCAACTGCCCATCCTTTATGGCGAAGAGGCCGAGATCGGCCGCCGACGCCAGGCTTATCAGACCGGGTTGGAGCAACTGCGGAACGGGATCGCGCACCAGCCGGCGCTGGCCCGGGCGGTGGCCGACGCGGTGGGCAGCAGTCAGCCGTTCTTTCTCGCCTACCAGGGCCAGAACGATCGGGAGTTGCAGCGCCGCTACGGGGCGATGGTCTGCCGGGCGCTGGCCCGGCACTTTCCGCCGGTGCCCTTGGCGCCGCCGCCGGCGCCGGGAGAACGGCTGCGGGTGGGTATCGTCAGCGGCTTTTTCACCGACCATACTGTCTGGCGCCTGCTGATCCGGGGCTGGCTCAGCCGGTTGGACCGGCGGCGGTTCCAGGTCTTCGGCTACCACACCGGCCTCAGGCGCGACGGCGAGACCGTCATCGCCGCCGGCCTTAGCGACCGTTTCGTCGAAGGCCGACGGAGCGGCGAGGACTGGCGCCGGGTGATTGCCGCCGATGCGCCCCATGTCCTGCTCTATCCCGAAATCGGCATGGACCCGATGGCGGCCTGGCTGGCCGCCCAACGACTGGCGCCGGTTCAGTGCAATTCCTGGGGTCACCCCAACACCAGCGGTTTGCCGACCCAGGACTATTTTCTCAGCAGCGAACTGATGGAGCCGCCCGACGGCGACCAGTATTACACCGAGCGGCTGATCCGGCTGCCCAATCTGGCCACCTGTTACGAGCCCGACCGGTTCCCGGCCCGGCCGCTGGATCGTGCCGCCCTGGGCCTGCGGCCCGGCGCCGTGGTCTGCTGGTCGGGTCAGGCGCTCTACAAGTATCTGCCTCAGTACGATCAGGTGTTTCCCCGGATCGCCGCCGCGGTCGGCGACTGCCAGTTCGTGTTCATCGAGTACGCCAAAAGCCCCGACGTGACCGCTCTGTTCCGCCGCCGCCTGGAACGCGCCTTCGCCGCCCGGGGCCTGAAGGCCGAAGACCATTGCGTGTTTCTGCGTCCCATGGACCAGGAAAGCTTCATCGCCGCGGTGCGCCACAGCGATCTCGTGCTCGATACCATCGGCTGGTCGGGCGGCCGGTCGACCCTCGACTGCCTCGCCCACGACGCCCCGATGGTAACGCTGGCCGGCCGTTTCATGCGCAGCCGCCACACCGCGGCCATTCTCCGCATGATGGACATCCCCGAAACCATCACCGCATCCCTCGACGACTATGTGACGGTGGCGGTGCTGCTGGCCCGGGATGACTGGTGGCGGACCACCCTGCGGACGCGGATGGCGGAAAACCGTCACCGGGTGTTTCGCGACCGGACATGCGTTACCGCTCTTGAGACGTTTCTTGAACAGGCGGTGAGCGCGCGGCCACCCATGACCCGGCAGGGCGGCCATGCATCGGCTCCGCTGTCGGGCGACTGTTCGGACGGGGCTCAGTCCGCCCGGACCGGGCAAAACCCAGACCGGAGCAACCGGATATGACGATTGCCGGAGTCCGGGCAGCCCTTACGGAAAAAGCCAACATCCGGGTTGGTGCGGGCACGGTTTGGTCGGCGCGTGTTCGTTCACCCCGATGTCAAGCGCCACCCCCGACCCGCAACGGGGCGCCGTCCATGACCCAGTCGACCACCGGCAGTCCCCGATGGCCGTGGCTGGCCACGATCCAGACGTAATCCTCCTTGCCACCGGCCTGGCGGATCGCGCCCGCCTCCAGCAACGCTCCGGGGGGCATGGATGGGCGTTGGGACAGGATCAGGACATGGCTGATCGGCAGCCCACGGAACCAGGGGTTGCGGCTCTGGCTGGCCAGGAACGGCAGCGGCGCGAGCACCGAGACGCTTCGTCGCGCCACCCGCAATCCCGCCTCCAGGAACGCCACGGTGCCCCTGGACCGGTAATAGGGCGGATTGGTCACCACATGATCGAAGGACTCCTGTGGCCACGCTCCGGCCAGCGTGAAATCCACCGGCGCCACACAGGACGGGTAGCCGCGGTCCACGAGGTCGGAGCCGGTGGTATCCAGACCACGGCGACGGCAGACCTCGACGATGGTGCCGCGCCCGCAGGCCGGATCGAGCACGGTGCCGGTGAGGCCCAGCGAGTCAATCAACAGATCGACGCACCAGGGCTCCTCGACGTACCAGTCACAGGGGTCGTGGACCCACTCGGTCTTGTGACGGTTGTGGGCGTTTTTCGCGACCGGAAGCGGGGCGGGGAGCGGGGTGCTCATGGGGTTCCGAACAACACCGGCGGGGCGGGGCCGATCCGCACCTGTTGCGCCGCGGATTCGACCGCGCGGCGCAATGAACCGGCGGGCAGACCCCCATATGCGCCAGGATACGAAAGGGCATTGAAAGGAAACAATCTTGTGGGCTCCGCCCGCACCCGCAGAGGGCCGACCGGCCCTTTGAACCCATGAGTTTTGGAGGTCAAGGAGGCGAGCCTCCTTCGCGGGCGCAGGGCAGAGCCCTGCAAAATCAAGGCAAGTGCACTATCCTGGCGCATATCGGGCTTTGCCTCCTTTGGCCCCCCACCGGGACCGGCGCGGCCCCGGGGCCCCAATAGGTTCAGCGGCGGCCGAGCAGGCCGCGGGCGATGACCTGTGCCTGAATTTCCGCCGCCCCTTCGAACACGCTCAGGATGCGGGCGTCGCACAGGACCCGGCTGATCTGGTATTCCTCGGCGTAGCCGTTGCCGCCGTGAATCTGCAAGGCAGCGTCGGCGTTGGACCACGCCACCCGGGCGGCCAGCAGCTTGGCCATGCCGGCCTCGATGTCGCACCGGATATCCTGGTCCTTTTCCCGGGCGGCGAAGTAGGTCAACTGGCGGGCCAGCATGGTCTCGGCCGCCATCCAGGCGATCTTGTTGGCGACTCGAGGAAAACGGATCAGCGGTTTGCCGAACTGGCTGCGCTCCAGGGCGTATTTCAGGCCCAGTTCCAAGGCGTTCTGAGCGACGCCGGTCGCCCGCGCCGCGGTCTGGATGCGCGCGCTCTCGAAGGTTTCCATCAATTGCTTGAAGCCAAGACCCTCGACGCCCCCCAACAGGTTGGCCACCGGGACGGTAAACCCGTCGAAGCCCATCTCGTATTCCTTCATGCCCCGGTAACCGAGCACCTTGATCTCGCCCCCGGTCATTCCTTCCGCCGGGAACGGCTCCTCCACGGTGCCGCGCGGCTTCTCGGCCAGCAGCATCGACAGGCCCCGGTAATCGTTGGTGCCGGAATCGGTGCGCACCAGCAGGGTCATGAGGTCGGTACGGGCGGCATGGGTGATCCAGGTCTTGGCGCCGGTGATGCGATAGACATCACCGTCGCGCACCGCCCGGGTCCGCAGCGAGCCCAGATCCGAGCCGCTGTTGGGCTCGGTAAAGACCGCGGTGGGCAGGATTTCGCCGGAACACAACCGGGGCAGCCAGGCCGCCTTCTGCTCCTCGGTGCCGCCGAGCCGGATCAACTCGGCCGCGATCTCCGAGCGGGTACCGAGGGAGCCGACGCCGATATAGGCCGCGCTCAGCACCTCCGAGACCACGCACATGGCGGTCTTGCCCATGCCCAGTCCGCCGTATTCCTCGGGCACGGTCAGGCCGAACACCCCCATCTCGGCCATCTGCTCGATCACCGACATCGGGATCAACTGGTCCTTGGTGTGCCACTCGTGGGCAAACGGCACCACCTGATCGGCGGCAAAGCGCGAAAACTGCTCGCGCACCATCTCCAGGGTCTCGTCGGTGAAGCCGAGCCGGCCAAAGTCATGACGCTCGGCGATCAGTTCGGCCAGCCGGAAGCGCACCGCGGCCGAGCCGCCGCGGGCGATCAGCCGCGCCACCGCCGGGTCGCCGGCAAAGGCCGCCACCGCCGCCGGCGCCGTCCCCAGATCCGCCGGCCGCGCCATTTCCACCTGGGACAGGGGAATGCCGCCAACCATCTGGGCCAGGTACTCGCCGAACACCACCTGAAGCATCAGGTGTTCCAACTCGCCGAACTGGCCGGCTTCGCTCAGAACGCCGGCCCAACCCTGCATCTGGCGCAGGCCCTCGGCGTAGGTGCTGAGCCAGGCAAAGCCATGGGCGGCCAACTGGTGACGATCGAGCAGGGCAGCGTCGATCTTGCCATTGGCCCCGGTGACCCGCTCCAGCACCGAACGGCGAGCCGCCTCGACCAGTTGGTCCATCGCCGAGAGCGCAAGCGCGGTGGTCGGTACCAGATCAGGAAACACCAGGCCGGCAGGCTCGGCGGCGGACGAAGGGACAGCGTCGGTCATGGGACGGGGGCTCCAGCACTCGCGGATCAGAGAATGTCCGGCAAAATGCGGAAACCGTTCTTTCCGGTCAATCCTTACCTGAAGCAAGCAATAAAATTCTCACGCCGCCGCCCCGGCCGCGCTTACCCGACATTGGGATCCGCCACCTTCATCCGGTCGGTGCTGACCGATGGCTCCTCCTTGCCCAGCCCCGCAAAATCGGTCAGGTGCCGATTGACGAAATGGGTAATCCTGGCCATGGCTTCGTGGTTGGTCAGCGGTCCGTGGCTGCCGTAGAACAGCGGCCGGTTGGCCGCCGCCGCATGGGGCAACGCCGCGACCGCGGAGCCTTCGGGATTGTTTTGGGCGGCCCGGATCAGCCTCGCGGCACCGCCCGGCCCCAGAAAATAGGCGATGCGGTTCTCGGTCACCGAGGGTTTGCGCCGGAGGGCGTGCGCCAGGTCCTGACTGGATTCGTCGAGATAGCGCGCCGCCATGCCCGACGACAGGTTCACGTCGCTGCGCAAGTCGAGCAACCGTTTACGCAAGGCCGGATCCGCGACCGAGGCCACGCCGTTGTGAACCTTGATGTTTGCCGCCTCCTGACCCAGGCCATAGGCGGCGCCGTGGCGCTTGATCATGTCAAGCCAGGTGTGCTCGACGAACTGGAACGGCCCGGCGGCACTGCTCTGGTTCGAATGGGCGCTCGGGTTGAAGTCGCTCTCCTGCGCCGCCTTGGCCAGCACGTCGGTAAACGGGACGTTGGCGATCCGGGCGGCCGAGCGGGCGCTCTGGGCAAAATCATCCAGGGTCGGCGACCGCGCCGAGCCCGACGATGCCGGGGTGGCGGACGATGCCGGAGTGGCGGACGATGGCGGCTGCATTCCGGCCAGCGGTATCACGGGCTTGCGGCCGGGCGTCGGGATCACCGCCTTCCCCGCCGACCCGATCCCCTCGGGCTTGCGCGGCGCCGACAGTGCCTGCACAAAGCCGTCATCTGCCGGTGAAACCCCTGGGGCCGGTGAAACCCCTGGGGCCGGTGAAACCCCTGGGGCCGGTGAAACCCCTGGGGCCGGTGAAACCCCAGGCCTGCGCCTGGATTGGGACGCCCGCGAACCCTCGGCCGAGGTGGCGGTCAGCCTTGTCGGCTGTCGCGGTGGCAGATTGAAATCGGACATGACCCTCTGCCGCACCCTCCGTTCCCTCGTGACCACCTCCGCCCCGCGGCCCGCATGACCGTTCGTAGTCCAAACGAATCACGGCTTCGAACGAAGGGTTAATAGAAAGGATACACCACTCGCCTGCCGAAGTCCATCGCCGCCGCGGCCCCGCCACTGCGGCCCGGCCGGCGCCGGCATCCCCGGCCCGCCGGCCCGATCGGACTTCGAACGACTTTACAGCCCTGAAACTGTTGGCGGAATGACGCTATTTGGTCCCGAACAACCGGTCGCCGGCGTCGCCGAGACCTGGCACGATGAACGCATTGTCGTCGAGATGGCTGTCCAGCGCGGCCAGGTAGATCGGAATGCGCGGATGGACGGTGTGGAACCGGCGCACACCCTCAGGCGCCGCGACCAGGGCCAGAAAGCGAATTTGCGCGTCGTCAACGCCGTGGCGATTGAGGGCATCGGCGGCATGCACTGCGGAATTGCCGGTGGCCAGCATGGTATCGACCAGAATGAACTGCCGGCCATCGGCTTCGGGTAGCTTGACCAGATATTCCACCACCTGCCGGGTGGCGGGGTCCCGATGAAGGCCGATGTGACCTTCGCGGGCCGACGGAACCAGCTCGTGCAGCCCCTGGGCCATGCCCAACCCGGCGCGCAGGATCGGCACGATCACCAGCCGGTTGCCGGCAACCACCGGCGCCTCCATGCGGGCCAGCGGAGTCTCGACCCGTTCGCTGACCAGCGGCAGGTCGCGGGTCAGTTCATAGCCCATCAGCAGCGACACCTCCTTCAACAACTGGCGAAATCCCATGGTCGACCGGCTCTGATCGCGCATCAGGCTCAGCTTGTGCTGGATCAGCGGATGATCGAGGACGAACAGATTGGGGAAGTCAGGTTGGGTGTGCATGGCGGTCGCGCCTCCGTGAACCGGAACCCTTCAACCATAGTCCCTCCCACCGCCCCGGCCAAGCATCCCGGCCCGGCCATTCCGGCGTCGCGGCCGAAGCTGCCGGGAAGATTCTGCCGGGACACCGGCGGCCCCGGGGGCAAAGCCTGCCGCCCCCTGGCCGGCCGCCCCGGCGCCTTGTGCCCCGCCGCCGCCCGCGCCGGGGCGGAAGCCGCGCGGCAATCGCTGGCACGGCCTTTGCTTTGAAACCAGCGACCAGATTTCACCCCGCCCCTGGCGCGGGGGACGCGACTTGAAAGGACGACGGACATGGGCGTCGGAAACGCACTCAACACGGCTCTCAGCGGAATGAGCGCCTTCGCCACTCAGATCGGCTACATCTCCGAAAACCTCGCCAACGTGAGCACGACCGGTTACAAGGGCGTTCAGACCAACTTTCAGTCCTACGTCACTGAATCCACGCCGACCTTCGAAAGTCCGGGCGGCGTCACGGCGACGCCGATCTACCAGAACACCGTGGCCGGTCAGGTCTCCAGCACTGCCACCGCGACCAATTTCGCGATCGCCAATGGCACCGGCTTCGCCCCGGTGGCACAGCCGACGTCGATTACCGGCACGACGGCGAGTTTCTCGGGCTCCGAGCAGATGTACACCCAGGCCTGCGACTTCACCATCAACAACGATGGCTATCTGGTCAACAGCGCCGGCGACTACCTGATGGGCGTCAAGGAGCAGACGTCCTATCAGGGCGACATCCCGGGCACGCCGTCACTGGGCAACCTCACCGGCGTCCGGGTGGACCCCACCGTCTACGCCACGATTCCCGGCAAACCCAGTACCACCATCGACTATAACGCCAACTTCCCGGCCAGCGCCGCCGCCGGGACCACCGCCAGTTCGCAGGTTCAGTTCTACGACAGCCTGGGGACCGCTCAGACCCTGAATATCGTTTATACCAGGGCCAATACCGCCAATACCTGGAATATCACCAGCGCCACCATTCCCAGCGACTCGGGCAATCCGGCCGTCACCATCGCCGGCGGTCCGCTGGTCTTTACCAGTTCGGGCGCGCTCTCCAGCCCCGCCACCGGCGATATCAGCTTCACCCCGGCAACCCTGACCGATGGCGCCGTGGCCAGCGCCGTGACGCTGAGCTACGGCACCCCCGCCTCCGCCGGTCCCCCGGTGGTCGCGGCCACCGGCTCGACCCAATACTCCGGCACCACCCTCGACGTGCACTCGGTGTCCGATCTCACCGGTCAGGCCCCCGGATCGTTCCAGAGTGCCAGCATTGACAATAACGGCTTTGTCGTGTTCAACTATTCCAATGGCGAACAGATGAAGCCTTACCGTGTGCCCCTGGTGACCTTCTCCAATCCCAACGAGCTGCAACGGGTCACGGGCGCGACCTTTGCCAGCAACGTGACCCTGGCCGGAACCCCGGTGGTCCAGTGGGCCGGACAGGGCGCCGCCGGAACCATCACGCCAAGTTCGATCGAAGGGTCCAACGTGGACATTGCCACCGAACTGACCCAGATGATCGTGGCGCAACGGGCCTACACCTCCAACAGCAAGGTGATCACCGCCGCCGACCAGATGATTCAGGATGCGCTGGCGCTGATCCACTAAACAGTCCCGAACCGGTAAGGACCGGCCTCCGGGCCGGCGGTCGGGCGCAGGAGCGGGGGAAGGGAGCGTGCCATGGGTCTTTCGACCATCATTTCGTCGAGCCTTTCCGGCTTGCAGGCCGTCCAGGCAGAGATTCAGTCGCGCAGCGACAACATTTCCAACGCCTCCAACACCAACTATGCCGACCGCAACCCGGTTACGGTCAGCCTCAACACCAACATGGTCACGGCGACCATCCAGCGCGCCGCCGACCAGGGCTTGCAGAATCAATATCTGAACGCCAATTCGCTGTCCTCGGGTGCCGCCGCCAAGACCGGCTACCTCCAGCAAATCAACAGCGTGCTCGGCACCACCCAGTCGACGCCCTATCTGCAACAGTCGATGGACGATTTCACCAGCTCCTGGCAGGCGTTCGAGACCGACACCAGCGACACCACGGCGGAATCCCAGGTGGTCGCCACCGGTCAGTCGTTGGCCCAGAACATCAGCCAGACTTCCCAGTCGCTGATCCAGATGGGGATCGATACCAGCAACAGCGTCACCTCTATGGTCACGAACCTCAACACCAACCTGAGCCAACTCGATGCCATCAACAAGGAACTGAATGCCAATCCCCTGGCCGCCACCACCCAGCCTGACCTGCTGGATACCCGGGACAGCCTGGTGAGTTCCATCTCGAGCCTGGTCGGCGTCAATGTGATCACCCATTCCGACGGCAGCGTCGCGCTCTACACCCAGAATGGCACGGCACTGGTGGACAAGACCGCCGCCCAGTTCTCCTGGAACAACCCCACCGGAGGCACCCAGGCCTGGCTGTCCCTGTCCCCGCCGGCGCCGTCCGGCACCAGCGCGCCCGGCATGAACAACGCCTTTGTCGGCGGCACCTTGGGAGCGGCGCTTGATTTTCTCAATCCAAGCGTGTCGTCAACTGACCCAAATGTCGGAACTCTGGCAAAAGCGCAAGCCCAGCTTAATATCGTGGCGTCGCAACTGGCGGACAACGTTTCCGGCACCTTCGGCGGCGCCTACTATAATTCGACGCCGACCCAGACCACCGACCTGCAAGGGGGCACCGCCGCCGGTCCGACCCCGGCCGGCACCGCCATGTCGTCGTTTTTCACCATCGACAACGGTAATCCGGCCACCCAGTCCCCGGCGGCCTCGATCCAGATCAACCCGGCGCTGGCCAACGGCACGGCCACGGTCATGGGCCAGGCGGCTACGGCTGTGGTTGCGGCACTGACCAGTACCAACCGCAGCCTGACCATCAACCAGACCGGTACCACCACCAACGGCAGCGCGAGCATCACCGGCCTCAGCCAGAATTCCGGGTTGATGCCGGGCATGACCGTCAGCGGCACCGGCATTCCGGCCGGGACGACCATCCTTTCGGTGAGCGCCGCCAACGGCACGACCATCACGCTCAGCAACGCCGCCACGGCCGGCGCGGCAACGGCACTGACCTTCGGTCTCAAGGACCCAAACATCACCAATGTCAGTTATTCCGGCCTGACTGCGGCGATTGCCACCTACCAGACGACCAGCCAGGCCGATGCCGCCACCAGCCAGACCGAAATGACCACCACCACGCAAACGCTCCAGACCCGCCTGACCGGAGAGGTCGGGGTCAACATGGACAGCGAACTGGCCCAACTGACGGTGCTGCAAAATGCCTACTCCGCCAACGCCAAGGTCATCAGCACGGTGCAATCGATGTTCGATACCCTGATGGGGATCGGAACCTAAACGATGATGGCCGCAGCGGCGTTTCACCGTCAGCCCTTGATCAGGAGGTCATGACCATGCAGCCGGTTTCCACTTACGGGGCGATCCTGAACCAGATCAACACCATGAACAACACCTCGCAGTTGTCGCAAAAACTCAGTCAGGAGTTGTCGACCAACAGCCAGGGCTTCGACATGGCCGACAACCCCAACCGGGCCCAGGTCCTCGACCTGACCGGGACCAAAGATCAACTCAACAGCTATATTTCCAGTTGCACCCTGGGCGGCATCACCACCTCTCTCTATACCGACTCCCTGTCCAACCTTCTCAGCATCGCCAAGACCGCGCTCAGCGCCGTGCAGGGTGTCCAGGGCAGCTTTACCGGCCAGGCCTCGCCGCTGCCGGCGGCCCAGACCACCGAGGAACAGACCACGGCCTACAACGCCTTCCTGAACATGGGGCAGACCATCGACCAGAGCATGGCCGAAACCAGCATCGCCCTGAACGAACAGACCCCAAGCGGCGCCTATCTGTATGCCGGACAGCGCAATCCGACCAGCAAGCCGCCGCTGACCGCCGGCGGCACCCCGGCCTACAACCTGCCCCCGGTCGGCGACCTCACCCAGATGCCCTACTTCGCCGCCACCGGCAACACGCCGGCGCCCAACCCGGCCGGAACCACCGTCGCCGGCTATACCGCGCCGCAGGCCGGCGTCGATGCCATCACCACCTCGCCGGCGCTGCCGGTCTATGATGTCGATTACACCACCGCGGCCCCGGCCTCGGCCAGCTACGCCAATGCCGGTACCCTGGCCTGGGGCACCCAAAAGGTCACCATCGACCAGGGCCAGACCCAAACCCTGAACATCACATCCAACGACCCGGCCTTCCAGAATCTGATCAACGGCCTGCGGGCGGCCAAGACCGCCTCCGATCAGGCCGGGAACTACAGCACCTCAGACCGTGACAACTTCGTCGGCCTCGCGTATTCGTCGCTGTCCAAGGCGGTTACCAGCCTTGAAAACCTGCAACAGACCAACGGTATCAACCAACTGGCGTTTCAGACCGCATCGAATAACCACAACAACGACCTGTCGTTGGTCACGACCCAGCTCGACAACGATGTCGCGGTCAATACCACAACCGTCACCGCTCAGCTCGCCTCGGTCAACAGTCAGTTGCAGGCGTCCTATAAGGTCACATCGGACTTGCTGAACATGTCCCTGATCAATTATCTGAAGTAATATCTGAAGTCAGTTTCGTGCTGGATTCCGCCTCATGCCACCGACGCCGTCGCCACCAGGTCCGCCGCCCCTGATCCTGACCGTGATCGCCGAGACCGCCGACCTTGCGCGGGAGCTTCTCGGCGTCCTGACCCGGGAAGCCGAGGCGCTGGCGCAGCTGCGCCTGAAGGCCCCCACCGGCTTTGCCGAGGCCAAGACGCGGTTGATCGCCGCCTACGCCTACAAGCTGGAAGAGCTTCGCGAGGTCCCGATGACCGCTGAAGCCGAGCCGGCATTGACCGAATTGCGGGCGCTTAATAACGAGGTCATGGCGGCGGCCAAGCACAATGCCGCAGTGCTGGCCGGGGCGATGGACGCCAATCGCCGGCTGATTGATCTCGTGATCAAGGCCGCAACCCACCAGGCCACCACCCAGGCCAGCGCCGGCTATGGCCGGATCGGCAACCGGGCGAAGGCGCCCAAGGCGTCGGAACGCGCCACCTCTTCGGTCCTGATCACCAGGAAGCTGTAGCCGGACCGGGGCAAAAGCTGCCGGACCGGGTCCCGGCAGAATCGCCCCGGGGCACCGCCCGAAGGGCCCTTCGAATTCGAGCAACCCTTTGAAATTCTGACTGTTCCTCTTCGTTGGGAGACCGCTCGGCGATCTGGCCCGGGGTTTGCTGATGCGGGTTTGTGCCCTCAGTCAGGACCTGCAGATCATGGGCCTCTTCGGTGCCATCGCCTCGGTCGCCAGTGAGTTCCGGATATTACCCTCCGGAGCCGCGAATCCGTCCGACGCCGGCATCCGCCCGACCCCGAGCGCGACCGACACCGGTACCCCGACTGCCCCGACTGCTCCGACCCCTGCGAACGCCGTCCCGACCGCTCCGGCAGCCGCGGCACCTCCCACTCCGGTCCTGCGGCCGCTGACCGGCGCCCTCGGCGCCCAGGTCAGTGACATCGCGGCGCGCCAGGGCGCGGCCGAGGTCCGCGACAGCACGCTGCACGACATCGGCACGCTGTTCGGCTCCAACGCCGGGACGTCCGATCTGGGCAGCAGCCTCGACGCCTTCGCCCAGGCCTGGCAACAGCTCGCAGCCGACCCGGCCACGCCTGACGGACAGCAGGAGGTGATCACCCACGGCGGCACCCTGGCCGCTACCGTGCGCAGCCTGTCCCAGGGGGTCGAAGACCTGTCTGCCCGCCTCAACGATGCCGCAACCGCCGGCATCAAGGACCTCAATCAGACCCTGAGCGACATTCATCAAACCAATCGGGTCATCGTCAGCCAGGCCGCGCTCAACCGGCCGACCGACGAGACCGAGGCCCAACGTGACCAGTTGGTGGCCAAGGTTGTCGATCTGACCGGCGCCAACGTCTTTCGCCGCGAAAACAAGACCATCGCGTTGTTTACCTCGGGCGGCCAGGCCCTGCTCGATCAGCGGCCGACCCGGTTCACCCGGGCCGGTTCCGGGCAGCCGGCCGCCCCCGACGCGGTGCCGGCCGATGGCCGGATCGACAACGGCCGGCTGGGCGCCCTGCTGCGTCTGACCGCCGACGGCTCGCGCCAGACGCCACCCCAGCGCCCCAGCCCCGACCCCGGCAGCGAAGTCATCCGTAAACTGCGCTCTCAGTTGGATGCGGTGGCCAACATCGTCCTTGGCCGCAGCCGCGCCAATAAACAGCCAACCAGTTTTGCCGACGCCTACGACTCGGCCCCGGTCACCGACGACAGCCAGCTCAGCAGCGGCTTCTTCATCGGCCGGAACCGGCTGAGCCTTGACGTCAACCCCGACCTGGTGGCGGGAACCCGGACCCTGAAGACCAACGCCGCTCCCGCGGTCGCCACCAGCCTCACCACCAGGGGCCGGCAACTCCCGGTCGACGGACTGCCGGTGCCGGCCACCAGCTATCCGGCGCTGGTCAACGCCGTCACCAATGCCTGGACCGCACTCTCCGATAACGCCAGCCGGGATGCCCGGGTCGCCGAAGCCGCCAATACCCTGATGACCAGCCAGACCCAGGGAGCCGGCAGCCCCGATCTCCAGACCGGGATGTCCCGGCTCCAGACCCTCCAGACCGCCCTTGGCTCGACCCGGCAGATCGGACATTCCCTGGGGGCGTTCATGTCGGCGTTGGGCCGGCAATGCCCCGCCTGACCGGAACCGCCCCGAAGGCGAACCGGTCTCCGCGCTTCCCCGACAGTACCGCGGCGCAGGACCGACCCTTCCATGCCGACCTTGCGCCGCAGGCTCCTCACCACTATGATGAGGTGTGGCGAACCGGGACAGTGGGAACCGGGACAGGTGAGCAGGGACGGCTATTTGCGTCCCGTCAACAGGGTGTCTCCTGGAGTGTTTGGGATATGCAGATTCAGATTTTGAAATCAAAGATTCACCGCGCCCGCGTGACGCAGTCGGAGCTGAATTATATCGGCAGCATCACCCTGGACGCCGAGTTGATTGAGGCCGCCGACCTCATTCCCGGAGAGAAAGTTCAGATTGTTAACAACAATAATGGTGAACGTTTCGAAACCTACGTCATTGAGGGCGAGCGCGAGAGTGGGGTGGTCTGTCTGAATGGCGCCGCCGCGCGCAAGGTCCAGGTCGGCGACATACTGATCATTATCTCCTATGGCCTGATCGACAAGAGTGCCGCACGAAGCTACCGGCCGATCGTGGTGTTTCCCGATGACCGGAACCGGGTCACCGACCGGTCCCGGCAGATTTCCACCTATGAGTTGAAGGGTCCCGTTCCGGGATGACGACTACGGGGTGAATGCGGATGGCCGGATCTCACTCTGACACCGTCGCATCCGACGGCGTGGCAACGTCCGACTCCGGCCGGCCGGTGGTGGGAATCACCGCTTGTTGCCGCTGGCTTTCGGATATGCCCTATCACGTCGCCGGCGGCCGGTATGTTCGGGCGGTGTCCGATGGTGCGGGCGGGGTGCCGCTGTTGATTCCGGCCCTCGGTCGCGACCTCGACCTCGACCGGCTGGTGGCGCGCCTGGACGGCCTGCTGGTCACCGGCAGTCCGTCCAATGTCTCGCCCGACCATTATGGCGGCGAGCCGAGCGAACCCGGCACGCTGCACGACCCCGATCGCGACGCCACCACCCTGCCGCTGATCCGGGCGGCACTGGCGGCGGGACTGCCGTTGCTGGGCATCTGCCGGGGGCTTCAGGAACTCAATGTCGCGCTGGGCGGAACCCTGCACCAGCGGGTCCATGAATTGCCGGGCAAGCACGATCACCGCTGGAACGAAGCCGACCCCATCGACGTCCAGTACGGTCCGGCGCACCCGGTACGCATCCTTGAGGGGGGCGTGCTGGCCCGCCTGCTCGGTGTCGGCGAAACCGTGGTCAACTCCCTGCATTGGCAGGGCATCGACCGGCTGGCGGCCGGTCTTCGGGTCGAGGCGCAGGCGCCCGATGACCTGATCGAGGCGGTTTCGGTGACGGCGGCGCCTGCCTTCGCGGTGGCGGTGCAGTGGCACCCGGAATGGGGCTTCCGCGAGAACCCGGCATCCCGGACCTTGCTGGCCGCCTTCGGCGTGGCCGCCCGCACCCGCGCCAGCCACCGGGCGAGGACCTCAGGGCAGGACGCCGCGACGGACCAGTCCCTCGGCCAGCGGCAAGGCGATCGATAGCGAGATCACCCGTTCGGACACCCCCGGGCCGATGGTCCCGACCGGAGGCCGGGTTTTCGCCCGCACGACGGCACCCGTCGCATCACCGGACGGCATACCGTCCCGGATCGTCAGGCTGGACGGACAGTTGGCTGTCATGGCCGGGTTCCCCTCGGTGCAGGCCCGCAAGGATCGTGGGCATCTCCTTGGTTACACGGTCACGGCCCCGGCTTCATGCGCTCTCCGGTCGGCAATTCCGTGGGCTCTGCCCACACCCGCAAAGGGCCGGCCGGCCCTTTGAACCCATGAGTTTTGGAGGTCAAGGAGGCGAGCCTCCTTCGCGGGTGCGGGGCAGAGCCCTGCAAAATCAAGACAAGTGCACCAATCAGCGCCGGTCGGGAGGACCGAACAGCCCGGGTGGACCACCGTGCGGCGGCGGACCGTCGGGACCGCCCGGACCGTCGGGGCCGCCCGGACCGCCATGGGGCGGGGTAAAATCGGCGAGCTTTTGTCGCCCGGCCGGTGACATGGCGGTGGCGGCCTTGAGCAGCGCCCGGCCGATGGCCAGATCGCCGGCATCGCGGTCCTCATGCCCGGCGCGTAACGCTGCCTCCAGCGCCGCCGGATCGAACGGCTCGGCACGCAGCGCCCGCCGCGTCTCCTCCATGTTGCGCCACATGGCCTCCCCGGGGTCGCGTTGCAGCACGGGTTCGGCGGCAAAGGCATCCCGCAGAATCGCCGCGTCGGCGGCCGGAAGGAACCGGGCGATGCCATCCACCATGTGATGGGGACCCGGTGGCGGCCCCGGCGGCCGGTGCCACAGGTGAACGGCGATCACCGCGACCAGAAACACGTTCACGGCCAGCGACAACGGCAACGGCCAGCGGCCTTGCGGTCTTGAACTGCCAGTCATAGGCCGAACGGCTCCGAGGCATGGGGGGTGGCGATCAGGGAGGCGATATTGGGGGTGGTGTCACCGGAGGTGTCGCCATAGGCCACCTGATCGACGGAGACCTGGCCAACCACCACACCGAGAATCAGGCCGATGGCCACCGGTACACCGTAACGCCACAAGCCGTCGTCCGCAGATGGGAACAGGCCGGCACACCACCGTCTCAACCGGACCGGTAGCGGCGGTGGCACCTGCGGGGTCCGGCGCGCCGCGGCACCGGTGCGCGCGATCACCCGCAGGACGTGGTCCGGATCGATGTCGCCATCGGTGGGCGCACCGAGGATCGCCTCCAGCCGCTCGGCCCGTCTCAATGCCTCCCGCGCCGCCTCCGAGCCGGCGAGCAGGACACGCGCCGCCGCCCGCTCGGCGTCAGGCCACCGCTCCAGCGCCACCCCGTGCTCATCGATCAGGGACTCCAGTTCGAACGGTGTCATTGCTGATCTCCCATGCTGTCCGCTCCCCCGAGGTCGCTCAAACGCAGGCGTAACGCCCGTCGTCCCCGGACCAGCAGCGATTCCAATGCGGAAACCGAAACCTCGAGTGTTGCGGCCGCCTGTGCGACACTGACCCCGGCATAATAGCATAAAATAACCGCCTCACGCTGGCGCCGGGGCAGATCATCCAGCGCCCGGGCCACCAGACGCGCGGTTTCCCCGGCGAACACCTGCTCAAGACTGTCGGGCGCCGGGTCCAAAGGATCGCCCGCGACCTCCAGCGGCAAGGCCGGCAGTTTCCGACGCCGGTCCAGACACAGATTGACCACCACCCGATAGAGCCAGGTCTTGAATTGCGCATCGCCGTCGTGGCGCCAACGCGGCGCCACGGTCCAGACCCGGAGGAACGCCTCCTGCGCCACCTCGTCGGCATCGTCCCGGCTGCCCACCACCCGCCGCGCCAGCCGCAAAACAAACGGCATGTGGCGGCACATCAAGGCATGGAACGCCCGGTGGTTGCCCCGGCCGATAGCCAGCAGCAGCGCCCGGTCATCTTCGTCACCGACCACCGCCGCCGACGCTTCCCCTCCGCCTCCGCTTGCGACCTCATCTTCATTCTGGCCCGCGTTCAAGCCGCTCCCCATGACCTGCCAATCCCATCCGATTGTCCGTTTATACGGCAGGTCAGGCAATTCCATGCGTGACCTCTCGGCCACCCGGCGGCGAAATCGCCGGTCCGGCCGCCGCGGCGGCCGAAGATCGGGACAGAATGTCGCAGAGGCAAAAATTGCCGACCCAATCCGGCAAGAACATCCGATCAAGACTTCTCCAGGTCTGCCCATACCAGCTCTCATGGCATGAATACGTTGCACTTCAGTCCGATTTCCAACCCAACAAATCCGCAGTGGGGACTCGCTTATGGCCGGATACCGGCAAATTTTGCCGGTATGATTCGAGTGAAGCCAAAAAAAATTTCCTTTTTGGCCGTCGTTATTGCGACGGAGTTGGGATTCCAGGCCGTGTAACGAGTCATGTGCGGGGAACAATCCCCGGCACCAGTCCTCCCCAGACGGAGTGTCGCCATGACCAGCGTATCCGACACCACGGGATCCTCGGGCAGCAGTCAGCTGCAACAATACCAGGCCCTGCTGAAGAAGCTGGAAGCCGCCCGGGCCAGCGCCACCAGCACCGCCACGGCCAGCCAGGACAGCAGCAGCAGTAGTAGTACCGCCACCACCACCGGCACCAGCCAGAGCAACGGCACCTCGAGTTACCGGAAACTGGCCGACACCCTGCTGGCGTCGCTGTTGCAGAGTCAGTCCGCCGACACCTCCTCGACCTCGAGCCTGTCCGACGCCTCGAGTGATTCGTCGTCCGACGGCTCCAGTGTTCAGGGTCCGCCCCCCGGCCCGCCGCCGGGACCACCCCCGGGACCGCCGCCGGGCGCCGATGGCACTTCGTCCGACAGCACCAGCACCAGCAGCTCGACCAGCAGCACCAGCAGTTCCGGCACCGACATCAAGACCCTGCTCGACCAGATTTTCTCCAGCCTCGGCATCGGCAGTTCGGGCACCACCACCAGTTCCGCCTCCGGCACCGGGACCACCTCCAGTACCGACTCCGCTTCCAGCACCGACTCCACCTCGTCCTCGGGTTCCTCCACCAGCGCCGCCGATCTCAAGGCGGCCCTGGAAAAGCTCTTCGCCAACGCCCCGCCGCCACCGCCGCCCCCCGACGGCCAGGCAAGCGGCAGTTCGTCCGACAGCACCAGCAGCTCGACCACCAGCACCAGCAGTTCCGGCACCGACCAGACCGGCAGTGGTGGAACCGATGTCAAGGCGCTGATCGACCAGATTCTGTCCAGCCTCAATGGCAGCACTTCGGGCACCAGCACCGACTCCGGCTCCAGCACCAGCACCGACTCCGCGACCACCTCGTCGTCCGGTTCCGCCACCAGTGCCACGGATCTCAAGGCCGCCCTGGAGAAGCTGTTCGCCAACGCGCCGCCGCCGCCGCCGCCCGATGGCCAGGGCAGCCAGGCCAACGCCGGCGGTACCGGCAGCACTCTCACGTCCGGCACCAGTACGTCCAGCAGCAGTACGTCCAGCAGCAGCACCTCCAGCAGCGACAGCAGTAGCGCCGCGTCCGGCAATTCGGACCTGTTGAATGCCTTGCTGGGATCGTACCAGCAGGCATCCCGCTCTTACGGCGCAACCCAGACCTATGGCAGTCGCTATGGTGGCGGCACCCAGGCCATCTCGGCCTGACCATGCCGCCGCGATCCGCGATCCAGGCGGCGAGGGATAACAACCCTCACCGCCCGGGGATCGGTGGTTTGGCCTCATGAACCCGACGGCGGCGGCAAGTGATGGCAGCGCAACTCCGCCAGGCGGCGACGTCCCTCGGCCGACATGGCGGTGGCCGACGAAACCACGGCCCTGACAATCGCCTGATCGACCGCATCCCGATCCGACAGGCCCTTATGGAGCACCGCAGCCAACACGGCGGGATCGAACGGTTCGGCATGCAGAGCCGCCCGGGCTTGATCGAGCACGGCCTCGGGTTCGAAACTGCGGTGATCCGGGGTCAATCCCTCGCTCTTCAGGGCCAGACGCAGAATCCGGCCATCGGCTTCGGGCAACCCGTCGGCAAGCCGGGCCACCAGTTGTGTCGGATCCGGCGGCGGTCCCGGGTGAAACCACAGATGGGCGCCGACAACGGCGATCACGATTACATTGAGAGCTAATGATAGCAGGACAATCGGGCGAGGAATGCTCGAGACTTTTAACAGACTTGTCATGGCGACCCCATCTGACCAGGAAGTCGTGCGGTGATGCGCTCACCGGCACGCACCTTCGTTACACGGGGTCACCGCCGGATTCCGGCGGCGGCCTGGGCACCACCACCGACCTGCGTGTCCCGCGCGCGACTCCGCCGGCCGGCACCCTGGCCGTCACACCTGGTGGTCAGCCGCGACGAGACTGCCCGGCCGCCCGCCGACGCCAGGACGTGCGCGACGCGGTGAAACTTCCGGCCGTAACACGGGCGGCGACGCCCGGAGTGCCATGTGGGGGAAAGGGAAGTCCCCACCGGGCGCCCACCCCGCCCCACGAGATCGCCACGAGCGACGGACGGGGAGCTGATTGGGACGGATTGGTGACGGTGCGGCAACCGGGCGCCAGTCTCGGAAAGGGGCGGACTGTTCCATATGTGTCCGGCGACGTCGACGCGAGATCTGAGCGTTGCCGAGGGTGCCAAACCGTCCGCCTTTTGGCGCCAAATCAGGCGCCGCGCCACACCAGGCCGTGTGGTTCCCGTCCATTTGTCTTCCGGTGGTTCCGCGAATGAAAAAGGGGCTAGGCCGTACTGACCTAACCCCTTGATCGAATTGGCTCCCCGGGCCGGATTCGAACCAGCGACACGGTGGTTAACAGCCACCTGCTCTACCGACTGAGCTACCGGGGATCAGTGCGCCGCGGGCGGCGTCGGACGGGTGTATAGCAAACCCATCGGCACGACGCCACACCCTTTGAGAAAAAAAACGTCATGAACCGCCCTCAACCGGCTCGCCGCGAAACCCGGTCGCGACCAGATAGGTTTCGCTGCTGTCGGCGCGGCTGGCCGGGGGCTTGGCGTGGCGCACCTGAGCAAAGGCGCGTTTCAGCCGGTCCAGGAGTTGGCGTTCCGCACCGCCCTGAAACAGCTTGCAGACGAAGGCCCCGCCCGGGGCCAGCACACCGGCGGCGAAGTCGTAAGCGGTTTCGGCCAGCCCCATGATCCGCAGGTGGTCGGTGGCGGAATGACCGGTGGTCGGGGCCGCCATGTCGCTCAGGACCAGATCTGCCTGCCCGCCAAGGGCGGCGGTCAGGCGGGCACAGGCATCGTCGGCCAGAAAATCGGCATGCAGCACCACTGCCCCGGGAATCGGCGCCATTTCCAGCAGATCAAGGGCGACCACCCGGCCGCCGCCGGACCCGGGCGCGACCCGCTGGACCACGACCTGAGTCCAGCCTCCGGGAGCGGCACCGAGATCCACCACCCGGCTCCCCGGTCTCAGCAGATGGAAGCGTTCGTCGAGTTGCAGCAGCTTGAAGGCCGCCCGGGAACGGTAGCCGCAGCGGGCGGCTTCGGCCACGTAGGGATCGTTAAGCTGACGCTCCAGCCACAGGGTGGACGACAGCGAGCGACGGCGCGCGGTCTTGACCCGAACCGCAGCCGGGCGGCTGCCCGCAGCGGGGCCGGGAGGCTTCTTGCCGGTCATGGGTGGTGACGCTCCGGTCAGTTCAACAGCCGGTCGACAAAATCGGCCAGGATGCCTTCCCGCAGGCCGCGATCGGCGATGCGCAGCCGCTCGAACGGCCAGACGCGGCAAATCGCCTCCAGCACGGCACAGCCGGCGATCACCAGATCGGCGCGTTCGTAACCGATGCAAGGATGGGCCGCGCGCTGGTGAAAGTCCAGCCGGATCAGGTGACGGGTCACCGCCAGGGCATGGGCGATGCTGAGATGACTGCCGTCGATCAACGAGCGTTCGTAACGCTCCAGGCCAAGATTGACCCCGGCCAGGGTGGTGACGGTGCCGGAGGTGCCGAGCAATTGCACGGCCCCTTGCTCCACCGTGGCGCGAATGGCGTTACGCCGCTCGAACGGCACGATTTCTTCGGTCACGGCCCCGACCATGGCGTGATAGGTTTCGTCGTCCACCCGGTCGCCGCCATAGTGTTCGGCCAGACTGACCACGCCGTGACGGACCGAAATCTGGTCGATCAGGCGCGGCTGCCGTCCCGGACCGTGCAGTTCCAGCCACATGATCTCGGTGGAGCCGCCGCCGATGTCGAAGACCACGGCGTTGGGCTGGGACGGGTCGAGCAGCGGCGCGCACCCCGCAAGCGCCAGTCGCCCCTCCTCGACGCTGGAGATAGTTTCCAGTACGATGCCGGTTTCCCGCCCCACCAGATCGATGAAGGCATCGCAATTGACTGCACGGCGGCAGGCCTCGGTGGCGACCGCGCGCAGGGCGGTCACGCCCCGGCGCTGAATCTTGGCGCCGCACACCCGAAGAGCGGCCAGAGTCCGCTCCATGGCCGGCTCGGAAAGCCGGTCGCAGCGGCTGAGACCTTCGCCCAGCCGGACGATTCGGGAAAAGGCATCAATCACCCGGAAGCCTCCGGGTTGCGTCCGGGCAATCAACAGCCGGCAATTGTTGGTGCCCAGGTCAAGCGCCGCCAGCACCGGCCGTACTGCCACCGGTGCCCGACCGGATCCGGGCATTACCCTGCTCCACTGCTCGCCGAGCACCTGTGCGTCCACCCGGTCCTCTCGTTTCGCGCCGGTTTCGTCGCCCGCGGCCGGGCGGTGACGTCCACCGAGACCGAACCGGTCCTGCCGCCGCCGTGCCGGGTCGATCCCGCCGCGCTACGATGCCATCCTTAAGCAACCCTTGCCAAAACAAAAGTGTAACGCGCCCTGATTTCGCTGCCGGAACCGCACTTCGGGGCTACCAAAGCCCCACCGGCTGTGCTAGAAGCTTCCTCGCCCAACGGACCCGGCCGACTCGCCGGCCGGTGGTCTGCGGATGGGGGATCGTCTAGTGGTAGGACAGCGGACTCTGACTCCGCCAGCCTAGGTTCGAATCCTAGTCCCCCAGCCAGATTTCTCGAACAGTTGGCCGGCATCCTGCGGCATTCCAGCGGTTCAACTCCGGGTTTGTTTTCATTCTGGTGTCGACCGTGGGTACGGCTGTATTTGATTTTGCGGGGCTCTGCCCTGCACCCGCGAAGGAGGCCCGCCTCCCTGGCCTCCGAAACTCACGGGTTCAAAGGGCCGGCCGGCCCTTTGCGGGTGTGGGCGGAGCCCACAAACCTGTTTCATTCCAATGACCTGTCGTATCCTGGCGCCTATGGGGCGACGCTTCCGGCTGTCGCCAACTAGCGCCGCTGGCAGCCGGCAAGCCACCTTCAACTCCCCGAGTTCCTTTGCCCCACCCCCGCGGCCGAGTTTCAGTCGCAGTGAGAACCGCTGGATTCAGGTCCCTTTGACCCGGCAGGGCTTTGCGCCTATATTAAGCTGCGTGGATGTCCGATGGGGCCAACAGGGCGGTTGCGGCTTCGCAAAGGGCGAAGCGGCAATTCGGTCCGGGTTCCGCAGCCTCCTGTGGTGCCGGTGCGGGGGCGCGGGTGGTGGGTTTTTCACCGAGGTCGTGTTCTCACCGATCGGGGGTTGAGATGCAAGCAGTGAAGTCGTTTCTGCTGGGGTTTGCCGCCGGCGCGATCCTCGCCGCGGTTCCTGCCCTGGGAGGAGGTGGGACGGCGCTGGCGGAGGATGCCGTTCTGTTGGGCAACAGTGCCAGTGAGTGTGATATTTCCCTCGCGCTTGGGGTTAGTAAGCCGGGATGTACTCAACCGGTCAAACGACCCGGAACGCGCGGACTGTCGATCGGGAATGCCGACCAGATGCAGGTGCCGGCGCCGGGCGAAGCCACCACCCCGGCCCATGCCCCGGTGGCCCATCCGCACCGGTCGGCGGCGTTTCAGATCAAATTCGAATTCGGGTCGGCGCGGCTGACCGAAGAGGCGACCCAGATTCTCGATCGCATCGGCGCCGTCCTCTCGGCGCCCGACGCCGCCAGGACCAGGTTCCGCATCGCCGGCCACACCGACGGCGTGGGCTCGCCCGTTCGTAACCAGAAGTTGTCGGAAGAGCGCGCCGAATCGGTGAAGACCTATCTGACCGGGCGTTTCAGCATCGATGGTTCGCGGTTGGAGGCGGTGGGCAAGGGCTCCCACGAGTTGCTGGACCGGGACAATCCGGCGGCGGCGGTCAACCGCCGGGTTGAAGTTACCAATCTGGGTAGCTGAGTCCGGTCCGGGAGGCTCTTCCCCCCGGATCATTTTGCCGGAGACCGTCGCCCCTCTGGGGCGGCGTTTCTTTGCCGCCGTGACGACGGCGGGTGCTCAGGGGCTTTCGGGAGTGATGGTGAAGGGCTGCGGGCAGTGCTCGGAGGCGGCGCGGCGGTCGAGGGGGCGCAAGCCGGCGGCGACCTCGGGGTCGCAGACCAGCACCGGGGCAGCGGCGGGGCTTCGCCTGTCGGGTCGGGCCGGGTGGGCGTGGAGCGCCAGGAACAGCATCATTGCGATGGATCCTTTGACCAGCATGGCCGGCTTCCCCAGTTGCAAAGAGGTGGGTGGCTGTGACGTCCGTCACCCTGGTTTCGGGCTGGCCGATGGTATCACTGCTGATGGCGGGGTGACGGCGCCGTTCCGGCCATCTGCAAGCCGGGAGTCCTGCAAGCCAGGAGCAAGCCAGGAGCCAGGAATGTTGTCTCGAACCAGGCCCGTTGCCAGTGGTACCTGACCGCTGCCGGGCTTTGCGCGCCCGGCGGGGCGAAGGGCTGCGGTGTTCGAGGTGGAAGATGATGGAATCGGGAGTCTGGCCGCTGATTCTGGCGGCAATCTTCGTCGCGGCGATGGTGGTGGCGATGGCCTGGGATCTGGCGCGCTTCGAGATTCCCGACACGTTGTCCGTGCTGCTGGTGGTGACGGCGCTGACCGCCCTGGGCGCCGGCGGGCAGGGCTGGTCGGAGTTTGGCCTTCACGGACTGAGCGCACTCGCCGCGTTCGCCTTCGGGGTGGTGATGTTCGGGCTGGGACAGTGGGGCGGGGGCGACGTCAAATTCATGACCGCGATCAGCTTGTGGTTGGGCTGGCCCGGCCTGTTCGGCTACTGTCTGACGGTGGCGGTGGCTGGCGGCGTGTTGGCGGTGGCGGTGCTGGCGTTCCGGCGTCTGACTCTGCCGCCGGCCTGGGCGGCGCGGCCCTGGCTCCGGCGCCTGCACCACGAAGAAGAAGGTTTGCCCTACGGCGTCGCCCTTGGCGTCGCCGGGCTGGTTTTCCTGCGTCCCGCGGTTGCCTCGGTACTGGGTGGCTGAGGGGCCGGAAGATGAGGCGATGAGGCGAAGGAGGGAAGGGCGTCAATGGTCCGGGTCGTTCTCATCGGCTTTGCGCTCCTGATGGCGGCGGCGGCCGGCTGGATGGTCAAACACTACCTTTCGGCCCAGCGGGCGCAGCTTGCCGAGATGGCGGCGCAGCAGGTGCCAAAGCCGGTGCCGACCACCGAAGTTCTGGTGGTCAACGCGCCGGTCGGCATTTCGGATGTGCTGTCGTCCGGGGATTTGCGCTGGCAGTCCTGGCCGGACCAGGGGTTGAACGATCATTACGTCACCCGCCGGAACCGTCCCGACGCGGTGGCGGCGTTGGCTGGTGCGGCGGCGCGGCAACCGCTGTTCGCCGGCGAGCCGGTGACCGAGGACAAACTGGTTCTGCCCCATGATGGCAGCTTTCTGGCCGCGGTATTGGCCGAGGGCGGGCGCGCGATCACCCTGCGGGTCGACGAGGCCACCGGCGTTGCCGGTCTGATTGTGCCCGGTGACCGGGTCGATGTGATCGTGACCCACGAGGTGCCGGTCAAAGTTTCCGAAGTCGCGGCGGGGATCGTGCCCGAGAAGCAATTCGTCAGCGAAACCATTGCCCACGACCTGCGGGTGCTGGCCGTCGACCAGGACCTGAAGCAGGACAGTAAGGCCGCCAAACTCGGCAAGACCGTGACTCTGGCGGTGGATGTCGCCCAGGCGAGACCGTTGCGCTCGGCCGGGCGATGGGGACGTTGACGCTGTCCCTGTGCAGTGCTTTTGGGCGGGCGGCGGTCGATGGGCGGCTGCAACCCTATACGGCGGCCAGCGATATCAGCGGCGCCCTGCGCGCCGCTTACACCGTCACGGTTTTTCATGGACTTACCCCGGAAACGGTGACGGCGAGCCGCTAACCACCGGCCGCCCCGGCCGGGGGTGGCCGGTCACCGACGAACAGTTCAGGAGAAACCGGACAGTTCATATGAACAAAAAGATCAGTTCCGCGGCCGCCGACACCCTCAGGCAGTTGGACATCCACCTGAACCCGGTCTGGCAACTGGGGCGCAATGCCATTCTGGCCTGGACACCGGTCAAGGGCGGGATCAAGGCGCTGGTGGTGCCGGTGCGTGAGTTGTTGCGCCATCTGTCGGTGCAGCCCGACCTGTTGCACGGCTCGCGCTACACCGAAGAGCCGCGATTCAGCGAGTTGTGCTATAATGTCGGCATTGAGCCGATTGAACTGACGTTTTCCTTGCGAATCGGTCCGCAGGATAATGCGGTGCCATGGCAGACCGTGGAAGGCATCATCCGGCGCTATTCGATCTCGGAGACGCTTTACCGGGGAGTGCTGCTGTTCGATATCGTGGGCTTTTCCAAGCTGACCTCGATCCAGCAGATCGGGCAGTTGAATTCGCTGGAATACTGCATTAACGCGGCCCATCGGCGGATGCAGGACTGGGGAATGCCGGTGGAACTGGCGCGCTCGACCACCGGTGACGGCTTTTACGTTTGGAACCGCTCGGTGGGGGCGGTGGCCGAGATTTCGCTTTTGATTCTGCTGCTGATGGTGCTGGCCGAGAACGAGCTGGACCGCTCCCAGGACCGTCATGGTCTGGTGCCGTTGCTGCGCTCGGCCTTTTCGGTCGGCCGGCACTATGCCTATTACCAGATCGAGGGGCTGTCACCGCGGGGCTACGACTACATCGTCGGTGATGTTACGATCACGCTGGCGCGATTGATGCAGAAGGTCGCGCCCGGTCAGATTCTGGTCGGCGCCTTCGAACGACCGATTCGGGACGGCGGCGAGATGGTCTCGACCCCGGGCTTCGTCGCCCAGGCCGACAAGTACGTGCAAAAGCTGATTGGCCGGGAGTTCAGCGGCTTTTCGATTTCCGAGGTCAGCCTGGTGTTGACCGGTTCCCGGGAACAGGGCTACGACCGTTACCTGATCGACGACAAACATGGCCAGGAGCACGTTGCTTATAACGCGGCGGCGCGGCTTTATCGCGGCGGACGGGTGCCGATCCTGTTGGGCCTGTCGCCGTCGTGAGGCGGTTCAGAGGCGGCCGATTCGTCGCTTGGGCGGTGGCGCAGACGGCGGGGTCGGCGTCGGAGTCGGAGTCGGATTCGGCGGTATCGGCCCGCCGGCCTTGAGCGCCGCCATCAGCTTGCGTTGGAAGGCGCCGCCGTCCTGCCGGTTCTTTGCGGTCAAAAAGCTGTTGACCGCCGCGCGTGCGGCTTCCTTGTCGTAGGGCTCTTTCCCTTCGGCGGCGAGTTTGGCGCGGTTCAGGACCTTGGGATCGATGGTCTGACGGAGCGCAGCGATCTGTTGGAGCAGGGTCTTGCGCGGATCATGCATGCGATGCCTCCCCCCGGGGGGCTGGCCCCGGACCCGCCAAGGGCGGTGCCCTTGCCCTTGACCTGTTCCTTACTCCCCGCCGGTCTCAGTCGCGACGGATCAGCGTACCGGCGCCGCCCTCGGTGAAGATTTCCAGCAACAAGCCGTGGGGCTCCCGGCCGTCGAGAATCACCGCGGCCTCGACCCCCTGTTCCACCGCGGCGACGCAGGTTTCGATCTTGGGAATCATGCCGCCGGAGGCGGTGCCGTCGGCCATCAGCATCCGCGCCTGTTCCAGGGACAACTCCGGGATCAGGGTCTTGTTCTTGTCGAGGACGCCGGCGACATCGGTGAGCAGAAACAGCCGGGTCGCGGTCAGCGCGCCGGCGATGGCCCCGGCGGCGGTGTCGGCGTTGATGTTGAAGGTCTCGCCGTTGCGCCCGTGTCCGATCGGAGCGATCACCGGGATGATGTCCGACTGCTCGAACAACTCCAATATCTCGGGGTTGATGTGCTGGGGTTCGCCGACGAAGCCCAGGTCGAGAATTTGCTCGATGTTGCTTTCGTCGTTGCGCTGGGTACGGCGCAGTTTGCGCGCCAGCATCAGATGGGCATCCTTGCCCGAAAGGCCGATCGCCTTGCCGCCGGCGTCGTTGATCAGAGAAGCGATCTGCTTGTTGATCAGGCCGGAGAGCACCATCTCGACGATTTCGACGGTTTCGCGGTCGGTGATCCGCAGGCCGTCCACGAACTCGCTTTTGATCTGGAGCCGCTTCAGCATCTGCCCGATCTGCGGTCCGCCGCCATGCACCACCACGGGATTGATGCCGACCTGCTTCAGCAGCACGATGTCCCGGGCAAAGGACTGGCCCAGGGCCTCGTCACCCATGGCGTGGCCGCCATACTTGATGACGAAGGTGCGCCCGGAATAGCGGCGCATGTAGGGCAATGCTTCGGAAAGGGTGCGGGCCTTGGCCAACCACTCTTCGCGCGAGGTCGGGGGCGGCGATGTTTTCAGCGGCTCGGTCATGGGCGCCTTTTAGCGAAATCGGCTGCCTCTGAAAAGGGCGATTTTCGCGGGCGGGTCAGGACGCCAGCTCGGCCAGGCTGGCCCGCAGTTCCGGGATGCCCTGGCCGGTATCGGAACTGGTGGCGTGGGTTTCGGGGAAGGCCGCGGCGTGACGTTTGAGGGACTCGGCGGCAGCGGCACGCGCGGCGTCGAGGGCCGCCGGCTTCAACTTGTCGGCCTTGGTCAGCACCACCTGGAACGGTACCGCCGCGCCGTCAAGCAAGGTCATCATCGATTCGTCCGAGGGCTTGGGGCCGTGCCGGCAATCGATCAACAGGCACACCCGGCGCAGGCTGACCCGACCCTTGAGGTAGCGCCGGACCAGTTCGGTCCAGGCATCGACCTTGCTTCGCGACTCCCTGGCGTAGCCATAGCCGGGCAGGTCCACCAGGGTCAACCGCTCGCCGAGGTTGAAGAAATTGAGCTGCTGGGTCCGGCCCGGCGTGTCCGAGGTCCGGGCGAGCGTCTTCCGGCCGGTCAGGGCGTTGATCAGGCTGGACTTGCCGACGTTGGAGCGTCCCGAAAACGTTACCTCGGGCAGGCCGGCGTCGGGCAACTGGTCCAAGGTCGCGGCACCCCAGACGAACCGGCACTCGGCGGCGAACAACAGACGGCCGGTTTCGAGGTCCTCGGGGATCAGGGTCATCGGCCGGCGGTCCTCGCGGAGTCAATGAGTCCAGGGTTCCAAGGGCGACTGCCCTTGGTGGGTCCAGGGCAAAGCCCTGGGTCAGCGGCCAGGGGGCGAAGCCCCCCCCCCCGCTCGCCGGGATCAGTTCACTTTGACCCCCATCCGATACATGATCAACCATTGCTGGGCGATGGAGAGGCTGTTGTTCCATGCCCAATAGATCACCAGCCCAGCAGGGAATCCCGCCAGCATGAAGGTAAACACGATCGGCAGCACCGCGAACACCTTCTGCTGGACCGGGTCGGGCGGGGTCGGGTTCAACTTTTGCTGGAACCACATGGTTGCGCCCATGATCAACGGCCAGACGCCGATCATCAACATATGCGGCGGCGTCCATGGGATCAGGCCGAACAGGTTGAAAATGGTGGTCGGGTCGGGCGCCGACAGGTCTTGAATCCAGCCGAAGAATGGCGCCTGGCGCATCTCGATGGTGACGAACAGCACCTTGTAGAGGGCGAAGAACACCGGAATCTGAATCAGGATCGGCAGGCAGCCGGCAATCGGATTGGCGCCCTCCCGCTTATAGAGGGCCATGATCTCCTGGTTGACCCGCTCTTTATTATCACTGTAGCGTTCGCGGATGGCCAGGATCTGCGGCTGAAGCTGCTTCGTCTTGCTCATGGCGCGGTAGGACTGATTGGCCAGCGGGAAGAAGAGGGCCTTGACCAGCACCGTAAACACCAGGATGGCCACGCCGAAATTGCCGAGCAGGTCGCGCAGGAAGTCCAGGCAGTAAAAGAATGGCTTGGTCAGAAAGTAGAACCAGCCGAAATCGACCGCACGATCGAACCTGGTGATGCCGAGGTCCTTGGCGTAGCGATCCAGCAGTTTGACTTCCTTGGCGCCGGCGAACATCCGGCGGGCGTTCTCGATGGTCGCGCCGGGTGCCGCGGTCATTGCTTCGCCCAGAATATCGACCTGATAGCGGTCTTCGCCGTTACGCTTGGTGGCGAGGAAGCGGGCGGTGACTGACTGCTGCTGATCGGGAACCAGCGAGACCAGCCAATACTTGTCGGTGATGCCGATCCAGCCGCCGGTGGTGGTGCTCTGGACCGCAGGCTTGTCCTGGAGCTCCTTGTACTTGATCTCCTTGAGGGTGCCGTCGAGCACGCCGACCGGGCCTTCGTGCAGGATGAAGAAGCCCTGGGTGGCCGGCGTGCCCTGGCGGGAAATCAGACCATAGGGCAACAGCGTGACCGGCTGGTCGCCGGCGTTGCGAACCCGATCGGTGATGGTGAACATGTAGTTGGCGTCGATGGCCACGGTCTTCTCGAAGACCAGGCCATGGCCGTTGTCCCAGGTCAGGGTCAACGGCTGTTCCGGGGTCAACCGGTTGGCCGAGGCGGTCCAGACCGTGGCGGAATCGGGCACCGCAATCGCATGGTCGGTGGCGACCCAGCCGAATTCGGCATAATAGGGATGCTCGGTCCCCGACGGGGCGAGCAGGCCGATCTCCGGGCTTTTGGGATCGATGGTCTCGCGATAATCCAGCAGTTGGAGGTCGTCGAGGCGGGCGCCGGTGCGGGCGACGGTGCCGACCAGCCGCGGTGTCACGATCTTGAGTCGCAGGTCGGCCGCCACCTGCTCCGCGACCAGTCCGGCCCGGTCGCGCAGCGTGGACGGGGCTGGCGCCCCCACCGGGGCCGGGGCCGCGGGGACAGTGGCCTGGTCGGGTCCGGGCGTTGCCTGGCCCGCCGGCGGCGCCGCCGCCGGTTGATTTTGGGCCTGCTGCTGAAGTTGCTGCTCGGCCTGGTGCTGACGCGGCATCTCGTAGAAAAACTGGAAGCCGAGCAGGATCGCAATCGACAGGGCGATCGCGATGATCAGATTTTGCTGTTCGGTCATGGCGCCTCTGGAGTGCCTGGCAGGGTCAGGATGGGCGCGATGTGCGCCCGGTAGGGGGCGGAATTGTGGCGGTCGGCAGCGGGCGGAACCGGTGGAACCGGATCATAGCCGGAACCACCCCAGGGGTGACAGCGGCCAAGTCGCAGCAGGGTCAGCCAACTGCCCCGGAGCGCGCCGTGACGCGCCAGAGCGTCGAGGGCGTATTCGGAACAGGAGGGCAGGAACCGGCAGCGTGGACCCAACAACGGCGCCAGCGTCCAGCGGTAGCCCAGCACCAGGGCGCGCAGCAGGCGGGCAGCCACGGTCATGGCCGTGGCGCCCCAACCGACCAGGCACCGAGCCGGCGCAGGCCGGCGATCAGGTCGGCCTTGAGATCGGCAAAGGCCCGCGTCACCGTTTCGGCCCGGGCGATCAACACAAAATCGTGACCGGAGACCGCGTGGGCGGCCAGCACCTCGCACGCCACGGCGCGCAGCCGCCGCCGTGCCCGGTTTCGGGTCACGGCGTTGCCGACCTTCTTGCTGGCGGTCAGGCCGTAACGCACCGCCGGTCCGTCGGCCGGCGGCCGCTGCTTCTGGTCGTGGCGGCGTCCCTGGAGAATCAGGCCGGGCGCCACCCACTTGCGACGGGCTCCGGCAACCGCAAGAAACTCGGGCCGACGCTTCAGCCGGCCGATCCGGGCCGCAACCGGCGCACACCTGTCGGCCACGGAACCGTCGGCCACAGAACCGTCGACTACGGGACTGTCGGTCATGGCCGCCTCGTGGCTGGTGCGGCGGTGTTCCGGCAGGCCGGGTCCGCCCGTGTGCGGTGGTCAGGCCGACAGCCGCTTGCGGCCTTTGGCGCGGCGGTTGGACAGGACCCGGCGACCGCCGACGGTGGCCATCCGCGCGCGGAATCCGTGCCGCCGCTTGCGCACGATTTTGCTCGGCTGAAAGGTGCGTTTCACAACCCAACTCCGTTTTCAACGTCTCGATTCGATTAACAAGGGTCGGTTCTATAGTGACTTGGATCGGCCAAGTCAATCGCGGATATCGCCGGCCCGAAAGTCGGCTGCCGCCGGCGGCACTTTCCGGGGCGCGGGCGGCCCGCCGGTCAGCGGCGCAGGATCAGGGTATCGTTGGCAATTTCCAGACTGCTGAACTGTTCGAGCAGACGCATGCCCAGCAGGGATTGCTCCATCGGACCCTGGTTCACCGAGGCCGGCAGGCCGTCGAAGGTCAGGGGGCCGATGGCCAGGTGGTCCAGGCGGACCGGTGCCCCCCGGGTCACGCCATTGGCCGTCGAGAACATCTGGGTGAAGCGCAGGCGGTCCCTGCTGAATCCGAGTCGCGCCGCATCGGTTTCGCTCAGCACGATGGCAGCGGCGCCGGTGTCGACCAGGAACCGCACCGGCACGTCGTTGACCACGGCATCGATCCAGAACTGCCGGTCGGCGGAGCGGTGGAAGACGACGGCGCCGTCCTCGAGACTCTGACCGTGCGAGGGCAGCAAGGTGCCCATGATGCGCTGGGCCACGGCTTCCAGTTCGGGGCGGTAGCCGTAACCCGCCACCAGGGCCAGACCGAACAGCGCCCACAGGCCAACCTGCGCGCCGATCCTGGCCAGACTCTGGCGTGATGCCGCCAGGGCGGCCAGGACGGACAGGCCGATCAGGCCGTAGCTGATCAGCCGCGGCTCGCTTTGCGCGCTGATCAGGGTCGGAGGGATCACGGCAAACAATCCCCCGAGACCGATCGCCGCCACCGCCACCAGGATCAGCAACCGGCGGCCGAAATGCGACGCCGGTCTTTGCCAGGGTCCACCCGCTTCCTTCATGGTTCGCCTCCGGCAGGGCGACTCGTGGGTGTGGTGGACGCCAGACACCGGCTTCCGGCGACCAGGGACCTTTACCCCCGGCCGCCGGACCCGGTTATCAGGCGCGGTTCATGCGGTTGCTGACCAGATCGCTGACGACGGTGGGATCGGCCAGGGTGGTGGTGTCGCCCAGGGCGTCGTGTTCGTTGGCGGCGATCTTGCGCAGGATCCGACGCATGATCTTGCCCGACCGGGTCTTGGGCAGGCCCGGCGCCCACTGGATCAGGTCGGGAGAGGCGATCGGCCCGATCTGGTGACGGACCCACGCCACCAGTTCCCGGCGCAACTCTTCGGACGGCTGTTCGCCGGCATTCAAGGTGACGTAGGCGTAGATGCCCTGGCCCTTGATGTCGTGCGGATAGCCGACCACCGCGGCTTCCGAGACCTTGGGGTGAGCGACCAGCGCGCTTTCGACCTCGGCGGTGCCCATGCGGTGGCCGGAGACGTTGATCACGTCGTCGACCCGGCCGGTGATCCAGTAATACCCGTCCTCGTCCCGCCGGCAGCCATCGCCGGTGAAATACTTGCCGGGGAAGGTCGAGAAATAGGTTTGGGCAAACCGGGCGTGGTCGCCGAATACGGTGCGCATGATGCCCGGCCAGGCGTCGATCAGGCACAGGTTGCCCTCGCAGGCACCCTCTTGCGGCTTGCCGTCATTGTCCACTACCACGGGTTGGACGCCGAAGAACGGCCGGGTCGCCGAACCCGGCTTCAGGCCGTTGGCCCCGGCCAGCGGCGTGATCAGGATGCCGCCGGTTTCGGTCTGCCACCAGGTATCGACGATCGGGCAACGGCCGTCGCCGACCACGTTGTAATACCACAACCACGCTTCGGGGTTGATCGGTTCGCCGACCGAACCGAGCAACCGCAGGCTCTGGCGGCTGGTCTTCTTCACTGGTCCCTCGCCCTCGCGCATCAGGGCTCGGATCGCGGTCGGTGCCGTGTAAAAAATGTTGACCTTATGCTTGTCCACCACCTGCCAGAATCGCGAGAAGTCCGGGTAGTTGGGAATGCCCTCGAACATCAGGGTGGTGGCGCCGTTGGCGAGCGGGCCATAGACGATGTAACTGTGCCCGGTGACCCAGCCGACATCGGCGGTGCACCAGAACACCTCGCCCTCGTGGTAGTCGAAAACATACTGGTGGGTGATCGAGGCATAGACCAGATAACCGCCGGTGGTGTGCAGCACACCCTTCGGCTTGCCGGTCGAGCCCGAGGTATAAAGAATGAACAAGGGGTCTTCGGCGTTCATCTCCTCGGCCGGCGATTCCGCCGGAACCTTGCCGGTCTCGTCATGGTACCACAGGTCGCGTCCCGCAACCCAGTTGATCGCGCCGCCGGTCCGCCTGTAGACCAGGACATGGCGCACGCCCGGGCAGGACTCCAGGGCCTTGTCGACATTGGCCTTCAACGGCACCTTGCGGCCGCCGCGCAAGCCCTCGTCAGACGTGATGACAAAAGTGCTTTCGCAGTCGAGAACCCGGTCCTTGATGCTGTCGGGAGAGAAGCCCCCGAACACCACCGAATGAATCGCCCCAACCCGGGCGCAGGCCAAAATTGAAAACGCCGCTTCGGGAATCATCGGCATGTAGATCGTGACGCGGTCGCCTTTTTTGACGCCGTTGGCGCGCAGCACATTGGCCAACCGGCAGACTTCTTCATAGGCTTCGCGATAGGTGACGCGCCGGCTCTCGCCGGGATCGTCCCCCTCCCAGAGAATCGCGGTCTGGTCGCCGCGGGTGGCCAGATGACGGTCGAGGCAGTTCGCGCTGGCATTCAGCGTGCCGTCCTCATACCACTTGATGCTGATGTCACCGGTAAAGTCGACCGCTCGGACCTTGGTATAGGGCTTGATCCAGTCGATCCGCTTGCCGTGCTCGCCCCAAAAACCTGCGGGATTTTTGACGGATTCCTCGTACATCCGCAGGTATTTGTCGTTATCGATCCAGGCCGCCTGCGCAAATTCGGCGCGAACCGGGAAAAAAGTATTGTCGGTCGACATCTGAGAGCGATCCCCCCACGAAAGGTTTATGTTTCAGTTATTGGGCACCCGGAATGCCGTTTGAGGGTTCCCGGGATGGCGGCGCCATTATCCACGGATGCCAGGGTGGTTACAAGACGTCTGCGATGACTGGTGGTGGCCCGAACGGATAAGGGGAATTACTATTGCTCACTCACCACGACTGTTCGCAACTGCAATATCGAATTTGTTGTAAATCGAGTCGACTCAGACCGAAACCAAGCCGTTCCGTGGCATCGCCTTTATGCTGCGATGCCACCAAGACGGCACATCTGGCGCCATTCGGCCTCGCTGACCGGACACACCGACAGTCGGGATTGTCGCACCAGGGCCATCTCGGCCAGGTACGGATCGGCCTTGATCTGTTTCAGCGTCACCGGCCGGGCCAGCGGCAGCAACGGCCGGAGATCCACCATGCCGAATCGGGCGGTCGGATCGCTGGGGTCGGGATAATATTCACGCACGACTTCGACCACGCCGACAACCTCCAACCCTTCGTTGGAGTGGTAGAAGAAGCCGCGATCGCCGAGTCGCATTGCCTTAAGATTGTTGGCTGCCTGGTGGTTGCGCACGCCATCCCAATGGGTGCGGCCGTCTTCGACCAGCCGGTCCCAGGAATACCTGGCGGGTTCGGACTTGAACAGCCAGTAGGCCACCTTCGCGCCTCTCAGGATCTGGGAAACACCCGCCGCCAGGGGCGAATCGTCACAGTCTCGAACAGGCCGGCGGCGGCGTAGGGGTCTCCGGCGGCAAACGCCTCGACCTCGGCGCGGTCGGCGCAGTCGAGGATGAGCAGACTGCCGATCATGACCTGGCCGTCGTCGGAGAGCAGCGGGCCCGCCGCCACCAGCCGTTCGCCCTGGGCTTCGAGGTAAGCCACATGGGCCGGACGGTGGGCCTGACGCACCGCAAGGCTGTCGGTCTTGTCGAGAGTGTAAACGCAAAACAGCATGGGTTGTTCTCCCGCAACAAAAAAATCGCCGGGGCCGGGTTGCCCCGGCTCGCTTCAGGTGACGCGAACCAGGGCGTGGCGTTTGCGGCCCGCCGACAGCTTGAGGGTGGCGCCGGCGGCGGCCTGGGCCAGGGTGCTTTCGTCGGAGACGATGACGTCGTCCAGGCGGGCGCCGCCGCCCTTGATCAGGCGCCGGGCCTCCCCCTTCGAGGTGGCGAGACCGGTGGCGACCAGCAACTCGACCACCGTGACTCCGCCGGCAAAGTGCGCTACCGGCAGGTCCACGGTGGGCAGACCCTCGGCCGCGGCGCCCTCCTCGAAAGTCCGGCGGGCGGTCTCGGCGGCCTCCCGGGCGGCCTCTTCGCCATGGCACAGGCGGGTCGCCTCGAACGCCAGCCGCTTTTTCGCCTGGTTAAGTTCGGCACCGGGCAGCCGTTCCAGTTGCGCGATCTCGTCCAGCGGCAACTCGGTGAACAGGCGGAGGAAGCGGCCGACATCGGCGTCCTCGGTGTTGCGCCAGTACTGCCAATAGTCGTAGGGGCTGACCCGGTCGGCATTCAGCCACACCGCGCCGGCGGCGGTCTTGCCCATCTTGGCCCCCGAGGCGGTGGTGATCAGCGGCGTGGTCAGGCCGAACAGCGCCGCCTGGTCGACCCGCCGCCCCAGTTCGATGCCGTTGACAATGTTGCCCCACTGGTCGGAGCCGCCCATCTGCACCCGGCAGCCCCGGCGGCGGAACAGTTCCAGGAAGTCGTAGCCCTGGAGGATCATGTAATTGAATTCGAGGAAGGTCAGCGGCTGCTCGCGTTCCAGCCGCAGTTTCACCGATTCGAAGCCGAGCATGCGGTTGATGGTGAAATGGCGGCCGATTTCGCGCAGGAACGGAATGTAGGCCAACCGGTCGAGCCAATCGGCGTTATTGACCATCACCGCGTCGGTCGGGCCGTCGCCGAAGTCGAGAAACCGGGAGAACACCAGGCGGATGCCGGCCATGTTGGCGGCGATCTGCTCGTCGGTCAGCAACTGACGGCTCTCGTCCTTGCCCGAAGGGTCGCCGACCTTGGTGGTGCCGCCCCCCATCAGCACGATCGGCTGGTGGCCGGTGCGTTGGAGCCAGCGCAGCATCATGATCGGCACCAGGCTGCCCACATGCAGGCTGCCGGCGGTGCAGTCGAAACCAATATAGGCGGCCACCGGGCCGGCAAGGGCCAGCGCGTCCAGCCCCGCGGCATCGGTGCACTGGTCGATGAAGCCTCTGGCCTCGAGGGTGGCGAGGAAGTCCGAGCGATACTGGGTCATGGGTTTCGTCAGCCGCGGAAAAAACAACAAGATGCCTGGGTACCACGTTCCTCCGGCCGGGACAATCCGGCTAGAGTGGCCGGGCCGGAGTGCCGGATCGAGTGGGAGAGCCATCGCGACCATGACCATGCTGACCACCATTGGCCTGATGAGCGGGACCTCGCTCGACGGCATCGACGCGGCGCTGGTTCGTACCGACGGCCGCGACCGGGTCGAAACCGGGGCGTTCCTGACCGTGACCTATGACGACGGCCTGCGCGGGCGGTTGCGCGCCAGCCTGGGTGAGGCGCCGGCCGGGGGCGAGGCGGGGGTCGCCGCGGTGGAACGGGACCTGACCGAGGCTCACGCGGCAGCGGTGGCGGCGTTGGTGGCGACCGCGGGGCTCGACCCCGCCGGCATCGATCTGATCGGTTTTCACGGCCATACCCTGTGGCATGCCCCCGAACGGGGCGTGACCCGGCAGATCGGCGACGGCGCCCGACTGGCGGCGCGGACCGGCATTGCCGTGGTCAATGATTTCCGCAGTGCCGACGTGGCCGCCGGAGGGCAGGGGGCGCCGCTGGTACCGCTCTACCACCGGGCGCTGGCCACCGCTCTCACGCGACCGCTCGCCATCCTCAATGTCGGGGGGGTTGCCAACGTCACATGGCTTGGCCCGGACGATCGGGTGATCGCCTTCGATACCGGTCCCGGCAACGCCCTGCTCGATGACTGGCTGCTGCGCCATACCGGGCAACGGTACGACCAGGACGGCGCGCTGGCGGCTCGCGGCCGGGTCGATGGCGCCGCCCTCGCAGCGCTGCTCGATCACCCTTATTTCGCCCGGCCGGCGCCCAAGTCGCTGGACCGCGATGCCTTCGACCCGGCTCCGGTCTCGGCGCTCACGGTGGCCGACGGCGCCGCCACCCTCTGCGCCTTTACGGTGGCGGCGGTGGCGGCGGCGCGGTCCCTGCTGCCGGAGGCGCCGCGGCGCTGGCTGGTGACGGGGGGCGGCCGGCTTAACCGGACCCTGATGGCCGGACTGGCCGAGGCCGTGGGGGTCCCGGTGGCGCCGGTGGAGCAACTCGGCTGGTCGGGGGACGCGCTGGAGGCCCAGGCCTTCGGGTATCTCGCGGTGCGCAGTCGCCTGGGCCTGCCGCTCAGCCTGCCCACCACCACCGGCGCTTCCCGTCCGATCTGCGGCGGACGCCTCCATCACCGCCCGGCGACGTTCCTTACCCGACCTTAACCTTACCGAACCTTAACCCCACCCGATGTTAACCTTATCGAATATTAACCTTACATAGCCCCTTCCTGCCCCAGATACTCGTCCAGGCATTGGCCCAACCCGGCCATTCGTTCGGCAAAAAAATGGTCGGCGCCCGGGATCACCCGATACTCGACGCGGATGTCGGGCTGGTTCGCCAGCCTGTGGGCCAGCCTGGCCGCTGCCGGTTCCGGAACAATGTCGTCACGGTCGCCCTGGATAATCAGGCCCGACGCGGGACAGGGGGTGAGGAAGCCGAAATCGAACAGATTGGCCGGTGGCGCCACCGCCACGAAGCGGTCGATGCCGGTGCGGCGGGTCAAAAGCCGCGTGGCGATCCAGGCGCCGAAGGAAAAGCCGGCGATCCAGCATTGGGCGGCCTCGGGGTGCCGTGCCCGCAACCAGTCAAGGGCCGAGGCGGCGTCGCTCAACTCGCCGTCGCCACCATCGAAATGGCCGGCGCTGCGGCCGACACCGCGGAAATTGAAACGCAGGGTGGTAAAGCCATGGCTGCGGAACGCCCGCTCCAGGGCGAACACCACCTTGTTGTTCATGGTGCCGCCATGCTGGGGATGGGGATGCAGGAACAGGCCAATCGGGCCGTGGCCATGGGGACCCGGGCTGAGCCGGCCCTCTAAAGGTCCCGCGGTGCCGTTGATCGTGACCTCAGGCATGGCGGTGGACCCGCCGCCAATCCCGATCAGGCGCCAGCCCGATCGCCTCAAACTGCGTCCGTCGCCACCGGAAAATTCTTGACTGTTTTAGTAGGAGACGGTATAGCACCGCACGAACCTCCTCGGGTGCCGCGCGTGCGGCGAATGGTAACCGGGCAACCTTCGGTCGGTGCCGATGATACTATAGCGGGCGAACGGGTGTTCAAGCATCCTGGTGAAAGCCGTGACGCCATGCCGGTCCGGGACGCGGCGGCCTGCCTTGGTGAGGCGTTACGATGGCGGCCGGAACCGCGAAGACGTGATGAAGGGTCCAGAGGCCGAAGGAGTGGGCGATTATGAGGTTGAGTACCAAGGGGCGTTACGCGGTAATGGCCATGGTCGACCTTGCCAACCACAGCCAGGGTAATCCGGTGGCCCTGGCCGACATCGCGGACCGGCAGGAAATTTCCCTGTCTTACCTGGAGCAACTGTTCGCGAGACTGCGCAAGGGCGGGCTGGTGAAAAGCGTGCGGGGACCCGGTGGCGGCTATGTGCTGGCGTTCCCGATGGAAGGCACCCGGATTTCCGACGTCATCCTGGCGGTGGACGAACCGATCCGTACCGCCCGCTGCGCGCTGGGCTCTCCCGCCGGTTGCCGCCTCAACCGCAGCCGCTGCCTGACCCATGATCTGTGGGAGGAGCTGGGCAACCAGATTCACATCTATCTGAGTTCGGTCACCATTGCCGACGTCTGCCAGCGGCGGGTACTGGGTTCGAGCCGGCGGCTGCTCGGGGTTGCCGGTGACGACGGCGGCCGTGAGGGTGGCGACGCCCGTGGCCGGGATCTGGCCGCCGAGTAGCGGCCGGGGCGGGCTTTCAGGAGGCAGCCTTGTCCATGTCGACGCGCCGTCCCGCTTCATGCTACCTGGACTACAGTGCATCGGCGCCGTTGCATCCGTTGGTGCGCGAGGCGATGGTCGAGGCGCTGGAATTGACGGGAAATCCGTCTTCGGTCCATGGCTTTGGCCGGGCCTGCCGGGCGACGGTGGAAGCGGCGCGGCAGGCGGTGGCGGCGCTGGTCGGGGCCGGACCGGCCCAGGTGATCTTTACCAGCGGCGGCACCGAGGCCAACCAACTGGCCCTGACCGGCCTTGCCCCCGCGGCGACTCTGGTTTCGGCGATCGAGCACGATTCGGTGCTGGCCGCGGCGCCGGCGGCGCCCCGGTTGCCGGTGGACGGTCGCGGCGTGATCGAACTGGCGGCGCTGGCCGCGTGGCTGGCGGATGCACCGGCGCCGGCCCTGGTGTCGGTGATGCTGGTCAACAACGAGACCGGGGTGATTCAGCCGGTGGCCGAGGCGGCGGCGCTGGTTCATCGCCATGGCGGCGTGTTGCACTGCGATGCCGTCCAGGCTGCCGGCCGCCTGCCGCTGGACTGGCGGGACCTGGGTGTTGACCTGCTGTCGCTGTCGGCACACAAGCTCGCGGGTCCGGCGGGGGTGGGGGCGCTGGTGGTGGATGAGCGGCTGGTGCTGACGCCGCTGTTGCGCGGCGGTGGTCAGGAGCGGCGGCGGCGGGGCGGCACCGAGAATTTGATCGGCATCGCCGGCTTCGGCCGGGCGGCGGCGCTGGCGCCGGGGGAACGGGCGGGGTTGCCCCGGCTGGCCGGCTGGCGCGACCGGCTGGAACGGGAGGCGCGGACGCTGGCGCCGTCGGCCCGGGTGATCGGCGCCGGTGCCGACCGGATCGCGAGCCTCAGTTGTCTCGCGCTGCCGGGAGTGGCGGCCGCCACTCAGGTGATGGCGCTGGATCTGGCCGGGGTGGCGGTGAGTGCCGGCGCCGCCTGTTCCAGCGGCAAGGTCCATCGCTCCCCTGTGCTGGCCGCCATGGGCGTGGACCCGGCGGTGGCGGTCGGGGCGATCCGGGTCAGCCTTGGCTGGGCCACCGTCGAGTCGGACATAGATCGTTTCGTGGCAGCCTGGGGCGCCATCGCCCGACGGGCCGGCCTGCTCCGGCCGGAGGCCAGTGCGGCATGACCGCGCCATTCCGGCCCTGCGGCATTCCGGCCGGATGGCCGCCATTGCCTCGTCCGCCGCTTCGCGGTATCACCCGCCGCACGCCCGCGTCACCGGACCCAGGGGGATTCATGCCAGGAAACCACCGATCATGATCAACCGAGGGGTAAGCGGGGGCTGGTCCGGCTTTGCCATTGACGGCGACCTGCACAGTTGCTGGTTGTGCCAGCGGTCGGTGACGGCCAAGGCTCTGCGGTGTTCCAGTTGCGGCGCGGTGCAACCGTTTCACGACCTCAATCACTTCGCGCTGTTCGGGTTGGAGCCGCGCTTCGACCTCGACCTGGAAACCCTTGATCGCAATTACGCCGCGGCCCGGCGAACTCTCGATCCGGAACGCCTCGCGGTCAAGACTCCGAAGGCCGGCATGCTGGCCCACCGCTACACCGAAGCGTTGGCCACGGCCTACGAGACGTTGCGCAATCCGGTGTCGCGGGCACGCTATCTGTTGACACTGCTTGACGCCGAGGCCAAGGCGGGCGGAGAGCCGGCACCGTCCGCGGTCGAGCCCGACAGCGGCCGGGACGGCATTCTTCGGCCCGACTTCGATGCGCTGGCCAAAGCGGTGGCCACCGCCACCGATTGCCCGACGGTCGACCGGCTGGGCGCCCAGGCGATCCGGGACATGGAAAACTGCATCCATGCCCTGTCCACCGCCTTTCGTGCCGGCCGCATTGGCGAAGCCCGGCTGGTGCTGGCGCATCTGGACCGCCTGGAGAGCCTGTCGGCGGCGGCACGCCAGCGGCGGCTCGACCTGTGTCCGCCGCCGTCGCCCGAAGGCCGCGGTTCGTGACCCCGGCCGCGGCGCCGATCGGCGTCCCGGTCAGTGCCCGCCGGCGAACCTCTACCGTCCGACGGCCGCGATCTTGGCTGGGATCAACGCGGCGAGCATGTGGCTCTGGTCATCCAGGCGTTTGTCGATGCCGTCCAGGCGGATGTCGATCCCAATCAACTTGCCGTCGATGCCGTCGAGCCGCTTTTCGGTGTTGGCAAAGCGTTCGCGGACTTCCACGCGGAACCTGGCGTTCCCGGACCGCTCCGACTCAATCAGGTCGGCCAGTCTTCCCAGCGTTGCCCTCAGTTCATCGTCGGCCAGGGCGTCGCGCTCCATCTCCACCAAGGCATACTTTGTTCGTTTATTTGGTCGGAGCGACTGGATTCGAACCAGCGACCCCCAGTCCCCCAGACTGATGCGCTACCAGGCTGCGCTACGCTCCGACTCCTGGCACGGCCGGCTGCTGCCGACCCCTGCTCCTGGCCGCACCAAGGCGCGACCGGCATGCTCTCAACCACCCGGGGAGGATGGCCGTTACCGCGCGCCTGTCGCCCTTCCAAAGGAACCGACCCGCGGTGAGGTGTTCTGATTATAGGCCGGCCGGCGCCCTGTCAATCGAAAATCCCGCAGACCATCCCGTCCACAGGCCGATCGGGTCCGTCCGATTGGGTCCGAAACCGGGTGCGGTCGGGACCGATCAACAAAGGACCACTGGTCATTATGCCCGCCTTGACCGGCCGGCGCAAGACAATATCAGGAAAGTGTCATCAAAGAGTCACCGCGACCGGCTAGCATGGTCAGCCGTCTGGATCAATCCCCGGTATCAGGCGCCCCGGGATCGTCGGTAAGTCTTTTATTTATCTCTGGTTCGGGATGGAGGCAGGGCCATGTCGCTTATCGCCGGGATTGATCCCGATATTATCGACGATCGATCCGATAGCGATGTTCTTGACGTGATCGAAGACGACGAGCTTGCCGCCGCGGACTCCGAACCCCATCGACCCGGGCCTGCCACCAACCGGGTCTGGCGCCTGCTGATCGTTGACGACGACGTCGAAGTTCACGCGACCACCACCTTCGCGTTGTCGGGGGTCGAGATTCTTGGCCGGCGTCTTGAACTGCTTCATGCCCATTCGGGGGTTGCGGCGCTGGAGATCCTGCGCCGGCACGGCGAAGAGATCGCCGTCGTGTTGCTCGACGTGGTCATGGAGACCGACGATGCCGGCCTTCGCGCCGCCCGGGCCATCCGGGAGGAACTGGGGCTGACCACGGTGCGGATCATCCTGCGTACCGGTCAGCCGGGCTATGCGCCGGAACTGGCGGTGATCCGCGATTACGACATCAACGACTACCGCACCAAGTCGGAGTTGACCCGTACCCGCCTGCTCAGCTCGCTCTACGCCGCGCTGCGGGCTTATGTGCATCTCCAGACCCTGGAGACCAGCCGCCGGGGCCTGGAAAAGATCATCGCCGCCTCGGCCGATCTGTTCGGCCGCCGTTCGCTGGTGGGGTTCTGCGAAGGCATCCTCATTCAGATCAGCGGCCTGCTGGGCATGGAAACCAACGGCATCGTGCTGGTCCGGCTGCGCAGCACCCGGGACCGGGTCCCGGAAAGCGGGCCGGTGATCCTGGCCGCGGCCGGGCCGTTCCGGCATCTGGCCGGTGCCCCGCTGGGCAGCATTTCCGACGAAACGCTGAAGGCGCTGCTGACCCGGTCGCTGGAGCAGCGGGAAAGCCTGTTCCAGGCCGGAACCACCGTGCTGCACATCGCCGGCCCGTCGGGAGACGATGTCGCGATCTTCCTGGCCACCAGCCAGGGCATCAGCCCCCTCGACCGCAAGCTGCTCGAGGTCTTTTGTTCGAATGTCGCGGTCGGCTTCGACAACATCGGGCTGCTGGAACATGTCCGTGATCTGGCGTTCTTCGACCCGCTCACCCGCCTGCCCAACCGGACCCAGTTCCAGGTCGAGATCAGCCGACTGCTGGGACAGATGCGCGGCGCCGGTTCGACCCGGAAACTGGCCGTGATCCTGCTGGACCTTGACCATTTCCAAATGATCAATGATGGCCTGGGGCACATCGCCGGCGATGAAATGTTGCAAAAGGTCGCCCGGGAGCTGTGCAACGTCTTTGACCATCGGGACGCGGTCAGCCGCCTGAGCGGCGATCTCTATGGTGTGCTGGCGCAGGTGGCGGGTTTCGAAGAAGAGGCGAGCCTGCTGGATCTGATCGCGCTGTGTTTTGCCGAGCCCTTCGTGATCCGCGGCAATCCCGTGACGGTGACGGCCTCGGGCGGCTATACCGTGGTCGATCCCTTTGAAACCGACGTTCCCGACGCCGTCCGCAGCGTTCCCGACGCCATCCGCTGCGCCGGCATGGCACTCAAGCGGGCCAAGCGCCAGGGGCGGGGGCAGATCGTCCGGTATACCGCGGTCATGGCCGAAGACCTGAAGACCCGCCTGACCCTGGTCAATCAACTGACCGAGGCCAAGGCGGACAACCAGTTGACGCTCTATTACCAGCCGCAGTTGCGGCTTTCCGACCGTGCGGTGCTGGGCGCCGAGGCGCTGCTGCGCTGGCGCCGGCCCGACGGTACTTTCATCCGCCCGGACGCCTTCATTCCGGCGGCCGAAGATTCCGGCCATATCGTGTCTCTTGGCGAATGGGTGCTGCGCCAGGCCTGCCTGCGGCAGGTCGCGTGGCGCCAGGGCGAGCTTGGCCGGCTGCGGGTCGCCGTCAACGTCTCGGTCCGGCAGTTGCGCGAACGCGGCTTCGCCCGGGTGGTCGAGCGTATCCTGGTGGCGTGCAACGCCGACCCTGCCGACATCGAACTGGAAATCACCGAAAGCGCCGCCATGGAAGGCGACCGCATGGTGTCGACGGTTCAGGACCTGTGCGACCTTGGTTTCCGCATCGCCATCGACGATTTCGGGACCGGCCATTCCTCGCTGTCGCGGCTGCGGCAGCTTCCGGTGGCCATGCTCAAGATCGACCGTTCGTTCGTGGACGGCATCGAGTCCCGGGCCGACTGCCGTTCCATCGCCTCCATGATTGTCAAGATGGGCCACGAGCTGGGTTTTTCGGTGCTGGCGGAAGGCGTCGAGACCGTCGCCCAGGAAACCGTGCTGCGGGAGTTGGGGTGTGACAGCGTCCAGGGCTTCCTCTACTCCCGGCCGCTGCCGCCCGAAGAACTGGCGCCGTGGCTGATGGGGCGGCCGTTCGCCACCGAATAGCCCGGGGGACCGTCCTGCCCCGGACCAGGGCATGCCGGCAATATCGCGGTCTTCGCAATGGCATGCCGCTGATACCATAGTGGATTGACTGGCTACGAACTGCGTATGGTTTTGGAACGGGAGGCAAGTGGTGCCCGATTACCGAACCGACGCAAGGCCGAGATTGAAGTCATTTTAAACTCCCTTCAATCCTACAATCGCAAAGCCGCCTGACCATATTGGGCCTGGCGAGCACAAAGAAGCGCCATCTTTGTGACTTCTTTGTGCCCTTCGTGTCTTTGTGAGGAATTTTTTCTTTCTTTCGCCCATGAAAACGAAATTACGCTATAGACTGTGTGCCTACCTAACACGAATTGAGCCTTAAATTAACTCACCAGGCCCAAGGCACGAGGCATGTTCCCATAACCGTCAGGTCATGGGTGAACATATCGGCATCCGTGGCGGTGCCGTTCGCCACATAAGAGCCTCTTCTTCGGGAGTAACGCCATAGGCGCGGTTGACCAGTGTCGAGACGATACGTTCGAGATTGGCAGCCTCCAGTGACAGTGTTTGGGCCGGAGCAATGGTATCGGCAAAGCCTTGTTTGAGAGCAGAGATCGCGGCGGGGGCGAGACGGCCTTTGCGGCTTTTCCTGACCTCGGTCAAAAAATCGTCCAGGGACAGGGCTACGGGAGCCTGAAGACGCTGGTTGGGCTTGGTCATATCAAATTCCAAGCGCAACCAATCGAGAATGGTCGCCGTGGTCTTCGCAACGTCCTTCGTGATGGTGATCAGGCGGGCAACTGCCTCAGTGACCTGTGAACGGATAATGTCAGACGGCTGTGCCACGGGATAGTTTTCAACGAATGTTGTGAAGTATCGAAGAGCATCATCTTTGCCGTGTTGCGCTGCTCGCCAAGAATACCACCAGCCAATCGGGGCGTTAAGAATGGCGAGAGCCCAAATATCGTCGGTCGGAAGAAAATAAACCGTATTGTTTGAAAATGCGCGTGATTGATCAAGACAAAAACGGGAGTTCCAGGTAATATCCTGATACAATATCTTCGGATTATCAAATTTTTCATAGTAGGCGCAGGCCCTTAGCTCCCACCAGAAGCGTCCCTGGTCCGAGCGTGGCCGCAGGTTCTGCTCATACGGCTTCAGGTGGGCATGGAGCGCCGGATAGGTGGTTCGGAAGATGGTCTCAGCCGCTGCCTCGGTGCCGGCGCTCGCCCAGGGCCATGGGTGATTTGCGCTGGATTTGAGGACGATCATCCACAGGCTGTCCCATGCCGGTGACCAACGTTCGATGTCTTGACCTCGCACGTAAGGTTTAATGATGTCGGCAAGGCGCCCGTCCTGACCGACCAGACGGTTACGGGTGGATTGGTCGATGAGAAACGCTTCATTGAACCCGGTTTTCAGGCCGTAAAGGGGTTCTGCGCCAATGTAATCTTTCAGCTTTACCCCGGTCCTCCTGATCTTCTCCATCAGCGCCAGCACGTCGGGCGGCTCAAGGTGCCATCCCGTCGCGGTCAGGGCCTCGCGGGGCATAGGGAAGCTGGCGTCGTCCACCTGTTGGATCAGCTTGTCGAGATCGAGGCGGGTGCGGTCGATGACGCAGACGCGCGTGGTGGGCGGGGCCGGTTCCGGGTCGGGAAGCGGCTTTCGCAAGGTCAGGACGCACGGGAAAACATCGGCATCGGGGAAAATCTGCCTGGCGTGACCAAAATCGACGAGGACCTCGACCCAGGCACGCTCCGCGAACAATGTTCGCAGGCCTTCCGCGTAGCCGGCTTTCATCCACTTGTTGGTGACGATATACGACAGCCGGCCACCGGGCTTGAGGATTTTGAGGCCAAGCTCGTAAAAATAGACATAAAGGTCGGCCGCACCATCGAAGGCGGCATAGGTCTCGCGTAGATAAGGCTTGGCCCGGCTCAGCAGCTCCTGACGGACATAGGGCGGGTTGCCGATCACCGCATCGAACCCGCCGCGCGGCGCGAGACTTTCCCAGTCATCCCAGACGCCGGGAAAGGCGACCTGCCAGTGGAGGAAACGTTCTTTGGCGGCCAGTTCGAAGGCTTGATCGACGAGTTCCCTCGCCACCTCCAAGAGTGCCGATGGCCCGTAATCGGCGGCGCCGCCGCGGGTCGGCTTGGGATAGACCCTTGGCGCTGCGGGTGGCTCGCCCCGGCGTTCCGGCAAGGCTGTGGGAATGATGGCGGTGCGGTTGGCGATAGCCAGGGGGTCCCCATACTTGCCGGTCAACACGTCGCGAAAAGCGCCCTCAACAAACTTTTCCGGAGCCAGGACGGCGTTTCTTTTCGTCAGTGCCTCGTCGGTGGCCGTTCGTGCCGCACCAATGTCCGCTCCGATCCAGCGACGGGCCTGAATAAAATCGAGAAAGCGGTTGAGGGGGTCCGTGGCCTCTTTGACCGTCTCGAAGGTGTCCTGGGACAGTTTGACTTCGGCAACGTCGGCGTCAACCAGGCGTTCGATTCTTGCCATGCCCTGGGCGGTCTGCCGGGCGCGAACGACCGACGGACCCAGGAACAGGTTGGCCCGGATCGTCTCCAAGTGGTCCTCGACCCGACGAATCCACTCGCCGCAGATCGAGTCGCCACAGCGGAGATGATGCTCAAGGAAGGATAGCGGCGCACCGACCGTAAAGGTGTGGAGCCAAAGCGCCAGTTTGGCCAACTCGACGGCCATCGGATTTTTGTCAACGCCATAGATCACACGCTTGAGGATCATACGCCGGACAATCAGGCGGTCTTCAAGCTGGTGCTCCTCAATGGTCCATTTGCCCGCGCGGCCGTGCGCGAGAATACCCTCTCGGATGCCTATGATGGTATCAATCAAGGGAGAGCTGTATTTGCCCCACGTCACCGTGGCCTCGGCGTCGGCGATGGCGGCCAGCACCCGGTCGGCGAGATAGTCAACCAGCGAGACCAGGAAATGGCCGCTGCCCATGGCCGGGTCGCAGACCTTGATCTCCAGCATGCGGGTCGCCGGGTCCAGGCGCTCAAGGTCGGCCAGCCGGTCTGGCTTGGGGCGGGTGTCAGAGGCCAGCTCTTCGGCCTTGCTGTGGAAGGCCTCCAAGCGGTCCCTCAGCATCGGACCTACGGCCTGACTGATGATGAGCTGGACGGGGGCTTCGGGTGTGTAGAAGCTGCCGCTGCCATGGCGGGCGTCACCGTCGCCACCGACCACCACCTCACCGTCCTGAAGCCGGACTTCGTTTTCGAGCAGCCGCTCGTAGATCGAACCGAGGTGCTGGACCGACAGGTCACGGTAGTTGATCCATTTCTTCCGGCGGCCGTCGTCGTCGCGCGAGAGAGCATCAACGATCGGTGCGAACAGGCTGTCCGGCAGTTCGATGCGGTCGAGAATACGGGCGCCATAGCGCCCGGCCGCGAACAGGCCGCCATTGTAGGGCGGCAAGCCGATGGAAGGCGCACCCTTGTCGATCCGTCGGAACAAACGGAGCAGATGCGGATAATATTCCCCACCCTCGGCCATGAATACGTGTTGCTCGTCCACCCTCTTCCTGATGTCCTCGCGCACGCGCTTACGCATGCCGTAATCTTCATACGCACGATGCCGAGCCGGCAACAGGTTACGATCTTCAGCATACAGCACGAACAACAGACGGTAGAGCAAGATCAGGGCAGCATCACGCACTTCGTTGAGATAATCTTGCGTTATCAGCCCGGGGCAGTCGGGATCATGAGCGACAATGCCCTTGATCAGCACAGGGAACACCTTGTCGAACACGAGATCGGACAGGTTCCTGGTGACGCGCTGTTCCCACTGCCGCCCCTCGTCACGCGCGACCTGATGGAAGGTGCGGCCATCGGTCCCGGGCCTGAACGCCGCCGGGCCGAACATCACCATGAACAGCTTGAGTTCGTGGACGGGATCGCCACCGAACAGGTCCGGCTCGAGACCCGGAACCCCAACCAAAGCAGGCAGGTCAAGTTCCAGGAACTCTTCTGCTACAGAAGTTGCTCCGTGGTAATAAAGGCGCCAATAGCGGCCATTGGTTAAGATGCCCCAGCGCACGGCAGCATCGGTGACGATATTCACCCGATCCAGATAGCGGATCATCTGGGTTGATGGGACGCCAAAGTCATCCTTGTGCGAACTTTTCCGATCCAGTTCCCGTAGCCAGCGTTTGGATTCGACAATCGCGACCCCATCGGCGTAGCGTTTCCATTCCTCATTACGGGCGTTGGCACGCTCCTTTGCGCTTTCGTCAGCAAACAGGATGCCGTCGGGCTTGTGATCCATGCCCTTGGGGGACAGATTGATCTGGCGCAACGAGTGGTGCCAGCCTAACCGCGACAGCACCTTCCAAATGAGATCATCCTCGGTCACGGCCTCGTTGGGGCGCTTCGTCGTGGGAAATGACCGGTAGACCGCAAGAACCGAGTCGCGGAAGGCCGAAACGGTATCGTCGTCCAAGCCCTGCCAGGGCTCGCTGGTGACGATGGCCTCACCGAGGTAGTCGCGTGTAAAAAGTGCTCCGTGAACCACTCGGTCGCCTCGCTGTCTTAACGACTACCCGCCTCTCGCGTCCATTGTGGTTGTCTCATAGCGAAAGCTCAGGAACAAGGGGTCGGACCAGCGGACGGCATCGCTGAATATCCCCATCGATTTGGGGTCTTTCGGCATCCTGCCGATCCAGCCAAATCGACAGGAACGCAAAGTATGCCGGTGGTTATCCATCACAATCGCCCAACCAACACCGGGGTTTAGCCGTGTGTAACCGGGGCACGGCGGGCAATGGCACCCGACGACGACCCCATCGCGCCGAACATCCACGGACCGGATGCCATGCAATTTAGAGGGCGCGACCCAGTGGTGGGCCGCGTCATCAAAATTGCCGGGTTAACGGTTTCCAAAGGCCGCCGGCCTTTGGTGGGGTCGTAGGGGCAGAGCCCCTGCAAAACGCCTTCGGCGACCAGGGCGTTGCCCTGGACCCAACCTTTGGCCGGCGGCCTTTGGAAACCGGGGCTTTTACCGTGCAATTTAGCTGACGCGGCCCACTAGGCCCCGGCGCTCCCCGCATGTTCGGGGGCATGACGAGGCAGCTTCAGGGTGAACGTGGTTCCGGTTCCGGGCTGGCTGTCCACCGAGATGCGACCACCGAGAATGCGCGTGACCGTGACATAAACAATATGGAGACCGAGCCCGCTGCCGCCGGTCCCGAGTTTGGTGGTAAAAAAGGGATCGAAAATGCGGGGCAGAACGTCGGCGCGGATGCCGATGCCGTCGTCGGTGACGGTCAGCGTGACCGTTTCCTCGTCGTCCGCGACCGCGACAACCCGGATAAGGCCATCTTCGCGGCCGTCAAAACCATGCAATACGGCGTTCGTGACCAGATTGGTCACGACCTGACCGAGGGCGCCGGGATAGCTGTCCATCCCGATGCCCGAAGCGATGTCCAATTCGATATGGTGGCCGCTCTTCTTGTAAGCCGGGCGCAGCATCGTAACGATTTCGGTGACGGTGGTGGCAAGATCGAAGGTGCGCCGCCGTTCGCTGGTCTGGTCCACGGCAATTTGCTTGAAGCTGCCGATCAGGTCCGCCGCGCGGGTCAGGTTGGCGATCAGCAACTGGTTGCCGGCGTTGAATTTTTCCGAGAACTCGCGCAACACCGAGCGACGCAGTTCGGTCCCGGCGAGCATTCGGGCAAACTCGGTGATCTTTTCCCCGAGGGTGGTGGCCACGGTCAGGCTGTTGCCCAGCGGCGTATTGATCTCGTGGGCGATGGCCGCCACCATGCCGCCCAGCGCCGCCATCTTTTCCGAGCGCAGCAATTCATCCTGGGCGCGGCGCAGGGTATCGAGGGCTTCGGTCAACTCCCGCGTCCGCTCGGTGACGGCCCGCTCGGTTTCCTCCACATGCCGGGCCTGACGGACGATGAACTGCAACCGTTCGATGGCGTGGGCCTTGAGCGTCGTCAGGGCATTGGCCATCCGCCCGATTTCGTCGTTGAACTGTACGTGCGGCACCGGGACCTCGACCCTGCCGCAGGCAAGATCGGTCATGACCTCGGTCATGACCAGAATCGGCCGGGTCACGCCATGGATAATCCAGGCCAGCGCCGCACAGACCATCACCAGCAGCAGGGTGCCGGCGACCGCGATGGCCCAACCCCGACCGACGCTCCTGGCGTCGGCGCGGGTGGTGGTCAGCGTGACTTCCAGCGTGCCGATGCGGTGGTTGCCGCTATCGCCAATGGCCTTGATCAGCGGGGTTCGCGCGGTGATCAGGCCGGCGGTGGCAACGCCGGGAATCGCGTGCTCGGCGAACGGCACGCCGGTCTCGTCCAGAATCACGCTGCTGACGTAGTCCGGGTCATGGCTGAGCGTGCCGAGCACCGCATGGGCGGCGGCTTCGTCCAGGTTCCATAACGCTTCGCTGGCGCCTCCGGCCAGAACCTGTACGGTCAGTTGCGCCCGTTCTTCAAGCGCGTGCCGCGCATCCTGCGCGGTCACGCTGACCGCCCCGATCACGGCCAGGACGATGGTCAAGGACAGCAGCGCGCAAATCGCCGCCACCGTGCGAACCATCAGACTTCCGGTGATCAACGTGAACACGGCATGCCCATTGTGCCCGGCACGTTCAAAAAGTTCGCCAGCGGGTAAGAATGGCGTCAATACTCCCGTCCCGTTGCAACTCGGTCAGTGCCTGGGTAAAACGCGCGGCGTGGTCGGCCCGGGCCCTGGGAAAGGCGACGTAGCGCGGCACCACACTCAGAACCCGAGGCAGCACCTTGACCTTTGCGGCGAACCCGGCTTTGCCGACCAGAAACAGCAGCGTCCGCAGGTCACCGATCACCGCGTCGCTGCGGCCACCGACCAGCTTGCTTAAGTTGATCAGGTTATCGTGGGCCGGCTCCTTGATGATGAAATCCGCAGCATCGAACTCGGGGGTATAGGCAAAGCCGCTGACCGTGCCGACCGAACGGCCACGGAAATCCTCGAGGGAGGCAAAGGTCATCGGCGAGTCGGCGCGCACCATGAACACGGTCTCGCCGGTGCGAAAGGGACCGACCATCAGGTACTTCGAGAACCGCTCGGCGGTGCCGACGAAGGGAAAGGCGAGGTCGGTCTCCTCCTGATCGAGGGCGAGGACCAGCCGGTTCCGCGGTACCGCCACATGTCTGGCCGTGACGCCGAGATGCCCGAGCACCGCCTCGATGATCTCCACATCCAGACCGACCCGCTTGCCGTCTTCGGTAAAGCAATAGGGCGGAAAATTCTCTTCGGAGCTGACCGTCCATTCCTCGGCAGTTGCGGCGGTGGCGGTCCAGGCCACGAAAAGGGCGGTCAACACCGCCAGCAACCGGGACGTCATGGTTTTGATGGTCCTTGGATGAAACGTGGTTGCGTCGTGCGAGTGTGGGTGGCGTGTGATCAGGCAACCGTAAGTTTGCCCAGGAAGCGGTCGACTTCGCTGCGCAATTCGCCGAACCGCCGGTCGAGACTGTTCACCGCGCCCAGCAGAATGCCGGCAGCTTCGCCATTGCGTTGGGCCGCCCCGGCCACTCCCTTGACGGTCTGCTCCAGTTGGGTCGAGCCCTGGGCGGCGCTGGACAGGGCGCGGCTGATTTCGTTGGTGGCGGCGTTCTGCTGTTCGACCGCGGCGGCAATGGACGTGCTGATTTCGCTGATGGTGCCGATCACGCCGGTCACATGACTGATTTCGGCTGCGGCGGCCTGGGTCGAGGCCTGGATCGCCTGAACCTGACTGGAAATTTCCTCCGTGGCCCGGGCGGTCTGGTTGGCGAGATTCTTGACCTCGTTGGCCACCACCGCAAAGCCCTTTCCGGCCTCTCCGGCCCGCGCGGCCTCGATGGTCGCGTTGAGGGCGAGCAAATTGGTCTGGGAGGCAATGCTGGTGATCAGGGTCACCACGTCCCCGATCCGCGCCGCGGCCCCGACCAGCCCCGAAACCAGGGCGACGGTCTGGCCGGTTCGGGTCTTGGCGGCCTCGGCAACCTGACTGGAGGTCTGCGCCTGCCGGCTGATTTCCCGGATCGAGGCGGCGAGTTCCTCGACGGCGGTGGCCACGGTTTGAACGTTGGCGCTGACCCGATCGGCGATCTCGGTGGCCGCGGAGCTGAGCCGGGTATTGTCCTCGGCGGTGCTGGCGACGATCTGGGACGACGAACTCATCTCCTCGGCGGTGGTCGAAACCGAGGCCAGGACGGTCTTGACTTCGGCATCGAAGGTGGTCGCGACCTGCCGCAGCGACCGTTTGCGCTCGATTTCGGCCTGCCGCTTCATCTCCTCCTGTTCGGCTTCCAGCCGGACCTTGGCGATGGCATTGGCCTTGAATATCTCCACCGTCGCCGCCATCCGCCCGACCTCGTCAGAACGGTCGAGGGCCGGGACCCGGACATCATGGCTGCCGTTGGCGAGCGCACCCATGGTGCGGTCAAGGTCGAGAATCGGTCCGGTCACGCCATGGATGATCAGGGCCAGGGCACCGCAGACCAGAACCAGCAGCGCCGCACCGATGGCCACGATGGTCCAGCCGCGCCGGGTCACCTCGGCGTCGGCCCGGGACGAGGTCATGTCCAGTTCGAGGGTGCCGATCTGTTTTGCCGCCTGACCGCTTCCGGCCCGCACGATGGGCAGCCGCTCCACGATCAAGCCGTCATCGGCGACCGTGCTCTGGCCGTCCCGGGCGAAAACCTTGCCGTCCTGATTGAGCAGAACGCTGCCGGCATAGTCGGGATCCCGGCTCAACGGCGCCAGCAGCGCCTTGGCGGCGTTGTCGTCCATGTTCCAAAGCGCCTCGCCGGCACCGCCCGACAGGATCGCCACCGTCAGGCGGGCGCGATCCTCCAAGGCGTTGCGCGCGTCCTGGCTGGTGACGTAAACCGCCCCGAGTACCGCCAGCACGATGGTCGCCGACAGCAGCACGCAGATGGGCGCCACCGTTCGGACCATAAGACTGCGGGTCAAAATGCCGATCATGGCGCTCTCCTTCGTCGGTCCCTGTCTTGTTTCGGGGGCTGCCCGCTCGGGTCCGGGACGGGCCGCCGGCCAACCAAATGAAAAACGCTGTCACCGGCAATCACCGGCACCGGTGCGGCCCGATGCCGGCGGCTTCAACATGCGTGATGTGAGGGGCGGGGCTTCAACTCCGGCTCATGGTGCCCCGCGGGTGGTCAGCCGCAACGCATCGGCCATGATCGCCTGAACGTCGATCTTGCCCAGGCCGTCGTCGAAACGTCGCTTGGCGGCGGCGCCGATCGCGTCCTTGCGGAAGCAGATGTAGAGCTTCTTCACCTCCAACGGCCGGGCGTTGAACTGAAGCGAGGCCCGGACATCGGCCACCGATGGTTCCGAAACCAACAGGTAGTCCAGCACATTGCGGTCGATCACGGCCAGACGGATGCGGTGGTTGGCCACTTTGCGGATGTTGGTAAGATCGTCCACCACGGATTCGACCTTGATCCGGCCATCGGCCACACGCTTGTCGAACTCTTCGGTGTTGACGTAACCGTTGACGGTTCCGATCACCACCGGAGCCAGATCGTCGAGACTGTTCCACGTCACCGGCCCGTCCCTGCGCTCGACGAACCCCAGCGGACTGGCCCCCGCGGGTTCCGAGAACAGGCATTTTTCGGTCAGTTCCACGCTGTAATACTCGGGAAAATAGCCGGCGTAGCCGGCGGTTTCGAGACCGGTTTTAACCGCGCGCTGCCAGGGATAGAACTCCACCTCCAGCGCGGTATCGGCCGCGCCCAGTGCCGCGCGCGCCACCGCCGCGCTGGCCCCGAGGCCGGGCAATTGCGCCCCCGAGAATGGTGGCCATTCCAGGGACGTGAGTTTGACGGTCTGTTCTTCGGCCAAAACCGGCCGCGCCGCCGCCAGCAACACGAGCGTCAGGGCGAACCCGACGAGTCGCAACTGCCTTGGTGTCACGGCTTTTCTTTTCTGCGGCATGTGTGGTTCCTGCGGTATGTGTCGTGGCCCATTATCGTGCGGGTGTGCGACAGTATGATGACAAAGATGTTGTGGTTCTTCTCGGCCTCGTCCGCCGCGGCGGTCTCTTGCGCAGCGGTCAGGACCGGCTATTTCCCAAGAAGAACCGTCAGAAAAATTAATTTTTTGTGACTTAAGGCAACTTGTTGCCGATCAGGGTTCTTCATAAAACGGTCATTGGACTATCTTAGGTCACTTTGTCACGGATATCCCAATGATCCTGGGATCAATCGCGATCATATGTAGCCAGGTTTCATACTGCGCTCTACGGTACGTCGTTATCTGGAGGTTATATTATGCATTTACTATCGAAATGTTGGGCGGTCTCGTTGGTTATGGGTGGAATCGTGGTCCTGTTACCTGTCGAAGTTGCCGCCGAAACGGCCACCATCATTCTGGGCGGTGACCCCTATTGCCCGGTCAACTGTGAAGCGGAAAGCTCCCATCAAGGCTTCGCCGTCGATATGGCGAGAGCGGTGTTCAAGCCGAAGGGCTATACTGTCGACTATCAGATCATTCCCTGGACTCGCGCCGTTGCCCAAGGTGCGGCGGGCGAAATTAACGGAATCGTTGGCGCCTCTCCCGGTAAACCCGATTACAGCTATCCAAAGCAGAGCGTCGGGACCGAGAAATTCGTGTTCATGGCCCGCGCCAGCGATCCCTTTACCTATGCGGGCATCGCCTCGCTTCAGGGAAAGCGGGTCGGAATCGTCAAGGATTACGAGGTGAGTGGTCCGCTCGGGCAGTTCGTAAAGGATAACCAGAACAACCCCGCGGTCATCGATACCGTTTCCGGGGCCCAGGCCGGCGAGTTGAACCTCAAGAAGCTGGTCGGGAACCGTCTGGACCTGGTGATCGATAACGAATCGACGCTGCTTTATCTGGCCAAGACGTTGGGACTGGGGCACGATCTCAAGGTCGTCGATGCCGGTGGCGAGCCGTCACCCATCTATATCGCCTTTTCCAGCGCGCGTTCGGAGACTCCGACGCTGATCAGGATTTGGGACGAGGGAGTCTCGGAACTGCGTGCCTCGGGGGAACTGGCGAAAATCCTGGACGCCTACGGGATCCGGGACTGGCAGTAACGGCTTTCCGTCCGATCCCCGGGGGCACGGTCGGGACCGGCCCGGTTTCGACTGCGCCCGGCCGCAATCGATGGGCCTTCGGTGACCGGTGGCATTGTCCGCTGGTTACCGAAGACCTGGGTTACCGGGAGGCTCAGTTCGCGTTAGGCCGGGACCCAAAGCTTATGCGGGCAACAACCGTGCCCTACGCCCATGCAACGGGATGATATTGTGGCCATCCATATAAAAATTAGTTCCTCACAAACACCCGCCCTCTTTGTGACTGCTTTGAGTTCTTCGTGTCTTTGTGAGGAATTTTTTCTTTCTCTCGCCCATGAAAGCGAAGTTACACAGCCATAGACCGTGTGCCTGCCTGACGCGAACTAAGCCTACCGGGACCCTGCCGCGGTCGTCCGCCACCGGTTCGCCACCAGGATGAACAGGAACGCCGACCAGGCGATTGCCGCCCACCACGAATCGGCGGAGAGATTATAGGCAGACAGGGTCATGGTCAGCACCGTGGCGTAACAGGCGAGGGCAAACGGCCGGAGCGGTTCCGGCAGTGTCACCGTCCGGTGGAGCGCATAAAGGGCGAAGGCCAGAAACAGAACCGCTCCGACCACCCCGGTCTCGACCCAGACCTGCAACCACATGTTATGGGCGTGACCAACTCCCTGGTCATCGACCACATGGTAGCGCGCCAGTTCCTCAGGATGAATGGGCAGGGCCGGCACACTTTGCCAGCCCCAGCCCAACAACGGCCGGTCCCAGACCCGATCGGCCATGTAATCCCAGAATTCCAGCCGGTGAAGGCCCGACCGCTTGATCAGGGACAGGGGTTCGGCCAGCAGCAGCGCCGAGGCCACCTTGAGCATGACCGGCGTGGCCACCCCCAGCACCACCACCCCCCCGGCCATCATCGCGCCGGTGGCGGTCACCGACACCAGTGACAGGGCAAGGACGGCGAACCCCGCCGCCAGGGCAATCTTCGCGGTCAGAGATGCAGAGACCACCGTGACCACCGAGACGGCAACCGCAAGGCCGATCGCCACCGCCTTGGAGCGATGGAGCCAGCAGCAGGCCAGCAACGGCCACAGCATCATTTCGAGATAGCTGATTCCCCGGTTGTATTTCACCACCCGGTGAGCGGTATAGTGGCCAGGTGCCGCCAGCGGCCCGTAGCGGTCATAAAGGGCGATGTCGATGGTTGCAACCACCGCACCGCACAGGATCGCCACCACCAGAACATCCAGGACCAGATCGAGATCGCGACCATAACCGGGATCGAAACCGGGTTCGGGTCCGGTGACCGAGACCATCGGCAGCAACGCCGCCGACAGCAGCGTCAGTTCCAGCGCCGTCTTCGCCGACGCCGCCGGCACGATCGACCAGAGAATCGCCATCCATCCCAGGGCCAGACAGGCGCCAAGGCTGGCGATCAGCGGAAGATCGAACCGCAGTCCGGCAAGGCGGCTCCGGCCGCCGCGGGCCAGGACCGACGAGGCCAGCACGACCAGGCTCACCACCACCACCACCGCGGTATAGGAGCCGCCCCAGTACAGGCCTACCGTCGGCAGCAGCGCCGCCGCGAGGATCATCGCAAATCCGTAGGCGCCGCCACCGCGAGAGAACACTCGTCCAACCGACCGGATCATGGGGACGCGACCGCCGCCGGCTTTTCCATAGTCGCCTGAAATTCGATGCAGGCGGCCGGCATCAGCCGGCCCAGCTTACAGTTGAATTCCCACCACAACCGATGATTCTCCAGGCCGCGCAACATCCCGCCCGAAATGATACGGAAGCCCCTGGTGCGGAGCAGCCTCAGGCTTGTCACCGACCTCATCCGCCGGAGGAACGACCAGTAGGAAAAGGTCTGCAAATGGCTCCAGCGTTTTTCGGGATTTATCGTTCGTGATATTTTCAGCACACAGTTGCGGAAAAACGGGAATGGCGGCAGGAAAATCGGAACGCCGACGATCAGCCGGCCGCCCGGCTTCAGAACCCGCTCGAGCGTCGCGATGGCCACATCCAACTGCTCCAGATGCTCCAGAACCTGCTCACAGACTACCACATCATAGGCGTCCGAGGGCACCTCGGGGTGCCCGGCGGTGAGGTCGCCCATGAAGAACTCGCGATACAATTCCGGCTTATAAAGACCGCGATCGACGAATTCGGTTCCCGACAGCTCGATCGCGTCAAAATCCGGTTTGACCTCCAGATAGCGGGCCAAGGTGCCGTTGCTGCAACCGACATCGAGAACCGACAGCTTTCTTCCCGATCGGGCGGCCTTGCCGGCCCAATCGCTGATATCCTGGGCCATCGCTTCGTAGCGGGCCTGGCGCAGGCTGTAGAATTCGGGGCGGCGGGGATCGACGCCGAAGGCGTGACGGGGTTTGGGATACTCATTCATCTCGACGTCTTCTTCGGGTGGTTCAGCGTCTTCGGGCGGTTTGGCCGGGCGGATCGGACCGATGGCCGGGCGCGCACCAACCCGGGCGCCCGGCCACCGCGGTAGAGATATCCCGGAGCGGGCCGCGAATCACCAAGAGTTTGACCGGGCGCCGGGCCCGGTCCCGAGTCGGCGCCTTCCGGCAGCCCCCACCTGATCGGAATGTCGGGCCTCGCTACTTCTTTTTGTCACGTCCGCTTGCTACCAAGGGGGTCCCCATGCGTTGCCGCGACGGTGACGATATGCGCGGAACCCCGGCCTGAGAGGCCGCTCCGGAAATGCCCATTCCCCGGCAACGGCGACAGAAGCCCCGCCGTTTCCGAGGGGCACTCCAGGGCAGGCGCAGGTGTTTGACAGACTCTGAGGAGAGCTGCCGTGACGCATCCCATGTCACCGGTTGACGAAGTTCTGGAGATGTTCTGGCGGTTGGGCAGCACCCTGTTCCTTGGCGAACCGGTAAGCCAGACCGAGCACGCCCTGCAAACCGCCTGGCTGGCGGAGCAGGCCGGCGCGGTGCCGGCTCTGGTGGCCGCGGCACTGCTCCATGACATCGGCTATCTGCTGGCCGGCGGGGCCGGACCGCCGGACGCCATCTCCAGCGGCGATCCCAGGCACGCCGAGACCGGCGCCGCGTTGCTGGCCAACGGCTTCCCGCCGTCGGTGGTCGAACCGGTCCGGCTGCATGTGGCGGCCAAACGCTACCTCTGTACCGTCGAACCCGGTTACCCGGCGCTGCTGACGCCGGCGTCCCGGCTCAGCCTCGGGCCCCAGGGCGGGCTCATGACCCCGGCCGAGGCCGCGGCGTTCCTGGCCACCCCGTTCGCCGCCGAGGCCCTGGTGCTGCGACGCTGGGACGAAATGGCGCGGGTGCCGTCCCTGGCCACGCCGTCCCTGGCCCATTTCCGTCCCGGTCTCGAAGCGGTGGCGATTCCCCCCCGTCACCCTGCCGTCGGCGACCCCGCCGACCGCGGCTAATCGGCAGCGGGGATCACGCCCGGCTTGCACTGCCGGCTGCGACCCCATACTTTGGTTTCACAACATTGCCCTGGCAGAAAAGGCTCGGTCGTGCCCGAATTTCCCATTCTTGACGGCAAACGCATCCTGCTGGTGATCGCCGGCGGCATCGCCGCCTACAAGAGTCTGGAGCTGATCCGCCGGCTGCGCGAACAGGGATGCCATGTTCGCTGCATCCTGACCGCCGGCGGCGCCCGGTTCGTGACGCCGCTTACGGTTTCGGCGCTGTCCGAAGACAAGGTCTATCAGGACCTGTGGTCGTTGACCGACGAATCCGAGATGGGGCACATCCGCCTGTCGCGCTCGGCGGATCTGGTGGTGGTGGCCCCGGCCACCGCCAACCTGCTGGCCAAAATGGCGACGGGACTGGCCGACGACCTTGCCTCCACCGCGCTTCTTGCCACCGACAAGCCGGTGCTGGTGGCCCCGGCCATGAACGGCGTGATGTGGGACCATCCGGCGACCCAGACCAACGTCGCGGTCCTGACCGGACGCGGCGTGCGCCGGATCGGCCCCAACGCCGGGGCGCTGGCCTGCGGCGAAACCGGCAGCGGCCGGATGGCCGAACCCGGGGAAATTCTGGCGGCCATCGTCGGCCATTTCGAGGGACTGGCCGGCAGCGGCCGGGGCTTGCCGCTGGCCGGCCGGCGGGCGCTGGTCACCAGCGGCCCGACCATCGAGCCCATCGATCCGGTCCGCTACATCACCAACCGGTCCTCGGGACGCCAGGGTCACGCCATCGCCCGCGGTCTGGCCGGGCTTGGCGCCAGCACCATCCTGGTCACGGGTCCCACCGCCGAACCCGACCCGCCGGGTGTCCAGGTGATCCGAATCGAGACCGCCGACCAGATGCTCGCGGCCTGCCAGGCGTCCCTGCCGGTGGATGTGGCGGTTTGCGCCGCGGCCGTGGCCGACTGGCGGATGCGCAAGGTCGCCGACCACAAGCTGAAGAAGGATCAGGGCGAAATGCCGGTCCTGGAACTGACGGAAAATCCCGACATCCTGGCCACCCTGGCCAAGGCCGGGCCGCACCGGCCGCGGCTGGTGGTGGGCTTTGCCGCCGAGACCCGACGCATCATCGAACACGCCCAGGCCAAGTTGGTCCGCAAGGGCTGCGACTGGATCGTCGCCAACGATGTCGGGCAGGGCACCGGCACCTTTGGCGGCGAGCGCAACACCGTCCATGTGTTGCGCGCCGGGAGCCAAGGCGGGCCGGCTTCGGTGGAGGACTGGCCGTTGCTGAGCAAGGTTTCGGTGGGCGAACGGCTGGCGGTGGCCATCGCCGATCACCTCTCCGGCAGCGCGCCGGTCCGGTCATGACCGCGGCCGCCCCTCCCCATCCCGCCGGGTCAACGGCGCTGACGGTCCCCGTCACCCGGCTCGCCCATGGCCGCGACCTGCCCTTGCCGGTTTATGCCACCCCGGGGGCGGCCGGGCTTGACCTGCTGGCGGCGGTGGCCGTCGAGGCACCGTTGACGCTGGTGCCCGGCGCCCGGGAGCTGGTGCCGACCGGTGTCGCGCTCGCGCTCCCCGCCGGTTTTGAGGCCCAGGTGCGTCCGCGCTCGGGTCTGGCGTTGCGCCATGGCGTAACCGTGCTCAATACACCCGGAACCATCGACTCCGACTATCGTGGCGAGATTGGTGTGATTTTGATCAATCTTTCCGATCAAACTTTTGTCATCGAACGCGGCCAGCGGGTGGCGCAGTTGGTGGTCTCTCCGGTAGCGCAGGTTGCGTGGACCGAGACCGGCCAACTTCCGGCCAGTGCGCGGGGAACCGGCGGTTTCGGGTCCACCGGTGGCCACAGCCAGGACTCCCTCTGATGTTTCGAATTTCCAAGAAATTGATGTTCGCCATCGAAGCGGTTCTCGACATCGCCTATAATGCCGGCACCGAGCCGGTACAAAGCGGCGAGATCACCCGGCGCCAGGGTATTCCCAAACGATACCTGGAACAGGTGCTCCAGCAAATGGTCCGCGACGGCATCCTGGCCGGGGTGCGCGGCCCGCGTGGCGGCTACCGGCTGGCCCGGGAGCGTCGGCGGATCACCGTGGGCGAGATCGTGCGGGTGGTGCGGTCGATGGAAAGCGCCGCCGACGCCATGGAAGACCCGGCGGGCTCGGTGCTCGGCCATCAGGTGGTCCGACCGCTCTGGCTCGAATTGCAGGAAGACTGCATGACCCGGCTCGACAACACCTCGATCGAGGATCTGTGCCTGCGGGCGCGCAAGGCCGGCGTGCCCACCGAGACCGGCGACCGCATCGATTTTAGCATTTGACCTCCGGCAGCCGGCGCTTTAACTACATACGGGCCTGTATCATTGCCAGCCCGTAGGCTGCCATTTTAACAATGCGGTGGAGGGAAATCATGACGGTGTCGGCTCCCGAGTTTCGTGGTAAAATATACAATTCCATCACCGAGACCATTGGCGCCACCCCGCTGGTCCGGCTGCCGCGGCTGACCAAGGAGTTGGGCGGCGCGGCCGATGTGGTGGGCAAGCTGGAGTTCTTCAATCCTCTCGCCTCGGTCAAGGACCGGATTGGCCTGGCCATGATCGAGGCGGCCGAGCGCGACGGCCGGATCGGCCCCGGCACCGTGCTGATCGAACCCACCTCGGGCAACACCGGCATCGCGCTGGCCTTCGTCGCCGCGGCCAAGGGCTACCGGCTGATTCTGACCATGCCCGAAAGCATGTCCGTGGAACGGCGCAAGATGCTGAAGCTGCTGGGCGCCGAGTTGGAACTGACTCCGGCCGCCGAGGGCATGAAGGGCGCCATTCGCCGCGCCGAAGAGCTGCTCTCCAAGCTGCCCAACGCCTTCATGCCGCAACAGTTCAAGAATCCCGCCAACCCGGAGATTCACCGCAAGACCACCGCGGAGGAAATCTGGAACGACACCGCCGGCAAGGTCGACATCCTGATCAGCGGCGTCGGCACCGGCGGCACCCTGACCGGCGTTGCCGAGGTGATCAAGGAGCGCAAACCGTCCTTCCTCGCCATTGCCGTCGAGCCCGAAGACAGCCCGGTGCTGTCGGGCGGTCTGCCCGGCCCGCACAAGATTCAGGGCATCGGCGCCGGCTTCGTTCCCGACATTCTCAACACCAAGCTGATCGACGAAGTGGTGCGCATCTCCAACGAGCGGGCCTTCGCCACCGCCCGCAAGGCGGCGCGGCTCGAGGGGTTGCCGGTGGGCATTTCTTCGGGTGCGGCCCTGGCCGCAGCCTTCGAAGTGGGCTCGCGTCCCGAGAATGCCGGCAAGCTGATCGTCGCCATTCTGCCGTCCTTCGCCGAACGCTACCTGTCCACCGCCCTGTTCGAGGGGCTGGAGTAAGGCCGGGCGGGTAACCTGGGGGGCGTCTTTGTGCCCCCTTGGCTCCGCCGGCCAGGGCTTTGTCCTGGACCCACCAAGGGCAGTGCCCTTGGAACCCTGGAGTTAAGGGATCGGGGGGCAAGGCCCCCTTGAACGTCGTTCTACGCCGTAACCTCCAGTAGCGCCAGCAGGCCCGCCAGCAGCTGTTCCGGCGTCGGCGGGCAACCGCGCAGATGCAGGTCGACCGGGACCGTGGCGTCGACACCACCGGTCACCGCGTAGCTGCCCCGAAATATCCCGCCATCGGCGGCACAATCGCCGACCGCCACCACCCATTTGGGATCCGGGGTCGAGTCGTAGGTGCGCCGTAACGCCTCCTGCATGTTGCTCGTCACCGGTCCGGTGACGAGCAGGACATCGGCATGACGCGGCGAGGCGACAAAGCGGATGCCGAAACGCTCCAGATCGTAAACGGCGTTATTGAGGGCGTGGATTTCCAGTTCACAACCGTTGCACGAGCCGGCATCGACCTCGCGGATGGCGAGGCTGCGGCCAAGGCGGGCGCGGCTTCGGGTCGCGAGCCGGCGGCCCAGTTCCTCCAGGGCGCCGGGGTCGGCGGCGGGTCGGTCGATGGTCGGCGGCGGGCGCAACAGCGCACCCAGGAGCAGTTTCAGCATGGTGGCCTCACAGACCCGTGTGACGTAATGGGTTCCAAGGGCCACCGGCCTTTGGTGGCTCCAGGGCAAAGCCCTGGTGGGGGGACCGGGGCAAAGCCCCCTAACGGACTCACAGGTCATGACCTGCATAGGAACAGTTGAACGACTTGTTGCATAAGGGAAAGTCGGCAACGACGGAGCCGTCGATGGCCACCATCAACAACGGCCACTGGAACCACGACGGGTCGCGCAGATGGCAACGGCCGATGGTGCCGTCGGGTCTCAGCCGCAGCCAGACCAGCACGTCGCCGCGAAAGCCTTCGACCAGGGCCACGCCTTCGTGCCGACCGTCAGCCACGGCCGCGACCGGCACCCGGACCGGACCGGCCGGCAACTGCCGGATCACCTGCTCGACCAGGCGCAGACTTTCCCGGACCTCCAGAATGCGGATCATCACCCGGGCGTTGACGTCGCCTTCTTCCAGCACCGGAACCGTGAGTTCCAACTGCGGATAGGGCTCGTAGCCGGGATTGAGGCGGGCGTCGAAGTTCCGGCCGGCGGCGCGGCCGACGAAACCGCCGGCGCCCCACTGGCGCACCAGTTCCGGCCGGACCGTACCCGAACCCAGCATGCGACTCTGGAGCGACGGCGTACCGTCGTAGAGTTCAACCAGCTCCTGAAAGCGTGGGCGCAGGTCTCGAACCAGGGTCAGCAACCGCCGGCCGCCGGCGTCGTCCAGGTCTATGGCGACTCCGCCCGGCACCACCCGGTCCATCATCAGGCGATGGCCGAAACAGGCGCCGGCCGCCTGAAGCACCCGCTCGCGCAGCACCCCGCAATGGGCATGCATCAGACCGAATGCCACATCGTTGCATACGGCGCCGATGTCGCCAAGATGATTGGCGATTCGCTCCAACTCGGCCATCAGGGCGCGCAGCCAGTGGGCGCGGGGCGGCGGCACGGTCCCGGTGGCGGCCTCCACCGCCCGGGCAAAGGCCAGTCCATAGGCCACGGTGCTGTCGCCCGAAGCCCGGCCGGCCAGCCGCGCCCCCCGCTCGATATCGGCACCGGTCATCAGCGCCTCGATCCCCCGGTGGGTGTAACCGAGCCGATCCTCGAGCCGGACCACCGCCTCGCCAAAGCAGGTGAAGCGGAAATGGCCGGGCTCGATGATGCCGGCGTGGACCGGCCCCACCGGAATCTGGTGCAGCCCTTCACCTTCAGCCGGCAGGAAGGTGTAGGGCAGGGGCAGCGGTCCCGGCTGGCGGGGGGCGGCGGTGCCCAGCGGCTGCGCCACCGGCCAGGTGCCGTGATCGAGCCAGAGCCGGGTATCGACCAGGGTCTCGGCGGCCATCCCCGTGAGGTCGGCGATGGCCCGCTCCAACCGGATCGCCGCCGGCCGGCTGTGGGACAGGGACGGAAAGCGGTTGCCCTGGGTGACGAGACTGAGCACCGCCGCCGCGCCGTCGGTCTCGTCCAGGACCGCGGCCAGCACCGTGTCGCCATCGGTCCATTCCCCGAGCAGAACCCAGGGGAGGGTGGCGAGCCGGTTGATCAGCGCCATCCAGGTATCGGTGACCAGGCTGACCCGCGGCCAGGGGGCGTGGCCGTCCATCTGGCGGTTGCGGCCAAGGTAGTCTTTGAGGCTCGGAAGGCTGGCGGCGGTCATGGCCTCACCCCAACTGTGCGGCAACGTGCTGGAACCACGCCACCAGCGGCGGCGGCAGGCAGAGGCCGGCGGCCAGCACCAACAGCAGGTGCAGCACCAGCGGCAGGTAACTGCCGTCGCGCCGCAGGCTGGCGCCGCCGGCCTCGCCGAACACCACCTCGTTCAGGCGCAGCAGCAGCGCCCCCAACGCCACGATCAGCCCGGCGATCAGGACCAGAGTCAACAACGGCGCCCTGGCGAAGCAGGCGCTGACCACCAGGAACTCGCTCATGAACACCCCGAACGGCGGCATGCCGGCAATGGCCAGCACCCCCAGCGCCAGCCCCCAGCCCAGCACCGGGTGGCTCTCGCCCAGGCCGCGGATGGCCGGCAACTGCTGGGTGCCCTTGACCTGGACAATATGGCCGACCGCAAAGAAGATCGCCGATTTGGTCAGGCTGTGCATCACCATATGCAACAGGCCGGCGAAGTTGGCCAGCGGCCCGCCGATACCGAACGCGAAGGCGGCGATGCCCATGTGCTCGATGGAGGAATAGGCAAACAACCGTTTGATGTCGCGCTGGCGGTAGAGCATCAGGATCGCAAAGAGCATCGACAACAGACCCAACCCGACCATCAGCGGCCCGGGCGGCAGCACATGGGGGTTGGCGGCCAGCACCATCTTGAAACGCAGGATCAGGTAAAGCGAGACATTGATCAGCAGGCCCGACAGCACCGCGGTAATCGGCGTCGGCCCCTCGGCGTGGGCGTCAGGCAGCCAGGCGTGCATCGGCACCAGACCGGCCTTGGTGCCGTAGCCCAGCAGCAGAAACACGAAGGCGATGTCGAGCAGGGTCGGGTCGAACCAGCCGGCATGGGTGATCAGCACGGTCCAGGCCATGGCCTCCATGCCATCGCCCACCGCCGAGGCCGCCGCGAAATAGACCAGGATGGTGCCGAACAGGGCCAGCGCGACCCCGACGCTGCCCAGGATAAAGTATTTCCAGGCGGCCTCGAGGGCCGCTGGCGTCCGGTAGATGCCGACCATCAGCACCGCGGTCAGAGTCGCCAGTTCGATGGCCACCCACATGAGACCGATGTTGTTGGCCAGCAGCGCCAGATTGAGGGCGAACATCAGGCTCTGATACATCGCATGGTAAAACTGCCCGGTGCGCCGGTTGATACGCCCGGTCCGCCGCTCGTGCTCGACATAGCCGCCGCTGAACAGACTGCTGGTAAAGGAAATAAAGGTCGTCAACGCAATCATTGCGACGTTCAGGTCGTCAACATGCAGATAGATGTTGAGCGGCGGCCGGTCCCACAGCAGCACCAGCGCCGCCAGGAACGACACCAGGGTCGACCCGGCATTGAGCGCCGCCGCGACCCGATGGGCCGGCACCAGCAGCATCGCGGTGGCGGTGACCAGCGGCCCGGCCAGCAGCACCGTTACCGCAGCGGTGCCGAAGTCGCCGGTAAAGGCCCGGAACAGCGCCTCGAGGGCGGTCATGGCTGGTCCCCCCGGAAGCGGTCGAGGGTGTGGACGTCAACCGAATCGAAGTGCTTGAAGATGTGGCTGAGGAAGATGCCGAACACGATCAGCGCCACCAGCGCCGAGAAGGCGATGCTGAGGTCGATCAAAAACGGCATGCCGTGGGCGCCTGCCGCCGCCAGCATCATGCCGTTGTCCACCGAAAGGAAGCCGATGATCTGGCCCACGGCGTTGCGCCGGGTGATCATGATCAGCAGCCCGAGCATGACCACGGCCAGCGCAAAGGACAGGTCTTCCCACATCAGCGGTGACTTGGCCGCGAGCGGCAGCATCACCACCACCGCGAGCCCGACCAGGCAGATGCCGAACAGCATGGTCATGCCGGCGCCCACCACCGTTTCCACCGCGCGCTCGATCCTGAGCCGTCGGACCAGCCGGTGCAGCACCCACGGAATCAGCGTTGCCTTGAACACCAGCGCCAGCGCCGCCGCGGCATAAAGGTGCTCGGCGTCCTGGAGCCAGGCCTGCCAGCCCAGCGCCAGGGTCAGCACCAGCGCGTGCAGGGCAATGAACTGGATCAGGGCGAACAGGCGATCCTGGAACAGCAGCATGAAGCTGACCGTGACCATGCCGCCGGCCAGCATGTGCGCAACGTCAAAGGCCAGACCATGGGCGACCGGCATCAGATACTCCGCGACACGAACAGCAGCAGGGCCGCGAGCAGGCCCAGCATCAGGGCGAAATTGAGGAAATCCACCACCCGGAACACCCGCATCTTGGCCACCGTCACCTCAAGCAGCGCCAGTGCGGCGCCGCCCGCCGCGATCTTGGCCGGATACAACACCACCCCGACCAGCAGCGCCAGCGGTCCGGCATCGGTCAGGGCCATGCCCCAGGGCACGAACACGCAGACCAGCATCGAGAGATACAATGTGAGCTTGAGCGCCGAGGCCAGCTCGATCAGGGCCAGATGGCGGCCGGAATATTCGAGGATCATCGCCTCGTGGACCATGGTCAGTTCCAGATGGGTCGCCGGATTGTCCACCGGCACCCGCCCGTTCTCGGCGATGGCCACCATCACCAGCCCCATCAGTGCCAGTCCGCACGACACCCGCAGGCCGACCTGCACCGTCATCATGTAGTGGGCGATCGAGGACAACTGGGTGCTTTGGGCCAGCAGCGACAGGGTGAACACGATCATCAGCATCGCCGGCTCGGCCAGCGACGCGATCATCATCTCGCGGCTGGTGCCGATGCCGCCGAAAGCGGTGCCGACATCCAACCCGGCCAGCGCCTGAAAGAACCGCGCCAGCGCCAGCAGGCCGACGATCACGATGATGTCGGCCGACCAGGAAAAGATCAGCCCCAGGGCATAGGTCGGCACCAGCGCCGCCGCCACCCAGATGGCGGCGAACACGATGTACGGCGTAACCAGGAACAGCCACGAGGCATTGTGGGCGACCACCACATCCTTCCGCGCAAGGCGGATCAGGTCGCGGTAGGGCTGGAACACCGATGGCCCGATCCGCCTGAGCAGCCGGGCCTTGACCCGGCGGACGATGCCGATCAGCAGCGGCGCCACCGCCAGCACCAGCAGCATCTGAAAACCCTGCAACAGCAGGTATTGGATTATTGCCATAGCGCCAGCACCACCAGCAGCAGGATCAGCACGGCATAGACCAGACTGAGGTGCTGGCGGATCGACAGGGTCCGCGCCCGGCTGACCATCCCGGCGGCGGTGTCGACCGTCTCGACCACCGGCCGGTAGAGCACCGCCCACACCGGGTCCCGAAGCGTGAGGGTCAGCCGCGCCGGCCGCAGGTCCCCGGGGACCGGCATGTCGACGGACTCGCGTGCCGAAAATACCACGGAGGCGAACACCCGACGGATTGGCTGGGCAAAACTGGCGGCGGTATACTGGGTGGCCGGGCTGGTCTCGGGGTAGCCGCAGTCCCAGGCCCCGGCCCGCCGCCGCCGGCGAGAGGCCAGCCCGTGAATGCCATAGACCGCCACCAGCGCCGATACGGCGATAAACACCATCAGCACCAGGCCGTTGTACGAGCTGCGTTCGGGGGTGGTGGCCACCAGGGTCAGCCAGGGCTCGCTGCTTTGGGTGGGCATGTGAAAGCCGACCAGCAGGGTCACCACCGGCGCCAGCGCGTCCACCACCATGCCGGGCAGCACCCCGGCCAGCACGCAGGCCGCCACCAGCGCCAGCATGGCGGCCTGCGAGCAGCGGTCGGTCTCGCGGGCACGCTCGGCGGCGACGGTGCGCGCCCGGCCCAGAAAGGCGATGCCGAACGCCTTGACGAAGCAGGCGGCGGCCAGTGCCGCCGACAGCGCAAGGCCGGCTCCCACCATCGGCACCAGGAACTTGAGCACCCATTGGGGCAGTTCCGGGCTGATCAGGATCGCCTGGAGCGCCAGCCATTCCGAGACGAAGCCGTTGAGCGGCGGCAACGCCGAGATCGCCGCCGACCCCATCAGAAAACAGAAGGCGGTGATCGGCATGCCGCGGATCAGGCCGCCCAGATGGTCCAGGTCACGCTTCCCGGTGGCGGTCAGCACCGCGCCGGCGCCGAAGAACAGCAGGCTTTTGAACAGCGAGTGGTTGAGCACATGGAACAGCGCCGCGGTCAGCGCCAGCGCCGCCCCCAGCCCGAAGCCGTTGGCCCGGAAGGCCAGCGCGAGGCCGATGCCGATGGCGATGATACCGATGTTCTCGACCGTGTGATAGGCCAGCAACCGCTTGAGATCGTGCTGCATCAGGGCGTAGAGCACGCCCATGACCGCGGTCACGCCGCCGATGAACAGGATGCCCGCGCCCCAGGTCCATTCCGGCGGCCCCAGCAGGTCAAACAGGATGCGGACCAGCCCATAGATCGCGACCTTGGTCATGACCCCGCTCATCAGCGCCGAGACGTGGCTGGGGGCGGCCGGATGGGCCAGCGGCAGCCAGACATGGAGCGGCACCAGACCGGCCTTGGCCCCGACCCCGATCACCGCCGCCAGCACCACCAGCCGCGCGATCTCCACCGGCGGGTGAGCGGTGCGGATCGCCTCGAAATCCAGGTGGCTGCCAAAGTCCGACAGCAGGCCAAAGGTGACCAGCAGCATCTGGGTGCTCAGCGCCGCCATGATCAGATAGACGTAACCCGCCCGGCGATTCGCGGGGTCATGGTTATGGGCCATCACCAGGAACCACGACGCCACCGACATCAGTTCCCAGGAGAACAAAAAGCTGTAAGCGTCGTTGGCCAGCACCACCAGATTCATGCCGGCCAGGAACACCGGATAGAACGGCAGCACCCGCCGGGGCGCGAGTTCGTGCCGGCCGTAACCCAGGGCGAACAGCGACGCCGCCGCCGCCGCGAAATTGACCACGATCAGAAAGAACGCCGACAGGCCGTCGAGCCGGAAGCCGGCGCCGATCCAGGGCACGCCCAGCGGCAGCCGCACCAACTGCGGCGCCGTACCCGCCCCCGCCGCCGCCAGCCCCAGCAGGCCCGCCACCAGCAGCAGGCCCGAGACCGCGAGGCACAACCCGTAAAGCGCGCCGCCGGCCCAGGACCGCCCGGCCACCGGCGTCACCAGCGGTCCGGCGGCAAGCATGGCCAGGATCAGGCACAGAACCAACGGCAAGGGCATGGCAGCAAAACCTCGGGCGTCGGGGACCGGCACAACGGATGATGTTGCGGTCCGTCTCCACGACCGGAGACGTCGACACCATTTCGAGCCACTGGAAAGTGGTCGATGACATAGGAGGCGGCGGCCGAAACTGTCAACGGCTTTTTCCAGGTTACGGTCGGTGGCGGCGGGTCCGACCCGGATTTCGAAACCGGGTGGGATGGCCCGACGAACCGACTCAGGCTGAAAATCTGCCGTTGACTGGCTGGCGCGACAGCCGGTGCAAAAACGTCAACGTCGCGAGACGGGAGACAGAAGCAATGTTGCCCCGGTGATCGCCGGGATGGCGGCGGACGATGACGGCGTTGCGGCTCTTGATGCGCGTCACCACGCCGACACGGGCTTGACAGCAACCCCATAAGAGATGTTATATCATAACATATGGTGCCGCGGGCCTGGCGGAGCCGCCGGAGAGGATCGGGAGGTATCTTGGAACCTTCGCCACCGGATGTTTTCCGGTCTTCGATCGGTGTCAAGCAACGCGCTCGGGTTGGCCGGAGCCGTCGGTATCCCGCGGCATGACGGCCGGGTTTTCGTTTCCCTCCATTCAGGCCAAGGAGACCTGATCCATGAAGAAATCCCTGCTTATCGCCGCCGCGGCGCTGGCCCTGTGCCAGGCGACGCCGGCCTCGGCCAAGGACCTCGCCGTTGTGGCGTCCTTCACCGTTCTCGCCGACATGGTTCACGAGATTGGCGGCAACCACGTCACGGTGCGGTCGCTGGTCGGCCCCAACGGTGACCCCCATGTCTATGAGCCCACCCCGGCCGACGGCGCCGCACTCGCCCATGCCGATCTGGTCTTCGTCAGCGGCCTCGGCCTCGAGGGCTGGATGGATCGGCTGATCTCGGCATCGGGCTACAAGGGTAAGATCGTGGTTGCCTCCGACGGCATCGGCAGCCGCACCATGATCGATGCCGACGATGACGACGACGCCAAGGCACCGGACAAGGCCGCGGGTGGCGGGGCTGCCGGTAAGGTGATCACCGACCCGCACGCCTGGAACAGCGTCGCCAACGCCGTGATCTACGCGACCAACGTCGAAAAAGCCTTCGAAGCCGCCGACCCCGCGGATGCCGGGCTTTTCAAGACCAATGGCGACCGCTATATCGGCGAACTGACGACACTCGACGCCTGGGTTCACCAGCAAATCAGCGAGGTCCCGGCGGCCAGGCGCAAGGTGATCACGACCCACGACGCCTTTGGCTATTTCGGGGCGGCCTACGGCGTCGAATTCCGGGCACCGATCGGCTTCTCCACCGAAGCCGAAGCCTCGGCCCGGCAGGTGGCGGCGCTGATCGACCAGATCCGCAAGGAGCGGATCAAGGCGGTGTTCCTCGAAAACGCCAACGATCCCCGTCTGATCCGGCAGATCGCCGAGGAGACCGGTGCCAAACTGGGCGGGACTCTCTATGCGGAGGCGCTCTCCGCCGCGGACGGCCCGGCCCCCAGCTACGTGAAGATGATCCGTTACAACGTCGCGCTGCTCAAGGCCGCCATGCTGACCAACTGACCCGACGGCATTCGGTCCGGCCTGACGGTCCGAGGTGGCGGGGCGCCCCGGACCGTCAGGCCCCGTCGGCGGCATCGACCCGTCCGAGCGGTCCTGCGTCGGGATCGTCACGGCCTGGATCGACCGCGACAATCCGTCTGTCGGGCGACCGGCCGAGAAAGCCGTGCCGGGAAAGCCGCGCCGAGAAAGCCGCGCCGAGAAAGCCGCGCCGAGAAAGCCGCGCCGAGAAAGCCGTTGACAGCCCGTTCGGCCGTCGCGCAGTCTCTTGCCCGTGATGGTTTCCGGCGGGCCGCTGCCCGACGGGATTAAAAGGGAACGCGGTGCGGCCTTTGGGCCAATGCCGCGGCTGTCCCCGCAACTGTAAGCGGCGAGTCGTCGCCCAACCTGTGCCACTGGTCGTCGGAGAGGCGGCTGGGAAGGCAGGCGACAGACGTTGACCCGCGAGCCAGGAGACCTGCCGTCACGGGCGCATCGGCGCGGGAAGTCGGTCGGGGTGACCGATACGTCCAAGGGGTGCCCGCAAGCATGCCCGACGACCCTCCTGCGGCGGTGGCGTTTCTCGATCAACCGCATTCGAGGGTGTGATGCCTATGATACTGTCCAAGATTCCCGCAGAGCTGAGGGGCCGCCTGTTCGGGATGTACGGCGTCCTGGTGGCCGGCAATGTTCTGGTTTGGGTGTGGGCGCTGGCCATGTTCCACGATCAGCCGCTGCTGATCGGCAGCGCGCTGCTGGCCTACAGCTTCGGGCTGCGCCACGCCTTCGACGCCGACCACATCGCCGCCATCGACAACGTCACGCGCAAGATGATGCAGGAAGGCCGGCGACCGGTCGGGACCGGCCTGTTCTTCTCTCTTGGACATTCCAGTGTGGTGTTGCTGCTGACCCTGGCCATCGCGCTGGGGGCCGCGATTGCCGAAACCCAGTTCGATGCCCTCAAGGACATCGGCGGCGTGGTCGGGACCTCGATTTCGGCGGTGTTCCTGTTCCTGATCGCCGCGGCAAACACCGTCATCCTGGTGGGCGTGTGGAAGACCTTCAACCGGGTCAGGAACGGTGGCGCCTATGACGAGGCCGATCTGGACATCCTGCTGGCAAACCGCGGCTTCCTCGCCCGCCTGTTCCGGGGGTTGTTCCGGCGCATCGGCGAGAGCTGGCACATGTTTCCCCTGGGCTTTCTCTTTGGCCTGGGCTTCGATACCGCCACCGAGGTCGGACTCATTGGCCTGTCGACCACCCAGGCGGCCAACGGCATGTCGGCCTGGGCGGTCCTGGTGTTTCCGGCCCTGTTTGCCGCCGGCATGACCCTGATCGACACCACCGATTCGGTCCTGATGCTGGGCGCCTATGGCTGGGCCTTCGTCAAGCCGATCCGCAAGCTCTACTACAACCTGACCATCACCCTGGTCTCCGTACTGGTGGCGGTGGTGGTCGGCGGCATCGAGGCGGCGGGCCTGCTGGTGGACCAACTCGACCTCAAGGGCGGAGTCTGGGACGTCATCTCGATGACCAACGACAACTTCGGCACCCTCGGCTACGCCATCGTCGGCCTGTTCGCCCTCGCCTGGCTGGTGTCCACCATCGTCTACCGGGTGAAACGGTATGACGAGATCGAGGTCGAAGCCAAGGCGTAGGGCGGGTTCGGGGCCTGACGCGCAAAGCGGCGACGGGGTTTGCCCCGGAAGGGGATGGCGCGTTTCCAGCCCGCCATACCCCTTGTTTTCTGTCGTTCCTGCGCGCCCAACCGTGGCTGGCGGCAGCCGGCCATCGTCAACTGCCGCGGCCGTCCCCTTCGGGCGCTTCCGGGAAAAAGAGGTCGCGCCATGAGTCGGGGCGGGACCTGAGGGTGCCGATCCGGTGCTGGAACTGCGCGAACTTCACGGCGTTGCGCGGCACCACGCTGTATTCGTTTGCCGGATCGGCGATGATGGCCTCGATCTGTCCGACGCTCAGCGACGTCTTCTCGGTGGCGGCATAGATTTCGGCGGCGCGGTGGCGGTCGTTGCGGATCAGGTCGATGGCGTCGGCGGTGGCATCGATCAAGGCCCGGGTCAACTTCGGGTTTCCGTCGTGGACCTTGGTGCTGGTGAACACCAGGACCGAAGCGCCGCCACCGCCCAGAACCTCGGAGGTACTCAGCACCCTGTGGACCCGCGGATCGGCCAGTTCCAGGTTCTGGAACGGCGGCGTGGTCAGGTGGGCGGTGACTTCGCTCCGGCCGGACAGCATGGCCGTCAGACCGTCCGAATGGGAGCGCGACACCGTCAGGTGGTCCAGGCGCTCCCATTGATCGGGGCCGAACGCCTGGGCCGCCGCCATTTGCAGGATGATGGCGTGGACCGACAGCTTGACCGCGCTGACCGCGATCCGGTCGCTTTCGGTGAAGTCCCTGACCGTCCTGACGTTGGGATTGATGGTGTTGAGCGTGAAATCGAAGTTGCTCAGATTGACCACGCCCTTCACGTCTTTGCGGGTCTTGTCCCACAGCACGTTCAGCACCGGGCTGGCGCCCGCCAGATAATCGACGCTGCCCGACAGCAGGGCGTCGGTGAGCGCCGTGGCCGAGGCCAGATAGACCCAGTCCACCGTGACGCCCTCCAATCCCTGGTCATGGGCGTGCTTCTCGATCAGCCTTTCGCCTTGGGCGATGATCAGGGGCAGGTAACTCAGGCCCTGCTGTTTGCCGATGCTGATCCTCGCGGCATCGGCCCAGGTCGGACCGGACGTCAGGATCGCCGCCAGCGCGAAGACAACGGCGAACAAGGTGCGTTTCATCGGCGAAATCCCCATGGTCAGTTGAAATCGGCCGGAATGCCGGGTGGCGGGCTGAAGCCGAAGTCACCGCGCGCGATCACCGCCTCACGGCCGCCATGGCGGCGCAGTTGCTCGTGCTGGCGGGTCCTGGCGGCCCGGTCGACCGCCTCCGGATCCAGCCAGGACCGCAGCCGCCGGTCGCAGTCGGCGAGAACCGGAGCATGGGCGGGGTCGCCGGCGAGATCATGCAGTTCCTCGGGATCGACGGCGAGATCGAACAGTTGCGGACGATAAAGTACGTAATGAACATATTTATACCGGCCGCAACGGATCATGTAGGCCGCGGTGCGCGAGCCCATACCGTGGTACTCGGCCAGAATGTCACGCCCGGGCGTGACACCTTCGGCAAGCTCGAACAGGGAGTGGCCGGGAAGCGCGGCGTCGCGCGCCAACCCGACGGCTTCGAGAATGGTGGGGTGAAGGTCCACATGGCTGGCGGGCGTCGGAACGACGACCCCGGACCGGATGTCGGGACCGGCAAGGATCAACGGCACCCCCACCGATTCCTCGTACAGGGTCGATTTGCCCCACAGACCCCGGGCCCCGAGATTGTCGCCGTGATCGCTGGTGTAAATCACATTGGTATCGGTGGCGAGCCCGGTTTCGGCCAGCGCCGTCAGGATGCGTCCGATATTGTGGTCGAGAAAGCTGACCAGTCCCAGGTAACCCGCCAGCGCGACCCGCACCGTGCGGTCGTCGAAATGGTCGTCGTAGTTGAACGACCGGGCATAGTCGGTCAGGAACGGATGCTCGGGGCGCACCGCCCGGTCATAGAGCTTGGGCCAGGGTATGCGGTCCGGCGGGTAAAGGTCGTAGAATTCGTGCGGCACCTTAAGGGGAAAATGAGGCGCCACGAACGAAACGAACAGCACCCACGGCTTGGTTGAACGGGCGTCGGCGGCTTGCTTCAGCCAGGCGATGGCGCGTCCGGTGATGTCGAGGTCGTACATGTTGTAGGGACTGAGTCCCGGCCCCGCCATGCCGGCCATCTTCCATGAGCCTTGGCGTGTCGGCAATTCATCGCGCACCAGTCCCAGCAGGTCGCCCACCGCTTCGACCACATGCATGGTGGCGATTTCTTCGCTGAAGCCATGGTCGTCGGCATGGCTGCGGAAATGCAGCTTGCCGATGGCGGCGACGTTATGGCCGTTCGCGCGCAGGACATGGTGCCAACTGGGTACGCGCCCGTCATAGGGATCGGCATTATCCCAGTAACCATGCTGATGCACGTAAAGCCCGGTGGCGAACGAGGCCCGGGCCGGCACGCACACCGGCGTCGTGCAATAGGCGGTGGTGAAGCGGGCGCCGCGGGCGGCCAGCGCGTCCAGGTGCGGCGTTTTCACCAGCGGATGGCCGGCAGCCTGCAAAACCTTGGGATTGTGCTCGTCCGACATCAGGATCAGAAGATTGCGGGCGGTCATGGCTGCCCCTTTGGATGAACGCCGACGATACCGGAGGCCGGGTCGACGGTCACGAACTGGCCGGTGGTGATGGCGGCGGTGATGTCGACGGAAAAGCGGTCGATCAGCGCCAAGCCCGCAAAGGCGGCGCCCTGGGCCATGATCGGATTGGCGGTGTTGAGCAGCAGGGCCTTGGGCGACAGCCGGCGCGCCTTCATCTCCCGCAGCATCCAGGCGGTGGCAACCCCGCCCTTGGCGGCGTTCAACACCAGGATGGCATCGACATAACTCTGGCCGGCCAGGGCATGGGTCGGCCGCGAGAACCGTCCCCGGGTCAGGTCCAGGTCGTACCGGGCGCTGAAATTGTCGGCGGCGACCAGGGCAATCCCCTCAACCGCGGGACCGATGCCGGGATGTCCGCGAAGAAGGGTCGGACTCATGGGACCATTCTCCCCGCCACCGCCGAATGAACGCAACGGTCCATCGGTGCCAGAACCGGCTGGTAGCCGTAGCCGCCGATGATGTTCACCAGCTTGGCCGAATTTGACAGCAGGCGCCGCCAGCCGTTGGCGATGCCGATTTCCCGGGCATGCATCTGATAGAAGCAGACACCCTCCAACAGCAAGGCCCCGGAGGCTTCGATGGTCGCGAGCAGGCCCATCCGAAGTGCCGCCGCACGCAGTTCGGGCGAGGTACACACCACCAGCGCCACCTCGGCATGAATGCGCCGCCCGTCCAGGAGACGCGCCAGGGCGGCCAGTTCGTGCAGGGATAATTGAGGCGCGGCAAAGACCACGACATCCAGCCGGTCGTCGTCGGGCCGGAAGGAATCGTAGAAAGCATCGATTTCCGTGCGCCCGACGGTCAGCACCGCCTCAGGCGCCGGACCGGCGAAAAGCGGTTCGAGGGACCGCGCCTCCGGCGTGACCCCGACCATGTGGAACAGCGCGGTCGAGCCATAGCTGGCCAGGGCCGCGCCGAAATGCTTGATCTCGTCCGAGGTCGGCGCGCCCGTGATGCCGGTGATCACCGGCACCTCCCAGTAGGACCGCATGCAACGCCCGATGATCCCGCCCAGTGCCCCCCAGTCGGAAAGACTGTCCGGGCGGTCGGTCACATGAAAGCGGGTGCTTCCCCGGCGCTGCTCTGGCAGATGGAAGCCATAGCGCGGCGCACAACCGGTAAGCGCACTGGCGATGGCCGATGGCCCGCCCTCGAAATTGGTGCGGGCGCCGCAGACGCTGTTGGCATAGATCGCCGAGCCGGTATCGCCGAAGGCCACATGCTCCCCGAAGACCGGGGCCATGATCGTCTGGTAGTTGATGCAGGTATCGGCCATCAGGACGCCCAAGGTCCGCAGGGCGACGATGGCGCGGCGCTCCAGATCGACGAAGGACGGGTCCTGCTTCAGCCGTCCATGCTGCGCCAGGTCGGCGCCCCGGGGATCGGTGATGGTGGGGATGACGACGCGGCGGTGATCCGGTGCCGCGGTCGCCAACGCTTCCAGCCAGACCACGCCCGATTCGCCAAGCGCCTCGGTATCGGCCATGACATGGGCCTGGGAAACCGGCACCAGGGTCTCGGCATCAAAAAACCGGCCCACCGCCAGAAGATGCTCCATGGCCTGCCGCCTGACCGGGCCGGCGCAACCGTCGAGCATGGCCTTTTCGGCGTCGTTGAGGTGCATGGCCGGCCCGCTCGTCCATCATTATCTCATCAGACTACTGGATTTATACGGCTTTTGATCGGGAGGTCAACATTCTTGCCGATGGGCGCGATACGGCATCACCGACGGCCCGGCCTGAGAAGCGGGTGGCCCCGATCGCGGCCGGTCGTTATAGTCCACCCCCATGATCGAGATCACCGGGCTTTCCAAGGCGTTCGGCAGGGTTCAGGCGGTTGCCGGCCTGACCCTGAGCGCCGGGGACGGCCAGATCACCGGCCTGATCGGACCCAATGGTGCCGGCAAGTCCACTACCTTTCGCGTCGCGTTCGGGCTGATCCGGCCCGACGCCGGCCGGGTGGCGGTGGACGGCCATGACATGGTGTCGGACCGGATCGAGGCGCAACGGCGGATCGGGGCGTTGCCCGATGTTCGTGGCCTTTATCCGCGCCTGACCGCGCGGGAACACATCCGCTATTTCGGCAATCTCCACGGCCTGTCCGGGCCGGGGCTGGAGACCCGGATCGACCGGCTGGTGGAACTCCTGGAAATGGAGGGCTTCGCCGACCGTCGCGCCCGGGGCTTTTCGAGGGGCCAGGAATTGAAGGTGGCGCTGGGGCGGGCGCTGGTTCACGAGCCGGCCAACCTGATCCTCGACGAGCCCACCAACGGTCTGGACGTGGTCAGCACCCGGGCCGTGCGCCGGTTGCTGCGGGGCATGCGCGACGCCGGCCACTGTATTCTGCTGTCCAGCCACCTGATGGCCGAGGTCGGCGTGCTGTGCGACCGGCTGGCCGTCATCGACCGCGGCCGGGTGGTGGCGTCGGGAACCCCCGGGGAGCTGCGCGCCTGGACCGGCTGCGACGACCTGGAAGAGGTGTTCATGGAGGCGCTGGCCCGCGCCGGTGCCGGGGGGAAGGAGCCATGTCGGTGATGACGCCCAGGGGTGCCTTGTGGCCCTGGTGGCGGCGCTGCGGCGTGGTGCTGGGCAAGGAGGTCAAGGACCATCTGCGCGATTCCCGCAGTTTGGTGCTGGCGCTGCTCTACCCGTTGCTCGGGCCGCTGGCGCTGGGTCTGCTGCTTCAGGTCGCGGCCGACGCCCGGCATGTCGACCCGGGCGCGCCGGCGCTGACGGTGGCGGCGCGCGGCCTGGATCATGCGCCCGAGCTGGCGGCGTTTCTCGCCGGCCACAACGTCACCCTGAACGCCATGGGCGAAGCCGCCGCCGGCGGTGGCGGAGGCGCCGAAGCCGGTCCGGTGACGCTGGAGATTCCCGCCGCCGCCGCCGCCGGCGCCCCGTTCACCGTGCGCCTGCTGTTCGACGCCAACAGCACCACCGAAACCGCCACCGCCCGCCGCCTCGCCGATCTGATCACCGGCTACAGCCGGCAACTGGGCCAGCGGTTGCTGACGGCCCGCGGCCTGGATCCGGGGCTGATCCAACCGGTGACAGTGGAGCGCATTCACACCGGACGCCGGCTCGACATGGCACTGCTGCTCTACAGCCTGATTTCGCCGCTGCTGGTGTTCATGATCTTTCTCGGCGCGGTTCCGCTGGTCCTGGACTCCACCATCGGCGAGCGCGAACGCGGAACCCTCGAGCCGCTGCTGACCACGCCGATCCGCCGCTGGGAAGTGCTGTTGGGCAAGGCCGGAGCGGCGTTCCTTTTTACTCTGGTCACGGTGCTGCTCAATCTGTCGGCGTTCCGGCTGGTGCTGAGCCTGCTGGCGGCCGGAGCGCCGGGCGGCCAGCCGCCGCCCGATTCCGCGGTGTTCGGGTTGATCCTGGTCATGGCGCTGCCGGTGATGGCACTGGCGGTCACCCTGCAACTGGCCATCGCCGCTCTGGCCCGGACCCTGAAGGAGGCGCAGATTTATCTCGGCCTGCTGCCGTTGGTCCCGGCGCTGCCCGGAATCGCCTCGGCCATGACCCCGCTGGTGCCGCAGCTCTGGACGTCGGGCGTCCCGGTGTTCGGCCAGATGCTGGTGTTCAACCGTTTGATTGCCGGGGCGCCGGTGGAACCGGCTCAGGCCCTGCTTTCGGCCGTAACCACCCTGCTGACGGCGGTGCTGATCTTCTGGTGGGCGACCCGGCTTTATGAACAGGACCGGACGGTGGTGGCGGGAGGATAGTTGGCAGGGCGCTGCCCTGCACCCGCAAGGAGGCTCGCCTCCTTGACCTCCAGGACTCACGGGTTCAAAGGGCCGCCCGGCGGTTCAGGCCAGCGGTTCGCACAGGCGGTCGATGATGTCGTCCACGGTCAGACCGTCGGCCCGGGCGGCGAAATTCAGGGCCATGCGATGGCGCAGCACCGGTTTGGCCAGGGCCAGCACGTCGTCAAGGGACGGCGCCAGCCGGCCGTCGAGAACCGCCCGGGCGCGGCAGGCCAGCATCAGCGCCTGGCTGGCCCGCGGACCGGGACCCCAGGCGACGTGGCTGCGTACCTCGGCGATCTCGGAACTGTCGGGACGGCCGCGCCGCACCAGGCCGAGGATGCCGTCCACCACCGTTTCGCCCACGGGAATCTGGCGGACCAGACGCTGGGCGGCCAGCAGGTCGGCGGGGCCAAGCACCGTCGGGACCGGCAGGCCCGCGGGGCCGGTGGTGGCGATCATCATCCGCCGCTCGGCATCCCGATCGGGATAGCCCACATCCACCTGCATCAGGAAGCGGTCGAGCTGGGCCTCGGGCAGCGGGTAGGTCCCCTCCTGCTCCAGCGGGTTCTGGGTGGCCAGGACGTGAAACGGCTCGGGCAACGGGTGGGAATGACCGGCCACCGACACCCGGCGTTCCTGCATCGCCTGGAGCAACGCCGACTGGGTGCGCGGGCTGGCCCGGTTGATCTCGTCGGCCATCAACAGCTGACAGAACACCGGCCCGGGGATAAAGCGGAAGGACCGGCGGCCGGTTTCGCTTTCCTCCAGCACCTCGGAACCCAGGATGTCGGCGGGCATCAGGTCCGGGGTACATTGGATGCGCTTGTCGTCAAGGCCGAGCACGATGCCCAGGGTTTCCACCAATCGGGTCTTGGCCAGGCCGGGAACGCCGATCAGCAGAACGTGGCCGCCCGACAGCAGGGTGATCAGGGTCAGCTCGATCACCTCGCGCTGACCGAAGATGACGTGGCCGATGCCTTCGCGCACGGCCTCGAGGGACCGGCCAAGCCGCTCGACCTCGGCGACGAACCGGTCCGGGGCCGGCGCTGGGGGGGGAGCGGAGATCGGCACGGGGGGTTCCTTGGTGGAAGCGGCTTTCAGCAGACCGGGACGGCAGCGGCGTTCGGCCGCCTTGGGGCTGGCGCACCGGGTCCGGCGCATGGCCCGACGGTACTGCGACCTGTTGCGGCAGGTCAACAGAAGCCGGTGACGGGACCGCGCCGGCGACGCATAATGACCGGTGAAACCGGAAGGGGGGAAAATGGATCAGGCCACGGGCGATCCCGAATGCGGTGCCGCCGGGATAACCATCGCCGAAATACGCCGCCGCATCCGTTATCCCGACGGCACCGGCACCGGCCAGGAGCGCCCGGTGCGCGGCGACCACGATCTCAATCCGGGAATGCCGTTGGCCACCGACCTGCGCGATGCCGCGGTGCTGGTGCCGCTGGTGGTTCGGCCCGACGGCCTGACCGTGATCTTCACGCGCCGCACCGCCCATCTGGCCGTCCATGCCGGTCAGATCAGCTTTCCCGGCGGTCAGGTCGAACCCGGGGACGCCGGTCCCGAAGCCGCCGCCCTTCGGGAAACCGAGGAGGAAATTGGCCTGGGGCGGGACCGGGTGGAACTGCTCGGACGGCTCGACACCTATATCACCCGCACCGGCTTCCGGGTTACGCCGGTGGTCGGGCTGGTCCACCCGCCGTTCCGGCTGTCTCCCGATCCCGAAGAGGTGGCCGAGGTGTTCGAGGCGCTGCTGACCGTGTTCCTGGATCCGGCGCTGCCCCGCTGCGAGAGCCGGCTCTTGTTTGGAACCCAGCGGTTTTTCCATGCCTTCCCGTACCGGGAGGATTCGATCTGGGGCGCCACCGCGGGCATGCTGGTGAATCTGCGTCAGGTTCTGGGGGCCGGGCCTCTGCGCGAGGTTCCGGGACGCGAGGTTCCGGGACGCGAGGTTCCGGGACGCGAGGTTCCGGGCACCACCCCGACACCATGACGCCCGGTCTGGGGGGAGACCGGGCGTCCGAAGCTCCGTCGGGAACCCGGGCGCAGCAGGGGAAACTGCCTCCGGGCGATCGTGCGATGGCGTTACGATCACTTCTGACAAGAACATTGCGACGGTCCGGCCGGTTTCCAATGCACACGAAGCATAGCACCTGCGCGAGCCTGGGACCTTGGCCGGAGTGGCCGGGCGACCAGTCGGCGTGACACCACCCTCCAGGGTCAATGGAGAACGGCCGGCGAGACCTCGCGGGGATGGACGATCACCGGGTCCTGCCTGAGGCCCTCCAGTGAGGCGAGCACCGCCGTCTCGAAGTCCTCGACGGCGGCGGCTACCGCCGGACAATCCCTGGCGCCTTCAAGCGTCCTGGCCATCACCATGACCCGCACGGCACCGATGTTTCCGAACATTCCCCCAAGCGCGTGCGCAATCCCATGACAGCCGGCCAGGTCGGCGGCGGCGATCGCCTGCCGCAGGTGCGCCAATTCATTGGTGCTGAACCCGGCAATGTCCGCAACCAGCGTTCCGAACTCGGGATAGCCTATCAGGTCCCGAACAGCGGCGAGGCGGTTGTCCTCGAAAAGCGGAAGTGCCCCGGCAGAGGGTCCCGGATCGATGCCGGCACCGGTCGCGATCGGAGGCTGTTTCACTCTGACTCCGGGCTGGTGGCGGGCCAGCACGGCCTCGACGTCCTGCCACTCGACCGGCTTGGTCAGAAAGTCGGTTAGTCCCGCGTCCATGTACAGCCTGCGGTGTTCGGTGATGGCATCGGCGGTCAAGGCGACGATCGGCACCTGGGAAAATGGCCGGGGCAAGGCTCTGATCCTGCGGGTGGCCTCGCAACCGTCCATCACCGGCATTTGCATATCCATCAGGATCAGGTCGAACCTGCGGGCGGCCGCGGCGGCGCACGCCTCGACGCCGTTTCCCACCGTGCTCACCCGATGACGCCGCTGCTCCAACCCGACCTGAATGATCGTGCGGTTGATGGCGTTGTCTTCGGCCAGCAGAATTTCCATCGGGGCAATGGCCGGAGATTTCCCGACGGGTCTGGCGGCGGGGAGCGTTCCCGGTTCGACGATACAGGTGAAACGGAAGACCGAACCCTGACCGAAGCGACTGGTCACGCCGATTTCGCCACCCATCAGGTCCACGAGCCGCTTGCTGATGGCGAGGCCGAGCCCGGTTCCGCCGAATTTCCGGGTGGTCCCGGCATCCACCTGCGAAAACGGCTGAAACAGCCGCTCCAGATCATCATCGGCAATGCCGATCCCGGTGTCTTCGATCTCGAATTTCAGGATAATTCCGTCACCGCCGCTTTCATGGCGCAGTCTGACCGTCACCCGCCCGTGCCTGGTGAATTTGACCGCGTTGCCGACCAGATTTCCCAACACCTGCCTGATCCGGGTCGGGTCTCCCACCACCACCAGGCGTTCGGTCTCTCCCACGTCGAGATCAACCGAGTTGCCGCCTTCGGACGCCTTCGGACAGAACAGTTTTACCGTGTCGGCGGCCAGGGCCACCACGTCAAACGCGGTCGAGTCCAGAACCAGGCGGTCCGCTTCAATTCTCGAGTAATCCAGGATGTCGTTGAGAATTGACAAAAGCGTCCGCGCCGAGACCAGCATGGTTTCGACGTAGCTGCGCTGATCCGTGTTCATTTCGGTATCGGCCAGGAATTCCGCCATGCCGATGATCCCGGTCATCGGCGTTCTGATTTCGTGGCTCATCATGGCCAGAAAGTCGGACTTGGCCCGACTTGCGGCCTCGGCGGCGTCCTTGGCCCGGTGGAGTTCGGTCGCCTGCCGGTCCAATGACCGCAGGGTTTCGGCAACCTGCGCCTCGAGTCTCCGGCGTTCGGTAATGTCGTGAGCCAGGGCGATTCGTGACCGCGGACCGTCTCCGGTCAGGAGCCTGAACCAGACATGGACATCAATGATCGTCCCATCTTTCTTTTTGTGCTTGAAGAAGCCTTCCTGAAAGATCGTCTCTTTGTCCGATATGACCTGCTCCAGCGCCTGCCGATCGTCGGGGGGGTGGAAATCGGAAACCCTCATCGCCAGTATTTCATCCCGGCGATAACCATACCAGCGGATGGTCGCTTCATTGACGTCGGTGATCCGCAAAGTCCGGTCATCGAAGGTCACCATCGGCAACGGGCTGTCGGCAAAGATACAGCGGTACTGCATCTCACTTTGGGCGAGAGCCTGCTTTTGTCGGTGCAGGGCGTCCACCATGTCGTTGAACGCGGTCGCCACGGCCACCACCTCGGAATTGCCACCGGGATGCGCCCGCAGGTTGGTCTCGCCGCGGCCGACCCGTTCGGCGGTCCGGGCAACGGCGAGTATCGGTCCCGCGGTTTGGCGCGCCAGCGCGTAAGCCAACCCCAGCGACACCAGGGAACCAAGCATCCCAATGAACAACCATTTGCGCGTCACGGCATCGACGGCGGCGTCGAACGGAGCGGTGGGAATACTGGCCACCGTGGTCCACCGGGTTCCGGGAACCGGCGCCGCGGCGTGAAACCGTTCGACGCCGTCAAGCCGCGATACGAATCTGGCGGTCCCCGATCGCCGGCCGACAAGTTCGGTGAGTTCGGGAATCCCGACCCGTTTGCTCCCGATCCACTTTTCCGGGTCGAGGAACCGCCCGAGCAGAGTCATGTCGGAATCGAAAAGGGTTGCCGTGGTCCCGTTCGGCAGGCCGGTGAAGGCCCCGGCGCCAAGAAAGGGATTGAAGCGGACGAGATCAAGCGGGGCACTGACGGTCCCGATCATTTCACCAGCCTCGTTCCGCAGCGGGTAATCCAGGGGTACCAGCCACCGCCCGGACAGCAGCCCGCGGTCAGGAGCGCCAATGGTAAAATCATTGGCGCGCCTTATTTCATCAAGAGAGGGCCCTTGCCTGATCTTTATGCCACTTGGTATCGGTAAAGCCGAACAGATCGGGGATCCATCGGTGGTCATAGTCAGTAAATTAGTATATTGTGGATATAATTCTAAAAACGTTTCGAACCAATGGCCACAGCGGGCCGGATCCAAGGCCAGGATGTCGGGATTTTTTGAAATTTGCTCCAGAAATGTTTCGGTTGCCTTAAGAATTCTCGACACTTCAGCAGCATTGATGTTGGCGATGGTGGCCGCAATTTGCTCGACATTCTGCCGTTCACGCACAGTCTCCTTATCGATCTGGTAGCTCGCAAGCAGTACCATCGGCAGCAAGGTTATTACCGCAGCCATCATCATCTGCGCTTGGATGCCTACCCGTGAGACGAAAGGAATCCCCGCCACTCGCCTGTTCATATCGGAAATTCCTCGGTCGTCTCCGCTGGAAGCAGCGATCAGGCAGGTTTAGGCAAGATAAATGATAAGGCCCACCGTCGATAGCCGACCGACATGGTATTTATGAACATTCGCTTACAATAGAAGTGTTTTTGCGCCTCAGCAATTCAGAAATATCTCGGTTGTAATAAATGCCGGCGTGGTCGCAGGCGCGCGCGATCCGTAAGACCGGATACTCTGGTCTCTTTCGGGTTCGTATCCTCCTCGGGCGAATGAATTCCCAATAAGGTTAATAACAGGTAAATTTTTCCCGATTGGTCCGATCGGACGTGGGACATCGCCGCCGCGATCCCTTCCGACGGTGGCCCCCCCGGGCACCGTCGCCCCGCATCCATCCTTTCCGACGGTGGCCCCCCGGGCACCGTCGCCCCGCATCCATGGGAGAGGAACGCACGGGACGCTGGCGGCGCCGGGTCCGTCGCGCTACACTGCAAGCCATGCCGCACCGTCCCACCGTCATCCTGACCGGCGCCAGCCGGGGTATCGGCCACGCCACCGTCAAGCGATTCAGCGACGAGGGCTGGAGCGTGATCACCTGTTCCCGGGACGAGGTTCCGGCGGACTGCCGGCGCGATCCCAACTGGACCCACCACGTCTCGGCCGATCTGGGCTGCATCGACAGTCGGGCTGCCTTTATCGCCGAGGCCAATCTGGTCCTGGACGGCCGGCCGCTCCAGGCGCTGGTCAACAACGCAGGAATCTCGCCCAAGACGCCGTTCAAGGAACGGTTAGGCTGCCTTAATGGCGACATCGCCGACTGGCGGATGGTGTTCGAAACCAATTTCTTCGCGCCGCTGGTGCTGGCCCGCGGCTTTGCCGCCGGCTTGGCCCGGGCAAAAGGGGCCATCGTCAACATCACCTCGATTGCCGGTCATGCGGTGCACCCCTTCGCCGGCTCGGCCTACAGCACCTCCAAGGCGGCGCTGTCCGGGTTGACCCGCGAAATGGCGGTGGAATTTGCCCAACTGGGGGTGCGCGTCAATGCCGTTGCCCCTGGCGAAATCGAAACCGCCATGCTGTCCCCGGAAACCGAGGTGCTGATCCCGCGCATCCCGCTCCACCGGCTGGGGACGCCTGACGACGTGGCGTCGATCGTGTACCGGCTGTGTACCCCCGAGATGGACTACATCACCGGTTCCGAAATCTTCGTGACCGGCGGCCAGCATCTGCTTTAGCCTGCCGCCGCGGGGCCACTTTTTCCGAAGGAACCATACCGGCCGGCAGTTATAAATCTGCGCCTTGTTTGAACGGACCAGTCCACGGCCGGTACCGTAACGCCAAACACCTTCGGCAGTATCGTTGGTTACTGTCTGTCGCCTGTTCCGGACAGACATTATACCAGCAAGCGTAAAGGATGACCGATTGGGGGCTTTGCCCCCAAACCCCCACCAGGAGCGTGACGCCCCTGGACCCGCATGACATCATGGGTTCCAAGGGCCATTGGCCCTTGGTGGGTCCAGGACGAAGCCCCGGTCCGGGGGTTGGGGACGACCTCCCCATGGGCTATTCATAACGCCCGCCCGTATTATTTGCTCTGTTCGGCGCCGTCCCGGTCTTCCAACAGAACCCGCCGCAGGGTCTCCCAACTGTCGCGGGTGGGTGCGATCAGCAGGGCGCGGTTGTGGTCGTGGATGCAATAGGCGCCGCCGTCCAGGAAGCGGGCTTCGGCGCCGGCCTCCGCCATGATCAGCAGACCGGCGGCGTGGTCCCAGGGCAGGGAGGCCGAGCTGACCTTGAACTGGGCTTCGCCCCGGGCCAGACGGATGTAGTCGATGCCGCCACAGCCGGTATTGTCGATGGCGCCGACCGTTCCATGGGCGGTGAGCAGCCGAATGGCCGGGCCGCGGCCGGGGACGTGGCCATAGGCGGACCCGGTCATGCGCGACAGCGGCAGGTCTCGGGCGACCGTGAGCCGTCGGTTTCGGCACCAGGCGCCGCTGCCGGCCAGGGCGTGGACGGTGACGTTGCCAAGCGGGTCATGAACCCAGCCGCCCCGGGTGATTCCGGCCTCGACCAGGGCGACGATCACGGCAAAGGCGGGGCGACCGTGCGCGAAGTTGGCGGTGCCGTCCACCGGATCGATGATCCATACCGGTTCGGGCCGGTCCAGCAGGTCCAGAGTGCGGCGGTCGCAGGCGACGCCTTCTTCACCGCACACCACGGTTCCGGGTACGGCCTCGGTCAACAATTGACCGAGCATCGATTCGGCTTCGGTATCGGCAACCGTCACCAGATCGCCGGGATGCTTTTCGCGAATCTGGTCGGGGGACAGGGTTCGGAAACGCGGCAGGATCACCGCCTCGGCGGTGCGGCGAATCAGGGCCGAGATGACATCGGGGTCGATCATGGGGCGGGACCGGAAAGCTTCGAGACGCGGTGTGCCTGTTGTAGTCCCAGGGCCGGGCAGAGGAAAAGCCACATATTGGCCATGCCGCCGCGCGTCCGGCTGCCCGACGACGCCCCAAAAAAGCTGGGAAACCGGGGTCTGGGGCCGCCGGCCCCGGTGGGGTCCAAGGGGGGGCAAGGCCCCTGGTTGCCGAAGGCTTCGGGCGTTCCGCCCCGGATGCCGGGGGGATATCGCGTGGGGCAGTGGCCGATCACGGCGGATATCCGACGGCCCGGTCGTCGTCGATACCGGACGCCTGTTTCATCAGACGCAGCTTGTCGACTTCCTGACCGCACAGCGCGATGTAATCGTCGTGGCGCATCCCGATATTCCGGGTGAAGTTGGAAATCCGCAACCGCCCAGCCTTTTCGGCAAGGATATAGACCGCCGAATAGAGCGCGGCCTGATCGATCAGCCACAACAGCGGGCGTTGCATCGACATCTTGGAGAGAATCAGGTTCCGCACCAGCGTTGCAAACTCCAGCCCGGCGGCGGTCGGCATGAAGGCGGTCACGGCGGCCAGATACACCGAACAGGGGCTGGGAAAATCCCACTGAAAGCAGCCGAAATCGGCCCCGGTCATGGCCTCCCCGATCCTCTCGATCGGATGATTCAGCGTCACGTCGGCATCAAAGGAGTATATCGGCCGTCGATACCGGCGGAGCAACTCGGGCATGCGCACGAACCGGCCCGAGGCGTACCAGGCGCTGCATTTCAGCGACCCGCAGCGTTCCCAGGTCAGGGCCAGGCGATTATGGTCCAGGACCGGCAGTTCATCGAGGCGCGGCGATTGCTGTTGGGGGTCCATCAGGTGGACGTGAACCAACCGATCACGGCACAACCGCTCGACCGAGGCAAGGAAGCCTGTGAGGAACAACCCGGCATATTTCTGATCGCAACTGACCAGGATGACCGGCTGTTCGTCCTCCGGCCCGTCCGGAGGCGCCTCGATCCAGTGCAGATCATCCAGTTGCGCCTCGTTGATGGCCTGATGATCGCGGTAATAGGGGGTCGACAGGTATCGCTCGTCGTCCAACAGCAGCGACTGACGGAACAGCACCATGAAACCGTCGGCGTCATCGGTGGGCAGACGTTCGAGATTTTGCAGGCAGCGATCGCGAAAGGCGTGGAGCAGGGCGAAGCCGGTCTCGAACTGCCGCCGGTGCAAAAACACGCAGGCGGCGAAATAGCCCGGCACCACCGCGAACAACTCCCGGGCCGGGGCCTTGAGCGCCGCGGCCAGAATCGCATCATGGGCGTTCTGCCGCAGCAGGATGACGAAAACATCCTTTAGAAACACCAAAGCCCGTGGATCGGCGGGTTCGCCCGGCCGGGACTTCAACCATCGATAGACAACTTCCGACTGTCCTTTGAGGATCAACACCCCTGCCGTGCGCACGGCCCCTTCATCGTGCATCCACATGGTTCAACCTGATCCATTTTTCGTAGGGCTCTGCCCTGCACCCGCAAGGAGGCACGCCCCCTTGACCTCATTCGCGTCAAGGGTTCAAAGGGCCGACCGGCCCTTTGCGGGTGTGGGCAGAGCCCACAAAACCCTTTCGCTTCAACGACTCATCGTAACCTGGCGCCTATCGGGCAAAGCCCCTTGGCTTTTTCCTGCGCCGCCATCACCCCACCAGTTCCAGAATTGTCCGTATGGCGTTATCCGCTCCATCGGCAATCTGCGCCACGGTCGACTCGAGCATGTAGCAGGGCGTGGTCACGATCCGCTTTTCCCGGTCCACCACCACCTCGCCCTGAAGGGATTTTTTGTGGCGGGCGCCCAAGGCTTCCAGGGCGGCGGCGGTGCCGGCATCCTGGCCGATGGTCAGTTCCACCCCGCCCAGCACCTTTGCCAGCACCGCCGGAGCGATGCAAAGAGCGCCGACCGGCTTGCCGGCGGCGACCATGGCGTTGATGGCCGCCGCGACCTGGGGATTGACGGTGCAGCCGGCCCCTTCGAAGGCGAAGCTGGACAGGTTCTTGGCGGCGCCGAAGCCGCCCGGGAACACCAGGGCATCGACCTCGGCCACGTCGAACTGAGCCAGATCGTGAATACTGCCGCGGGCGATCCGTGCCGACTCCACCAGCACGTTGCGGGTCTCCCCGGTTTCCACGCCGGTCAGGTGGTTGATCACATGATGCTGGGGGATGTTCGGGGCATAGCACACCGCCTCGGCGCCATGCCGGCTGATGGCCAGTAGCGTCAGCACCGATTCATGGATTTCGGCGCCGTCATAAACACCGCAGCCGGACAGGACCACACCGATCTTTACCGTTTTGCCGCTCATCAAGCATCTCCCGGTGGTATGAGCCGCCTTGCCTCAGCAGGCGGTCTTGCGCTCTTTCAGGAACTGGAAGAACTCAACTCCTTCGCGCAGCCGCCGCTTCATCATCTCCGGGCTTCGCACCATCTCTCCAACGATCGAGGCGATCTTGCCGGTTCTGAAGTAAAACCGCTTGTAGAAGGTCTCAACCGAGTCGAAAATTTCGGTGTGCGACAGATGCGGATAGTGCAGAGGGGCGATCTGAACCCCGCGCTCGTCGATCAACTCAGCATGAGCGGTGTCCAGCCAGCCGTTCTCCACGGCTTCCTGATACAGCCTGGTGCCGGGATAGGGCGCGGCCAGTGACACCTGCACGGTATGCGGATTGATCTCGGCGGCGTAGCGAATGGTTTCCTCGATGGTCTCTTTGGTCTCTCCGGGCAGCCCGAGGATGAAGGTGCCGTGAATGGTGATGCCCAGGTCATGACAGTCCCTGGTGAATTTCTTCGCCACCTCGATGCGCAGGCCCTTGCGGATATTGTGGAGAATTTGCTGGTTGCCGGATTCGTAGCCGACCAGCAACAGCCGCAGGCCGTTGTCTTTCAGCACCTTCAGGGTCTCGCGGGGCACGTTGGCCTTGGCGTTGCAGGACCACATCACGCCCATCCGGCCCAGCTCGCGGGCAATCGCCTCGGCGCGGGGCAGGTTGTCGGTGAAGGTGTCGTCGTCGAAGAAAAACTCCCGGACCTGGGGGAAAGCCTGCCGGGCGTAGGCGATCTCGGCAGCGACGTGCGCGGCACTGCGCACCCGATACCGATGACCGCCGACGGTTTGGGGCCACAGGCAAAAGGTACAGTGGGACTTGCAACCACGGCCGGTATAGAACGAGATGTAGGGATGCTTGAGGTAGCCGATGAAGTAGTCTTCGATCCGCAGGTCGCGCTTGTAGACCTCGGTCACGAACGGCAGCTCGTCCATGTTCTCGAGGGGGGTGCGCTCGGGATTGTGGACGATGGCACCTTCGCCATTGCGGTAACTGAGACCGTCGATGTCCTTGAAGTCCCGGCCCTCGGCGACTTCGCGGATGGTGAAGTCGAACTCGTTGCGGCCGACGAAGTCGACCACCGGCGCCGTCTCCAGGCTGCCCGCCGGGTCCACCGCGACCTTGGCGCCGACCAGCCCGACCAGCAGTTTGGGATTCTGCTCCTTCAGCGCCGCGGCGACCTTGACGTCGTTGGGGAACGAGGGCTGGGAGGTGTGCATCACCACCAGTTCATAGTCCCTGGCCAGCGGCAGCACCCGGTCGAGGCCGATTCGGGCCGGCGGGGCGTCGATCAACCTGCTGCCCGGCACCAGCGCCGCCGGCTGGGCCAGCCAGGTGGGGTACCAGAACGACCGGATCTCCCGCCGTGCCTGATAGCGCGAACCGGCGCCGCCGTCGAAGCCCTCAAAGGATGGCGGCTGGAGAAACAGGGTCTTCATCATGGGCGCAGGTCTCCGTCGAGGGTCAGTTGGCCGTCCGCGGCGACGCGAAATTTTTGTTCGCGCCACGTCACGCTCGTCCCGCAGAAGCTGGCGATCAGCACCGCCACCGACACCAGGTCGCGGAGCGGCATCAGCCAGGACGCGGACGGGGGCACCGCGAGCGCCGAATCGGTAACAGTGTTGTAGACCATCCGGCAAGCCAGAACCGCGGCAAAAATCGCAACCGTGCAGGGCGTCGGACCGCTGGCGGCAAGCAGCAGAAGCGCCGTCGGTAACGGATGGGTGACGATCGAGGCGCCGTAACCGAGGGGCTCGATGGAGCGCAGGGTGCGGGCCCAGCGCAGCTCGTGGCGGAAGAGGGTGGCGAAGTCCGGCTCGCATACCTGAGTATCGACGATGTGCGGCGACAGCACCACCCGCTGACCCAGGCCGCGGACCGCCGCACCCAGCGCGTAGTCGTCGGCCAGCCGGTCGCGGAACGCCTCGAAGCCGCCGACCTGTTCCAGAGTCTGGCGCCTGAGCGCCATGGTTGCGCCAAAGCAGCCATCGCCGGCGCCGACCAGCCGGCCGACCAGAACCTGAGCGAGAAAGCCGTGGTTGATGAACATGGCGCCAAGTTGCGACCATAGGCCGCCCACCGGCCGTCCGCGATAAAGGCACGTTACCAGCCCGACGCCGGGATCAAGCAAGGGGCCGATCACCCCGTCAAGATAATCCGGACCGGCGCGCATATCGCTGTCGGCCACCACCAGCAGGTCGTGTTTCGCCCTGGCCACCATGTTGATCAGATTGCTGATCTTGAAATTGTTGCCGTAGACCCGGGCGTCCACCACCAGTTCGATATCGACCTCGGGCAGATCCACCCGAAGCCGCTCCACCACCGCCGCTGCCGGATCGGTCCCATTGCGCACGCCGAACACAACCTGAATGCCGGGATAGGACTGGACGCAAAAAGAGCGTAGATTCTCGTAAAGGTTTGGTTCGTCGCCATGGAGTGGCTTCAGGACCGTCACCGGGGGACGATGAAGCGGGCGTGGTTGTGGCAATGCGACGAAGCGTCGCACCACCCAGGCCGCCACTGCCAGATAAAACGCCCCGATCAGGCAACAGCCGACCAGTGCGCCAGACAATAAATCGAAAACAGTCATCATCACGACGCACTCTCGTGGGGTCGCTTCATCGCTCAGACCGGATCACCATGACGCACCGGACTCGGTCGGTCAAGCAAGCCCGGGGATGAAATTGCGAAATTGACCGGCACGGCAGCCATGATCGCTGTCCGGTTACAGGCGCTCATCTCCGTTGTCAGCGATGGCACCGGTATCGTCTGGTCGTGATTTTCCACGGCTTTTTCGGTGGCTGGAGGCTTGTCGGGCCGGGAGAGTCCCGAGCCACCCTGGGCAGTAAGGGCAAAGATCAGGATGCGCCGTCCGCGCACCGCCGGCACCGTCTTTGACCGGCGGACTCGTGGAAAAGGGGCGTTATATGTACGAAACAGTTGCAACTGGCATCCTCGCCGTTGCCTTCGCCAGGTCCTGGCGATTATCTGGCGATTATCTGGCGATTATGAGGAATGCTTTTTTCTGAAATATTCAAACAGGGCGCGGTCAAAATTTTCCGCGTGAATTCGAAAAATGACGCGCAATTTTCCGGCGACCTGACCCGCCATCGGCTCATGATCACCGGTTCCGGTCATGGCATGAATCATGGTCGAAACAATTCGATTGTGCTCGCTGGTATGAAGGTCGCTTAAAGGGTATTTCGAGGTCTCCATAAGGTATTCCTCATATTGGAACAATTGGTAAATCGTGGTTATCAGCTCGCTGAAATGGTAATTGATCGACCCGGCATCGGCGGTTACGTCAGCATTAAATCTGTCGATAGCGGCCATCAAGTCACTGTGCTCGTGGCCCGGGGCGACCATGTCGGTAAAGCCGTGGTCCGTTTCTTGATCTTTTATTTCCATCGCCTGTCACTCCGGGGCCGACCCTTGCGACGGAGCATTACCCGTGGCGGCGGAACGGGTCAAGCTTCGGGATGGCCGGGATCGGGGCGCTCGGGGCAGGCCATGCCGCCGGCGTTTCGAGGCGGCGCCGTTGCCGCCGGCGGGACTGCCGCAGGACGGGCCTGCGTCTCGGCAGCCTCGAAGGCGCCCTCGGCGTCCCCTGACGCTGTCCCGGCGGTCTCGGACGGGTCCGCGCCTGCCCGGGAGTCGGCCGCCCGGAACCCGCAACCGGCTCCGGGAGGTTTGTTCTTTCGGAGGCCGCGCGCGCGGGCGGCCCGAACGGCGTTACGCCATTGGTCTGGCTTTCCGAAGGGATGTCGCGCGCCATTCTCACTCATCATAACCGGGGGCCGGATAACCGGGGGACCAGGCAGATGGAATGGTTGATGATCGGCTTGGCGGCGGCTGGCGTGGCCGGGTTCGCGGCCTTGTCCACCTACGCGGTTGCCCGCATCAGGTTCCTGCAGCGGGGGCTCAGGAACGCCGAAGGCAAGACCACGGCGATTCTTGATGCCGCCGTCGACGGTATCGTGACCATTGACGAGCGGGGCGTAATCGAAAGCTTCAACCGGGCGGCGGAGCGTATCTTCGGATACCGGGCCGAGGATGTGATCGGCCACAACGTCAGGATACTCATGCCGGAGCCTTATCACTCCGAGCATGACCAGTATCTGGCCAACTACAACCGCACCGGCCACGCCCGGATCATCGGCTCGGGGCGGGAGGTGGTGGGCCGGCGCAAGGACGGCTCCACCTTTCCCATGGACCTGGCGGTTGGCGAAAGCGGCCTCGGCGGCCGGCGGCTGTTCGCCGGCATCGTTCGGGACATTACCGAGCGCAAGCGCCTGGACGAGGCCCTGCGGGCGGCCAAAGAAGCCGCCGAGCGTGCCAATCTGTCCCAGTCCAAGTTTCTGGCCGCGGCCAGTCACGATCTCCGGCAACCGGTTCAGGCGCTGGTGCTGTTCGCCTCGGCGCTGGAAACCAAAATCTTCGGCTCACCCGCGGCCTCGTTGCTGGGCGACATGAAGGGTTCGCTCGAAGCCCTCAACATGCTGCTGGACGCACTGCTGGACGTCTCCCGGCTGGATGCCGGGACCATCGCCCCGAGAGAGACCAATTTTGCCCTGTCCACCCTCACCGAACGGCTGCTGGCCGAATTCGGGCCACTGGCCGGGGACAGGAACATCACGCTCAAGGTCGTCCACAGTTCGGCGATCGTCAGAACCGATCCGACCCTGCTGTGCCGGATCATCGGCAATTTCCTGTCCAATGCGATTCGCTATACCCAACAGGGCAGGATTTTGCTGGGCTGCCGGCGTCGCGGCCGGAAGTTGCGCATCCAGGTGCTGGACAGCGGCATCGGCATTCCCGATCACCTCCAGGGCGAAATCTTCAAGGAGTTCTTTCAGATCGACAATGCCGAGCGCGACCGCGACAAGGGTTTGGGTCTCGGTCTGGCCATCGTCGACCGGCTGTCGCGGCTGCTCCGGTGTCCGGTCACGGTGCGGTCGAAGCCAGGCCGGGGTTCGGTGTTTTCGGTGGATGTGCCGCTGATCAGCTTCAACAAATGCAGCAACGTCGTCTACCTCAAGCCAGAGTATCCGCGGGAGATAATTCAGGAAAAAGGTGTCGTATTTGTCATTGACGACGAGGCTGCGGTGTTGAAGGGCTTGAAGTTGGTTATCGAAGATTGGGGTTATACCGTTAAAACCGCCAGAACAGAGCTGGAGGCGTTGGATATTCTGTCCGGCGGCGGCTATGCTCCCGATATCGTCATTGCCGATTATCGCTTGCGCGGTGTCTGTACCGGCGCCGATGTCATCCGCCACATCCGGGAGGTGTTCAACCGGCCGATTCCGGGCATCCTGATTACCGGCGACACCGCGCCCGAGCGGATCAGGGAGGCCAACGCCCACGGCTTGATCCTGCTGCACAAGCCCATCCATCCGGCCGAACTGCATTTGGCCATCTCCGACATTCTGATGCGAAGCCTCCTTGAGGGCGGCGGACGCCAGGAAGGCGAGGGCGGCGGGTGAGCAATCCGTTGGTTCTGTTTGCCTTCAGCGATCGGGGGCTTTGCCCCAGAGGCGCCAGCGGGCGCGGTCGCCTGATTTGAAAGAGGCTCTTCCTGCGTTCCGAGGCGGTGAGAGTCCAGCGAAAAGTAAGGGTTTGGTCATCGAGTACAGTATTCTGACCTTGATCCCGGCGACCTGTTCGGCGAAGGCCGGCATCGCTCTTTTGAACAGATTGCCGAGGGCGCCTTCGCTGATCTCCAGGCCGAACACCTCCCCGAACAAGCCGGAGAGGCGCTTGTAACTGATCGCCTGGTTGTTGCGCAACGCCACCGCCTGGCTCACCACCGAAGACTCGGAAAACCGGAGACCTTCACATTCCTGGGCTTTACCTTCATCTGCGGCAAAACGCGAGCGGGCAAGTTTTTGCTCAAGCGGAAGACCCGCAGCGACCGCATGCAGGCAAAGCTCGCGGAGATCAAGGAGGAGTTACGGCGGCGAATGCACTTGCCGATCCCCGAACAGGGGAAATGGCTGAGGCAAGTCGTCACCGGCTTCTTTAATTACCACGCCGTGCCGACAAATTTCTCGGCACTGGCGGCAATCCGTGCCCATGTCATGGACTTATGGCGACGCGCGCTCCGGCGGCGAAGCCAGAAGGACCGGACCACCTGGGACCGGATACGGAAACTGGCCGGCGATTGCCTCCCCAAACCTCGAATCCTTCACCCCTGGCCGCGGGATCGCTTCGCCGTCAAACACCCAAGGTGGGAGCCGTATGCGGGAATCCCGCCCGTGCGGATCTGTGCGGGGGGTGCTCAGTAATGGGCGTCCCTACCGCGATCAACCGGAGAGCCGGATGCGGGAGATCTGCCAGTCCGGTTCGGAGGGAGGGGGGACCGAAACCAATCGTTTCTCCCTACCGCTATCCAGGACGCCATGGCTAACGCTTTGTTTTCACAAAAAACACCACCACCCCGAAACCCAGGAAAAGCCTCAGTGATTTTGTCCGGTTCACCCCCGCGCAGGCGGGGAACACCTCCGTCCGTGGATGGACCTATGGAAGGGCAACGGTTCATCCCCGCGCAGGCGGGGAACACGCTCCTGCGTCGGGTTACCCTTTGCCATCAGCCGGTTCATCCCCGCGCAGGCGGGGAACACAACCGAGTTGGCCTGCTGCGGTTTTCCACGTCCGGTTCATCCCCGCGCAGGCGGGTAACACTCGGGGAGCGGGCGCCGGCTCATGCGGGCGTCCGGTTCATCCACGCGCAGGCGGGGAACACTCGGAACTCAAGTTGTTGGAACAGCGCATGACCGGTTCATCCCCGCGCAGGCGTGGAACACCCGTTGAGATAGTAGCGTGTGCGTTCGGTGGACGGTTCATCCCCGCGCAGGCGGGGAACACATCTCACTGGCGTCTGTCTCGATGGCGCCCGGCGGTTCATCCCCGCGCAGGCGGGGAACACACCTTATCGGCCATTTGCCACGCTACCAACGTCGGTTCATCCCCGCGCAGGCGGGGAACACATCAGTAACCGGATAACCGCTTAGTGACGGCCCGGTTCATCCCCGCGCAGGCGGGGAACACAGCGCCTCGCCAAACTCCACGCCCTCAAACCGCGGTTCATCCCCGCGCAGGCGGGGAACACGCTGGATGAGTTTGACAACAACTCAGAATATTCGGTTCATCCCCGCGCAGGCGGGGAACACTGGGCGTAATGCGACGCAGGCGTATAGAATTGCGGTTCATCCCCGCGCAGGCGGGGAACACACCGAAATCCGCCTGAGCCGTGGCATCGAGCACGGTTCATCCCCGCGCAGGCGGGGAACACCTTTGCCGGCGACGATTTCCATGGCATGGACTCGGTTCATCCCCGCGCAGGCGGGGAACACGCGAGATCGCTGATTTTGCAGCAGTCCGCCAACGGTTCATCCCCGCGCAGGCGGGGAACACCCTATCTCAGAAGGCTAAGCCGTCGAAGCCAGCGGTTCATCCCCGCGCAGGCGGGGAACACATAGAATATTGAATGCATAACGTCGCCGGAGACGGTTCATCCCCGCGCAGGCGGGGAACACGTACCGGATCTCTGTCGAACGCAACGTCTCTGCGGTTCATCCCCGCGCAGGCGGGGAACACCCGTTCGAGCATATGCGCCACGATGTCGATAGCGGTTCATCCCCGCGCAGGCGGGGAACACGGCGCGTCCGACCAACCGCAAAATCCCTGCAACGGTTCATCCCCGCGCAGGCGGGGAACACCTATAGCTCGGCCGAGAGCGGTCCGGTCGCAACGGTTCATCCCCGCGCAGGCGGGGAACACCGCGGCCATGGCGCTGGAGAGGGTGGTGCCGGCGGTTCATCCCCGCGCAGGCGGGGAACACGACATGGAGCGGTCGCGGATGCTCGCAGGCGACGGTTCATCCCCGCGCAGGCGGGGAACACTGCCCCCAGGACGGTCATGTCGGCGATCCCGGCGGTTCATCCCCGCGCAGGCGGGGAACACTGGCGGATCGCTTGGGTTTGGTGGTGAGTGATCGGTTCATCCCCGCGCAGGCGGGGAACACCAGGTTCACGTCGTTTTTTTCCCCCCTGGTGCCGGTTCATCCCCGCGCAGGCGGGGAACACGAGATCGCCAATGCGGCGCGGGCCGTGGGCGGCGGTTCATCCCCGCGCAGGCGGGGAACACCTCGCAGCCCGGGCGTCGGACGAGGAGGCCACCGGTTCATCCCCGCGCAGGCGGGGAACACACGAAGTGCCGATCACGTACAGCGACACCGATCGGTTCATCCCCGCGCAGGCGGGGAACACTTGAAATCCGTGGCTAACTGCCGGGTAGTCAGCGGTTCATCCCCGCGCAGGCGGGGAACACTTGGTGGACGATCCACCAGACGGGCCTATCGTCGGTTCATCCCCGCGCAGGCGGGGAACACTTCCCCCCCGACGGAATTAACTCGTTATTTGCCGGTTCATCCCCGCGCAGGCGGGGAACACTCCTCTCCCAGCACCCGGACCCGGGACGCCCGCGGTTCATCCCCGCGCAGGCGGGGAACACGGAACTCTCGAAGGCAAACTGAGATACGATGTCGGTTCATCCCCGCGCAGGCGGGGAACACACGCAACGATGTGGCGCGACAAGTATGCCCGCCGGTTCATCCCCGCGCAGGCGGGGAACACTCGTATATCGCCTATGACCGCGACGGCGAGATCGGTTCATCCCCGCGCAGGCGGGGAACACCCCGAGGAGATCCAGACCGACAACGGCTCGGACGGTTCATCCCCGCGCAGGCGGGGAACACGGAGGGAATGTTCTTGAACGGAATCGTCATGGCAGTTCATCCCCGCGCAGGCGGGGAACACTCTTCCTGGAACCGCTTGCAGCGTAACACATTTTTCGGGGTCGGAAAAGCCACCGATGTTCTGAGGCGTTCTCTAATGGGGAGTCCGGGCCGCTTTTGGCCGGTTGGGGCCGCCGGTTTTGAAACGGCGGGCGTCTCGGGCCGGCGGGGTTGACCCGGTGAGCCCTCGGAAAATTGCTTCCGCCGACCGTGTCCTTGGTTTGACGGCTCACCGTTGTCCGGGTGGGGCGATGGTTGGGCCGCTTGGACGGGGGGGCGCGAGCGGCTATTTACAAACTGGAACAACGCCGTAAAACAGGTGTGTAAACTTTCGGAAAACTCACGGATAACAGATTGATAGGACATGACTATGAAGATTGCCAGTTGGAACGTCAACTCGATCAGGGCGCGGTTGCCCATCGTCACGGACTGGCTGGCGAGCCGGCGGCCGGAGATTCTGCTTCTCCAGGAACTCAAATGCGAAGCCGACGCCTTCCCCGCCGAGCCGTTCGCCGCCCTCGACTATCAGGCGGTGGTGGTGGGGCAGAAATCCTATAACGGCGTCGCCATGCTGGTGCGCCGGCCGCTGGCGATCGAGCGACCGCTGCTGGCGCTGCCTGGAGACGAAGCCGACGCTCAGGCCCGCTATCTCGAGGCCACCGTGGCCGGATTGCGGGTTGCCACCCTGTATCTGCCCAACGGCAACCCGGTGGACAGCGATAAATATCCCTACAAATTGCGTTGGATGGCCAGATTGCGCGCCCATGCCGCCGGATTGCTGGCGCAGGAACGGCCGGTGGTTCTGGGCGGTGACTACAACATCATCCCCGAGCCCGAGGACGTCCATGACCCCGAGGGCTGGCGCAACGACGCCCTGTTCCGCCTGGAGTCCAGGAAGGCCTACCGGGCGCTGCTCCACCTTGGGCTGACCGAGGCTTATCGCGCGCTGCACCCGGCGGTTCCCGGCCAGCCGCCGGCCTATACCTTTTGGGACTATCAGGCCGGCTGCTGGCCGCGCAACCTGGGGCTGCGGATTGACCACTTCCTGTTGTCGCCCCAGGCGGCCGATCGGCTGGAGTCCTGCACCATCGACCGGCAGCCGCGCGGGCTTGACCGGGCCTCCGACCACACCCCGGTCGTGCTGGTCCTGAGGGACTGAACTCTGCCGGCTTATTCCTGGTCCACCGGCTCGTCCAGGTCGGGCAGAGGGGCCTTGCGGGGCGGCAGCCGGTCGATCCATTTCTGAACCAACTCCTGGTGCCGCCGTTCCTCCTCGGCGAAGGCGCCGGCCAGGGCCTTGACCTCGGGATTGGTCGAGCCGGTGGCGATGGCGGCATAGAAATCTCCGGCCCGCCTTTCGCACTCCAAGGCCAGATCCAGGGCCTCATGCTCGCTCATGTGGTAATGGCCTTCGCCGATCGGCACGCTTTCCGGCGCTTCCAGGTCTGGCCACTCGAAATCGGAGGGGTTGACCGAGGGCAGGTTACGGTCTTTGGCCAGGATGCCGAGGCGATCCACATGCTTCTTCTCGACCTCCGCCATGGCCCGGAACAGCTTGGCGACCCGGGGGTTGTTGTGCATTTCCATCTGACGGGCGAGATCTTCGTAGCGTTCCTGGGCCTCGGCCTCGACTTCGGTGGCGTGAACCAGGAGTTCGTCTAAGGTATTGATAGTCGGAGAGGCGCTGGTGCTCATCTGGGACTCCTCTGGGCGACGCGGTTGGCTCGTGCCACCATAGCGTCGCGCGGACGCTCTGGCCACCCTCCGGTGTCGTCCTCCGGCGTCCGCCGCCAGCCGGTGTCTTGCGGGCGGCGGGCGAAAGGTTGTATCTAGACGGCCGGATGCTGTCTCATCATCACCCGGTACCGGAAGGGCCGGGCGGTCGAACCTCCCGGAGCGGTGCTCTTGGAACACTTGCCCCGACCGCTGCCATGCCTCATTTTATGGTGCCATCCAGCAAGGATTGTGACGCATGAAAGGTTTGTTCGGTTCTTTGGGCGCCAAGGCGCCGGGTGCCGCTGCCGGGGCCGCCGCCAACGACCTGATCAAGGAGGGGTCCGACCGCGCCTTCATGGCGGATGTGGTGGAGGCCTCGCGGGCGGTGCCGGTGATCGTCGATTTCTGGGCCACCTGGTGCGGGCCGTGCAAACAACTGGGACCGACCCTGGAACGGCTGGTCCGTGCCGCCAAGGGGGCGGTGCGGCTGGTGAAGATCGATATCGACCGCAACCCGGCGATTGCCGGCCAGTTGCGGGTCCAGTCAATACCGGCGGTCTATGCCTTTTTCCAGGGCCGGCCGGTGGATTTCTTCGTCGGGGCGCTGCCCGAGTCGCAGCTTAAGGCCTTTGTTGACCGGTTGTTGACGTTGGCCGGCAACGGCGCCGGCGCCGGAACCGGCAACGACCTGGAGGATGCGCTGGTCGAGGCGCAACGTTTCCTTGACGAAGGCGACGCCGCCACCGCCGGGGAGATTTACCAGGACATTCTGACCCACGAGCCGGGTCACGGCGCGGCCTTTGCCGGGTTGATCCGGTCCCTGATCGCCCGCGGCGATCTGAAGCGGGCGCGCCAGCTGCTGGACAAGCCGCCGGAGCGTCTGGCCGGCGACAAGGCGCTGGCGACGGCCCGGGCGGCGCTGGAAGTCGCCGAGCAGAGCCGCGCGGTGGGGCCGGTGCGCGAGTTGCAGGGCCGGGTGGCGACCGCTCCCGACGATCATCAGGCGCGTTTTGATCTGGCGCTGGCGTTGTTCGCCGAGGGCCGGCGCGAGGCCGCGGTCGATGCCCTGCTGGAACTCGTTCGCCGCAATCGCGAATGGAACGAGCAGCAGGCGCGCAAGCAGCTGGTCAAGTTTTTTGACGTGTTCGGACCCGCCGATCCGTTGACGATTTCATCACGCCGTCGATTGTCCTCTATACTCTTTTCGTGAGGAACCCATGTTGATGGCATGATTGAAATGCCAGACGAACTGCCCGACAGAGCGTTTCCCGGTACCTTGCCGATCTTCCCGTTGACGGAGGTTCTGCTGCTGCCCCGGGGGCGGCTGCCGCTGCACATTTTTGAACCGCGTTACGTTGCGATGGTCGAAGATTGCCTGATCGGGGATCGCATGATCGGCATGGTTCAGCCGGTCACCCCCGAGACCCCGACGGTCTATACCACAGGTTGTGCCGGGCGGATCACCGCCTTTCGGGACCTTGAGGATGGCCGCTATCTGGTGACGCTGACCGGAGTCTGCCGGTTCCGTATCCGGGAGGAACTGGAACAGCGCCATGGTTATCGGCGGGTGGTTCCGATGTGGGACGAGTTTCGGGCGGATCTCCAGTGCGACAAGGCCGGAGGTTTTGATCGCAGCCGGTTGCTTGGGGTTTTGCCGTGCTATTTGAAGAAGAACGATATTGCCGCCAACTGGGAGACCATCCAGGGCGCCCCCGATGAACGGCTGGTCACCTCGCTGTCGATGATCTGCCCGTTCCAGGCCAACGAAAAGCAGGCGCTGCTGGAGGCGCCGACGCTGGCGGAGCGGGCACGGTTGCTGATCTCGTTGATCGAAATGGCAACCGTCGAATGTCGTGACCGGGACCGGTCGGTCTGTCACTGACAGAGCGGCGGGCAAGTTACGGATGCGTCGATGCTTGACAATGACGTCATGTGGTACTGGTTCACCGGTGCGTTGCTGCTGGGAATTCTCGAGGTGTTTGTCGAGGGTTTCATCGCTTTGGGGCTGGCCGCCGCCTGCTTTTTTTTCGGTGTGCTCTCGAATGTTTCAATCATCTACCAGAACATGGCGGCCGCGCACTTTCTCGTCCTGGCCGCGGTGATTGTTCTTGGCTTCTTTGTGTTCGGCAACCGGCTGTTCTGGACTGCTGGCCAGCGCGGGCCGGTTTCCCGGCTCGGCAACAGCTTCCGGGACAAGATCGTGGGTCAGGTTGCGGTGATCAAGACGCCGATCGTGGACGGCCAGGGCCGGGTCGAGGCCAATGGTACCGTCTGGAAGTGCCGCGGTGCCGATGGGCCGGCCGGTGCCCGGGTGGTGGTGGTGGAGATCGAAGGGAATACCCTGCTGGTCAGCGCGCTCGAGCCCCGCGGGAACGGGAGCCGGGGCGGCGCGGGTGTCCCATCACCGGACTGCCAGGGGAAGACCGGGGCGCAGGACGTTTTTTGATCCCTTTTGACCGGCGGATGTTCTAGGGTGGCCGCGTCGGATCAGGGATCGGAAGAGGGAGAACCCATGAGCGAAGACAGCCAGCCGGCGGAGACCCGCGGCGTGAGGACGGTGGATCCCAAGCTGCTGGAGATCCTGGTCTGTCCGCTGACCAAGGGCCCGTTGCGCTATGACGCCGAAGCGGGTGAACTGATCAGCGATAAGGCCGGTTTGGCCTATCCGATCCGGGACGGCATCCCGATCATGCTGGTGGACGAGGGACGGCGGCTGGAGGCCGGCACGGCTGGCGAGGGCGGAGCCGGCTGATGCCCACGCCACCGGCCTTTTCGCCGGGCCTTTCAGGAGCAACCCGGCCCTGGCCGGAGGAGATCCGGCTGCGGCGGGCGGAGCGCCGTCTGGAGATTTCCTTTGACGACGGCGCGCGTTTCAGCCTGCCCGCCGAATTTTTACGGGTGGAAAGCCCATCGGCGGAGGTTCGGGGCCATGGTGCCCAGGATGCCAGGCGGGTGGTCGCTGGCTGTCGCGAGGTGGCCATCACCGCGGTCGAGCCGGTGGGCAACTATGCGGTGCGGTTAGTGTTTGATGACGGTCACGACAGCGGCCTTTACTCCTGGACCACACTTTACGAGTTGGGTCGGCGCCGGGATGAGTTGTGGGCGGACTATCTGGCCCAACTGGCCGCTCACGGCCTCAGCCGCGATCCCTGATCGCGACGGCGGCGCCACGCCATGGCCGATCCGCCCCGACAGCGGGTACCGACGCCGGAAGAACGGGAACTTTGGCGCGAGGCTATGCGCGACACCGTGCGGCTGGTGCCGCCATCGCGGCCGGCGGCGGCGATGGCGGTCGCGATTGTAGCCGATCCCGCGCCTTCGCGGACCTTGTCCGCGTCCCCGCCGGCTTCGGCGGCGGTGCTACCACCGGTCCAGACGCCACCCCGGCCGGGCCTGCCGCCGCTGGAACTGGGCCGGAGTGCCGGTCTTGATCGCCGCACCGACGAGCGGCTGCGACGTGGTCAACTGGTGATCGATGGTCGTATCGACCTCCATGGCCTGACCCAGTCGGCGGCCCACGATGAACTGGCCCGCTTTCTCGACGGGAGCCAGCGTGCCGGTCGGCGTTGTGTCCTGGTCATTACCGGTAAGGGGGCGGTGAGTCAGGGGGGCGGAGTTCTGCGCAACGCCACGCCGCGTTGGCTGGCCGAACCCGGGCTGCGCCGGATGATCGTCGCCATCCACCGTGCCCAGCCTCAGCACGGGGGCGAAGGCGCGCTTTATGTGCTGCTCAAACGGCGGCGGCCGGCGGTCGAACTCTGACCTTTGCTGCGCCACACATGGTTTCGGGGGCCGGTGGCGATCGACAATGGGGGTTCAAGCCGCGATCAGACTATGGCACACTACTCCCGCATCAACCGGGATCTCGTACCCATGAGCGCCGTCAAGAAGCCTGCCCCCGCCGACTCCACCGCCGAAAGCCTGTCCCTGATTGCGGGCAAACTCGAAGGTATGGACCAGCGCCACAGTGCGGCGTTGGCCGGGCAGGGCGCCAAGCTTGACCAGTTGGCCGATGATGTTGGTCAGCTCAAGGGCGACGTCGGTCAACTCAAGGGTGACGTCGGCCAGCTTAAGGGTGACGTCGGCGCGCTGAAGCAAGGGCAGGCGGTTCTGATGGAGAATCAGACCGAACTGAAACGCGAGGTCAACAACCTCAGTACCAAGGTTAGCGGCCTTGACGCCAAGGTCAGCGGCCTTGACGCCAAGGTCAGTGGTCTCAGCACCCGGTTTGATGGTCTCAATGGCAAGCTGGACGCACTGCTGGCCCATTTCGGGGTCGGCAAGCCTGCCGAATGATCAGCCGGCCACGGGCCTGGCGGGCTTTTTTTCCGTGGTGGCGGTCAGCAGCTTGCTTAAGGGGCGGTGCAGGTGGGAGTTGGCGGCCAGGATGTCGGGACCGGTCAGCGGGTTGCGACCGCCATTGATTTCGGTGACAAAGCCGCCGGCTTCGGTCACCATAATGATGCCGGCCGCCACGTCCCACGGGCTGAGGCCGGTTTCCCAAAAGCCATCATAACGTCCGGCGGCGACGTAGGCCAGATCGAGGGAGGCGGCGCCGAACCGGCGGATGCCGGCGACCTCGGCCATCACCGCCGAAAGCTGGTCGAGGAACGCCGGATGGTTCCCCCGCCCCTTGAACGGCATTCCGGTTGCGACCACCGCGTCATCCAGGCGCCGCCGCTCGGAGACCCGCAGCCGTTGGGCGTTGAGGAAGCAACCCTGGCCCTTTTCCGCCCAGAACAGCTCGTCGCGGACCGGTTCGTAGACCACGCCGGCGACGATTTCACCCTCCCGCTCCAGGGCGATGGAGATCGCCCAATGGGGCAGGCCGTGCAGGAAATTGGTGGTCCCGTCGAGGGGATCGACGATCCAGCGGTGGCTGCGGTCCTTGCCGTCGGAACCGCCGGACTCCTCCATCAGGAAGCCGTAGTCGGGGCGGGCCTTGGACAGTTCGGCCCGGACCGCCTTTTCGGCCTTGGTGTCGGCGGTGGAGACGAAATCGGCCGGCCCCTTGCGCGAAACCTGAAGCTGCTCGACCTCGCCGAAGTCGCGGATCAGCAGACGTCCGGCCTTTTCGGCGGCGCGGGCCATGACATTGATGGTGGCGGAACGAGGGGCCATGGCCGGGGTGGATTCTTTCGCAGGTTCTGGCGCAGGTTCTGGCGCAGGTTCGGGGTCGGGCGGCGATCGTTGGTGCTGGAGGCTCAGTCCTTGGCCCGCTCGAGATACGTACCCTCGGCGGTGTCGATCACGATCCGGGTTCCGGCCTCGACATGGGGCGGAACCATCACCCGCACGCCATTTTCCAGCTTGGCCGGCTTGTAGGATGACGAAGCGGTCTGTCCCTTGACCACCGGGTCGGCCTCGAGAATCCGCAGGGTCACGGTCTGGGGCAGTTCCACCGCCAGCGGCGCCCCTTCATAGCTCTGGACCGTTACCGGCATGCCTTCCTGCAGGAACACCGCCGGATCCCCGATCACCTCCCGCGGGATGGTGGTCTGTTCGAAGCTGCTGTTGTCCATGAACGTGAAGGAGTCGCCCTCGGAGAACAGGAACTGCATCTCGTGCTCGTCCAGTCGCACCCGTTCGACCGATTCCTGGGTCCGAAATCGCTCGACGGTTTTGGTCCCGGTCCGCACGTCCTTCATCTCGATCTGAATGAAGGCGCCGCCCTTGCCGGGTTGGACGATCGCGATCTTGGCGACCACCCACAGCTTGCCGTTATGTTCCATAACGTGGCCGGGGCGCATGGTGTTGGCGTTGACCTTCATGGGACTTACCGTTTTCTTGGCCTGGTTTCGAGGACCCGCTTTCGCGTCGGGGCGGACCCTAGCAGCTTGTTTCCCCCGAGGCAACGCCGCGACACGGTCAAACCTCCCCGGTCCCGCAGGGCCGCCGGCCTTTGGCGCGGGGGGCCGGGGGCGCCGCGCGCCCCCGAAAATCCTTCGCCCTAACGGCTTATTCCACCCACGGGCTGCTCGGGAAACGACAGTTCATGGCGCGAGCGCCATTCGGGGCCGACATAATTGACGATGATCGACTTGCGGATGCCGGCGATCGGGCGCTTGTGGAAGGCGTGCCAGGTATCGTTGGCCGGAATGAAGATCAGGCCGCCGTTGAAGGGTGCCGGCGCGGTTCCGACCGGCTGGTCGGGGCCGGCGAGCAGGTCCGTGCCCCACTCCTCGCTGCCTGGCCCGCGCGACAGGTAGATCAGCAGCGTGAACCGTTTGACGCCAAGGTCGGTGTGTGGCTCGAGCCAGAAGCCTTCGGTATCCTGGCAGTATTCGATCCGCAACAGGCTGTCGGCCAGTGTCGCCCCGCAGTGGCGTTCGATCAGGCCGGTGGTTTCCGGGTCCTGAAACGCCCGGGCGAGGGCGTCGGTCACCGGGGCGCGGGCGCGGGCCTCGGGATTGAAATAGGTGCGCGAGGCATTGTTGGTTTCGCGCCGGCCATAGGTTTCCAGAACCACCGGAGCGGTATAGGGCAAGGCGGTGAGGCCGTTGCAGGTCTCCGCGGGCAGAACTTCCGCCAGGAACCAATGGCGGTAGGGCGTGACGCGGCACCGGCTCTGTTCCAGAGACCGGCGGAACTGGCGGCGGATGGCGGCGGCGGGTGAGGTCATGGGGGGTCGCTGGTTGACAAGGCGGGTGAGCCCGGGGCCCGACAGGCCCCGGTCACCCGGAAGTCTGCCTCAGCGGTGACCGCGGCGTCCAGGGTTGCGCCGGCCTTTGTGGGCGTACATGGCGGCGTCGGCCCGGCGCAACACCAGCTCCTCGCGATCCCCGGCGCCGTAAGGACAACTGCCGGCACTCAGGGTCAGAGGCAGCATCCGACCGTTCCAGGTCAGGGTTTGGGCATTGAGCCGGGAGGCCAGTGTCGCGGCACGCTCGATGCCCGGTTCCGGCTCGACGCTGGTGAGCAGGATCGCGAATTCGTCGCCGCCCAGGCGCGCCACCACGTCCTGGCGGCGCACCAGCGTTCCCAGCAGCGTACCGACCCGGCGCAGCACGGCGTCGCCGGCCTCGTGGCCATGGGTGTCGTTGGTTACCTTGAAGGCATCGACATCCATCATGATCAGCACGCCGCCCGCCGCCGGATTGCGCTGGGCATGGGCCAGTTCACGTTGAAAGTGGCTGAAAAAACCCCGACGGTTGAGCAGGCCGGTCAACTCGTCGGTCATGGTCAGGGTTTCGAGATAGGCGATGCGCTCGTTCTGGGCGGCGATGATCTGTTGGGCTTCGGCAGCCCAGGCCAGTGCCTGGTCGAGGCGCCGGCTGGGATTGGCGCCATCCATGTCGAACAGAAAAGGGGGCAGGGGCGGCGTGTTCCGGCCATCGAAACCCGGCGACACCGGCTCCAACCGCTCGGTCAAACCAAAGACGGCGGCGGGGGGATTGTCGTACGGGCTCATGGGTGGTCTCCGCTTGGCTGGGGCGTGCTCTCTGACCAGCAAGGGACATGCCAACCTTGTGGATGACCTGAAGTACGCGGCGCCGGATCGCCGACCGTGACAGGTTCGGCCCGGCGAGGGCGAAATTGCCGGGGTGGGCCGGCAATTTGCGCCGTGCCCGGCCCGGCAGTTTTTGCCGCCCCCGGCTGAGATAAAAGATACATGGATCATCCAAAAATGGGTCACCAAGACCCGTCATATAGTCAGTCGATCAACAAACCCGGCGGCTACCATGAACACTTCTTCTCAGGCCTCCCCCAAGTCGACGATGATCGTGTGCCCCGACGTGCTGCCCAGCTTGCGCGATGCCTACCAGCGGGACGGGCGCCTGGCCGCCGCGGCCACTTACCGGCAGAAGAATCCGGCCCTCAGCATGAGCGAAGCCTTGTTCACGGTCGACCGTGTGCTCGGACTGCGCAAGCCGTCCGCGATCATGTAACCGAACCCCGGCGCCGTTCCGGGTGGCGTCCCCGGTGACGCGGCTCGGGGGGGGGCGCCACCGGGGCCGCCACCGGAGCCGCCGTGGCGTCCCCGGTGACGCGGCTCGGGGATTTTCCAAACCCCGGTGTTTTTTTGCCCGACATGACAGTGACGGGTGGCGACTTGCCGCCGGTGCCTTTGGCCCGGCCCGGGCAATCATACCGTCCCCTAAGGTTTGGGTTCCGCCGCCTTTTGCGCGCGGGTCTTCGAGGTGGCCAATCGACGTAAAGGCCGCTTGAAGACCCGCGCGCAAAAGGCGGCGGAAGCGTTCGAGGTTCCGGCGACCCGAGGCGTCCTGTCTCTGATTTCGGGAAAGTGATCGGGACTGCTTGGAAGGGTTTCCGCCGGTTCCAGTGAGCCGTCTTGCGCCTGCACCGCGGATTTATTGGGGACCATTCTTCCGGTCTTCAGGCCCCTTTTCCTCGTTGCACCGGTGGCGCGGCTGACCTGCGCCTCGCGCGGGTCAGGGGCCGTCGGGCCGCTTGACCGGATGTGAGTAAGGGCTCACTTTGCCGGCCATGGCCAAGGTTCGGATGGATGGCGCCGCGCGCCGGCGCCTGATTGTTGACAGTGTGACGCCGGTCTTTGCCCGGAAGGGTTTCTCCGGAGTCACGACCAGGGAGATTGCGGAGGCCGCGGGGGTTTCGGAAGCATTGGTATTCCGTCATTTTCCGACCAAGGCGGCGCTTTACGAGGAGATTCTCAAGCTCGGCTGCCTTGCCGATCCCGACCTCGCCCGGCTGGAAGCGTTGCCGCCGTCCACCGATACCCTGGTGCTGATGACCTACGGCATGCTGCGCCATCTGGTGCTGGGGGCGCTGGGCGACCGGCAGATGATGATCACGCGGCAGCGATTGGTGCTGCACAGCATGATGGAGGATGGCGAGTATGCCCGGGTCCACTTCGCCGATGTCGGGCGCCGGATTCTCCCCACCTATACCGCAAGTCTTCGGGCGGCGGAGCAGGTCGGGGATTTGCTGCCGGGCGGTCTCGCACCGGTCAATGCCTTCTGGTTCGGCTGCCATGTGGCGGCGCAGGTTGCCTATGGCCGGCTGGCGGGCCAGGACGTTTACCCCTATCAGGGCGACCTGGAAACCGTCGTCGCCGAGGCGGCGCGCTTTATTCTGCGGGGCATCGGCCTTCGCGAAGCAGTCGTGGCGGCGCCCTTCGAGCCGCAACGGTTGGCGGTGTTCACGGCGGGGGGCCACTACGATGTCGGCGCCGGGGAGGGCGGGGGCGGCAGCCCCACCGTGTCGGCGGGCTGAAATGCTCCCGGCCCGGCCGCCACAGGCGGGCGTCGGGAGGTGAAATTGCCGACGGGTTGTTTTGTTGAGCTTGACGGTACTACGACAGGCAGGGGGAGCGGAGGGCATGGATACCTTCTCACCGGAAACGATCGCCTCATCGGAAGCCAGCGCCGGCGGCGCGCCGCAGACGCCGGTACCGGCGCGGCCGGGCCGGCTCAAGGTCGCCGTGTGGTTTACGCTGGTGGCGCTGATTCTGGCCGTGGTCGGCGGCGGCCTCTACTGGTTTGAGCAGTTCCGCGAGAAGATGATCGCCAATTACTTTGCCGGCAACGTGCCGCCGCCAACGGCGGTCAGCACCGTGGAGGCGGTGGCCGAAGCGATGCCGCGCACCCTGGACGGTATCGGCACGGTGACCGCGGTTCATCAGGTGACGGTGGCGCCCGAGGTTGGCGGCCGGATCACCGCGATCCAGTTCGAGGCCGGGGGGACGGTCAAGGCCGGGGCGCCGCTGGTCCAGCTTAACGATGCGCCGGATCGCGCCGACCTCGCTTCCGCCGAGGCGCAGCGCACCTACGGGCAGGTCACCCTGGACCGCTCGCGGACGCTGGCGGTCAGGAGCTTCGGGACCCAACAGGCGGTGGACCAGAGCCAGAGCCAGCTTGACGCGGCCAGGGCCGCCATCGCCCACGCCGAGGCGACCATCGCCCAAAAGCTGGTGCGGGCGCCGTTCGGCGGGCAACTGGGTGTGCGGCAGGTGGAGGTCGGCCAGTATCTGGCGGCCGGCACCGCCATCGTCACGCTGACCGATCTCGACCAGCTTTACGTCAACTTTACGTTGCCCGAACAGGCGCGGAGCGCCCTGGTGTCGGGCCAGCAGGTGACAGTCCGGGCCGATGCCTTCCCCGACCGGACCTTTACCGCGACCCTGACCACCATCGAACCCCAGGTCGACAGCGGTACCCGGAGCATCAAGGGGCAGGCCAGCCTCGCGAATCCCGACCATCTGTTGCTGCCCGGCATGTTCGCCAAAATCCAGGTGCTGTTGCCGCCCCGGCCGGGAGTCGTCACCGTGCCCGAAACCGCGGTGGACTACACCGCCTACGGTGAATCGGTCTATCTGGTCCATGAAGACGGCCGGGACGCTGCCGGCCTGCCGGTGCTGAAGGCGGTGCAGAGTTTCGTTAAGACCGGTCCCCGGCACGACGGCAAGGTGGCCATTCTGGAAGGCGTTGCCGCCGGCGACCGGGTGGTCAGCGCCGGTCAGGTCAAGCTTCACGGCGGGACGGTGGTGGTGTTACCGGTCAACGACACGGTTCTGAGCAAACCGGCGGTGACGCCGATCAACTGAAACAGTCCGATCACCGACAATCGGATTTGAAACGGCGAAACGGCGTCGTCACCCAAGCGGTTCGAACCATCAAACCGAAAAGCAGGGTCTTTCGCCGGCACGCGGGGATCGTGGGCGGGCAGGCGGCCGGCGGTTCCGGGAGGGGTATCACCATGCGTTTTACCGATCTGTTCATCCGCCGGCCGGTTCTGGCTACGGTGGTCAGTCTGCTGATCCTGTTGATCGGCCTGCGGGCGTTCTTCGACCTGCCGATCCGGCAGTATCCCCGGCTCGACAACACCGTCATTACCGTGACCACCACCTATCCCGGGGCGTCCCCGGACCTGATGCAGGGCTTCATCACCCAGCCGATTTCCCAGGCGGTGGCCTCGGCCGAGGGCATCGACTACCTGACGTCGTCCTCGACCCAGGGCAAGAGTGTAATCACGGCCTATATCAAACTCAATTACGATCCGACCAAATCGATGACCGAGGTCATGGCCAAGGTCAATCAGGTCAAGTACCTGATTCCCAAGGAGGCCAACGATCCGATCATCCTCAAATCGACCGGTCAGACGACCGCGGTGATGTACATTGGCTTTTCCAGCCCGACGCTGTCCAACGCGGCGATTTCCGACTATCTCAGCCGGGTGGTGCAGCCGCTGCTGGCCACCGTCGATGGCGTCGCTTCGGCGGATATTCTGGGCGGCCAGACCTTTGCCATGAGGGTCTGGCTTGACCCGGCGAAAATGGCCGCCCGCGAGATTACCGCGACGGACGTCTCGGCGGCGATCCAGGCCAACAACTTTCAGTCGGCGCCGGGCCAGACCAAAGGGTATTTCACGATTTCCAACATCCGGGCCGATACCGGGCTCACCAATCTCGACGACTTCCGGCGGATGGTGGTCAAGGCCAGGGACGGCGCGCTGGTTCGCCTGGAAGACATCGCGACCCTGGACCTGGGGGCGCAGAATACCGACTCGTCGGTGATGATGAACGGCCAGCAGGCGGTGTTCATCGGTGTCCAGTCATCGCCGGTGGGCAACCCGCTCAACATCGTCCGCGACGTGCGGGCGTTGGTCCCGACTCTGGAGCACGGCCTGCCACCCACCGTGATCATGAACATCGTCTACGATTCGACCAAATTCATCCAGTCCTCGATCAACGAGGTGATCCATACCCTGATCCAGGCGGTGGTCATCGTCATCGCCGTGATCTTCCTGTTCCTCGGCACCCTGCGTTCGGTGGTGATTCCGATCGTGACCATTCCCCTGTCGCTGATCGGTTCCTGCACCCTGATGCTGGCGCTGGGCTTCAGCATCAACCTGCTGACCCTGCTGGCCATGGTCATGGCCATCGGTCTGGTGGTGGACGACGCCATCGTGGTGGTCGAGAACGTCTACCGGCACATCGAGGAAGGCCGGAAGCCGGTGCAGGCGGCCTTGATCGGCGCCCGGGAAATTATGGGGCCGGTGATCGCCATGACCATCACGCTGGCCGCGGTCTACGCGCCCATCGGCTTTCTGACCGGTCTCACCGGTTCGCTGTTCCGGGAGTTCGCCTTCACCCTGGCCGGATCGGTGATCATTTCGGGCGTCATCGCGATTACCCTGTCGCCGATGATGTGCTCGATGCTGCTGACCCGCGAGATGGCCGAGAGTGGGTTTGCCCGGCGGGTTGATATCTTCTTTTCCGCGGTCACCCGCCGCTATGGCCGCATCCTTGCCGGCTCCCTCAACTACCGGCCCGTCACCGTGCTGTTTGCGGTGGTGGTGCTGGTCGGGGTCGGCTTCCTCTACACCCACAGTACCGCCGAACTGGCGCCTCCCGAGGATCAGGGGGTGGTGTTCGCCATGGGCAAGGCGCCGCAATACGCCAATCTTGACTACACCGAGAAATATGGCCGGCAACTGGACCAGACCTATGCCGCTTTTCCCGAGACCTTCGCCCGTTTCGTGGTCAACGGCTTTCAGGGGGTCAATACCAATATCTCGGGGATGATCCTCGCGCCCTGGAGCGAGCGCACCCGCTCATCCATGAAACTGTTGCCACTGGTCCAGCAGGGCCTGGGGAGCATCGCCGGCATGGATGTCTTTGCCTTCAATCTGCCGCCGTTGCCGGGAACGGTGGGCGGCATGCCGGTGCAGATGGTGTTGTACTCGCCAGCCGACTTCCGGCAGGTGTTCACGATGATGGAGGCGGTCAAGGACCGGGCGCGTAAGAGCGGCCTGTTCATCGTGGTGGACAGCGATCTCGCCTATAACAACCCGGTGGTGAGGATCCATGTGGATCGCGGCAAGGCCAACGACCTGGGCCTGACCATGCAGACCATCGGCGATACGCTGGCGCTGCTGGTGGGCGAGAATTACGTCAACTATTTCGAGTACAGCGGCCGGTCTTATCAGGTGATCCCCCAGGTACCACGTCGGGATCGGCTTACTTCAGACGATCTCGGGCACTACTACGTGAAAACCACCAGCGGCGTTTCGGTGCCCTTGTCGACGGTGGTGACCATCGATACCGGTATCGATCCAAACGCCCTGACCCAGTTCAATCAGTTGAACGCCGCGACCTTTTCCGCAGTGCCGATGCCGGGTGTGACCATGGGCCAGGCGGTGAGTTTTCTGGAGGCGACCGCCCGGGACCTGCTGCCGGCCGGGGTCAGCCACGACTATCTGTCGGAGTCGCGGCAATACGTCAAGGAAGGCAACCAGCTGGCCATCACCTTTGCGTTTGCGCTGATCACGATTTATCTGGTCCTGGCGGCACAGTTCGAAAGCCTGCGCGACCCGCTGGTGATTCTGGTGGCGGTGCCCTTGTCCATCTGTGGGGCGTTGCTGCCGTTGTTCTTCGGGGTGGCGAGCATCAATATCTACACCCAGGTCGGCATGGTGACGCTGATCGGCCTGATCAGCAAGCATGGGATTCTCATGACGGAATTTGCCAATCAGTTGCAGCGTCGGGAGAATCTGGACCGACGAACCGCGATTCAGCGGGCGGCCCAGGTCCGGTTGCGGCCGATCCTGATGACCACCGCGGCGATGGTGGTCGGGCTGGTGCCGCTGCTGGTGGCCAACGGCGCCGGCGCCGCCAGCCGCTTCAGTATCGGCATCGTCATCGTCGCCGGGATGTCCATCGGCACGCTGTTCACGCTGTTCGTGCTGCCGGCGGTCTATACGCTGCTGGCCGCCGATCATCGCGAGTCGGCGGGTGCCGTCCGGGCCGCCGAGATTGCCGCGGTGTCATGAATGTCGTATCGATGGGCGACGCCCGTCGTCTGATCGGGTAAGGGCAACCGGGTAGGGAGCGTTCCCCCATGTACCGTCTTGTTCCGGGCCTTGTGGCCCTTGGTCTGCTGGGTTTTGCGTCGGCGGCGCTGGCCGACCGGCTTGCCATCGACCTCAAGGTCGGGGCCAACGAAGTCTCGGCCGAAGACACCTTGCCGGCCTCGCAACTCCAGGCCGCCGAGGCCAACCCGGCCTGCGGCCGGCCGCCCAACACCGTCGAGGACATCGCCAAGGCGGTGATCGGCTTCGGCAATATCAGTGTCGGGGTGCCGCTGCTGGAGGCCAGCAAGTACATCACCATCGACCCGTCGCTGGCCAATACCCTGAGGGCGCTCACCGGAACCCTGAACGGCAAGGCTTCGTGCGAGCAGATCTGCACCGAGCTGCCGCTGAACGCCGTCAACGTCGATGTCGACGGCTTCGTCAAGGCGCCCACCGACACCGCCTGGACCAAAGTGGAGTTTTTCGCCGAGGCGCCGATCGGAAAGGCGCTGATCGAGAAGCCGAAATTCACCAAGGCGGCCAACGGCTATCTGATCTGCGCACTGGCGAAGAACTGGAAACACGACCAGGACCGGGTGTTCAGGCTCAAGATCACTTTCGACAAGAAGTAATAAAAGGGGGCGTTGCCCCCTTGACCCCCACCAGGGCCGTGACGGCCCTGGACCCGCATGACGTCATGGGTTCCAAGGGCCGTCGGCCCTTGGTGGGTCCAGGGCAAAGCCCTGGTCAGGGCAAGGGGCGAAGCCCCGGCAGGGTTGGGCACGGGCCATGATTTTCCTCTTCACCGATTTTGGCCTGGCCGGGCCGTATACCGGCCAGGTCAAGGCGGTTCTGATGCGGGCGGCGCCGGGGGTGCCGGTGATCGATCTGTTCGCCGATGCCCCGGCCTTCGACCCGCAACTGTCGGCCTATCTGCTGGCGGCCTACGCCACCGGCTTCCTGCCCGGTGACGTCTTCGTCTGTGTGGTCGATCCCGGGGTCGGCACCGGCCGGCGTCCATTGGTGCTTCATGCCGATGGCCGTTGGTTCGTGGGTCCCGACAATGGCCTGTTTGAACTGGTCCGACGGCGCTCGCGCGAGGTCCACGTCTGGCTGATCGACTGGTTGCCGCCCAACCTGTCGGCGACCTTCCACGGCCGCGATCTGTTCGCCCCGGTCGCCGCCCGGCTGGCCCGGGGCGAGGCGTCGCCCGGGGTGCCGCTGGCGCCCGATGCCATCGCCCGGCCGGTCTGGCCCGACGAACTGTCCCGAATCGTCTACATTGACGGCTACGGCAATGCCATGGTCGGGATGCGCGCCAGCACGTTGGGCCGGACCACGGTGCTGGAGGTTCACGGTCAGACAATCCGGCGTCACCGCACCTTTGCCGACGTTCCGCCCGGCGAGCCGCTGTGGTACGCCAACGCCAACGGTCTGGTGGAAATTGCAGTCAACCAGGGCCGCGCCTGTGAACGGCTGTGTCTTGAGGTCGGAGTGCCCGTCGGAGTTTCCGCGTGATGGCGCGGCAGATCCCTGGTAATACCGGCAGCGCAATGAACACCCCCACCAGGAGCGTCACGCCCCTGAACCCGCATGACTTAAGTCCAGGGGTCCAGGGGCCGCCGGCCCTTGGTGGGTCCAGGGCAAAGCCCTGGTCTGGGCGCGGGCAAATCCCCCCGCGGATCAATCAAAAGGCTCGCCGGTATGACCTGTCTGCCAGCATTCGTTCTGAGAACCGCCGGGTGCCGGCCGACGGTCTTGACCTTTTGGCGATTGCCCGCGATCCTGGCCCGTCTGGAACCGTGATCATAAACGCCATCCGAGCGGTCACACCGGCCGCCGGCAACCGGCCGATCGGTTGCGAATTCGCCAGGGACAGCCGCGCCATGTGATCGGGAAGCCCGGGTCAGGAGAGTCACCATGCCACGCAGCACCGACAGGACCAGCCAACCCCGGCAGACCAATGCCAGTCGTCCCACCCGGCTGAGCCCCGGCCGCAGCCGCGGCGCCAGCCTGGTCCCGCCGGCCTATGGCCTGGCGGCGGTGGACCGGTTTCGCGGTGCTGCCGGCCCGGCGACGCTGCCGGCGGTCCAGTGTCGCGCGCAGGGCGACGGGTCCGGGACTCGGGTTGCTCCCCGGTCTCCCGGGTCCGGTGGACTTCCCGACCGGTTGCGGGCCGGTGTCGAGGCGCTGTCCGGTCTGGCCATGGACGATGTCCGGGTTCACTACAACTCGCCCGAACCGGCTCAGCTTTCGGCGCTCGCCTTCACCCGGGGCTCGACCGTCCATATCGCTCCCGGCCAGGAACGCCATCTGCCGCATGAGACCTGGCATGTGGTCCAGCAGAAGCAGGGGCGGGTCGAGGCGACCCGGCAGTTGCCGGGCGGTACGCCGGGCAACGACGACCCGGGGCTGGAGCGCGAGGCCGAGGCCATGGGCGCGCGCGCGGCGCGCCATGGCGACCCGGTCACCGCCACCGGGGATAGGCCACCCCTCCAGGCGCGAAGCGCCGTCGGTACCGTGGCGCAATGCGTCCCGGATATCCGTTTCACCAACATCTCGGAGAGGCCGAAATACGCCGCCAAGGCGCAGTCGATCATCGACGCCCTCCAAAGCGCGCCTATCGTCAGAGATTATCTGGAGGGGAAGACCACACGGATCATGCTTCAGGATGAACCGCGTCTCGCCACGATCACGGTGGTACGTGATGTTACGGTAGGTGATGTGGTTAAAATCGTGCTCTCGCCCTGGTTCTTCGAACAACAGAGCCGAGGTTGCATTGTCGGCATGCTGGCGCACGAGCTTGGCGTTCATGACCTCGCCAAGGATTCGATGGATGCTGCGGAGAAGCAATACGAGGATAACAATCAAGGCTGTTGGCTCGCGACGGGCGTCGGGAGCCTGACGATCAGGCCTGACTGGGCGAAGGAGAGGGACCATGCCTATGCGACGATCGAAGGGGGGGCGCGCTTCCAGTACTATCGGCGGACGGTGTACCAGTTGGGGTGCGCGATGCTCGTGGGGGGGGGGCGGCGTCACCGAAGCCCACGTCACCGACCTGATCATGACCTATCTGGCGGACATGGCCATGATCCTCGCGACCAACGACCGGCGCGAACTGGTCAAGGACAACAAGAAGAACACGGCGTCGGCGTTCAATTGTGTGCGGGAGCACTGGATACTGTGGCTGGATTCCAATGGACCCGGGGACCCGACCAGTCAGACGCTCAAACGCCTGACACCCCCGGAGATGAGTTGGTTCAGTGTGCTTATAAAGGGTTTGGACCTCGTAGGACGGGAGGTGCTGGCGAAGGTCATGGGCAACCCGTCCGCGAATCAGATTGAAAAGGAGACTGAGATGAAGAAATTGCAACATAATTAATACGTTTTCTGACGCGACCGTGGGGCGGGCTGAACCACGAATCCGCGGTCAGTGGAATCGGAGGAGGCATCAACAGCCATGCGAAAGCGGCCAAAAATTGCGAACGTCCTGTCGGCTTGGTCGGCGAGGTGTTTGGCCTGGAGATCGGCGAGGGCGCTCTCGGAAATCTTTTCCCCGGTGCCGGCAAAACGCGACCACCACCAATCCCGCGGTCGCCGCCAAGGAATTCGTCACTGAAGAGGCCGGGAACATCAAGACTCCCGAGGCGCGGAGCACCCGCGAGGAATGGCTGATGAAGACCCACGGGGCGCCCGGTTGATCCGGCGCCCACACCATATTTGAAGCAGAATGGGAGAGATCGGGGCATGACCGACGTGTTGAAAGAACAGGCAGCGGTCCGGCTGCTGGCGGTTTCCCCCTGGGATGGGGTGGCGGTGGCTCTGGGCGTGCTTCATGGCGGCCTGGTCGTCGCCTTGATCGTGGCGTTTCCGTGGCTGTCGGGACCGGTCTTCGTGGTCCTGGCGCTGCTCTATGCGGTCAGTATTGCCTGGAGCATCCACAGCGTTGCCCATAACTTTATTCACAATCCGTTTTTCTCGGTGCCGATCCTCAACCGGGCATTCAGCCTGTTGCTGTCGCTGACCCTCGGGTATTCCCAGGGGCTGTCGCGCAACCTGCATCTGCGTCACCATATCGGCAATTCCGACCGGCCCAACGATCGAGGCGAAACCAAGGATCCGCTGTCGATCTATCGCCACGGTCGTGATGGGGCCGCCGAACCGGTGCTGCGCTACAGCGTGCTTGGCTTCTTTCGCACCGACCTGCGTGAGGCCCTGGACCTGCTTGGCCGCACCGCCCCGGTGGAACTGTACTGGACCTGGGCCGAGCTGGTGCTGGTCCCGGTGGTGGCGGTGGCGGTGGCGGTGTTTTACGATCCCTGGGCGATCGTGGCGCTGCTGCCGTTCTGGTTTCTTGGCCATGTGCTGTCGGCGCTGACCAATTACTACGAGCACCTGGGCGCCGACCCGAAGCGGCCGATCGCCTGGGGCGTCAGCAGTTATGGCCGGTTCTATAACTGGCTGTTTCTGAACAACGGGCATCACGCCGAGCATCATTTCCGTACCAGGCTTCACTGGTCCGAGCTTCCGGCACTGCACCAGCGGCTGGCTGCGGAACAGCAGGCGGCCGGGGTGCGGGTGCTGGCCTGGCCGCATCCGCTCGGCTTTCTGGAACGATCCTAGAAAGCCGCCGCCGGGCCTGTCCGGCCCGGCGTCATACGCCATTTCTTTTGCTGCGTTGGTGTTTATACCGGCGGGCGCGAAGAATGACTCCAACGGCGTTCCCCTCGGGCTTCGCGGGAGACGGAGTATGGGGTATGCCTTGCACCCGGCGGCATTGGCGGTGTGCGGAGGGTGGCGGATGGCAGATCGGGGCGAAGCGTCCGGGGGCGGTGACGCGGAGCGGCAAGAGGCGGGTCACGACGCCCGACTGGCGCTTTTGCGGCAGGAACTGACGGCATGCGGGCTCGACGGCTTCATCGTGCCCCGGGCCGACGAGCACCAGGGCGAATATGTTCCGGCGCGTGCCGAGCGGTTGGCCTGGCTCACCGGTTTTACCGGTTCGGCCGGGTTGGCTGTGGTGCTGGCCCGCCGCGCGGCGCTTTTCGTCGACGGCCGTTATACCTTGCAGGCCCGGAGCGAGGTCGCGACCGTTCAAAGGCCGGGCGAGGTCGCGACCGTTCAAAGGCCGGGCGAGGTCGCGACCGGCAGCTACGAGTTTCGCCATCTGATGGACGATCCGCTGGCCGACTGGCTGGGCGCGGCGCTGCCTGCCGGTGGCCGGGTCGGCTACGATCCCTGGCTGCATACCTTCGAGTGGGTCGACAAGTTGAAGCCGGCGCTGGATCGGGCGGGAATCCGCCTGGTGGCGGTGGCCGACAATCCGGTGGACCGCATCTGGCCGGACCAGCCGCCGCCGCCGCTGGCCCCGGTGGTGGCCCAGGAGCTGTGCCACGCGGGGCGGACCTCGGCGGACAAGCGGGCGACGCTGGCGGAGGCGCTGCGCCGGGCCGGGGTTGGGGCGGCGGTGCTGACGCTGCCTGATTCCATTGCCTGGTTGCTCAACATCCGCGGCGCCGACGTGCCGCGGGTGCCGGTGCCGTTGTGCTTCGCCATCCTGTTCGACGATGGCCAGGTCACGCTGTTCATCGACGCGCGCAAGCTGGGGCCGGACCTGGACCGGCATCTGGGCGCCGAGGTGACCATCGCGCCTTCGGAGGCGCTGGCGGCAACGCTGGACCGGCTCGGCCAGGAACACCGGCGGGTCCAGGTGGATTCCGCCACCGCGGCGGTCTGGCTGTTTGACCGGTTGGCGGCGGCCGGAGCCGGGATCGAGGCGGCCCCGGACCCCTGTGCGCTGCCTAAGGCCTGCAAGACTCCGGCGGAACTGGAGGGCGCGCGGGCGGCCCACCGCCGGGACGGGGTGGCGCTGGTCCGCTTCCTGCATTGGCTGGCCGGGGCGGCGCCGGCGGGATGCGTCACCGAACTGGCGGCGGCCGGGCGGTTGTATGATTTTCGGCGCGAGGGCGCGCTGTTTCGCGATCTCAGCTTCGACACCATTTCGGCGGCGGGGGGCCACGGTGCCGTGGTGCATTACCGGGTGACGCCCGCCAGCGACGGTCGACTCGACCCGGGAACGCTCTATCTGGTGGACAGCGGCGCCCAGTATCTGGACGGCACAACCGATGTGACGCGCACCGTCGCCATTGGTGTGCCCACCGCCGGGATGCGGGACCGCTTTACCCGGGTCCTGAAGGGGCATATCGCGCTCGCCACCGTGTGCTTTCCGGCCGGCACCACCGGCAGTCAGCTTGATGTCCTGGCCCGCCGGCCGCTGTGGGAGGTCGGGCTCGACTACGACCACGGCACCGGCCACGGCGTCGGCAGCTACCTGAGCGTTCACGAGGGGCCGCAGCGGATTTCCAAGGCGCCGAACCGGGTGCCGCTCCAGCCCGGCATGATTCTGTCCAACGAGCCCGGCTGCTATGTGCCGGGCTGCTATGGCATCCGCATCGAGAATCTTCAGGTGGTGAGGGTCGCTGCCGGGCCGGTTGGGGAGGGGCGGGTGACGCTGGCGTTTGAGACGCTGACGCTGGCTCCGATCGACCGCAACCTGATTGATTCGACGTTGTTGTCACCCGCAGAGATGGAATGGATCGATGGATACCATCAACGGGTGTGGAGGACGTTGGGGCCGTTGCTGGAGGCCGGGGCGGCGGCGTGGCTGGAGGCTGCGACCCGGCCGCTTGCCGGTTGATTTGCGGCGATGGTTGGGTTTGGAGCCAGCCATCGTCTATGGTATGACATCGCCCACGCGATCCCCGCGCGGGATGGTGACATTTGTTGCGGTCGGCGCAATAATGGATCGGGCGGGGCAATGCATGGCGACCCCACACGGTCGGGACATGGTCGATCAACGCCCTGACCAGGGCGCGGCTCGGTTAACGGAAAGAGGCGGAGATCCTAGATGAAGATTCTTGTCGTCGATGATTATGCCACGATGCGCCGGATCGTGCGCAACCTGCTGACCCAAATTGGTTTTACCGATGTCGACGAGGCCGGCGATGGCGTGACCGCCTTGCAGAAGCTGCGCGACAACAAATATGGTCTGGTCATCTCGGACTGGAACATGGAGCCGATGACGGGTTTGCAGTTGCTCAAGGAAATCCGGGCCGACGTGAAGCTCAACGCCACCCCTTTCATCATGGTGACGGCGGAAAGCAAGACCGAGAACGTGGTCGCGGCGAAACAGGCCGGCGTCAACAACTACATCGTCAAGCCGTTCAACGCCGAAACCCTCAAGACCAAGATACAGTCGGTGCTCGGAGCGTGAGGCGTTGGAACAACTCCCCCAGCTAACCGAGGACGAATTCGAGCATATCGAAGAAGAAATCGCTCGAACCGCCAAGGGGCGCTCTTTTCTCAGGCGTTTCCGCCGCCGGGCAATGGGAGCCGCGACGGAGGAAATCCGCACGATGCTGGAGGAGTTCCGCCTGTCGTGGCGGCAGCAGACTCAGGTGTTGGAAGCCGCTGGTCGCGTCAATGTTCTGCGTCAGGAACTGATCGAGATGGCGGCGTCGATCGAACGGGCGCGGCGGGAGATTGCCGCGTTGCAGCCGGCCGATGCCGACAACAACAGGATCATAACGGCAACCAACGAACTGGATGCCATCGTTATTTCAACGGAACGCGCGTCGTTTGAAATCCTTAACGCCGCCGAGCGACTGATGGAGCTGTCGGGCCGCTTCCGTGAAGGCGGAGCCGGGCCCGAGCTGTGCAATGACCTGGATGCCGAGGTCACGACGATTTTTACCGCCTGTTCGTTCCAGGACCTGACCGGTCAGCGGACCAGCAAGGTGGTCAATGCCCTGCGCTACATCGAACAGCGCATCATTGCCGTGATCAGCATCTGGGGCGCGACCGACGACAGTTCTTTGCCGATTCCCGACGATCGGGTCGACACACGCGAGGATGCGCACCTGCTGTCCGGACCGCAGCGGGAGGGTAAGGGCGTCAGTCAGCACGATGTGGACCGCATGTTTGAGTCGCCGGACGACAGTTTGGTCCCGACGGCGCTGCACCTTGCTCCGATGCCACCACCACCTGCGGCGGCGTCCGCGGATGAAGGCTTCAGTCAGGCCGACATCGACGCCCTGATGGGCGGGGCGGCCCCGGCCAAACCGGCGAAAGCCGAACAGGGCCAGTCCGACATCGACGCCCTGTTTGACAGCCCGGCCCCGGCGGCGCCGGCCAAAGCCGCCGGCAAGGCGCAGCAAAGTCAGTCCGACATCGACGCCCTGTTTGACGGCCCGGCCCCGGCGGCGCCGGCCAAAGCCGCCGGCAAGGCCCAGCAAAGCCAGTCCGACATCGACGCCCTGTTTGACAGTCCGGCACCGGCACCGGCGCCGGCGCCGGCCAAACCCGCCGGCAAGGTCCAGCAAAGCCAGTCCGACATCGACGCCCTGTTTGACAGTCCGGCACCGGCGCCGGCCAAACCCGCCGGCAAGGTCCAGCAAACTCAGTCCGACATCGACGCCCTGTTTGACAGTCCGGCACCGGCACGGGCCAAACCCGGCAGCAAGGCCCAGCAGACTCAATCGGACATCGACGCCCTGTTTGATACCCCTGCGGTGGTTGCCAGGCCGGCGGCCAAGGCGCCGCCGCCGCCGGTGGACGCCAAACCCAAACCCAAGCCCAAACCGAAGGCGCCGGACCCGTCCGGCCCCCTCGACCAATCGGCCATTGATGCTCTGTTCGGCTGACCGGCAGGCTTGTCCGCGGTGACAGGAAACCGGTAAACAGGCTCGTCCGCGCCTGCCGGGATTCCGGCATGGCTCCCGTTATGCTGACACCCTGGGGCAGGACCGACGATGACGGCATCCACAAAGCGATTCATGGCCGAGTTGCAACTGGCGGCGCGCCGGGAGGGTCGGATGCCCGCCCTCGCCGTTGACGCCCGCCTCGAGGCGTCCGAGCCGCCGCCGCCGCCGGCCCCGGTGGTGGTGGCCGCCGACAACCGGGAGGTGCTGCAAGCGATTGCCGCCCTCGAAGCCAAGATCGACCGGGTGCTGGTCACCGAGCAGACCGACATCGCTCAGATTCAGGTGGAGGTTGCCGACATTTCCGGCCGGATCAAGGCCACCAAGGTCGAGATTGCCGCCCTGCGTCATCCGCTGGCCGGAGAGGACAAGTTCCACCTGGCCTCCCAGGAACTCGACGCGGTGGTCAAGGCCACCGAGATCGCGACCAACGCGATTATCGCGTGCGCCGAGGAATTGGAAGAGATCATCCACGAACTGCGGGCGCAGGTCCCGGAGGGCTATCAGGCGTCGCGCATCCACGACATGAACGAAGTGGTGGTCCGCATCTACGAAGCCTGCAATTTTCAGGACCTGACCGGCCAGCGGATCAATAAGGTGGTGCGGGCGCTGGCCTTCATCGAACAGCGGGTCGAATCGATGATGAGCGTCTGGCACAAAAGCGATCTGGCCACCCTGCCGCTGCCGCCGTCGATCATCCGGGACGACCAGGGTCTGGCCCTGACCGGTCCGGCGCCCTTGGAATCCCTGGCGGCGACGGCGGCGGACAACATCTCCCAGGCGGATATTGACGCGCTCTTTGACTGATGGCGGCGGGGGCGCGGCGGCAAAGCGCCCTGGGCGGCCGGCAGCCGGTCACTTATATTGGGCGATATCCCCGGCCGTTGCCGGCGATCTCGCTTGGGGGAGTCGAGACCATGACCGCGCCGTTCGCCGATATTGCCGCCTGTGTTTTCGACGCTTACGGCACTCTGATTGACTTCGCGGCGATCACCCGTCGGGCGGCCGGCGCTCTTGGCGGGCGGGCGGAGGCGTTGGGCACGCTGTGGCGGTCGCGCCAGTTGGAAGAGACCTGGCTGCGGACCCTGGTCGGGCGTTACATCGATTTCTGGCAGATCACCGGTGAGTCTCTGGACGTGGCCATGGCCGAACTCGGCTTCAGCGATCCCGGGGTGCGGGCGCAACTGATGGAACTGGCGCTCCAGCCCGGGGCCTTTCCCGATGCTGCCGAGGCGCTGTCCGCGGTCCGCCGCCTCGGACTGCGGACGGCGGTGCTGTCCAACGCCACCCCGACCATGCTGGCCTCGGCCATCGACGGCGCCCGGTTGCGCCCCGCCCTTGATGTGGTGCTGTCGGCGGACGCGGTCCGGCTCTACAAGCCTCATCCGGCGGTTTACCGGTTGGCGTGCGACCGTCTGGAACTGGACCCGAAGCGAATCGCCTTCATTTCCGGCAATGACTGGGACGCGGCCGGTGCCGCCTGTTTCGGCCTGCGGGTGGTGTGGGTCAATCGCGGGGGCGGGCGTGCCGGGCGGCTGGCGACGGTGCCTGACGCCGAAATCTCCAGCCTTGCGGAGCTGGCCGGGTTGATCGCGCCGTGACCGACGGCTTCCGCGAGCGCCGCTGGCATGCTGCCGACGACGTGCCGCTGTATCTGCGCGACTATGGCAACCCCATGGATTCGCGCGTGCCGGTGTTGTGCCTGAGCGGGCTGACCCGTACTTCGGCGGATTTCCATGGGGTGGCCCGGCGTCTGGCCGGGTCGGGCCGGCGGGTGCTGGCACCCGACTATCGTGGACGGGGCGCCTCGGGCCGGGTCCGGGACTGGCGCCGTTATGCCCCGCCCGGCCTGATCGAGGACCTGCTGGCGCTGCTGGCGGCCTTCAACCTGCACCGGGTGGTGGTGATCGGCACCTCCTTGGGCGGCCTGCTGGCCATGGGCCTCGCGGTGGCCCGACCGACGGCGGTGGCGGCGGCGGTGCTTGGCGACATCGGGCCGGAGGTCAATCCCGGTGGCCTCGACCGCATCATCGACTTTATCGGTCGGGATCGGCCCGAGCCTGACTGGACGGCGGCGGCGGCCGAGATGAAACGGCGGTTTCCGACACTGGGGATGACCACCGAAGAGGACTGGTTGCGACTGGCCTACGGCACCTATTGCCGGGAACCGGACGGCTTGTTGCATTTCAACTGGGATGTCCGGCTAGTTCGGACGCTGCGCGGTGGCGCGGCCAGGATGCCCGATCTGTGGCCTTTGTTCGGGGCGCTGGCCCGGGTGCCGACGCTGGTGGTGCGCGGTGGCGTTTCCGACGTGTTGACCGCCGAGGGATTGGCGCGCATGGTTGCGGTCAAACCCGATCTGAGGACGCTGGTGGTGCCGGGCGTCGGTCATGCGCCGACCCTGGACGAACCGGCCTGTCGGGAGGCCATCGACGCCCTGCTGGCGGCGGCTTGAGGGGGCGGCCGGGGCTTAGGATGAATCGTTGAAATGGAAGGGTTTTGTGGGCTCTGCCCACACCCGCAAAGGGCCGGTCGGCCCTTTGAACCCATGACGTGAATGAGGTCAAGGAGGCGAACCTCCTTGCGGGTGCAGAGCAGAGCCCCGCAAAATCAAGACAATAGTGATATCCTGGCGACTATGGGGCTGCCCCCGGGTCGCCGGCTCCGGCGTCCGGGGGACGGATGTCCAGCAGGGTGTCCGGGCCGCAGGCCCGCACCAACGCCAGCAGGTCGGGCCGGGCCAGGGCGACACAGCCCTCGGTCGGACCGTAGTCGGGGCGGGCGACATGCAGAAAAATGGCGCTGCCCATTCCGGGTACCACCGGGTCGTCGTTGTGGCCGAGCACCACCACCACGTCATAAAGGCTGTCGTCACGCCACAGCCGTTCATGACCGGCGGTGCAGGGCAGGTGGACCGGCCGGTTGTAGCGGGGATCGGCGGGGTCGTCGCACCAGCCGTCATCGGGGGCGATGGCGACCACCGGCAGCCCGGTCGGCGGCGGCGCCAACCGGTCGGGCCGGTAGAGCAGGCGGCGGAGCGGCCAGTGACCGGCGGGGGTGGCGCCGTCGCCTTCCCGCTTGTCGGCCCGGATGCCGCCGCGGCCGATGGTGCCCCTCAGAACGCCGTCCGGTCCCCGGACCAGGCCGTCGGCGGTGACCACCACCAGCAGCGGCTCCGGCCGCCGGATCACGACGCCTCGTGTCCCGGTGCCAGCGGATGGCAATACTGGTGGGACTGGCTGAGCAGTGCGCAGACCTTTTCGGCGGCGGCCCGGTCTTCGAAGGGGCCGGCCAGCAACCGCACGAAAGTTCCCTTGCCCTTGAACGTGACCGTCACCTTGCTGGGGGTGAGGGCGCCGAGCACCGCAGGCAGGGCGTGCCGCAGCTCGCTCCAGCCCTGGTCGGCCCAGGCGGCATTATGGTAGGAGGCCAGATGAACCCGCCAGCCGCCGGCTTCGGCTGCCGGTGGTGTGGGCGTGGTGCCGGTGGCGCTCCGGGGTTGGGGCGCGACGGCGGCCATTGCCATGACCTTTGGTGGCGGCGTGTCGACGGGATGGGCGTCGGCAACCAGGGGCTCCGCCCGGATGACCGCCGGCGCCCCGGCCATCGGCGTCTGGGCCATCGGCGCCACGGCGGCAAAGGGTTGGGCGGCGGCGGTGACCAGACAGTCAGTCGCTGGCGGTGCCCCGGAGCCGCTGAGGATGCTGAGGGCGGTCCCGATAAACCGGAAGCTCATGGCCGGTGGCTCCTCATCCGTGATTGGTCAGCCCTGATTGGTCAGCCGCAACGCCTGGAGGCCGCCCGAGAGCTTGTCGGCGTTGGACCGTGTTTCCTGATTGAATATGCCCCAGGTGATCACGCCTTCTTTGAGATGCCGGTACAGCTCGCTTTGCTGCTGCCAGGTATCGCTGATCATGCGCGTGATGCTTTGATGCGTGCGCACCGTGACCATTCCAAAGTTGGGCTGACACGGAGTGATCTCCACCAAAAGGTTGGTGATCAGCATCTGCTCGGCCGGGGTGGCTTTGCTTTTGTCAAGGAAGGTGGTGGGGTAGGGGGTGCTCTTGCTGCCTTCGGGGGCCTTGGCGCGCAGGGGCGCAAAGTCCGGTTTGGCCTCGGTGGTGCTCACGCAGTCGGCGGCGCGGCGCAGTTCGGCGACGATTCGCTGGTATTCGCCGGCCTGGGTTTCGGCCTCGGAGGGGGTCGGTGCCAGAGTCTGGGTGGTGGCCGGCGGGGCCTGGCCGGTGTCACCGGCGCAGCCGGCCAGGACCGCCAGCGCCAGACCGGCGGCCAGGGGAACGCCGCCGCAAACCTGCGGGAGCCGGGGGAGTCGGACGCAGCTCAGGATCGATGCCATCTTGGGAGTGCCACCGTACAGGTCGCCGGCCACGCGGGCACCGGCTCAAGGACGCGATGGCCCATCCTAGCACCCGCGACGCCGCGCTCAAAGCCGGAACCCGCGGCGAGGTCGGGGGAATCGCCGGATCACACGTCGGGGACGGTGCCGGCCGGCTTGGGCGGCAGGTGCGCGGCGGCCCGCGCCATCGCCTGGTACTTGTCGAGATTTCGCATCATCAACTGGGAGACGGTATCGGGCGTCAGCGGCTCGGCCGGGAGCGGCGGCGGGTCGGTGATCGGTTTGGCCGGGTCGAGCGGCCGGGCCGGCGGTGCCTGGGGAGCCGCCGGCGGTTTGAGGGCGGTGGCGTCGTTGGCCGGCGTCGAGGGTGCCGTCGGAGCCGGGGCCGGGGGGACGCGATACAGCGACCGATTGGTGCCGACCGGCAGGACGACGCCCGGCGGTCTGGCGGCGCGCACCACCGGCGCGCTTCTGGCCGCCAGGGCGGCACCCGCCGGAGGACCGGTCCCGCTGCCCGCGGCGCCGGGATCGTTGCCGTTGCCGGCGCCGGCTGCCGTCGCGACCGCTGCCGGGGCGGCGGTGGCCGGGGCCACCGGCTGGGAGAAGCCGCCGAAGTGCCGCATGGCGGCGAAGGCCGGCGGCGGCGGCGGGTTGGGGTTGTTCTGGACGCCGCCGCGGAGCGGCATGCGGGTCGGATGGGGTTGGCCGTCGTCGGGCAGTCCCGCAATCAGGGGACCGGGTCCCGAAGCCGGCGTCGCGGCCGGGAGCGCCGCGGTCTGGGCGCCCGGCGCCGCCGGAGTGCCCGAGGTTGTCCGGCCGCCACCGGCGAGATCCGCTGCGAACTGGCGCAAAGCGGCCTGATTGGCCTCGGCGACGGCGCTTGGCGCGGCGGTGGTCGGGCCGCCGGCGGGGCCGGAGGAGGCGTTGGCGGCGGTCTGGGTCGCGGCGGGCCTGGGTGCGGTCGCGGTTTGAACCGCGCCGTCGGCGGCATCGTCGCCGGTGAGGTAGGCGATCACCGCTTCTTCGGGGTCGACGCCGGTGACTTCGTGGACCAGCACCGAGGCGGTGGCGATGGCGCCGCCGATCAGCCCGCCGTACAGCAGGCCGCCAAGGATCGTGCCCTGGGGCCGGATGGTGTCGCCGGTATAGTGCCGGTAAATGCCGTCGATGATGGGAATTTGCTGGAGCGGATTGATGGCGGCCACAACGTCGCTGAAGGTCAGAAACGACGGGTCGGCTCCCGAGGACTTTTCGCTGGGGGCGTCGCCCGCGGCCAGACCGGTGGTGGTACCGGTGGTGGGGTGGTGGGCGGCGCCGTTCGCCGCAGCCGGTTGCCGGGTCGAGCGGGCCGCCGCCGCCTGCCGGGCGGCAGAGGCGGCAAGCGTGTTCCAATCGGTTTCGGCAAACGCCTGGGTGAAAGCGTCGAGAGACATGGCGAGGCCCCTGGCTTCGGTCGTTGCACTACCAAGCACGTTCCATGCCAGGAACCGGGGGCGGGAATCCGCGGCGACGCGGAGAACAAACTGCCGGTCCCGGCAACAACTGCCGGGACCTCGGCGGGTTTAATCCGGTGCAATGTTGTAACCGAACCATTGCAGGGACAGCCGGGCCAGGGTGCCGTCGGCCTTGGCGGCCGAAAGGGCGGTGTTCAGCCGCGCCAGCCCGTCGCGATCGTCCCGCCGCAGCGCCGCCGCCAGTCCATGCCCCAGCATGCCGCCGGTCAGGATCGGACCGAACAGCACCGGCGGATTGCGCCGGCCGTGGTTAAGGTTGATAAAGTTGTAGAGCGACCAACTGCTGGCCATCACCGCGTCCACCTGCCCGGACAACAGATCATAATACATGGCCTGTTCATCGGTATAACGTTTGATCGCGGCGACACCTTGAAGGGTACTGTCGGCGAATCGTTCCTGGACCGTGCCGGCATGGACCGCCAGCCGGTAGCCGCGGAACTCTCCCAGGAACTCGTGTAAAGTCTCGGGCAGGCGGCCGCCATTCTGGTCAAGATCGAAACGGTTGAGCGACAGCGTCGAGGCCAGAGGGCTGTTGGCGGTGGTCATGAAACCGTTCGAGGCTGCGGCGTAGGGTTGACTGAAGTTCACCCGCGTCATCCTTTCCACGGTTGCGGTCATGCCGCCGATGTAAATATCGTAAGCGCCGGCCTCGAGATCGTCGAACACCCGCATGAAGTCCACCGCGGCAACGGTGCATTGCGCCGCCATCCGCCGGCATAAATCATGGATCATGTCGATCTCGAAGCCCCGGATGGTGCCATCGGGGTCACGGATGGTCCAGGGCGGGTAATTGGCGTAGGTGCCGATGCGCAGTACATCCTGAGCCGCCGCCGGAGTCGGCAGCAGCAGGCACAGCACAATCAACAGTTCGCGTGGAGTCATCATCGCCGGTTCCCTGAGTCCGGCGGTATATGGGGCATCTTGGGGGCGCGCTGCCACCCATTTTTATCGGCGACGGTCCCTTTATGACCGTTCTAATCTTTAGGATCGCGACATCATGGCGCAGGAATTGTGTGATTTAGCAATGTTTGCTTGTATTTCTTGTAGCGACCCTCTTCCTCTTTGCGTATCGCGACGGTCCACACCACCGAATCGTCGCGGTGCCGGAGGTCGAACGGGCCGTTGGCGGCGTCCCAGGTCAGCAGCCGGAGTCCGGCGCCCCTGGTCCGGTGGGCCAGGAACAGGGCGATCTGGTCCAGGAACCAGCGACCTTTGCCGGCGATCAGGTTCCGGGCGATGAAGGCGGCGATCCGGGCCAGGGTGTCCAGCCCGTCGGGACTCGGGGCGGCGTAGATGCCGCAGCCGAGGAACCGTTCCCAGGGCGGGGCCGTCGGGTTGGCGAGCAGCGCCAGATCCAGGTCGGCCCGGCCCCAGCCCGGGATGCGGTCTGGGGGCCGGCGGAACAGGCTGTCGGCATCGACCATCAGCGCCGGACGCCGGCTGTCGCGGATGAACTGGTGGAACCGGCAGAAGCGGACGCAGGCACAGTAAATGCCAAGTGGTCCGAAACGGCCGGGGTCGGCGGTCTCGACGGCGTGGCTGAGCCGGATCCGGGTTCCGGACAGTCCGGCCGCCATGTCCCGGATCAACCCGGGGTCTTCGGGCCGGGGATTGGCGACATGGAGGTGGACCGCACAGTCGGCGGCCACCGCCGCCAGCGACCGGATCAGCGGCAGAGCGTGGGCTCTCAGATAGACCGGGTCGCAGAACACGAACAGGGTGGGGCCGGTCTCGTCGGGCGGCGGCGGGTGGGAGGTGTCCACGGCCGGCAGGCGCGCCAGCAACCGCTCCACCGCTGCCGCCGGCACGGTCTCGGGGGTGGCCAGGAACGGTCCGGCCATCGGCTTGCCCTGGAACAGGGTCGAGAACATCAGGCAACAGGCCACCAGCCCGGCACCCAGTTCGCAGCCGGCGGCCAGCGCCCGTCGTGCCGGGACTTCCGCCGCGGTCCACTGGTCATCCAGGGCATAAAGCAGCGCCAGCGCCGCCCATCCCGGCCCGAAGCCGGGATCAAGCGTCACCGCTTCGAGGAAGCGGGCCGCCGCCGCGGCCGGGGCGCGCTGCCGGATTGCCTGAACCCCGGCCAGATGGCGGTACTCGGCGCAGTCCGGCGCGCACGCCCGGCACCGGTCGAGCAGCGCCGTTGCCGCCCGGTCGGACCCGGCGATCCAGTGGACCGTTGCCGCCGTGGCCAGGGCAAGCCCGCCATCGGCGCCGCCGGTGGTTTGGGCCAGCTCGTCCAGCAGCGCCAGCGCCGTCCCGTAGTCCTGTGCCCGGATGTGCCGGAACGCCGCGGCATAACGCGCCGCCTGGGCCGGCACCATCCGGTCCCGGAAGCGCATCGGCAGCACGATGGTTTCGAGCACCGAGAGGTAATACGGGTCCGCGGCGAGGCAGCGGTCGAAGGGGGCGGCGGGGCTCAAGGGCTTTGCCTCCCTTGACCCCCCACCAGGAGCGTGACGCCCCTGGACCTGCATAACGTCATGGGTTCCAAGGGCACCGCCCTTGTGGGTCCATCCAAGGGCACCGCCCTTGTGGGTCCATCCAAGGGCACCGCCCTTGTGGGTCCATCCAAGGGCGCAGCATTTGGTGGGTCCAGGGCAAGGCCCTGGTCGGGGGTTCGGGGGCGACGCCCCCCTGAGCGGCGTGATGAGGTCACTCACGGCACCAGAATCAGCTTCAAACCGAGCCCCACGAACAGGACGCCGGTCCCGCGGTCCAACCAGCGGCCAAAACCCGGGCGCCGGCCCAGCCACGTCCCGACCCGGCCGGCGGCAGCGCCGGTCAGCGCGAAGAGTGCCGCGGCCTGGAGGGTAAACAGCACGCCGAACTGCGCCATCTGAAGCCCGGGCGTGCCCCGGGAGGGGCTTACGAACTGGGGCAGGAAGGCCAGGAAGAACAGGATGACCTTGGGATTGAGGGCATTGGCCACCAGCCCGCGGCGGAACAGCGCCGCCACCGGACCGGTGATGGCGCCCGCCACGCCGGCCGGCGCGCCCGCCGGGGTCGAAAGGGCCTTCAGGCCCAGCCAGATCAGATAGCCGCCGCCGCACAACCGGAGGACGCCGAAGGCCCAGGGCGAGGCCGCGATCAGCACGCTCACCCCCAGCGCCGCCAGCACGGTGTGGCTCAGGCACCCGCAGGCGCAGCCCAGCCCGAAGACGATCCCGGCCCGCGGTCCCCGGGCCGCCCCCAGGCTCAGCACCATCAGGATGTCCGGTCCCGGCGCCAGGGTGATCACCGCCGCGGCGGCGAGAAATCCGACGGCTTGATCGGGACCGATCAGCATGCCCCGCTCATGCGGTCAGCGCCAGCGCCCGGTCGTTGCCCACCGAGGCCAGCATGGCCAGGGTCCGTTCGGCCTCGACCCGGTCAAGCTTGCTCAGGGCATAGCCGACATGGACGATGACGTAGTCGTCCACCGCCACATCCTCGACCAGCGCGAGAGAAATGGTCAGCCTGACGCCGCCCAGATCGACGGTGGCCCGGTCGTCGTCGTGGCACTCGATCACCCGGGCGGGAACGGCAAGACACATGGGACGAAACCTCCGTGGTCGGATGTCGGGGGAAGAATTCACCGGGGGCCGGCCAGACGGCCGGCCGCGACCCAGGCCTGCCCGAGGGCCAGTCCGCCGTCGTTGGGCGGCGCCGCCCGGGCCAGCCGGGCGGTCAGGCCGTGAGCGGCGAGTCCGGCGACCAGACCTTCGGCCAGCACCCGGTTGATCAGGCAGCCGCCGCCCAGCACCACCTCGCGGGTGGCCATGGCCAGGGCCGGCGGCACCAGCCAGTCCACCAGCGCCGCAACCAGGGTTCCGTGGAACAGCTCGGCCCCGGTAACCGGACCGTCCACGTCCAGCAATGCCTCCAACAGCGGCAGCAGGTCAAGCTCGCTGTGCTCCGGCCCGGCGGTGATCCGCCAGCCCGAGGCCAGCAGCCGGGGGGTCCGCACCAGGGATTCCAGCACCATCGGCGCCTCGCCCTCGAAGCCCGCGACCGGCCGGACCCCGAGCAGGCCACAGGCGGCATCGAACCAGCGGCCGCAGGCGCTGGTGAACGGGAGCTTCCCGGTCTCGAGCAACCGGGCCAGCGCCGCCGCCGGGCCGTGGCCGTCGAAGCGCGCGGCGATCCCGGCGCCCCGGCCCATCCGGTGCAGCGCCGCCGCGGCCATCCGCCAGGGCTCGCGGGCCGCCCGGTCGCCGCCGGGCAGCGCCAGCGGCGCGAGACGGCCCAGCCGGTGGCAGCGGTCGCCCTCGACCCGCAGCAGTTCGCCGCCCCAGGCGCCGCCATCCTCTCCCAGCCCGAAGCCGTCCAGCGCCAGCCCCAGCACCGGCCCTTCCAGCCGGTGCTCGGCGATCACCGCGGCCAGATGGGCATGGTGGTGCTGGATCGCCAGACACGGCACACCCCAGTCGGCGGCACGCGCCTCGGCAAAGCGGCTGGACAGGAAGTCGGGGTGGCGGTCGCGGGCCAGCGCCAGCGGCCGGACCTGGAGAATGTCCAGCAGGTGGTCCACCGTCTCCTCGAAGAAGGCGAAACCGGCGGCGGTGTCCAGGTCGCCGATGTGCTGGGACAGGAACGCCTGGTCGCCCCGGGTGACGCACACCGCATTCTTGAGATGGCCGCCCACCGCCAGCACCGGCGGCACCGGATGGGCCAGCGCGATCGGGTCGGGTACCAGGCCGCGGCCGCGGCGGAGGACGCAGGGGGCGCCGGCGATGACCCGCACCACCGAGTCATCGGCGCGGACCACGATGTCGCGGTTGTGGTCGGCGATCCGGTCGGCAATGCCAACCAGCCGAAGCGCCGCCTCGTCGTTGGCGATGGCCAGCGGCTCGCCGCCCGGATTGGCGCTGGTCATGACCAGCGCCAGGTCCCGGTCCCCGTCCGGCTCCCGGGCGTCGGAGAACAGCAGGGCGTGCAGCGGGGTATAGGGCAGCATGACCCCGAGCCAGGCCAGGTCCGGGGCGACCGCGGGGGCGAGAGTCCCGGTGCCGGCGGGCGGCAGACGGCGCAGCAGCACGATCGGCCGGGCCGGGCCGGACAGCAGCGCCGCTTCGGCCGGCGAGACCCGGGCGAGGCGTCGGGCCGCGGCCAGACTGCCCACCATCACCGCGAACGGCTTGCCGTCCCGCTGCTTGGCGGCGCGCAGGCGCGCCACCGCGTCGGGGTTGCGGGCGTCACAGGCCAGATGGAAGCCGCCCAGCCCCTTGAGCCCGACGATCAGGCCCCCGCCCAGCCAGCCCACGATCTCTTCGACCGGATGGGACAGGCGCGGGCCGCAGGCCGGGCAACAGGTGGGTTGGGCGTGAAAGCGGCGGTTGGCGGGATCGTGGTATTCGGTGGCGCAGGCCGGGCACAGGGGAAAGCCGGCCATGCTGGTCTGGGGCCGGTCGTAGGGCAGCCGCCGGGTCAGGGTGTAGCGCGGGCCGCAGTGGGTGCAGTTGAGGAAGGGGTAGCGGTAACGACGGTCGGCGGGGTCGAACAACTCGGCCCGACACGCCTCGCACAGGCCGGCATCGGCGGCAATGGCGGTGGTCACGGGCTGGCCGGGATCGCTGTCGAGGATGGCAAAGCCGGTTTCGGGTTCGGGCGGGCCGGCGAGCGGGCAGACCTCGAGCCCGGTGACCCGGGCCAGGGGCGGCGCCTCTTGTTCCAGCGCCCGGACCAGGGCGCGGGTGGCTTCCGGCGTCCCCGCCGCCTCCAGCACCACGCCGCCGCCGTCGTTGCGGACCCAGCCGGAAAGCCCCAGCCGCCCGGCCAGGCCGTGGACGAACGGCCGGAAGCCGACGCCCTGGACCTGCCCCCGGACCCGGACCCGGACCCGGCACCACTCCCGAGACTGGTCGGTCAAACCGCGTGCCTTCCGAATCGGAGCCGGGATCAGTACTGGCGATTGCGCATGAAGCGGAAGACGGTGTCCAGGCCCAGGATGACCACGGTCACGATGGGCACGGTTTTCAGCAGCGACATGGCGTCGTAGCGGTGAGCCGCGGGCATCGCGGCATCGAAGATGTACCACACGAAGTACGGCACCATGCTGATCACCGAGACCCACAGGAAATGCTCCAGGGGGCGACTGAAGAAGCGCCGGAACAGGAACAGAAACAGGCCGGTAAACATGATCGACAGGATCAGGCGCGAGATTTCGTCGTAGATCGTCCCCATATAGACGATCAGTATCAATCCGACGATCGTTGCAATCATAACCGCTGCCCCTGGTCGTCCCGTTATGCCTGTCCGGTTCCGGTTACCGGCAGTCGGTTTCGCGATGCCGGCGCGCGGCGGCAAGGCCGGTCTCCAGCCACTGATACCAGTGCCCGAGCCCGTCCCCGGTGGTGGCCGAGACCTGGATCACCTCGAGGTCCGGCCTGATGCGGCGAGCATAATCGACCAGCCGGCCGACATCAAAGGTGAGGTGCGGCAAAAGATCGGTCTTGTTGATCACCAGCAGGTCCGCGACCGCGAACATGTTGGGGTATTTCAGCGGCTTGTCCTCGCCTTCGGTGGTCGACAGAACCACCACCCGCCGGGTCTCGCCCAGGTCGAAGCCGGCGGGGCAGACCAGATTGCCGACATTCTCGATAAACAGCAGGCTTTCGGCGGCAAGACCCAGGCGGCCCACTGCCCGCGTCACCATCAGGGCGTCGAGATGACAGCCGGTGCCGGTGTTGACCTGGAGCGCCGGGGTACCGGTGGCGCGGATGCGGTCGGCATCGACACTGGTCTGCTGGTCGCCCTCGATCACCGCGGCGGGGAACCGGCCCTTGAGATCGGTCAGCGTGCGCACCAGCAGCGTCGTCTTGCCGGCCCCGGGGCTTGACATCAGATTGACCGCGAAGACCCCGGCGGCGGCGAACAATTCACGGTTGGCCGCGGCACCGGCATTGTTCTTGGCCAGGATGTCCTGTTCGACCCGGAGCAGCCGGGTGGTCCCGTCTTCGTCCCGATCAGGACGATGACCGGGGTGCGGGTGAGCGTGCGGGTGCGGGTGGTCATGGTCGGAAGGGTGATGATGGGCGTGATGGTGGAGATCGTGACGGTGGCGCAGAACGGTGCCGTCGGCACCGACATGCTCATGCTCATGCTCATGCCCGTGTTCCTGTTCATGGCCGTGCCCGTGGCGGGCCGGTCCTCCGGTTCTGTCGTCTTCCAGGCCGGCGCCAGCGCCGCCGCAACCGCACACCCCGCACATCACTCGACCTCCAGTTCCAGGACCTGCAACTCGTCACCGCCCACCAGCACCCAACGCCCCTCGCCGCACAGCGGGCAGGGCCGGTCGTATCCGGCGATCGTCACCACCCGATCGCAGGACCGGCAACGGGCGCGACCGGGCGGCCGCCGGATCTCCAGTACCGCACCCTCGGCCAGGGTGCCACGGCTTGCCGCATCAAAACAGAACTCTATCGCGTTCGGCTCGACCGGGGAAAGGGCGCCGATGGCGATGCACACCCGACGCACCCGTCGGGCCCCGTCGGCCGCGGCCCGGGTGCAGACAACCTCGACGATGCCCTGACTCAAGGCCAGTTCGTGCATAAGGACCTCTTGGTTTCGGGCCGGCAGTGTATCCCGAACCGGCCGGCAACGCACGCGACGCCGGCACCTGGTGGCTGTGGACCATCGTGAGAATTGCCGGAGGAAGTCGGTTTCATTGCGGTGATCGGCGGGTTTGGCGTATAGTGATGTCCAGGGTGTGGCGCCTTTGGCCGGCGGCGGCCCGGGATTCCGGGGCAGCGCATCCAGAGTCGTTACGAAACCGATCAACAGGGCGACAGCAGTGCGGGACACCAGGGACGCCGACGGTGCTCCGAGAGGGGGCTACGAGGCGGATGAGCCGGATCCCTTCGGGCCGGCCACCACGTTCGATTTCCAACATAAGGTTTTTTCCATCCAGGGGGGCTACTTTGCATTTCCTTCGGATAAATCCGAGGTGGTGTATTACGTCCCGCTGGGCAGCAGCTTCGGGGCGGTATCGCTGCCGATGCTGCGCAGTACCTTTGATATCCGCCGCGGCAGCCACGATGACCGGTTGCTGAATACCGTCGAATCCAGCCTGCGCTTCGTCAAAGTCATCCGGCCCGGGGAATCGATCCCGCGGGAACTGCTGGATGGAACCGCGTCCTGGCAGGTCTCGGAGGTGCATCGGGCACTGGCCCGCCACCGCATCGCCATCCAACTGGCGTCCTGGGTGACCGGTCACGAGATTATGATCAGCGATCCGTCCCAGATCGAACAGGTGGCGGAGGACCCGATTACCAGGCAGCGGGTGGCCGAAGCCTATGTCAGGCTGACCGAACGTCTGGAACTGCCGCCCGAGCGCCAGTGCGAGGTGGAGGCGCGAATCGCGGCCTACGCCCACGAACTGGCCTATATTGAGGCGTTGCGCGGACGTCTGGCCCTGATTCGCGGCATGGTCGACAAAGTTGAACGGTTGCGGACCTCTTACCGGCATGACCGCGCCTTTTCGTCGGAAATCATGCAGATGGTCAGGCTGTTCAAGACGCCGCTGGCGGAGTTTTCCGCCATCTTCGATCAGGTTGACGGTCAGTCCAGCGAAATCCTGGCCCTGGTGAAGAATCTTGATTCCCAGATCGCCTTTACCCGACGGATACGTGACGAGTTGCATCACCGTTTCCTCGATTGGGACGAGTTGATCGCCGACTGGCAGATGGTCGGGATCGAGCGGTCGACGGCCAACGAGGCGCTGGTCAAGAACACCTACCGTTTTCTCGCCCAACGCTATCTCACCACCAATGTCTGGCGGCGCGCTTAGTGGCTGATGCGCCTGCGGGGGTGCGGCCCGAAGTCCGGCGGACCTTGCGCCGGGTCCCGGAGTTGGTTCAGGCCGGACTGGTGCCGCCCGAGGCCGAGGCGGCGCTGGCGGCGGTGGCGGCACGCTACGCCATCGCCGTGCCGCCTGAACTGGCGGCCCTGATCGCGCCCGGCGATCCTGCCGATCCGATCGGCCGTCAGATTCTGCCCGATGCCGAGGAACTGGCGCCGGCGGCCGACGAGTGGGCGGACCCCATCGGCGACGCCGTCCACGCCCCGGTCAAGGGCCTCGTCCACCGCTATCCCGACCGGGTGCTGCTGCTGCCGACCCTGGTCTGTGCGGTCTATTGCCGTTTCTGCTTCCGGCGCGAACGGGTCGGGCCGGGCGGCGCCGAGGGCCTGACCGACGCCGAACTGGCGGCGGCGCTGGCCTATGTCCGGGACCGCCCGGCCATCCGCGAGGTGGTGATCACCGGCGGCGATCCGCTGACCCTGACTCCGCGCCGGTTGGGTGGGATTATCGCGGCCCTTGATGCCCTGTCGGGGGTCCGGGTCATCCGGCTGCATACCCGGGTCCCGGTGGCGGCACCGGAGCGCATCGGCCCGGAACTGCTGGCGGCGCTGTCCTGCGACAAGGCGCTGTTTGTCGCGCTGCACGCCAACCATCCCCGCGAGTTCACGCCGGCCGCGACCGCCGCCATCCGCCGGCTGACCGGCGCCGGCATCGCCATGCTCGGCCAGTCGGTGCTGCTCCGGGGCGTCAATGACGATCCCGCCACCCTCGAGGCGCTGATGCGGGCCTTCGTCGAGGTCCGCATCAAGCCCTATTACCTGCACCACCTGGACCCGGCTCCCGGAACCGCCCGGTTCCGCACCTCCATCGCCCATGGCCAGTCGCTGATGCGGCAGTTGCGCGGCCGGGTCTCGGGCCTGTGCCAGCCGGACTATGTCCTGGACATCGCCGGCGGTTTTGGCAAAAGCCCGATCGGTCCCGGCTATCTGTCGGCGGCGGGCGACACCATTACCGACTGGCGGCAGCGCCGCCATCCGCTGGCCGGGGACGGCATCGAACGACAGAGACCGTCCTGAATCCGGGGCGCCTCTGGCCCGCTGTTGCCGCAGGATCGACACGTTGACGGTCGATGGCGGGGCTTGCGAAGGGCGGGCAGGATGCCCGCGCCCGCACGTCGACGGCTCCATCCGGGGATAACGCCCGGTTTCCATGCGCCTGCGGCAGGCGACGCCGGGAAACCGGCGATCCGCAAGAGGCCTGGACCTCGCCTTATGGACTTGCCGGGACGCCGTCGATGAGCAGGGTGCCGTCGCGGGCGCCGACCCGGACGGTCTGGCCGTCGGCCACCGTGCCGTTGAGAATGCGGGTGGCCAGCGGGTTCTGGAGTTCGCGCTGGATCACCCGTTTCAAGGGTCGGGCGCCATAGACCGGGTCATAGCCGGTCTCGGCCAGCCATTCGGTGGCGTCCCGATCCACCTCCAGGGTAATCTCGCGCCCGGCCAGCATCTTGCGCAGGCGTTCCAACTGGATGGCGACGATGCCGCTCATATGCTGGCGGGTCAGGCGGTGGAACAGCAGGATTTCGTCCAGGCGGTTGAGGAATTCCGGGCGGAAGGCGGCGCGGACCATCTCCATCACGGCTTCGCGCACCGCGGCGGAATCCTGGCCCGGGGGCTGGGTCGCCATCACCTCGCTGCCCAGGTTCGAGGTCATGACGATCAGGGTGTTGCGGAAATCCACGGTCCGGCCCTGGCCATCGGTGAGCCGGCCGTCGTCCAGCACCTGGAGCAGGACGTTGAACACGTCGGCGTGGGCCTTCTCGATTTCGTCGAACAGCACCACCTGATAGGGCCGCCGCCGCACCGCCTCGGTCAGCGCGCCGCCCTCGTCATAGCCGACATAGCCGGGGGGGGCGCCGATCATCCGTGCCACCGAATGCTTTTCCATGTATTCGGACATGTCGAGCCGGACCATCGCCGCCTCGTCATCGAACAGGAACTCGGCCAGCGCCTTGGTCAGTTCGGTCTTGCCGACCCCGGTCGGCCCCAGGAACAGGAAAGAGCCGATGGGGCGCTGGGGGTCCTGAAGCCCGGCCCGGGCGCGGCGCACCGCTTCGGCCACGGCCCGGATGGCGTCCTCCTGGCCGACCACCCGGCGGCCGAGCCGGTCTTCCATGGCCAGCAGCTTGTCCCGTTCGCCGGCCAGCATCCGGTCCACGGGAATGCCGGTCCAGCGGCTGACCACCGAGGCGATGTCGTTGTCGCGCACCTCCTCGTTGAGCATGCGATGCTCGGCGGCCTGTTCGGCGGCCGTGAGACTGCGCTCCAGGTCGGGGATCACGCCATAGGTCAGTTCGCCCGCCCGCGCCCATTCACCGTTGCGCTGGGCCTGGTCCAGGGTCGCCCGCGCCTGCTCCAACTGTTCCTTGGTCTTCTGGGCCACCGCCAACTGGTCCTTTTCGCCCTGCCAGCGGCCGGTGAGTTCGGCGGATTTTGCCTCGAGTTCGGTCAGTTCGGTTTCCAGCCGGTCCAGCCGGTCGCGCGAGGCGGGATCGGTTTCCTTCTTCAGGGCTTCGCGCTCGATCTTGAGCTGGATGATCCGGCGGTCAAGCTCGTCGATCTCCTCGGGCTTGCTGTCCATCACCATGCGCAGGCGCGAGGCCGCCTCATCGATCAGGTCGATGGCCTTGTCGGGCAGGAAGCGGTCGGCGATGTAACGGTTGGACAGGGTTGCGGCGGCCACGATGGCGCCGTCGGTGATGCGCACCCCGTGGTGCAACTCGTACTTCTCCTTCAACCCGCGCAGGATCGAAATGGTGTCGGCGACCGAGGGCTCGGGCACATAAACCGGCTGAAACCGCCGGGCCAGCGCCGCATCCTTTTCCACATGCCTGCGGTACTCGTCGAGGGTGGTGGCGCCGACGCAGTGCAATTCGCCCCGGGCCAGGGCCGGCTTCAGCATGTTGGAGGCGTCCATGGTCCCCTCGGCCTTGCCGGCGCCGATCAGGGTGTGCAACTCGTCGATGAACAGGATGATTTCACCGGCGGCCGCCTGAATCTCCTGGAGCACCGCCTTCAGCCGTTCTTCGAATTCGCCCCGGAATTTGGCCCCGGCGACCAGCAAGCCGAGGTCCAGGGACAGCAGCCGCCGCTTCTTCAGGCCCTCGGGGACGTCGCCGTTGACGATGCGCAGGGCCAGGCCCTCGACGATGGCGGTCTTGCCGACCCCGGGCTCGCCGATCAGGACCGGATTGTTCTTGGTCCGGCGCGCCAGCACCTGGATGCAGCGGCGAATCTCGTCGTCCCGGCCGATCACCGGGTCGAGTTTGCCGTCCCGCGCCGCCTGGGTCAGGTCGCGGGTGTATTTCTTGAGGGCATCGTAACCCTGTTCGGCGGTGGCGCTGTCGGCGGTCCGGCCCTTGCGCAGGTCATTGATTGCCCGGTTGAGCGACTGGGGCGTGACCCCGGCTCCGCCCAGCACCCGCTGGGGCGGCGAGCCATGGGCCAGCGCCAGCGCCAGCAGCAGTTGCTCGGCCGTGACGAAGCTGTCGCCGGCCTTTGCCGCCAGCTTTTCGGCGTTTTCGAACAGCCGCGCCAGTTCGCCGCTGAGGTAGATCTGGCCGGCGCCGGCGCCCTCGACCTTGGGCAGGCGGGCCAGTTCGGCCTCGGCCCCGGACAGCGCCGCCGCGGCGTCACCGCCCGCCGCCTGAATCAGGGTCGCGGCCAACCCCTCCTTGTCGTCGAGCAGGACCTTCAGCAGGTGCAACGGCACCAGTTGCTGATGGCCGCGCCGTTGGGCCAGGGTCTGTGCCGCCTGAAGGAAGCCGCGCGAGCGTTCTGAATATTTTTCGAAATCCATGACCGGAATCCTTTGATGATGGCCGGACCGTCCGCGAGGCAGCCCGATCCGGCCGGTGACCCACACTTGGTGCGATCCAGGCCCTTGCTCGCCACATATAGGAAGGAAATCCCGGGTTCCAAGGGCCGTCGGCCCTTGATCAGGGGGGCCGGGGGAGCGACGCTCCCCCTCAACGGCTTTCCCCGGTTCACCGGCCCCCGTTCACCGGATTGCCCGGCCGAAACCGGTAACACGTGTTTCCTTTTGCTGAAATTTTCGCTAACACTGCGGCAGCGCAGCCCGACGGGGCAGGACACCGCGAGCGAAATCAGGGACAGCAGCATGACGCTCAAACTGGAGGCGATCCGGTCGCTGGCCGAAGTCGCTCTGACGGCCTTGCCGCTGGGGGTCAACGCGATCTTCGTCGGCTCGGATGGTATCCTTGCGGTGTCACGGCCGCCGCGACCGTCACGACTCAAGTTCTTTGTCGATGGCCTGCACTTCAACGTCGCGGTCAGCCCGGATGCCGGGGCCTCGGTGTGTCAGGTCTGGACCGAGATCGGCTTCGTCCCCTATACGGTCGAATCGCCGGAGCGCCGCCGCCGGGTGCTGGAGATTCTGAGCGCCGCCCGCGGACTGCCCCGGGCGCGTTTTGCGGTCGAGAACGGCCAGAAGATCCTGCTGGTCGCCGATTCCCGAAGCGAGGGTCCGGTCACCGCCGAGCAGTTGATCTACGAGACTGTGCTGCTGATCCAGGAAGCCCGTCCGTATTTGCGGCTACTCGGCGAGCAGATGGGGACGTCCGGCCGGTCGTCGGTGCCGGCGCTCCGGTCCGGGTCCCGTTAGGCGACGCCCGGGATTCCCTGTGCCGACGTGGAAGCAGCCTTCGGTCGCCTCCATCGCTTCGCCCGCTTCCTTTGGGGCTATTAGCTGATGATCCAACTATACCCTTTCATAGACAATCATGGTCTGATATACGCTTGGCATGAAGTTATCCGAGTGGGCCAAACGGCAGGGGATCACGTACAAGACGGCATGGCGCTGGT
>Ga0302319_10000092_pt1 | contig 168219 bp, 150 predicted proteins | sample Bog_T0_2_FD_203319 | JGI IMG/M metagenome (GOLD analysis project Ga0302319, IMG submission 203319) | Peat permafrost microbial communities from Stordalen Mire near Abisko, Sweden - Bog_T0_2 | ecosystem: Environmental > Terrestrial > Soil > Wetlands > Peat | place: Sweden: Abisko, Stordalen...
CAGGGCTCACGCCCTTCGCTGGCAGATTGCGCCCCGTTGGGGCTGGTTGCAACTTATCACTTATCATCCTCGTTGGCAGATTACGCCCCGTTGGGGCTGGATACATTTGAACCTTCAGGTTGTGATCGAATCGACCCGACGGTAAAAACGGACGCCGATCCGATTCCGGCAGCCCCAACGGGGCGTAATCTGATAGCGAAGGGCGTGAGCCCTGGTACAACGGAACAGCCATTCACCGGCCCTGAAGGGGACGAATCGACGGCCGGCGTTGAGCGGATCGATGTGGATGGGATCAATCCCACATTTAACTTTTATTCCACAACTATTTATGTACGTGGAAGAGCTCACGGCATTTAGCATGAATCGAAACCTATCGATGTCGTCTTTCTTGGTTCGCTATGTAGGTCTGAATAGCCGCCGATGCGTCCCCTTCAGGGCCGAAAAACGGATGGTGCCGTTGTACCAGGGCTCACGCCCTTCGGTGGCAGATTACGCCCCTTTGGGGCTGGATGGCAGCTTGTCACTTAACATCCTCGCTGGCAGATTAGGCCCCGTTGGGGCTGGATGCACCTGAACCTGTACCAGGAGCTCACGCCCTTCGCTGGCAGATTAGGCCCCTTTGGGGCTGGATGGCAGCTTATCACTTAACATCGTCGCTGGCAGATTAGGCCCCTTTGGGGCTGGATGCACCTGAACCTGTACCAGGAGCTCACGCCCTTCGCTGGCAGATTACGCCCCTTTGGGGCTGGATGGCAGCTTATTACTTAACATCCTCGCTGGCAGATTGCGCCCCTTTGGGGCTGTCGGATTCCGAAACCAATGTGAAAACCTTCTCCTTGGATCGTTATCCGTGTTCGATTTCAATGGGAATCGACGTTCAATTCGTATTGGAGCGAGTATTCGAATAGCTTTAACGTCGGCGTTCGAGACGACAATAACGAATACGGGCTAAAATGCGCAGGATATGCGGCGAAAGGTAGGTTTAACGCTTGGCTTGTGTTTCGCCGCCGGCTATGTCGTGGCTCTGCTGTTCGTATTTCAAGATCACCCGATTAAGCTCATCAGGACAGATTGGATCGAGGCACCGGGAACGATCCGGCAAGTCTATGGCAATGGCCTCCTCCAGGCGCTGCTTATTGAGGAGAGTGGATCCGCGGATTTCATCGACGCGGATCAGACGATTAGGCAAACTAAGCTCGTTCCTGCTTCAAACGATGCGCACTTCCTGACCGGAATGCTCTCGCCGAGCGGGAAGGTTTTCTTGATGGACGATCGTAAAGTCCTCTATCGGTGGGAACAATACGGCTTTATGCAGACTTCTAAACCACTGAAGGTGGCGGGAGACGTCTTGGAGATCGCCATCGAGGAATCGCGAAAGCTGCTCTGGTGTGCGATGATGCGGCACGAACCAGGTCCCGACGCCCTGATGATCTATGCGATCAACCTGGAGAATGGTAAGTTGATCGGCTCTGTAAATTTGGAGGCCCATCGTGGAAGTGTGGCATTCACCGCATCCCCGTCCGGGGAGGGCGTCATATTATCAACCACCGATACTCCAGGAGCGTTTTTCTTCAAGTGTCCAGAGAAGACGATTGAGTCACGGTTTCTCGATGCTGGCGATCTCGTCAATTCGGCGCTCTTTGAGGGCACGGATGTTCTGACGGGGCTGCGATCGGGAGCGGTAGCTCGGTTTGATACCGAGACTGGCCATCTAAAGCAAACCTATAAGACGGATTATCTACCGGTAAGCGAGATTGCCCTTGCCAACCATCAACTGGCAATCGCCCACGGCGATGGCAAAAGGGATCTGGGAGTCGGAAGCCTCTATTTAGTGGATGAGGAGACGGGAGCTGTAGGGAAGGGGTGTGGCGCCAAAGACAGGGTGACCGTATGTGCTGGGCAAGATGGTTTCACTCCGTTTGTGTTTGGGCAACGCTCCGGTGTCATCCAAGTAATGACGATGAAGCATGGTTGTCAAGAAGTGGAGGCGTCGGCAAGAAGTCGTCCAGGCGCGGTCCACTTCATCGTTTCGAAGTGGCCGACATCCCTGGTGGTTGGCTCGACGAGAATTGAGCGAATCGAATTCCAACAATGAGGGCTGCTTGTAATCCTAAGCTACGACTCCTCGCTCAAGACTTCTTCTCGTCGACAGAAACGGCCTGGATGTGCGTCTTGCCATTTTTGGTCTCGATCTTGATCTGAGCGAGTTCTCCCTTAGGGGTCATCCCCATCATGTCGATGGCCGTGTTCGACCCTTGTTTGTCGACCCGGAGTTTGTCCTTATAAAAGGCTTCGACTTTACTGACAGGATCGCCGGTGAACATGTTTATCTCGTATCTGGTTTCAGTACTAAGCGGTGTCACCTTGCTCTGACCTTCCGGCACGTCTGCACCCGGATAGAGCGGAATATCCGCCTTTGCCGCAAGCTCGTCTTTGCTCATCGCAATTCCGTTTTCTGGAATCGCCTTTGACATGGAGGTGGCCGGTTTTTCGACCGATGAATCCCTAGAACAGCCCAACAGGGTTAATAACGCAAGAAATGGAACGAAAACTTGTCTAGCGAGCACATGTGATTTTAGCCTGACAAGGTCGTCGGCCCGACAGTCGTGGAATCAGAGAGCCATGGAATCGGATATGGCCAGACGCGGCCCCTAAGGAGGAGGCGTCCTTCGTAGCGTATTTGGCCCGAGAATCCTTGCCGTAGCGATCGGAGATTCTCGGATCAATTGAAGGATGTCGGCAATCTGTTTTTTGGTGTCATCAGAGAGGTCTTGATAGGCGAGGGGCATTGAAGCTAAATTCAGCTTTACATTCTCCAGAGTCCGGCTTAGCGAGACTCCCTCCGCAAGATCATATTTTAGAGCTACGCTCGACTTAGAAGCTGGTTGGAACGTGTCATAGATGAGCGGTTTGCCTAACTCAGGTTTTTCATTCTGAAATTCTCGGGCTGCCAGGTCTGCCGCAGTAAGAAATGCGAGTACGTCGTGCTCGACGTTATGTCCGTAGAAGCCAGCGCTAGAAGTCAGTTTAAAGTTGAGCACCCCGTTTGAGGGGATTCCGTTTGGCAAGGCCTGAGTCCGTTCTGTTGCAAGGGATAAGTCAGGACCAAATGAGCGATTTCGAATGGGACGAGGACTCGCACCCGGCAATGCTGCGTTGGGAGGACTGCTTATTCTGATATTCGGACCATCAAAGCTATAGAAAACGTCCTCACTGAGCCAGTGCTTCTGATCCTGAGTGAGGGCTCCGAGCGGGATCGATCCACTGGCCGCCAAAGCGGAGCGTTCTGTGGGAGTCAAAGTCGCATAAATCCGCAGAGTGTAGGGAGTTCTCAACGAGGCCGCGACTTTCCCACCCATCGAGCCGCCAATGGTGGACAGGTACCAGTAGTCTAGGTCCAACGGATTCACTGTCTTTTCTTCACTAACGGCAAACGCGGCCAAGTCATCCAAGTCAAGGATCTTCTTCTGATCGATTGAACGAAGCAGGTGTCCTAGCCCGGCTCGGTTGACACGTTGACCCTCCGCTTCGATCGGTTCTGAAGGCGAGATGGTGACCCAGTCTGTGGAAGTCTGGACAGCCAAACCGAAGTTTGGACATTGTATCTTGAAGAAATCGCTCGCCCCAACTGGCTTATCCGATTCATTGAAAAAGCGAGACATCCGCCCAAAGGAGGCGTCGGGCAGATCCGCCACCAAATTCAGTTTGAGCGCAGATGCCGCATCTGAAAGTGCCTCCCCAACAAATAATGAGAGTGGATCGGCTGTCTCCGGTGTCAGCAATTCAGCTCTCATGTCACTTTCTATCGGGGCATGGTGGAGCCCCATGTTGACAAAGGTGGAGAATGTGACCGGATCTGCAAGACCCTTCACGAACGATCTTACTCGTGGCATCTCCGTTAGGCCGGCATTTGGGTTTACCTCAGCTGCAGCCTTCGCAAACCGTTGAGCCTTTGAACTCAATGAAAATGGGTTTGAGTCGTCGGGCTTGGCATCCTCTTGCGGATCTGGCATTACCTCAAACGGAGAAGAGTCCCCGGATGCAAGAGTCTGGCCCTTGGTATCGGCAACAATCACGGTCGCCCGAAAATGGACAGACGTGCTTCGAAAGCCGAGATCGTTGCGAGTCAGGATCAATACCGCCTGTCCAATTCCTAACGTCGGGTCTCCAGAATCAACGACTGGCAATTCGCCAAATTCCCGTGCCGCGGGCGTATTTGTCCTTGGGCCAAGTTCTGCAAACGCCTGCGCATATTGCCTTTGACTTGTCGCAAATTGGTCGATTATTTTGGCTGCATTGTTGCCGAACGGAAGTTGCATCGACGTCGGTCGCAATGCAAATACTGTCCTCCTTCCCGGCTCCAAATCGGCCAGCTCCTGTGGCCCAATGTCTTCCAAGAGCAACCGGACCGCTTGTTCTATCGGTGTTTGCGCTTCAATCTTTCTTGCCGTTTCTTGATACTCTCTGGGCGAGGTGATCTGCCGGTCAGAAGCATCGAGCTGCTTCTTGAGTGAATCTGCAAGTGCCTTAGCCTGTTCTGCACTCCATACAGGAATGCCCTTTGCATGCTCATCCAGGATGGATAGAAATGACTTTAGCGATTCGGCTCGTTGTTGGAGTTCCTTCGCTTCGGCTCGTCGCGATAGGATCGCCGGCTTGACAAGCCGGAAGGAATGGCCCTCCTTTTTCCAGTCGGCGTTTGCGGCCTTTGCAATGCGATCCATGATTTCGCGGATCGTTACGTCATGAACTTGGATAAGAAAGACGTCATTTTCGGTCTGAGAGATGGTAAGCCAATCAAAGCCGGTCGCCTTCGCTAGCTGAGGGAATAATACGCTTGCCCGGGACGCAGGCGCCACAAAGGTAATCCTCTTTCCCAAGTCTTGGGCATGCGTCAAAGCAACAAGCAGAACCCCGAGAACCGAGAGCGAAGTGCCGTACTTCATCGTGAAGCCATATTATCGCTTCCGCATTCAGTTCCTTTGGAAGTATGTGAATTCTAACTGGCGCGTCATGAATTGAGACGACCAAGAAGACGAGTCGGAGTTAAGGGGGTGGGGCGGTTCCAGTGTCGCCACCGTTTATTTTGCCGATGCTGTTGCGCAATTGAGTGAGCTGTTTATTGACCTGGTCCTTGAAATCTTGGGGAAGGCCCTGGAACTCCACCGGTGGCTTCTCCAGATCCAAGAATGCGTCGGCCAAGGAGCGGGTGAAGCTCACTTGCGGCATGAGCATGAATTGGAACATATACGTCGATTCATTTGCCGGACGGTAAATGTCGTACTTTGGCGCAGGTCCAAAAGAGGCAAATTCGGGACGCTCTGCTTCGTATAATTGGGAGGCCAGCCGATTTGCGGTCACAACGGACGAAGTGCCGGTATGGCTGTCGATTCCAAGAACCGCTGGCTGGTTTGTTATGTGGAATGTGAGCTGCCCGTCTCGCGGCAAGCCCTCGGCAAGAACTTGGGTTCGCTCTGTCTGAACCGAACCTCCATAGCCCGAGCCGATGAACACGGAGGTTCGACGATTTCGATTGCCGTTGTCGACTTGGACATTGGGACCATCGCCTGAATTGAAAACGTCATAACTAACCGAGTCGCGCTGTTCGGGCAACAGATCTGAGAGGCTGATAGGTCGGTTCGCTTGGGCAGCGCTTCGCTCGGCGGGCGTAAGCGTCGCATAGAAACGCAAAGTCCAAGGGTCATCGAGGTAAATCTGTGCCTTGGAAGCGGCGCCGGGATTGATCATTTGAAGATAGATGCCGTCGATGTCGTTGCCTGAGGTCGGCTTGTCTTGAAGCATCGTAAATGCGGCCATGTCGTCGAGTCGCAAGTAACTATGGTCATTTAGTGCGCGCAGCATGGGGCCTAGCGCCTCCCGATTCACCATGCTTGATGCGGCAGTTGCCTGGTGGTGAGCGGCAACGGTCAGCCATCCGCTTTCTCGCGAAACGTCCAATCCCGCTTCAGGCCCCACCGCGGATACCAGGTCCTCTGCAGAGACCTTTTCGTGGTAGACCCTTTGAGAGATATTCGTAAACGAGGTGTCCGGAAGATTGGCAACCAAATTGAGGCCTAGGGTTTCCGATGCAGAAGTAAAGGCCTCTCCTGGCACCAGCTCCTGTGGGTCAAAAGTCTCCGGATGAAGCAGTCTTTCTCTTAAAGCCTGCGAGATCTTGCTTGGATTGTGAAGCGATCCATTATTGTCCATCGTAAACATCATGGGTATGGTGCTGTCGGATGTGGATGCGATAGAAACCGTGACCACAGCACCCTGAGCTGCAGGAAAGTACTCTCCGCTTTCCATGTTCTTCGCAAACTCCTGCGCTAACGCACTGAGCACGATGGGATCCTTGCCCGACAGCTTGGCAGCAGGCTTGGCAATAGGCTGTAATTGAAAGTTTCCTGATGCAAGGGTCGCGCCATTGGGGTCGGCCACCACCAGACGAACATCCAGAGATTCACCCTCTCGCCTGACGATCAGGACAGCTTGTCCGATGCCAAGATCGGGATTACCCGGTGCAGGTTCTGGTGAGGCGCCGCCGATGATGATGACGTTGGTCCCGCCGTTTGACGAGTCCTGGTCAGGCTTATGTGCCTTGTCATAGGCTTCAATGTACTGACGCTGCTGATCGACGAATTCTCGAATGATTCGCGATGAGCCCGGGCCAAGTGGGTGTTGCATAGGCGTGGGCTGAGTGGCATAAACCGTTCGGATTCCCCTGCCGATCGTCGAAAGTTTTGCGGGGCCCAGGTCGCGAAGAAGGGCTGGGATCGCTCGTTGAGCGGGTAATACCGAACTGCTTGAGCTAGACGTAGAGTCAAAGGAGACCACCCCTCCGCTTCCAATTTTCACGGCTTGGAGTCCTCCTTGGGAGTCCTTAGCCGCCCTTTCCGCTTCCGATGCGCTCCAGGCTGGAGCGCCCTCGACTTTGCCGATGGCAGCGTCGATTTCACTCTTGAGCTCACTTTTCCGATCTTCAAGTTCGTGTGCTTCCGCCGTACGAGTCAAGTTCGTCGTCTTGACAAGTCGGAATGAGTCGCCTTCCGGCCTCCATTCCGCATTTGCAGTGATCGCGATGCGGCGCATAAGTTCCTTTCCCGTTACGTTTTTGACCCGAATGAGAAATACATCGCCTTCTGTTTGAGGACTCGTTTCGAGGTTAAGTCCGATCGCCTTTGAAAGCTGCGGAAACAGTACTTTCGCCCGAGCTGCCGGATACGAGAAGGTCACTCGCGCCTCATTTTGTTTGGCAAAGCCGGAAGCGCAGATAAGCAGAGCAGAAAGGATAAGCGGCATGGTAGTTATTGGCAGGTTCTAGTGATGGAAGTGGCGACAGCCCCTCTAAACGGAATTACTGGGTTGGTTCGTCGGTTTGTTTCCTAAGTCTAAGGCAATTCGCGATGAATCCAACACTGTGGGATAAGTGAACGTTCCAACTCACGCGCCCAGCCAAACCCGGTACAATTGTTCGTGGTATTCATTGTCGATCAAACTGAGCGTCTTGATAAGTTTCTGGCCAAGATGCTTCCGGAACACAGTCGATCCAGACTTGTGAAGTTGGTCGAAGCCGGCGTTGTCCTCGTTGACGGAAAGCCTCAAAAGGCCTCTTTTCATCTTATCGACGGGATGTCAGTTTCCTTAGACGAACCTGGGCCTAGCGTTGTTCATGATCTGACACCCGCAGACATTCCCCTCGAAGCCCTCTACGAGGACGAGGATCTACTAGTGGTAAATAAACCGCGCGGCCTTGCAGCGCACCCGGCTGCCTCGCTGAAGGAGCCTTCCCTTGTCAATGCGCTTTTGGCGCGGAACATTACTCTCAGCCAAACTGCGGGGTCGTTTCGCCCCGGCATCGTCCATCGACTGGATAAGGAGACAACCGGCCTGATGGTGGTTGCCAAGACCGATCAGGCACACGTAAAACTGGCCAAACAGATGGAATCCAAGACTGCCGAACGCCGTTACTTTGCGGTTGTTTCGGGTGATATCGAGCAAGAGCGCTTTAAGATCGAAGCCCCAATTGCCCGAAACAAACACAACCGTCTTCTCATGGCGATCGATTCAACCGGCAAGCTTGCTGTAACTCATGTCAAGCGGATCAAGCGAATGGACCAGGGAATGTTGATCGGAGCGCGCCTAGAGACCGGACGCACGCACCAAATTCGAGTACACCTTAGTGCAGTCGGCCATCCGGTCCTAGGCGACAAACTCTACGCGCCAAAAGAATTTAGTAGTGGCCCACTTCAACTTCACGCCGGGTACTTAGCATTTGACCACCCGAGTTCGAACGAACGAGTAGTGGTCTATGCAGGTCCTGACGAATCGTTTTATGGAGCCCAACTGGTGTGTCGGGCGGATTTGGAAGACTTTTGAGGCAATAATGAACTCATGAATGGCGGAATGATACAGTTTGAAGACGGAGAAGAGAAGTACAAGGGCTATTTGGCTTCGCCGAGTTCGGGGTCAGGACCGGGGATTATCGTTATTCAAGAATGGTGGGGCTTGGTTCCGCATATTAAGGACGTGACTGACCGTTATGCGGTGGCCGGTTTCAATGCGCTTGCGCCGGATCTTTACCGGGGAAAGACTGCTGATGAACCTGATGAAGCCGGGTCGTTGATGATGGCCCTTCACATCGGCGAAACCGCGAAGCTTCTCGCGAAAGCCATTGACACGCTCTTGAATGACCCGAAAACAACCGGTGACAAGGTCGGTGTCGTCGGCTTCTGTATGGGTGGTCAGCTTTCGCTTTATGCGGCCTGCGTAAACTCTAAGATTGGCGCCTGTATCGACTATTACGGCATCCATCCAAGCGCTCAGCCGGCCCTGAGAGACCTTCACTGCCCGCTTCTCGGCTTCTTTGCGGAACACGACGCCTATGCGGGCGCGGAGCAAGTCAATGCCCTGACCGAGGAATTGACGCTGCTAGCCAAGCCCCACCAATTCACCACTTATCCCGGTACCAGCCATGCCTTTTTCAATGACGTCCGACCCGCCTACAACAAAGATGCGGCCGACGATACCTGGCAGCGAGCAATTGCATTCTTTAACGAGAATTTGAGAGCGTAGCGAGTTCCCGGAAGCGGTGGGTGAGCGATGGCGCAAGACGTTTCGTAAAATGCTAGGTCGCTCCACGTCGCCTTGATTGGGCAAACTGGCGTTTCGCTTGGTTTCTGGCTTCTGGTACGAACCCATTTTCAATCGACGCTCGTCTCGGTTCTGGTCTCGCGCCTATCCATTCGATCTGATTGGTCCGTCTCTAGGATATGGGTGTAACCGCCAGAAGACGTCTCGCCTTCGTGATCGTCACGATTAGCACGGGCAGTCTAGCGATGGCCAACGGTGCGATGGGCCTTGCCCTCGAAATGTTCGAGTATCGAACATGGGCGGTTTATGTCGTCGCGATGATCGTGCTGGAAGCTTGGTTGATCGGCGCGAAAGGGGGCGTTGATTGGCCGAAGAGTATTGGGATTTCACTGATTGCAAACGGGATAACCGCATACTGTTGCCCTGCATTCTTTGCGGTGGCTCTTCACGGTTTTGGCTTCAATCCCAATCCGCTGATGTATGTGATCCAGTTGCTTTTCTTCTTCGGCCTCGGCTCTGCCTACTTGGAGAGCATTATATGGTCGTTTGCAAAGCCGACAGTCGACTTGCCAAAGCCTGAACGGCGTTTTGGACAGTGGTTTCAAAAGAGTGTCGTTCTAAGGAGCTTTGTGACTCATATGGTCGGAATCCCAATTGCTTTGGTGATCCTACTAAGTCCATCGCACCCTTACAAGGGCTTAAGTAGCATCGTGTTCTATCAACGGCGCATTGCGCTGACAGATGTGATGAAGGCCTTTGGGCAATCATTATCGGGAAAAGCTCAGGTACCGGGTGTTCACTCACTCGCGGACCTAATCGACACGTACGCGCCGGACTTCGTTAAGAGAAAACCAGATGTCTGGTCGATTGCCTATTTACCGGATTACGATAGATTTGATACGACCGAGCGACGGCGGATTCCATGGGAATGGAATGCCAAAGCAGCGGGAATGAGAATCTCAACTGAAAGTGGAGACTCGACGTCGCTGGGGTCCATTTGGCTTTGCCGGGCCTATGCCGGAGGGCTCTACAACGGGTTCGTCTTGAACCGTGACGACGGGGAAGTCCACCTCTCGACCGATCCTCAGGCACTCGGGTATCCCAGTCGGCCAAGATCATGAGCACTCAGCTAAAAAGGGTCAGGTCCTCAGACGGTGTTTAGTTTTTGCTAGAGACGCGTACTCGGAATAGAGTCAATCGTGGCGATCGACTCATGCACGTTAGAACTCCCATACCATACTGAGCTTTTGGATGCCGTTCAACGTCTCTGATTCCAAACTGCAATGATTGCAACACTAACTCTCCTCATAGTCTTTCAAGCGGAATGGAACCTCCCAGCCCTTTATCCGACTTACATCCTGAATCCGACGGGTGCCAACGGCATGGAAGACTACACCTTGGCAATGGATCTGTTGCGAGCCGGCCATTTTAATGCTTATGATGACTGGCAATCGCCACAGGACAGGCTTGCTGGTCCTCCACCCGGGCTTCAAGGTTTCCGCGGGATACAGAAACCCATCCCAGATCCAAAGTACATCGAATTAGTGAACCGCCTTGACGGCCTCAATCTGCTTCAATTGCGCCAAGAAGAGGCGTCCAAGTTTGGAAAAGCGCTCGACTTGGTTGCTTCAGGCAATTCAAAGTCGTTTGCGTTTGTCACCCCTACGTCGAACTTTAAATTCCCTGTGGTCTCCGATGTGATCGACCTTGCGCGACTTGGGGACGACTCCTCTTACACCGCGCTTTCGGAGGCGAACGGTACATTGGCGGTGGATGACATTTCGAGAGTCCTGGTTATGTCAGACCGACTGGCCCGTCACAATTACTTTTCAATTCTAGTGTCCACTTACGAAGAGGCCCACATTTTTGCCGCGATCAGCGAGAATCTGAATCGGTATTCGATCGATGACGCCAAGAGCCTTGAAATCATCACAGACGCCATCCTAAAGCTGCCTGCCGCCTGTATCGAGTCTTTGCATAACGAGATGGCAAACGCCAGGAATTCTACGCGGGAGGTCATCTCGACTATGAGGTCAGCTGCCGCGCAGCCCTCCAACGACAAGCAGGAGCAAGCGATAAGCCGTATGGTCAGTTCGTTGTCCGACTCTGATATCGAAGCGATGACCCAAAGGGTATTGCAGGCAATGAGTGATCGGGCAGACGTGGCATTCGCGCGATTGAACGGTCCAGAAGAGAACTGGCTGTCTCAGTCCGCTACCGAGGACCCTGGGCCTGTTTCAGACGTGCCAAAGTCCCTTTCCGATTTAGAGAACCTGCTGGCCTGGTATCGGCTGCCGCCATTTGCTCGGAATGCAAGCACGCTTCTGGGTTCACTCAAATCCCGAACACAGCTTAGGTTGGCACGACTTCATTCCCGTATCATTCACTTCAACTGGGAGTGGGGACGCTTTCCAAAGAATTTAGAGGAATTGAACGCCCCGAAGGATTATACGTTCGATCGCTTAAGCAGCCAGCCATTCGTCTACGAGTTGACCCCTGAAGGATATCGTCTCTATAGCAAAGGCTGGAAGCAGTCGGGCCCCATCTTCTTGGACTACAATTTCCCCGGCTCACCGCGAATGCAAGGAGTTGCGCCGTGATCGCTACCCTTGCAATTTGCATTCTCGCTCAATCCGGATCTCTCTACGCAAAGGCTTTTCCTCGTCCGACCGGTCATAACGGTTATGAAGAGTACATGCAGGCAGCTGACATTCTGAATTCTCGTGCATATATGGAGTTTAAGGCCTGGGAGTTGTCAGTTGGCAGGAGTCCTGGAGTGCCTACGCCAGACGGAGTGTCCGCAAACGCGACCCCCTTGACGATCAAGAAATATGAGGTCGATCGATTTGGAAAAGCGCTAAAACTTCTGGCGATTGGAAACACGAAGCCGACTTTTCGAGGATCCAGTCAATTGGGAGGTGAGCCCCAAGCGTTTGTCGATTTGGCTCAATTGGCGACAGATGCCGCTTATGTTTCGTTCGCAAAAGGAGATTGGTCCTCTGGCACGAACCAGTTGCTTGAGGTTGTGGTCCTCGGGGACAATCTCCAAAGAGAGAGTACGTTTTCTCTCGAATTCGGAAGTCAGATTGCAGAACGGGCGCTGGAGTCTTTCGACCGTCAGAAGACTCGCTGGTCGGTGAAAGACTGCGAACGAATTGCCCTGCGAGTTGAAAGCATTCTGGCTCGTCCGAACGCAATCGGCGTCGCTCTCGATCACGATTTGGCTGCCGTCATTCCTAACCTTGAATCGATGACAACGGGGACGATGAAGCTTTCTGAGGATAACGCGGGAACGGACATCGGGAAGGAATGTATCCGCCGGCTTAATGCGCTTGGTCCAAGTGAACGTATTCAACTGAAAGAGTTGGTAGATCACCGATTGTCGATGATCTACGGGGCGATGCAATCGAGGTTTCAGGGCCCGGAGTCGCAATGGTCTGCCGAGCAGGCACTTCCAACCGAGACCGAACTTAGCCTACCCTTGACTTCGATGAATGACCTGGCGCGGGCAGTCTGTCTGGATGGGGAGCCCCAATATAACTCCTTGTCGGCGGCACTTCGGATACGGGCCCAACTACGGATCTTACGTCTGCATGCGAGAATTCAGGCGTACAAGTGGCGTAACGGTCGGTTGCCCAATGCCCTTTCGGATGCCGCCACCAATCTCGAAATTCAAGACCCTCTATCTGGCAAACCGTTTCTTTTCGAAATCCAGAAGGACATGACATACCGTATATACAGCGACGGCAACCAATCAACAGGTCAAATCGATCTGACATTCTTGCCTAAAGACGGTAAGTCCTCCTCACCGCTCCAGACTGCGCCCACACCGGTCTCCCAAGGCATCAATGTCGCTCCGTGAGGCCATTCGGGAGATGCTCATGAACTTACATCGTCAACTAATAGGCGACATTGCCAGCTCCAAGTGCGGCTATTTCTTTCTTACGATGGTGACGCCGTCTCCGATTGGAATCAGACATGCTTCCACGCGGTGGTCGCCGTGGACGAAAGCGTTGAGTTCCCGAAGAGCCACCGTGTCCTCATCCATGTGGGCTGGGTCAGCGATTCTGCCGCTCCAAAGGACATTATCCATAAGGAGTAGACCGTTGGGTCGCAGGAGTGCCAGGACCCGCTCGTAATAGTTCCGATAATTGGACTTGTCAGCATCGATGAACGCGAAGTCGAAGCTATCTGACCGCCCGGCCGCGATCATATTGTTCAGGGTCTCAACGGCGGGAGCAAGTTGGAGTTGGATCTTGTCCCTAACACCAGCCTCTTTCCAATAGCGCTGAGCCATGCTTGTGAATTCTTCACTGACATCCAAAGCGACGACAATGCCGTCCTCCGGAAGGGCCAGAGCCACGGAGAGGGAGCTGTAGCCGGTAAAGACGCCGACTTCCAGGTAGCGCTTGGCGCCGATTAGCTTTGCCAGCATGCCCATGAGAACGCCTTGGTCCGGGCCGATTTGCATGCCGGCGTTTTTGAGTTGACTGGTCTCAGTCCGAAGGCGTTGCAGCACTTCAGGTTCATGAACCCAGTTTTCGGCGACATAGCCCTTTAGGGCATCGGGGATCAGAAATGATTTGACAAGCATGGGGACATACGAGGTCTAGGTCGGCAAGTGGCTCAACCGGCGCCAACCTGTTCGACTGATCCCGGAGTATTACCCGAAATACGAGTTGGAAGGAGCATCGAGATCCCTGGCTCTTGCATGGACACCCCCAGCCAAACCGGCGCCGACTGGATGGTGGTCGGATTATGGGTAATTACGATGAACTGTGATCGGTCCGTAAACTCGTGGAGCATATTGGCAAATCGCTCGACGTTGCTACCGTCCATTGGGGCATCGACCTCATCGAGCACCACGAGTGGTGAGGGCTTGACTTTGAGCAGAGAGAAGAGAAACGCCGACGCGCAGATGGCTCTCTCGCCTCCACTAAGGAGAGCTAGCGGTTGCCTTTTCTTGCCTGGCAACGTGATTTCCAAGTCGATACCGCTTTCCAAAACATGATCCGGGTCGGAAAGGGCCAATTTGCCTTCGCCCCCTCCAAATAGACGCCCAAACATCTCGGTAAATGCAGTTTGCACTGCCACAAATGTCGAGATGAATCGGTCCTTTGTCAACTTATCGAGTTCCGAAATGCTCGCCTCGACTTGCTCGATCCCTGAAAGAATGTCCTCTTTCTGGCCTGAAAGCTCCTCGACTCTAACGGTCAGGCGCTGATACGCCTCAATGGCTCCTACGTTTACGTCTCCCATCGCCCGCAGTTCACGTCGAAATCGGTTGACAACCGTCGCTGCATCTTTGGGGACTTCGTGCTGGCCCTCCTGCTCCAATGCATCGTCCTCTGTGAGGCCGTATTCTTCGAAAAGACGTTGCAACGAGTTGGCACGTCGGGATTCCGCTCTGGCTCGATTGAGCTCAGCTTGGTGCGCCGCATCTCCCATGGATGTGGCGTTGGCACGAGCCGCCTTTGCATCCTCGGTTTGTAAGAGGCTTTTCTCCAACAGCGACCTTTTAGCGAGTCCGAGTTTTTCAATATGGCTTTCTGCCTCAATTTTGGCCCTTTCAGCTTCCGTGTGGCGTTGCCGAACAAGTACGATCTCGGCTTGGATCTTCGCGCGCTCTGGTTCCAAATTCGCTAGCCGGTGTTGGCGCTGCGCTTCGGTTTCTTTGTAACGCTGAAGGCGGTTCCTTCCGGTGAAGAGGCGAGACTGAGCTTGAGCCAAACGGTGTTCGGCTTCCCTAAGTCGTGCTTCTGCTTGCTCCGCATCGGCAGATTTACCGGCGAGTATCTTGAGGGCTTCGTCACGGCGGACTTCAATGGCCGTGATATCGATGTCCCCGCCGAGATCTGTGCTTGCTTTGTTTAGGTTCTCGACTTCGTGAAGCAAGCGGTCGCGTGACTTCTGGGTGCTTTTGAGCTCGTCCGACAACGTCTGAAGGTACGAACGAGCGTCGATTACATTCTTCTGCTGTATGCCGACTTTCTGTCGAAGGCTACCGACTTGAGCTTCGGTTTCCTGACCCGCCCGCTGTCGCGATGCTGCCCGCTTATCATAATCCCCAACGATTTTCTCGAGTCGTTTGACTTCGTTTGAGATCTCGACGAGATCAGCCTTTCTTTGGACTAGACCGTACCCCTGCTTGGACTGCTGTCCACCCGTTACGGCGCCGCTGCTATGTACGACTTCACCGTCAAGGGTCACCAAGCGGCCCCACCCCTGAGTTTTGGCGAACTTCAAGGCTGTGTCGATGTCCTCGACGATCACGACTCTTCCAAGGAGGCTGTCGATAACAGGTCGATGCTTCGATAGGCAAGCTACTAGCTCGCTGGCCCGACCCACGATTCCGGACTGCCCGACAAGCCTTCTGAGTTCGGGATGGGTCTCAGAAGGCCGCATCAGGGGAATGGGTTGGAACGTAGCCCGCCCTGCTCGGTGCAGCTTTAACCACTCGATGGCCGTCTTCGCATCTTCTTGATCGTTCACGATGAGGTCGTTGGAAGAACCTCCAAGCGCGGTTTCGATCGCGAGGGCCAAGTCTTTCTCTACTTCGATAGCCGACCCGACCGGTACGTATTCAGCCTTAAGAATGCCACGTTCTGCCGCTTCCAAGACCGCTCGTGCGCCTTGGTTGAGTCCTTCGTGAGCATCGATCGTCGCCTCGATGCCCCGTCGTCGACCCTCCAGCGATGCTTTTTCTGCCATCGAGCGTCGGACCGATTGAGAATCGGCCTCATCTTGCTTTCTTATTTCAAGAAGCTTGACATCCAATTCTTTGATCTGATCCAGATAACCTTGCGTAATGGTTGCTTGCTGGTCAAAGTCGGTCTGGGCCTCGGCCACCCCATTTGTAAGATCAGGTAGGGAATCCTCAATGCCCTTGAGCTCGCGACCTATCTGTTTACGGCGCTCTGACCGATGGGCCTGTTCGGCTTCTGCCTTGAGCCATTGAGCGTGCCTCTGGCGAGCTTGGGCGAGTTCCACTTCGATCTGAGACAGGGTCGCTCGCAATTGCTTTGCCTCGATGCCGACCCCAGATAATTCGGCGCGAAGATCGTCGAGAGCCTGTCGATCCGCTTGCTCTTCAAGGATAAGAGCTTCGACCTCGGCTTCTGTATCGGCCAAGCGCCCGACGCTTTCCTTGCCGTCGTCCGCGAGGGAACGTTCTTGGTCGTCCAAGCTTGCCAACCGCTGATCGAGGAGCTTTAGGTTGGCCGAAGCCCTCTCCAGCGCCGTAAGGGCGGATTGCTGGGTAACCCGGATGTTGTCCATCTCCTGCTCGATCTCGGAGATCTTGATTCCGGTCCGGCGGGCCTCGACTTCCAGAACGTCTGCTCGAGCCAATTCTTCTCGCATGAGACGAGCCGCTTCGTCCAGGTTTTTCTCCAACTGGACGACCTCTCGGATCGCTTTGACCGCCTCGTCCACAAGAAGACCAATCTCGACTTCTCGAAGGGAGCCAAGAAGAGTCTTGTAGCGGATTGCAAGCTCTGCTTCCTCCTGCATGCGCAGTCGTTGAGACTCTAACTCGACGAGGATATCGGTTACCCGCTCAAGGTGTTCCAATGCGGTCGCGAGGCGCCGCTGGCTCTCGACTTTTCTAACTCGATAACGCTGGACTCCCGCAGCTTCATCAATCCAACCGCGCCGATCCTCTGCCGATGCGGAGAGGGCTGCGTCAATTTCCTTCTGGCCAACAATTGCGTAGCCGGCCCGACCCAACCCCGAATCAGCCAACAAGTCATAGATGTCGCGCAATCTACACGTTTGTCGGTTAATTGAGTAGTCGCTTTCACCGGATCGGGTGAGCCTTCGCGTGATGGATACTTCGGGAGTGTCGATGGGCAGAGATCCGTCTTCGTTGTCGAACAGCAGGCTGACTTCTGCAAAGCCAACTGCCTTACGGCGGGGGGTTCCGCTGAAAATCACGTCTTGACTGGACTGAGCGCGCAGGTGTCGCGCATTGCCTTCGCCAAGTCCCCAGAGAATCGCATCGACCAGATTGGACTTCCCGCATCCATTTGGCCCAACGACCGCAATGACGCCGCCGTCGAGGTTGAACTCGGTTCGGTCGGCGAAGGTCTTGAACCCAAACAGTCGGACGCGTTTAAGGCGCATTGGAAAGGATGAAGGATACTCCCAAAGCGGGAACAAGCGTTGAACGGTTAATGAGATCGGACATATCGGACGGATACGATTGAATAGAGAAAACCAATAAACTACAGGTCGAGTCGTATCCTCTCGGTTCCCGAGCCCCCCTTCGTCTTGGGTACGGCACCCTGAACCCTTCTTCGCGTATCACGTGCCAAACTTATACTATGATTCGTTTGGCGCTCTCACCCATCCTGGTGATTTTCGCTGTTTTCTCCGCTCCAAACCCAAAGGAGCAGCTAATCGCAAAATACAAGCAATTCAATGCGATCTACCAGAAAAGCGATCGAGTTTCGATGGACTCTTGGATCAAGAGCAATTGCATCTCGAAATTCAGTTACACCTCGTATCACAAAGTTCGATACAGCAAAGAGGGATTCAGGAATAGCGTACTCCAGGACATGCAGAGCACGACGAAGGTGATCAAATCAACTTTGGTAGTCCGTTCGGTTGAGGCGCATGGAGACCATTTTGTGGCGATCATTGTCTCTGATTTTAAGGGCAACGTATCCATCGATTCGCGAAAATACGTCCTAAGCGATCAGAGCGTTGAAACGGACACCTGGATACAGGAGGGAAAGGATTGGAAGATCCAAAATCGAGTCCAGGTGAATGAGGATATGCAGCTTCAACCCGCTGAATAATGATAAATGCTCCTTTGGCGGTGTAGCATAGTGTTCATGAAAACTCTCTCAATGATCGCGATTAGTGTTTTTGCCGTAGTCGCAGCGGCATCGCAGAGTGCGCCCACTCAACAGCTCACTCCGATTTATGCCATGTTGGATGCCTTGACGGTTAAGAAGGACATGAAAGGACTTACCAAGATGCTCACGAGCATCACAACCAAGGATTGCGTCTTCATCACTGCACAAGGAAAGAAACAGACCGTGTCGGATGTTACCGGCAGCATGACGATGCAGATGGGGATGATTGATAAGGTCGTAAAGTCAACGTCTCACATCGATAAAATTGCGAACAGTGGGAATTCAGTCGTCGCAACCGTTACATCGGCATATGAGCTTCTGACCAAAGCGGGCGGCGATGGAAAGACACATAAAATCGAAGGAACATCAAAGAGCGACGATACATGGATCAAGGTTGGCGCCTCCTGGAGACTAAAGAGTTCGAAGACTCTGAAAGAAGCGACCACGATGGATGGCAAGCCAGTTTCAGGCATGGGCTAGGTGTTTTTCTGGAGTGGGGAAGACTTGCGGGACTGGTCAAACATCGACTCAGTCTTCAAGTCTTAGCCATTCCTTTCCAGATTGTCGAGATTCCGCTCTAGGTTTCTACTAAAGCCAGACTCAAAAACCAGTTTTGACTCCGTGGGAGCCCGGTAACACAGAAAGCCCAGATGCTAGAATGACCTTGAGCCCGTTCACGGGCTCATCGAAAACAAGACATGAAAGGCTATCTTATGCTTGGTCCGGAGGGGATGTCTCCCGTGACCGCGCAGTTCACGTCAACCGAATTGTCGACCGCTCCTTGCGACGGAAATCCCGATACATACTTGGTTCCCGGATTCGTCGACCAGCACATTCATGGGGCTTTCGGCGTCGACTTTATGAGTGCGAGCCCGTCTGAAATGAGGGACCTCGCAAATGGTCTGCGAGGGAAAGGTTACGAGTTTTTCCTGCCGACAACGGTGACAGCATCGTTCGATGCTGTCGTTCGAGCAGTTGAAGCCTTGGACCTTCCCATGGCGCCGGGCTTTCACTTGGAAGGCCCTTTTATCAGCCAGACATTTCCAGGCGCCCAGCCCAAGGAATACATCCTCGACCCACCCGACCCTGGCTCAAAATGGGATCGCGTATTTGACAACCCGAAACTACGGTTGATCACGATGGCGCCGGAGTTGCCCGGAGCGGTGTCACTGATTTCGCGGTTGGCAAGTCGCGGCGTACTTGTCAATTTCGGTCATACGAATGCAACCTTCGCTCAGTTACTGACCGGCAGTTCGGCCGGATTGAATGGGGCAACCCATACGTACAATGCGATGAGGGCACTACACCACCGAGAGGCAGGTGCGGTTGGGTTTGCCCTGTCTCAGGCAGCCATTGACTGCGAACTGATCTATGACCGTGTTCACGTGTGCCCGGATGCTGCACGTCTGTTGGTCCAGTGCAAGGCTGAGGAACACCTTGTTGCGATTTCTGATGCCACGATGGCAGCCGGACTTCCGGTAGGAACGGAACTGACGATGTGGAATCATGAGGTCGTCGTTGGCCCTGGCGACGTGCGGCTAGCCGGATCGGGCACTCTTGCCGGGAGCACGATCACTTTGGCTGACGCGTTCAAGAACCTGTCCGAGGACTTTGGAATCGAGACTGCCATTCGCTCGTGCAGCCTAAATGCCCGTCGGCGACTTCGATTGGATGCTCCGCCCAAGCTGTGGTTGGAGATTGCGCCAGACTTTACCGTCGTGAAGAGCTTTAGCTTAGCTTGAACGATTTCAGAGCAGACCCATAGATGAGTACAAACATTTCACCGAAATTCATCCCGCCTCTTGACCCGGGCTTTGTGCCTGCAAGCCTCTACAATCGCGAGTACTTGAAGGACGCCAAGGCTAGTGCCGACGGTATCGAAATTAGGTTTGTGCTTGAGCGACCAAAGGGAAGAAGGTCGGTTTACCAAACGTTCATTCTCCCTGGCGACGCACGCACTCCGATCTATTGCGAGCGGTTGCTGAAGGCCCTCCTATGGCTCAAGGGCGGGTGTAAGGTGTTTGTAGCGGGTTCTATTGAAATTGCGGACTATCTGGCGGGGGTCTATTCGGCTACCGGGCCGCGCACGTTTGACTTGGAGTTCTTGGGACAACGGATTTACCGCCAAGATCTAACGATTCTTCCTCTATCTCTCAGCGAAACGCCGGAACCAGACGAGCTGTCTTCTGGAATCGGTCGTCACTTGGACGGGTGCCGCATCGGGTTTGACCTCGGGGGGAGCGATCGCAAGTGCGCGGCTCTCATCGATGGCAAGATCGTTCACTCCGAAGAAGTCGTCTGGGACCCATATTTCCAGTCAGATCCGAACTATCACCTTCAAGGAATTCGCGACAGTCTTCAACGTGCCGCCGCCCATTTGCCAAGGGTAGATGCAATCGGGGGCAGCGCCGCTGGCGTGTACATCGACAACGAGGTTCGTGCTGCATCTCTCTTCCGAGGAGTTCCAGATGACCAATTCGATCTACACGTTCGGCGAATATTCCTTGACCTAAAAGAGGAGTGGGGTGGAATTCCCTTTGTCGTTGTAAACGATGGAGAGGTGGCCGCGCTGGCCGCATCAATGTCCCTTGGATCCAACTCAGTTCTCGGAGTAGCGTTCGGCACCAGTCTAGCGGCCGGCTACGTCAATACAGTGGGTGGAATCACGGATTGGCTGAACGAACTTGCCTTCGTGCCGGTGGATTATCGAACCGATGCGCCCGCGGATGAATGGTCGAAGGACCTCGGGGTTGGTGTCCAATACCTTACGCAACAAGCAGTCGCCAGGCTTTGTCCGGCGGCTGGCATAGATCTACCGGACACCATGCCGTTCCCCGAACGTTTACTGGAAGTACAGGCGTTGATGGCGTCTGGCGATCCACGCGCCGAAAGGCTCTTCGAGACCATCGGCGTTTATCTCGGTTACTCGGTCGCCCACTTTGCAACGTTTTACGAACTGGAGAACGTCGAATTGATGGGGCGGGTTACAAGTGGAAAAGGCGGAGACGTCATTCTGGAAAAGGCGCTCCAAGTTCTCGCCATAGAATTTCCAGAATATTCGATCGAAGTTAACCTACCGAATGAAAAGAGCCGTAGACATGGTCAAGCACTCGCGGCGGCCAGTTTGCCGACTATTGGGTAGCACCCTAGGCGTCGCGTCAGGGACGAAGGCGACCGGGTCATCGTAGACGGAAACGCTAGCTGCCTTGTTTACCGGCCCATAACCTTTCTTGTGTTTCACGTCAGTTGGACCAATTAATAGAACACGATCATGCTTGTAATCTCAGTCGCTTTATGGTTTTCCGCTCAGACTCCCAAGACAATTCGAGATTTGGAAAGTGCAAAAGTTGAGGCTATTCGGGGGATCAAGTCCTTTCGGCTTGAAATGAATTCGATCACCGTTTTCAGTCTTGACACCAAATCGGTCAGCAGCCACGTTACGATGCTGCGCGACGGAGATCGATTCCGCATCAATAGGCAGGTCGCCGGGGTTACCGAAGAAGATGTGAACGACGGTCAAACGATGTGGAGCATTTTCTCTGCTCCAAAGAAGATCTATCGCGAATATCCGGACGATGCCTCCCATATGGCGGGTCCGATGAAGCATCCGACTCGTGCGAAGCCGCAGTCCTGGTATCTGGATTTCGATTGGTTCCAGGCAAGATTCGATTCAGATACACCGCTGAAGATCAAATCTATTGAAGATGTCCACGAAGGAACATCCACGCTGCGAAAAGTGATTGCTTCCGATGAGGCTAAGGGCAAACCGGCGACGATGACGCTAATCCAGTGGTTCCTGCCCGATAAGTGGATACTGAAGCGCTTTTACCTCAATGGGCATAACGAGAACGGTCCATTTATGTGCCAAGGTGAAGTGACCGTGCTGGACTTCAACGCGAAGATCACGCCACGAGATTTTGCTTTGGATCCTTCCATGATCAAAGGCTTTCGGAAGGTCCAATGATTCGCAGGAGGGGATCCTCGGGAGTAATCGTCAACGATCTCTTCTGAGGATCCCTGTGCCACTACACCAGCAGGCGAGTTGGGTTCTCAAGATAGGCCTTGACCACATTGATAAACTTGGCGCCAACTGCTCCGTCCACGATCCGGTGGTCGAACGAACACGTGATATTCATCCGGCTTCGAATCTCAACTTCATCGTTATCGGTCGCGACTACCTTCTTTCGAACCGAGGCGATCGCCAAGATAGCGCTATTCGGTTGGTTTACGATGGCGATGAAGTTGTCGACGTCAAGCATTCCCATGTTGGAAATCGAGAAGGTCGACCCGGTCAATTCATCTAGTCCAAGCTTGTTTTCTTTGGCCTTCTTAGCCAACTCCTTCGCGTTGATTGACAACTGGCTGAGGGTCAGCGCATGCGCGTTCTTAATGACAGGTACCGTCAGCCCGTCTGGAATGGCAACCGCGATCCCAATGTGGACGGCTCCATGTTGAATGACGGAAGCGCCCTGGAAGATCGCGTTGACCTCGGGCATATCCTTTAGCGAAAGTGCGCAAGCCTTGACGACAAAGTCGTTGATGCTGACCTTGCCACTCTCTTCCTCTTCAAACATAGCTCGAAGGGCAAGAATCTTCTCGACGTCGACTTCCACCGTCACGTAGAAGTGGGGAACCTGTTGCTTGCTCTCTTGGGTTCGCTTGCCTGTGATCTGGCGAAGACGATTCAGCGGCACAATCGTATCTTCCAGCGTGGGTACCACCACCGAAACATTTGGCGTTACCGGCGGAGGGGCAGGCGCCGCTTGTGGTTTGGCCTCTATTACGTCTTTTTCAACGATCCTGCCGCCCGGTCCAGAGCCCTTGATAGACGTTAGGTCAAGGCCCTTTTCGGCAGCGATCTTTTTGGCAAGGGGACTTACCTTGACTCGCTCGGGAGCTGCTTCAGGTGTCGATGCTGCTTTGGCCTCGGTGGCTGCCTCCGTCTGCAAGCCGGCTTCAACGTGAGGCGTGGATCCGTTTGACGAGGGGGTCGTTGTTCCAGATCCCCATCCGGCCGGAAGGCTCTCGCCGTCCTTCAGGATGGCAGCAATCGGTCTTCCCACCGGAATAGTTTCTCCTCCTTTAAGGAGAAACCCGGTTAGGATCCCTGAACCAGGGGATTCCAGTTCAATGGTGGCCTTGTCGGTCTGGATCGTACCAATGACTTCGCCGGACTTCACCTTCTCGCCGTCCTTCTTCAGCCACTCCAGCAGAGTGCCTTCTTCCATTCCGTCACCCATCTTGGGCATGATAACTTCAGTCATCCGTTAATCCATCCTCCGGTCAACACGGTGTAAAGATTACCCGTGCCTGTCGCGGGGTCACTCTTAGGCCCCGCTCATTGCATGAAGCGCGAGGGCCGCTCCTCCGAGCATTCCCGCATCCTCAATCTGCTCTGCCACCAAAATCGTGGCATCTCCGAACAAACTTGGGATTCCAATGTTTCGAGCGGCCTTACGAGCCGGTCCTAAGAGCCAATCGCCTGCTTTGGCGACTTGTCCGCCGATTGCAACGACATCGGGGGCGAATATGTTGATGCAGTTGCCGATGCATACTCCCAGCATGGTGCCGATCTCCTGATAGACCTCGATTGCGACGTCGTCTCCCTGATCGGCGGCAATCGACAAATGCTTTGGCGTGAGTTTCGATAGGTCGCCGCTGACGAGGGAGTTCAGGATCGACTCCCGTCCTCGTCCCAGGCGGTGCTGGGTTCGCCGGATTATGGCATCTCGTCCCATATACCCTTCCAGCGAGCCGTACTCGCCTGAAGTGCACTCTGGGCCTTGATAATTGATGACCGTGTGTCCAAGTTCGGCGCCACCCTTATTGCCGCCAAGCAGGACGAGGCTTCCCGTGGCCTTGCCTTGAACGGACGAGGACGCCATTACGACGCCACCACCGACTCCGGTTCCCAAGGTTAGCATCACAAGGCATCGGGCGGAATTCTTGCCGCTCCCGAACCGGTACTCGCCTAGGGCGGCCAAGTTGGCATCATTTCCCATGTGAATTGGCAGGTCGATCAACTTGGACAACGGTTCGCGAACGACAACGTTCCTCCATGAAGTAAACACGCCGTTGACTTCCTCGCCGAAGTTCGGAGACCAAAGCACAATTCCCGTATCGTCGTCGACATGGCCGGGGATCGCGATGCCTATCGAGGTTGGCTTCATTTGGGCTGCCTCGGCGGCCTCGTGGGCAGTCTTAGCCACGGCGACCAGAATCGCTTCGGTTCCTTGTTGCGCGTTCGACGGATTACTGAAACTTTGACCGGCTGCCGATCCGTCCTCATAGAACGCACCTGCGCGCACATTCGTCCCCCCGAGGTCGATACCAATTACACAGTTCCTATCCACGGGGCGAATTGTAGCAGGGTGAGTTAGTATCATTGCGATGCGCTAGGGAATAAACCTCAAGGCGTTTTTGTCTCGTACCTCTTAGGTGCGGGTGCAATCATCAGATTTGGTATCGTAAATTGGGTGAGGGGAGAAACCATTTGATCATATCGGATATCGCGTCTAGCGCACTTTCCATTATCGACGAAGTTGAACAAGTCATTGTCGGAAAAAGGAGCACTGTGCGAAAGGCAGTCATAACCCTACTTTGTAACGGGCACTTGCTCATCGAGGATATTCCGGGGGTTGGGAAGACGACGCTCGCAAAATCGTTGGCGAAAAGCATTGGAGGGGAGTTTCGGCGCATACAATTCACGCCCGATCTCCTACCGTCCGACATCACCGGAAGCTCGATCTTTAACCAAAAGGAAGCAGAGTTCGAGTTTAGACAGGGCCCCATCTTTGGCAATGTGGTCCTTGCCGACGAGATAAACCGGGCTACGCCCAAAACTCAATCGGCGCTCCTCGAAGCCATGGAGGAAGGTCAAACAACGACTGACGGAGAGACACGAAAACTGCCAAGCCCTTTTTTCGTCATCGCAACCCAGAACTCCGTCGACATGACAGGTACATACCCCCTTCCTGAGGCACAGCTCGATCGATTCTTCGGTCGCATCTCATTAGGTTATCCAGATCGTGACAGTGAGACTGCGATTTTGGGACGCCAGCAGGTGGCTCACCCCTTGGAGCTTGTCAAGAACGTGATTTCGTTGTGTGACATGCTCGAAATGCAAGCGGCCGTTCGCGACGTCTTCGTGCACGACACGATCAAAGGTTACGTGGTGGACGTCATTAGAGCGACGAGGGAAAGCAATCAATTCCTCATTGGCGCCTCCCCTCGTGGCTCTCTCTATTTGATGCGCGCAGCCCAAGCGAACGCGGCAGTGAATGGTTTTGACTTTGTCAGGCCGGACGATGTGAAGGCAATGGCAAGCTGCGTTCTGGCCCATCGTGTGATGGCTCGCGCTGAGTTGCGGACCAAGGGACAGACGACTGAACAAATTATCGACCGAATTCTAGAAGCAGTCCCGGCGCCGGTACCAGTTGGATAGATCTATTTGAGGAACGTTGCTGGATTCACTTTGACGTTGGCGTCCGCCTTTTTGGCGGTGGTCGCCTTGATGCTGAATTCGCCTGCCTTGTTCTACATGGTGACCGCGCTTCTGGCGACCATTGGGGCTTGCCGCTTACAGGCATGGTTGTCCGTCAAGGGGTTGCGATTTGAGCGGATCGCGCCCGAATCTGTTCAGGTTGGCGACCTGGTAACAGTTGAAATCACGGTTTGGAGCGATTACAAGATCCGACGTCCGCTCATTGAAATCGTCGACAATCGACCGAAAAGCATGTTGTCTGCCGGTCTCACGGCGAGCCTTCCGATTGCAGCGGCCTATGATCTGCCCATCCAAACCCAGTACCAGTTTCGCCCTCTGAAGCGGGGCCACTATCGGTGGAGCGGATTGACGGTAGAGGGTACGGACGCTCTCGGTCTGGTTTCGCAGAAACGGCAATATGAAACGACTTCGGCAGAAGTCACCGTTTTACCGAGGCCCATTCCCGTTTCAGTGGAGCTTCCGGCGGCCGCGGGATGGGGAATCAGCGAGGCGGAGAGCGGCCAAACTCGTGGCGCGGGCCTTGAGCCCCGCGGTGTTCGAAACTACGTGAGCGGCGACTCGCTTCGGCACGTTCACTGGCGTTCAACTGCGAAGCGCGGAGAACTGCTGGTCAAGGAGTTTGAAGCAGGAACCCATGCCGCGGCTGCTTTCCTCATTCAACAGACAAAGGGAACGGACGTTGGAGTCGGCGCCAACACAAGCTTGGAACTCATTTGCGGCAACGCCGTTTTCCTTTCTGAAGCATTTCTAAGGCAAGGCGCGCGAGTCGAGTTTCCTGGATTGGATAGCTTTGTCGCCAACGCGTCGATGCATGAGCGGGTCAATCAAATCTACGAGATGCTTGCTGGAGTACAAGCGAACTCGGACCGAACACTCGGGGAACAAGCATCTGCAGTGGTTGGCACATTGCCGACCGGAAGCGTGTTGTATGTGATGATGGCGGTCGCGGATAGGTCGTTGATCGACGCGGTGGTGCACTTGATGTCTAAGGGAACAAGCGTCGTTCCACTCGTCTACGATGGCGCTTCGTTTGATAAGAGGGCTCGGATAATCTCCGCGACCGATCCTGCCTTCATGGGTGCTCTGCGAGATGCGGGAGCGATGCCCACCGTAATGCCTAATGAGGTGGAGCATGGCTAAAGCCCAAGAGCGGGATCTCAGTCGGATAGGGTGGCTTGACTACTTGCTCATGGGAATATGCAGTTGCCTTGCCGTTTATTCGGGCGGCATGAGCATCGAACAACCTATGATCGGCTTGTTCTCAGTGGGTCTGGTTCTGATTGGGACCTTGACGAGCTACATTATTCGGATTCAGTTGCTCAAATCGCAGTTCATCAAATGGGACGGACTCCTCTATTCTGCGGCGGTCATATCATCGATTTACTTTGCCGGCCCTCTAGCCCAGCTAATGCCGGAGGGCGGGTTCCCGCGTGAAATCGCTGCTGCGGGCTGGCTCTCTTGGATGCTCATCCTGGGCAGTTTCGCAACTTGGCAAGACTCAACCCTTCTGTTTCAAGCGATTCCCGCATTGGCCCTCTTTGGATTGGTAGGGTGTTATGACACCTACCGGGCCGTGACATTCAATTTCTTCGCCTTCTTGATCTGCTTGGCAACCTTGTTTGCCCGAGCCCATGGAAGGCAAATGCTGCGGCAAGCGGCACTGTCCGGGTATTTCACACGAGGTTTGGCGCCCGGGACGCCCGTTCCATCCGTGGAGACCACTCACGGATTGGCGAGGCGTTTGAAGGATGGACCTTGGCGTTGGATTGCAGGTCCGGAATGGGCTTTGCTTTCGGCGTTGGCGGTGGTGCTTCTGAGCCTTCTTGGCGCTCCAATTATTCGGGAGTCAGTGTCGGGAGTAGCAGGAATCGTAACCCTCCCTCCGCCTCCAATCAAGAATCAGCCCCCCAGTTCGTCGGCGAGATCCGTCCAGTCTGACGGGGTGGTGCGTATTGGACGTGGACCGAATCATCAATCGCCAAGGCCGGTCATTGAAGCCAAACTGGACAAGAAAAGGTATCTAAGAGAACAGTCGTTCATGAGCTATACAGGGAGCGGCTGGCAAAACCCTCCCGTTCCGTTCAGCACGTCCCAAGATCAAGAAACCCCAACGGATATCGCTAACATCCAGGTATTGAAGGAAAACACCTTCAATTTTGAGATCACGCTGTTGGAACAGCTAAAGTATCTGCCTCTGCCGCCCGAAGTTAAGACAGTCGAGGCAGACCATGGTGGAGCTCTTACGTCCTATGACGGCGCCGTCCAAATAAGCATCGTTGAGCCGTACAGCACAAAAGTGAGCGGTCAGAGCTTTGAACCGGGCTCCGGTTTGCAGCCTAAAGATGCCGTTCGAAATGTCGGCAATACGAAGCTGCTTGACTTGGCGAATATCCCGGCTCGGGTCACCAAGCTCGCTTTGGATGTGACCGCCGGCGACAAAACTGACTTTGACAAAGCCCAGAGCATCGAACGCGAGATAACCCGTCGGATTGTTTACAACCTGGAAGTTGAGGCATCCCCTAGCGGTCAGGATCCGGTTGAGTGGGCGCTCTTCGAAAAGCATGAGGCTTACTGCGATATCTATGCCTCAGCGATGGTGCTGATGGCGCGTGCAGTCGGGATCCCGGCTCGATACGTGCAAGGGTATTTGCCCGATGATCGGCGCTTGGAGTCGAATGGCAACTTTCTTATCAGTAATAAGGATTATCATGCTTGGGCAGAATTGATGTTCAAAGATGTCGGCTGGGTGATTTTCGATCCGACGATTGGCGCGAGTGCGAAAGAAGGCGAGGGACTTGGCGATGCGGGGGCCTCGCAGCCGTGGTTTTCGCTGGGACCTGTCGCCTTGGCATTCGATGCCGCGATATTGTTGACCGTCATCGCGATAATCGGACTTTTATCAAGGGTCGTCAAATGGCGATTGCCGATTTCGAACTCTCGATCTGAGGTCGAGCGCTGTTACATAAGATTTGTCAAGCGGTTGGAGCGGGCAAACGGTCATCGGCGTCACGTGGGTCAGACGGCAGACGAATTTCTGGAGTCGGTACGTCCGAGCCTAGGTTCTACTTTTGGTGTCGCAAGGGAGCTGAATGAGCAGTTCGTGCGCCTACTCTATGCCTCCGATACCGTTGCCACGGATGGGGTCCAACAGGTTCGCAAGGATCTTGAAGCGTTTATCAAAATGCTCAAGGCAGAGCCTAAGCGTCCAAAGGGTGAAGTTTAAATGAGTTTTGTCGCCGAGAAAGCGCTGCAGCACCGAGTCATTATGTTAGCCGGTGACGAAGAGGCCCTTCGCCGTCGTGCTTTGGGCGAAATCCTCGTTGCCGCCAATATTCAGAACGACGACTTTGACCTTGAATCGCTCGCGGCCGATACCCTGAACCCAGTGGATTGGTATGCGTCGGTAAGCACGTCGCCGTTTTTGGGCGAGCGCCGGACCACGATCATTCGACACCTCCTTCGATGCGATGTGGAGAAGTTGAAGGGGACCGATCTCTCCAAATTGCCCCCAACGTCTCTCCTCATACTGGTTGCAGATGACGAATCGGGCACAGAAGATAGGCAGAGGACCCTTAAGACCGCTCGAACAAACTGGGCCAAGGTAGTTACCAAATCTGGCGGAGTTGTCTATTCGTTTGATCCGGACCCGAAAGGGGCGCTCGAAGCTATCCGCAAGGAAGTGGCACGACTCGGCAAGAAGATCTCGCCGCCCGCCGCGACCGCCTTAGTTGAAATGACGGGGGGCAGTTTCAGCCGGGCCCTCGACGAACTCAAGAAAATCGAGATGTTCCTCGGGGACCAAGAGATGATTAGGGAATCGGACGTAAGGGAAGTAGTTGTCGCGTCTCGAGAATGGAACGTCTATCGCATGGTCGACTCGGTGTTTAATGGGCAAATTCCGGAGGCGTTGCGTCAGCTCCGAGTCCTTATCGGGAGCAATAACAAGGCCGAAGAAGCGGCGTTTCAGAGGATCCTTCCAACGGTCTCCCGGCAACTTCGATTCCTTTGGCAAGCCAGATTGTGCGTCGAGGCAAAGTGCAGTCCGACCGAACCAAAACCGGAGGTCGCTCGCATGTTCCCAGCCAAGTCTAGCCTATCCTCCGAACAACCCTATCGAGTGAGTTCGGTAATGAGGATGGCAAACCGCTTGTCGCTCCCGCAAATCGAAAGCTGCTTTGCGATTGTGGCGGACACTGATGCCCGGCTAAAGGGCAGTTTGACCTCATTCAGCCCTCTCGACACCCTTGAGCGCATGCTCCTCGACATGGCGTCAGTCGTATCAACCCACGACAAATGAGTGGCGGCGGTCGATTTCTGCTCGGGGTTGATTCGGGGGGCTCGAAGTGTGAGGCTCTTCTTACAGACGATTCGGGCAGGATTCTTGGGCGAGGTCGCCGGGATCATCGGAACCGACTTGGTGAGCGGCACTTGGGTGGGATGGGACGTGCCGATCAGACCGTCTCAGATGCTATCGAAGATGCCCTGAGGGGTGCGCAGGGAATTGGGGCACTACATGTTGCAGGCCGAAGTTCAGTCGTAGAAAACAGCTTGGGGGACCTAGTGACTGAGGTGTTCTACCATCCGATAAGGGAGCAAGACGCCCCTATGGCACTGGTTGGCGCAACCTCGGGCTTGGTTCTCTTGGCAGGAACGGGCGCGTTTGTTTTTGGCCGATCGCCTACCGGCGAGGAATTGCTCCTCGATGCAATCGGGCCGTTGTACGGAGACCATGGCGGAGCATTTCAGATCGGATTGGCCGCAGTCCGCGCTTCGGGTCGATCCGATTGGCACGAACGGTTTGCTACGTCGCTTGGTCGAGTGATACCCGTAGCCTGCAAGGATCTAGCGGGGGAACCGAATGACTTCAGTATGGTCCACTACATGTTAGAGGCACGGGATCGGTCGGAGATTGCTTCGTTAGCCAAACTAGTCAATTGCGAAGCTGAGAGCGGCGACCGTATCGCGAAGGCGATCCTTGTCGATGCGGCTGATGACATGATCGAGACAGTTTCTTGTGTGGTGGAACGGCTGTCGCTCAACGGAAGCACAATGCCTCTAATAGGTTCGGGCGGGGTGGCAGTTCATTCGGATACATATTGGAATCGCGTTGTCGAACGTGTTTCAGAATTTGCGCCGGACCTGAACCCAGTTCGTTCGATCCACCAGCCCGCGTTGGGTCTCATCCTGGCGATGGCGGGCGAGCTGAACTTGGATTCCCCGAGTTTCAGGGAGCACTTACTTGGAACCCAAGGATTGTCTTGAACCACTTGTCCACATCGTTTTTGTCAGATTAGTGGGACACCTTGGACATTTGGGCTTCTTTAAACGTATGCTACCAACTGCCGAGAGCTTCCCTTAACTCCCATGTACTTAACCGCCGTCCGGAACTTACTTGATCATCTTGAGTCGACCCAGTCAGATGCCGTAGATCGCGCCGCTTCGCTGATCGCCCACTGTTTGACTCATGGTGGCGTCGTTTACTGCTATGAAATCGGGCATGCGAACCAGCACGATTTTCTCAACCGGGCCGGAGGTCTGGCGGCGGTGCAGCCTTTTGCATTTAGCTTCAGCGTGACCGATCCGTCACCAGAGTGCCTGAAAGAGCGAGATGGCGGCAGAAATATCGAACGTGACTTGGAGGTGGCCAGGCTCGCCGTTCGAACAAGCAATATGCGGGACGGGGACGTTTTGCTGTTGGGTTCGGTGTCTGGGAAGAACCGGGTTCCGATCGAAGTCGCACTGACATGTCGTGAGATCGGCGTAAAGGTGGTGGCGATCACGTCTCTGCCTTACACCGCACAGGTGCAATCCTTGCATCCGTCTGGGAAGAAGCTCTGCGATGTCGGTGATGTGGTCATCGATAACGGGGCTCCGTATGGGGATGCCAGTTGTGAGTTTCCGGGACTCGAAGTTGCCGCGTTGCCCGTGTCTGGGATCGGTGCGATCACGGTCGGGTGGATGATCTGGGAGGCAGTGATCGAGAAGATGATTGCGGCTGGAATGCCTCCTACCGTGTTTCAGAGCTTTAATCGAGAGGGTGGCCCGGAGTTCTATAAGAAGATGAAGGATCAGTACGAAAAGCGAGGCTACTAACCGTGTCCTACCTGGCCTATCTGACTTCGGCCGCCGAAGCAATACAGCGTGTCACCGAAACGCAGGGCAGCCAAATCGAGGAGGCAGCCGCCTTGTTGGTGGACGCCGTCGTATCGGGGAAGAGTATTTTCTCGTTCGGTGCGACCCATTCCTTCATTACGACCGAGGAGTTGGTCTATCGAACGGGGGGACTGATGCTGATCAACCCAATATATCCCCATAGCATGAACTTGTTCGTCCGACCAATGACCGCGACCTCTCGCATGGAGCGCGTTGTCGGGCTAGGATCCGAGATGCTGGCTGCTTCGCCCGCAAGAGAGGGTGACGTGCTTTTGATAACTTCCACATCCGGGAGAAACGCGGTTGTGATCGATATGGCTATCGCAGGCCGTGAGCGAGGATTGAAGACAATTGCAATGACCTCGCTTGCGTACACAGGAGGTGTTGGCAGCCGCCATCCCTCTGGGAAAAAGCTAGCCGACCTGTGCGATGTCGTGATCGACAATTGCGCCCCCTTGGGTGACGCCGCGGTGGAGATCCCCGGTTTTCCCCAAAAGGTCGGTCCGTTGTCTTCTGTGACCGGGTGTGCGATCGTGAATTCTCTCGTAGCAGAAGTAGTATCTCGCTTGGTCGAACAGGGAATTGAGCCTCCAGTCTTTATGAGCTCAAATCTGGATGGAGGAGACGATTGGAACGCGCGCTTGCTCGCTGAGAACCACAACCGCATTCACTACATGGACTAACACTTCGGAGCAGGTAGCATCTGAGGACGCAGATCGACCAAGCTGCGAGCGCGAAGAGGTCGAAGCACTTGGCCCTTAGTTTAGAATCTGTTTGATCGCTGGGCTGCATGGATTGAGAAGAAATCGACGATCAAATCCCAGTAAGAATAGGTGAAAATATACTATGCCTCTGAACCTAGAGAGTTGCGTCGAGCGTGTTCCGCTCACGGGCAGATTCTGCTTCATGACGAAAGCGTGGTTGGCCATGGTATGCGCGATTTCACTATGGCTGCTGCCATCGGTTGCAGCGGCGCAAGGAAATTTGCCTGTTCAATGGCTTCAGAGTTCGATCTACTCTGCGAGCAGCGTTGCGTTTTCGCCGGATGGCAGCCTCTTGGCAGTTGGCGGACCTTCCGGGCTACAGATATGGACGCTTTCCACAAGTAAGGAAGAGTGCCTTCCAACCAATATTGTGGGAGGCTCGACGGGCATCCAGGCTGTGTGCTTTTCTCCCGATGGAAGCACGCTTGCAGTCTCGGGCAACGGACCTTCAAATGGCGCGCCGGTTGGCACTGTAGAACTGTGGAGTGTGACAACTCGCAGTCTGATGGCAAGCTATAGCCTCAGTAACGAGTACTTCGGCGCGGCAGCGTTTTCCCCAGATGGGACAAAGCTTGCGATGACCGGGAATACCTTTGATGCTGGCCATATATTGTTGCTGAACGGGTCGAATTGTGAGCCAATTTCAGACTTTCTAACCACCGCAAAATGGCTAGACTCGGTCGCTTTCTCGCCCGACGGAAATAGTCTGGCAGTTGGTGGCTCCAACAATCCGGGAGGGGTGGTTCAAACTTGGAATGTTTCTTCTGGCACATTGAGCCAAACCTTTGCGACTGGCGCCAATAAATTTGTTAGCTCGGTCGCGTACTCGGCCGACGGTGCGACGCTCGCGGACTGCGGAAATACCGGTAGCGGGGCCGCAATTGGCAGTGTGGTTGAGACTTGGAATGTTGCGAGCGGCGATCAACTGCTCGAACTTAGCCCCGCTAACCAAGTGATTTTGTCGGTGGTCTTTTCGCCTGACGGCACTACGCTTGCTGTGGGTGGTTCTGGCATTAAGCCTGGTAGCGATGGAGTCCTTGAGACCTTAAGCGTCTCGAATGGAGCCCTTCAAGGAACATTTGCAACGGGTGCAGCCCAGGTGAACTCGGTAGCCTATAGCCCTGACGGAACCAAGCTAGCCGACGGAGGTGTGGTAGAAACCGCGGGTGTACTGGAGGTGTGGGGAGAGATCTCTACATACCCAATTTTATCCCCCGAAATTGGACTAGAACAGCCGATAACGGCGGTTACTTTTTCAAGCGATGCAAGTAAGATTGCAGTCGCATACGGTAATGGATTAGTGAATTTGTTGGATGCGACCACTGGCAAAAATCTAGGTTATCTCGAATTCCTTGAAAGTAATGTCAATTCGATCGTGTTTTCAAGCGATGGTTCCATATGTGCCGGTTGTGGCATAGGCATTGAGTCCAATGGAGACGTCGCAATATGCGACGCTTCCACCGGAGGCTTTATTCATGCATTTGAATCCATCCCGTATTCGACCTATCAATGCGTGGCCATTTCTCCTGATGGAACTTCACTTGTCGCATGTGGCTATGTCTATGACCCGGTAAGTCAAACAAACTGTGGCTTTTTGGAAATATGGGACATCCGGACTTATGAACTTGTCTCCTACCTAACCTCGAATTCCAATGAGTTTTTCAACTCCGTTGTGTTTTCGCCGGACGGCACTACCGTGGCAGTCGGGGGTGGCTTCCTTGGGAACCAGAGCCAGAATGCGGGAGGGCTGATCCGCACATGGAGTCTTTCGTCTGGAACATGGACCAACTACGGACCTTCCACAACAGGGGTCGTAGGATCAGTTGCATTTTCACCCGATGGATCAAAAATCGCTATCGGTGGCACTTCGGGCGAATCCGGAACGACCCTAGAAGTCTGGGATGTGTCATCGGGCAAGCTGCTTGCTACTCCCACTCCAGCGCCAAACACAGCTTATCTTTCGCCGGTCGCCTTCAGTCCAGATGGAACCACCCTCTACGCTGGGGCATCAAAGAGCGCTGGATTTGTGAATGTTCCAGATGGCGTTCAAATCTTCAACATGGCGAATTACAGCCTGTTGAGCTATTACAGCGTCGGCAATCTGACCACCCTGGCAGTTTCGCCCCTTGGCAGCCAGTTGGCTTACAGTACGTCCGATGGAGCGATTGCAGTCGCACCCAATCCATATAGCCAGGGGAACTCGATAGTCAATCTGGTGCTCAATCCTAGTTCGGTAAGCGGAGGAACCGCATCGTCGGGCACGGTAACGCTGTCGCAGCCGGCGCCATCGGGTGGTCTAATCGTCTTACTCGCGAGCAACGCATCATGCGCGACGGTTCCAGCATCGGTCACCGTGGCCTCGGGAGCGATTCAGGCGACATTTATTATCGCCACGACGCCGGTGACGGGCAACACGAATGCCACGATTTCCGCATTTGCTGGCGGTTCGACCGCGACGGCTTCCTTGGCTGTGACACCTGCGACTATTAGTAGCCTCACCCTGAACTCTACGATTGTGCAGAGTGGAAGTTCCTCAATAGCGAGCGTTACACTTGCGCAACCATCTCCAGTGGGAGGAACGGTCGTCAAAATCACGTCAAGCGATCTTGCCGCGAAGGCGCCGGCCACGGTTACCGTCGCATCGGGTGCATCGACTGCAACGTTCTCTGTGAAAACTCAAGGCGTCGATAATCAGAAAGTGGTCACGATCACGGCGAGCCTCGGCGACTCGGATCAGTCCGCGACGCTGACAATTCTTCCGGCATCATTAGTTGGAATCAGCCTAAATCCGGTAACCGTCATCGGTGGAAACAGCTCGACGGGCCTTGTTGCATTGAGTGGACTGGCGGGACCTTCAGGGGTAAGTGTCTCACTTAGCAGCAGCAACGCGGATGCCACGGTATCGTCTTCGGTGACAATCCCGTCCGGTCAGGCAACTGGGAGCTTCGTGATCACAACGACGCCCGTTTCAGTTGCTACCTCGGCGACGATCACGGCATCTCTGGAGACCGTCTCAAAGTTGGAAACTCTCTCCATTGCCACCGCCAACCCAAGCCTGGTAAGCGTTGTGCTGTCACCAACTTCGATCCCGGGAGGGAGCAATACGACGGGAACGGTTACCCTGGCGAATCCCGCCGGCACACTAGGGGTTCAGGTATCCCTCCAGGCCCAATATCCGGCATACGTTGGCGTTCCATCAACCTGCACTGTTCCCTCCGGTTCGACCAGCACTACATTTCAGGTCGCAACCTATGCTCGGCCTTTACCTTACACCTGCCTTATCACCGCTACCGTTGGGACTTCCAGTCAAAGTGCAACCTTAACCGTAACGGGTGGATACGCACTATCCTCTCTGACGCTAAATCCGTCGACTGTGACGGCTGGCGGCGCGTCGACGGGTACGGTTGTCCTTGGAGGCGCCGCACCAAGCGGCGGGTGGGTGGTAAACCTGTCTACCGGAAATCCAAGCCTGGTCACCTTGCCGAAGTCCGTGACGGTACCTGCGGGGGCGGTAAGTGCAACATTCAAGATCTCAGTACAGGCGGTAACGACTTCGTTCACCAGTACGATCACGGCAACAGATGCTTATGCAACCAAGACGGCGACGCTGACGGTAAATGGGGAAGGCCTCACAGGATTTAGTGTGAATCCTAAGTCGGTTGACGGAGGGAAGAATGTAACCGGAAACGTCACGCTAAAGGCCGCAGCACCTACCGGTGGCTGGGTCGTACAGATTTTAGCAGGGGTTCCGAGCGCGGTATCCGTACCGCCTAGCATAACGATTCCGGCCGGGGAAACGAGTGTTAGCTTCCAAATAGCGACCCATTCGGAATCAAAGACAGTTACTTCTGGGATCTACGCCACAGATGCGAACACCGGAGCCAATACATCGTTGACGGTTCTAGGGGATGCTGTCTCTCATTTAAGTTTAAACCCGACAACCATAGGCAGTGGCGGCATTTCTACGGGGACGGTGACGTTGAATTCACCCGCGCCAGCCGGTGGATGGGTGTTGAAGTTGTCCGCCAGCACAGCGACTCTGGTGAACATGCCGTCAAGTTTGATGGTTGCGGCCGGGGCGTCCACCGCAACCTTCTCAATCACGGGTCTCGCAACATCAACTACGACCAGTTGCGAAGTCACCGCCAGCGATGCACTCTCATCCGCAACCGCGACTCTAACGATTGCGGGTGATCGTATCTCAAGTTTGAAACTCAGTCCAACCGCGATCGGAACGAACGATTCATCGACTGGGACGGTCACCCTCAAGTCGGCGGCGCCTAGCGGCGGTTGGCTCGTCAAGATCTCGTCGTCGGATCCGAGTTTGGTGATCGTTCAAACGGCGGTGATCGTTCCAGCGGGGGCGGAGAGTGCGAAGTTCGAGATAACGGCAAAGCCGACTGCCTCGACGACCACCGTCACCATCGACGTGTCGGACGGCAATTCAAGTGCTTCGGCCACGCTCAAAGTTGACGGAGACAGCATCCTGAGCCTTAGTTTGAGCCCATCGAGCGTGGTTGGCGGCGCCAATTCGACGGGGACGGTGAAGTTGAAGTCAGCGGCTCCCCCGGGAGGTTGGCCCGTTAAGCTGACAAGCGCGAATGCCAGTGTGGTGAGCGTGCCGCAATCCGTCCTCGTTCCAGCGGGATCCTCGAGCGTGAGTTTTAAGGTCACGACGGCGAAGGTGACGAAAACGACTGGAATTGAAATCTCGGCAAGCGACGGTGTCTCGAAGGGAACTGCGACCTTAACCGTCAAATCCTAGCTGCCGGGTGAAGTATCCCGGCAGTTACGGCCCCTCGAGAAATGGTCTATTCCGTTTCGGGGGCAATAGCCTTTCGAAGCTGGGCATAGTGCTCAGATCGTTCGGTTTCTTGGAGGGCTGAGTACAAATGCTCCAGTTCTTGGTAGACATATTGGCTGGGCTCGCCGTCTGCATCCCACTCCTGTTCCAGACGCAACTGGATATCGAGCGCCTCATGAAGTCGGTCCATAGCCCGAAGTGTCCAGGCGATCATCCAGTAGGCAACGCGAATACCGCGGATCTTGCCGGATTTCAATTGAAGCGACAGTGCCAGATAGAATTGAGCCAAAGCTTCATCGTATCGTCCCGCAAGATGAAGGGCGTATCCGGCGTTGTTCCTTAACGAACCCTCCCAGCGTTTTGCGTCTGCCTGGGTAGAGTTCTCCATGTAGGAAAGTGCCCGCAAGTCCCAGGCCAGTTGATCGTCCGGATCCGTATCCACGACCGCCATCATGTGCAGCGCATCGATCGCCAGATAGTCCAGCTGGCTGGCTTTCGCAAGTTCAAAGCACTTCATATAGCAATCGCGAGCCTGTTCCCGAACCTCACTCGGTTGAGGTCCTTCCCCATGGGTAGTGGAACTGCAGGTCCGCCCGAGTTCCAGGTAGTAGCGAACCCTTACTTCATCGCTAGCTTGGCTAAGCATTGGCTCAATGCTGGCAAGCACCTCTTGTGCGGCTGCAAAGTCGGATCGGAGCCCAAATGATCGTGCGATCTGGGTTTGAAGAATAAGTTGTTCGTCGGGTGTCGCAGATTCGAGGGCGTCACGAAACCGTTGTTCACTGAGTTCCGGCTTACTAAAATCCCAAAGCGCTAAAAGGTCTATGGCCATATGTCGACTACAATTCTACAGCCAGTGTGCAAGTTCGCAAGCCGGCACAGAAATCGTAACAAAGAATCGACAGATCCATCGGAACATCTTCTAGCAAAGGCCAGTCGCTAGGAAAAGTCAATGCGTTCCGTAACGGACGTAAAAACCATGAGATTTTTGTCCTGACAATCGTCGAAAATCAAGCCAAACGACTTGTCTAGGCATACCGCCAATTTAGGTTCAAACTGTGGGGGAAACCCATGACACGAAAGGACGGACGGTAAAGCTAGGTTCAAATGTGTAAAACTCCACTCAGTTAGCGAAGGCAAACAGGGAAAAAAATTGAGCCGAATCATCGAAATAACCGACGTAATCCTGCGAGACGCGCACCAGAGTTTGATGGCCACTCGGATGGCAATGGAGGACATGGTCCCCGCCTGCGAATGGCTGGACAATGCGGGATTTTGGTCTTTGGAGTGCTGGGGCGGAGCGACTTACGACTCCTGCATCCGATTTTTAAATGAAGATCCATGGGAAAGGTTACGAACTTTCCGGCAACTATTGCCGAAGACGAGAACTCAGATGCTCCTTCGGGGACAGAACTTACTCGGCTACCGGCATTACGAGGACTCCGTTGTCTCTCGCTTTGTAGAAAAGGCGGCTAAGAACGGAATGGACGTCTTCCGCGTCTTCGACGCCCTGAACGACCCGAGAAATCTCGAAACCGCCATTAAAGCGGTGAAGAAAACGGGCAAACATGCGCAGGGCACGATCTGCTACACGACCTCTCCAGTTCACACGGTCGAGAGATTTGTCGAGATGGCGGAACGGTTAGTGGAGATGGGAGTCGATTCGATCTGTATCAAGGACATGGCAGCGCTGCTCAAGCCTCAGCCGGCATATGACCTCACAAAGGGCATCAAAGACAAGTGTGGAAAGGATGTCCTTGTTCATGTGCACTGCCACGCGACCACCGGCGTGACAATGGTGAGCCTAATGAAGGCGATTGAGGCCGGAGCGGACATCGTTGATACTTCGGTGAGTTCATTAAGCCTTGGACCTGGACACAATCCCACCGAGAGCCTCGTTGAAATGCTTGAGGGGACAGGTTACGAGACGAAAGTCGACCTCGAAATGGTCTACAAAGCACGTGACCACTTCGCTAAAGTCCGACCTCGCTACCATGCATTCCTGTCCGACATTACCGGCGTGGAAACAGAGATTTTCAAGAGCCAAATTCCGGGCGGCATGTTAAGCAACATGGAAGGTCAGCTCAAGCAGCAGGGCCAGGGAGACAAAATGAAGGAAGTGTTGGAAGAGGTTCCACGCGTTCGCGCCGATGCTGGATATCCGCCACTCGTTACGCCATCGAGTCAAATCGTCGGAACACAGGCCGTATTCAACGTCATGATGGGCAAATACAAGGTGATGACAGGCGAGTTTAGCGACTTGATGCTGGGCTACTATGGCGAAACGATTACCACGAAGAACCCGGATGTCGTCGCAATGGCGAAAGAATCCGGCAAGAAGGAACTGATCACCTGCCGTCCCGCCGATCTCTTGACTCCTGAATGGGAGCACCTTCAGTCTGAAGCAGGAAAGCTAGAAGGCGTCAATGGCACGGACGAAGATGTACTCACCTATGCGATGTTTCCGCAAGTCGCACCCAAATTCTTCAAGGAACGATCCCAGGGAGCCCGCAATCTGGCTTCCGATCCGACGCCGACAATTGACCCCAAGCACCCGGGCGTCCTAACTGCGCCGATTCACTATTCGGTCACCTTGAACGGTAAAAAGCAAAAGGTAACGGTGGAACCGGCATGAGCGAGGAAGTTGTCTCTCGAGCCGAGTTTGAGACCCTGCTACACGAACTGCAGGACGTCAAGAAACGTCTCCAAGAGTTTGAAAAGAAGTTGTCGGTCTCGAATGAAATAAGCGAGGAGACCGCACAAATCATCGCTGCAGCGGTGGCTGCATACCTAGGTGAACGAGCGCAGATTAGGATTATTCGTCGAGTTAGCGATGCAGACCAGTGGAGGCAACAAGGACGTACTGCTCTCCAAGCTTCGCATTCGATGCCTCGAACCAGGGCTTTGCATAACTAGTTCAAAAACAAACAACCATGGTCATCTGCAACTTCACCGAAAACCGACAGAACAAAGAAAGCCGGTTACCGGCGAACGCGCAATTAGAATTCAGTTTTCTCAAAGTGGTCGTGGCGCAACGCCGAGCCATCCACCGGGAGTGGGAGGGTTTCCACTGCTTTCCCAAGGACTCACAGCACACCATATGATTAACTCTGCACCTAAACCACTTACTTCCGCCACTACCGCGCTCGAAGCGGTCAAATCAGGTGACCGCGTCTTCATCCACGGCATGGGCGCATTTCCGCAGGTTCTTGTCGACGCGCTCGTTGCGCGAGCACCCGAATTGCGAGACGTGGAGATAGTTCACCTTCACACTGAAGGCGACGCCTCTTACACCCGACCGGAATACATCGACAGTTTCCGGTTGAACAACTTCTTTATCGGCGCCAACGTTCGGCGGGCAGTCGATGAAGGCCGCGCCGACTACATTCCGATTTTTCTAAGCGAGATTCCTGCCGCTATCCGGCAGCGCAAGATCCCATTGGACGTTGCGTTGGTAACGGTAACCCCTCCGGACGCCCACGGTTACTGCTCGCTGGGGGTGTCGGTTGATATCGCCGTTTCAGCGGTGCAAAGCGCGAAAATCGTGATTGCACAGGTAAACGGCAACATGCCGCGAACTCGTGGAGAAGGGAACATCCATTCGTCGCACTTCACGTACCTGGTTGAAGGAACGGTACCTCTGCCGGAGCATCATGCAGAAGCACCCACTGAAATTGAACAGCTTATTGGCCAGAAAGTCGCGAGCCTTGTCGAAGACGGCTCTACGATGCAGACTGGCATCGGGGCGATTCCGAATGCCGCGCTTGCCGCACTCAAGGGCCATCGGCGCTTGGGTCTCCACACAGAGATGTTCAGTGATGGCGTCATTGACCTTGTCGAATCGGGTGTCATCACCAACGAATGCAAGGTCTTCCAGCAAGGCCGGTCCGTCGCTGGATTCGTCAGTGGGTCGAAGCGGCTGTACGATTTCGTGAACGACAACCCAAGCGTCGAAATGATGGACATCGGCTATGTGAACGACACATCGGTCATTCGACGGCAACCCAAGATGATCGCCCTGAACAGTGCAGTTGAGATCGATCTAACCGGCCAGATCTGTGCCGACTCGATCGGTCGTCGAATCTACAGTGGCGTCGGTGGTCAAATGGACTTCGTGCGAGGAGCTTCTTTGAGTGAGGGCGGCAAACCGATCTTCGCCATTCCGAGCACGACTAAGCGTGGGGAGTCGCGGATAGTATCGACCTTGAAACCGGGTGCGGGGGTTGTCACCACCCGAGCTCACGTTCACTACGTTGTTACGGAATATGGCATCGCCGATTTGTATGGCAAGAATCTTGGACAGCGCTCCAAGGCCCTGATTGAGATAGCCCATCCCGACCATCGCGAAGCTCTGGAGAAGGCTTCGTATGTGCACATCCGCGCCTAATGCGCAAGAAGAACTCATGGAAACCGCATCTAAAATGAAGGTTAAGATCGCCGAATTGCGAGAACGCAAGGCCAAGTTGGGACTTGGTGGCGGGCAAGACAAAATCGACAAACAGCACAAGGGGGGAAAGCTCTCTGCTAGGGAACGGATCGACGCATTTTTCGATCCGAACACATTCCAAGAAAGTGGCCTATTCGCAAATCAGAGATGTATCGATTTCGGAATGGCGGGGAAGGAGTCGGCTGCCGATGGAGTCGTAACCGGTTATGGCACGGTTGACGGGCGCCACGTGAACGTGGCGAGCCAGGACTTCACGGTCTATGGCGGCTCGGCGGGCGAAGTCCATTGCGCCAAAATCGTTGACTCGATGCAAAAGTCCCTTCGGACGGGTAAGCCGTTTGTCTTCTTCAACGACTCAGGGGGTGCGCGTATTCAGGAAGGGGTTTACTCGCTGTCTGGGTATGGGAAGGTGTTCTTTACGAATACGCAATTGAGCGGCGTCGTCCCTCAAATATCCCTTATCTGCGGACCGTGCGCGGGTGGTGCGGCTTACTCCCCAGCGCTGACTGACTTCATTATCATGACGAGACAGGCTCAGATGTTTATCACGGGCCCTCAGGTGATCAAGCAAGTTACCGGTGAGGAGATCACGGCGGAGGCGCTTGGTGGGGCAGGGGCCCAGATTGATCGCTCCGGCGTCGCCCACTTCGTCGCCGAGAACGACGAGCATGCGATTGGTATCTGCAAGCGGCTCCTGAGCTTCTTGCCAAGCAACAACGCAGAAGACCCACCGGTTCTCGGCGGCACCTATAGTCTCGAACCAGACCTTTCGCTGGACGACGTCATTCCAGAGGATCCCAAGCATCCATACGATATCCGAGAAGTCATTAAGCGGATTCTGGATTTTAACGACTTTCTTGAATCACAGGAGACGTTTGCGCCGAATATGGTAGTTGGCTTTGGCCGGATTACGGGCCTCACGGTTGGCATCATTGCCAACCAGCCAAAGGTCTATGCGGGGGTCCTCGACATCGACGCCAGCGACAAAGCAGCTGGGTTCGTTCGATTCTGCAACGCCTTCAACATCCCGATTGTGACCCTCGTAGACACCCCGGGCTATCTGCCTGGTATCGACCAGGAGCATCGGGGAATCATCCGCCACGGCGCCAAGTTGCTGTTTGCATACTCCGCCGCGACGGTTCCCAAGATCACGGTAATCCTGCGCAAAGCCTACGGCGGGGCCTATGTGGCCATGTGTTCCAAGGACCTGGACGCCGATCGAGTTTTGGCTTGGCCAACTGCTGAAGTAGCGGTCATGGGCGCGGAAGGCGCGGCAGAGATCGTGTTCCGTCGCGAGATAGAAGCAGCCGAGGACAAAGCGGATGCCAGGGCTAAGTTCGCCGAATCCTATCGCGAGAAGTTCAGCTCGCCGTACGTCGCAGCGGCAGCACGGTTTGTCGATGACGTTATCGAACCCAACCAGACTCGGGTAGAAATTGCGAAGACACTAGAAGGGTTGACGACGAAGCGGACCCTGCGACCGGCCAAAAAGCATGGCTTAATTCCGCTGTAAGGACGAATCAATGAAACTCAAAATCACCGTCGAAGGAAAAATCTACGAGGTCGAGGTCGAGGTAGCCGAACCAGAATTGACATCGGGAGTTCGCTACGTTGAAACTGGCGCTCGCGCCACCACCAACGCACCAGTCGTCATTGCCGCCGCGCCAAGCGGCGGGGAAGTAGTTTCCGACGAGACCAAGGTTTGCCGAAGCCCACTTGCGGGCGTCGTCTCTGAAGTCAACGTCGATGCAGGTCAAGAGGTCGCGGCAGAGCAGCAGCTGCTTGTCTTGGAAGCTATGAAGATGTTCACCACAATCACGTCACCGGTCGCCGGAAAGATCAAGGCGGTCCGAGTGGAGAAAACAAATTCGGTCAAGCAGGGACAAGTGCTGATCGAATTTGAATGAGGCAATTGAAATGAGTAACGAAGCATCGGTTTACGCCAAGCACATCGATCATGTCGCCATCTCTGTTCCTCTCGGCCAGATGGACACTCAAATCGCGCTATACAAGCAGCTCGGTTTTGAAGTCGTCCACGAGGAGGAGGTCTACGGAGGCGATCAGGTCCGCGAGGTGCTGTTGCGCATCGGCAACAGCGACAACTTGATTCAGCTTCTTCAGCCGCTTACCCCGGAGTCGCCGGTCGCCAAGCAGATTGAGAAGCAAGGAGGACGTGGCGGTCTCGCTCACGTCGCCTACCGCGTTGAAGACATTCAGGCCACGTTCGATGACCTAAAGGCAAGAGGCTTTAACATTATCGACCCCGCACCCCGAAATGGGTCTCGAGGCACGAAGGTGTTCTTTATGCATCCGAAGAGTCACACCACCGAGGGTAGCCTCGGAGTACTCTTTGAGTTCGTTCAAGAAGGCAAAAAATGAGCGGAAAACTGTTTGAAGAATTTGCGCCGATCACAACCGCAGAATGGCTTAGCGTCGTTCAGAAGGACCTAAAGGGAGCGGATTTCGACAAACGCCTTGTCACGGAGACCCTCGATGGTATCAAGTTGCGCCCGTTTTATCGGGCCGACGAGGTTCCACCATCTTCCGGTTCGGTCGTTCGTGGATACGGACGCCAAGCGGTTCATCCTGCGTTTCGCGAGGAGATTCGTGAAACGGAGTTAGCAGTCGCCAACAAGCACGCCTTGCGATCTTTGGGGCGTGGGGCGACCGAACTGGCAGTTTTGACCTATCCGATGGGTGTTCCCATTCGTTCAGCAGACGATATGTGGGTCTTCACTCAAGGCATTTGGATCGATGCGGTGCCAATTCACTGGATGTCAGGGCCTTACACCCGGGCCATGCTTGGGCTGATCACCGGCGAAGGCGTGCGACGCGAGATCCATGCTTCGGCCCTGCAAGGCTCCGTCGAATTTGACCCGATCACGGACCGATGCGCGGGCTGGACTCCGGGTGCTGTAAGCGATTGGCAAGAGGAGTTCTGCGCAACCCTTGAAGCCTTGGAGAAAGTGCCTCAGTTCAGTACCACGACGATTCGCGGGTCTCTCATCGAAAAATCGGGTGCAAGTATTTGCCAGGAATTGGCTTACTCGCTGGGCATATTTACGGAGTATCTGTCAGTCGTTTCGGAACGGTACGTCGCTTCCGGAGTCGCCGATTTTGTGAGGCGAAGTGAGTTCAGAATCGGAGTTGGCACGAACTACTTCCTTGAAATCGCAAAACTTCGAGCCCTCAAGTTACTTGTGCATAACGTGTTGGCGACGTTTGGCATCCATGGTGTCCGACCGAAGTTCCACGCGATCACGACCAGTACGAACAAGACGCTTTATGATCCATTTAACAACCTTCTCCGTGCGACTATCGAGGCAATGGCATCGACCATCGGCGGAGTGGATTCGCTTTCGGTGGCGGCTTACGATCAAGGTTATGGCGCGCCGGACGAATTCAGCGAACACTTGACTCGGAACACCGAGACCCTGCTTCTCGAAGAAGCCTATATCGGTCGAGTAGCGGACCCGCTAGGCGGAAGTTACGCGGTTGAAAAGCTTACTCAGGAATACGCGGAGACGGCTTGGAAGCTCTTCCGGCAGGTCGAAGACGAAGGCGGATTTGTGGCTGCTTGGGAAAATGGATCTATCCCGAAGGCGATCGGAGCCATTCAAGCAAAGCGATCCAAGCAGATAGGCTCCCGTCGACGAACGATCGTAGGAACTACCGTCTATCCTTATCCGAAGGAGCGGCGCATCGGAGACGTGCAGGCACGATCTGCAGCACACCAAGTTTCGATCCCGATCTTGCCCCTGGACGAGTTATATCACCGCCGCCTAGATGAATTCGAAACGGAAGTTCCCGTTCCGAGCACTGCTCTAGATCCGTTCCGACCGAGTTGGCCATTCGAACACCTGCGATTACGCGTCGAACGATATGCGTTAACGGGCGGAAAGCGTCCGCTTGTCTTGCTTGCCGAATTTGGAGACAAGAAGATGCGGCGGGCACGCAGCATGTTTACGCAAGGGTTCCTTGGCGCCGGAGGCTACGAAATGCAGGAAGCAATCGTAGCTGGCGCCAAAGAGCTGGAGGAGTTGATTCAGTCAGCTTCACCAACTATCGTAGTTCTCTGTAGTGAAGACGGGGCCTATCTTGACTTCGCGAAAGAACTCAATACCGATGTTCCCATCGTCATCGCTGGATACCCGGTCGATGTTCTGGAAGAATTGAAAGCTGCCGGTGCGAGCGACTTTATTCATGTTCGCTTGGACCAACTGGAAACCCTGCAACGGTATCACGAGAAGTTTGGCATTCCCGAGATTCCGCTCGACGAACCCCTTCTACCGGAGGCAAAATGAGACCCCAATTCGGCGACCTACGGGAGCTTGGTAAGGTAAGCGGCCCGACCGGTCCAGACTGGCCGACTCCTGAACATATCAACGTGAAGTCGTTCTATACGGCTACCGACTTAGACGGAATCGAGCACCTCGATTACGCTGCCGGACTGCCTCCGTACCTCCGAGGACCTTACTCGACGATGTACGCGATGCAGCCATGGACGATTCGCCAGTACGCTGGTTTCAGTACGGCGGAAGATTCGAACGCGTTCTACCGCGCCAACTTGGCAATGGGACAAGAGGGGCTCAGCGTCGCATTCGACCTTCCGACTCACCGTGGATACGACTCGGACCATGAGCGTGTCGTGGGCGATGTCGGGAAGGCGGGGGTTGCGATCGATTCGGTTGAGGACATGAAGATCCTCTTCGATCAAATCCCATTGGATCAGATGAGTGTCTCGATGACGATGAACGGAGCGGTTCTCCCGATCATGGCGTTCTACATCGTAGCCGCGGAGGAGCAGGGAGTTCCAACAGAAAAGTTGCGTGGAACCATTCAGAACGACATTCTGAAAGAGTTCATGGTACGGAACACGTATATCTATCCGCCGCAGCCGAGCATGAACATCATCGGCGACATCTTCCAATACTGCTCGCGCCGAATGCCGAAATTCAACTGCATCAGCGTAAGCGGTTACCACATGCAGGAAGCAGGCGCATCCCAAGATATCGAACTGGCCTACACCCTTGCGGATGGCCTTGAGTACCTTCGATGCGGCATCAAAGCCGGTTTGAGTGTCGACGAATTCGCCCCTCGAATCAGCTTTTTCTGGGACATCGGGATGAACCACTTTATGGAAGTGGCGAAGATGCGAGCGGCAAGGATGCTCTGGGCGAAGATTGTGAAGCAGTTCAACCCCTCGACAACCAAGTCGATGGCCTTACGTACTCACTGCCAAACAAGCGGATGGTCTCTTGCTGAGCAGGACCCTTATAACAACGTGATGCGAACGTGCGTCGAAGCGATGACGGCTGCATTGGGACACACCCAGAGCCTGCATACGAACGCTCTTGACGAGGCAATCGCACTTCCGACTGAATACACTGCCAGGGTCGCCCGAAATACGCAGTTGGTATTGCAGGAAGAGACCGGCATCATGAAATTCGTCGATCCTTATGCAGGGTCTTACTATGTCGAGCGCCTCACGCACGAAATTGCCCACCGCGCATGGGAACTGATCGAAGAGATCGAATCCCTGGGTGGCATGACAAAGGCGATCGAAACCGGTTTGCCGAAGCGAAGGATTGAAGAAACTGCGTCGCGGAAGCAAGCTCGCATCGACAGCGGCAAGGATACGATTGTCGGAGTGAACCGATATCGACTGGACCGTGAGAAGCCGATGGACATCCTGTCGATCGACAATGCAGCGGTTCGAGTGAAGCAGTTGGCTCGTCTAAAGGAGATCAAAGATACGCGCGACTCGAAGGCGGTTGAAGTGGCCCTCGACGCCATTACCAATTGTGCGGAAACTGGAGAAGGAAATCTGCTAGAACTTAGCGTGAACGCGGCTCGGCTTCGCGCCACTCTGGGAGAAATCAGTTACGCCATGGAGAAAGTCTTCGGTCGATATCAGGTTTCGGCTTCGGCTGCGACCGGTACTTATATCGCGGACGCCGGAGAAAACAAAGATGTGGTCGGGGCTCGAAACCTTGCTGACGAGTTCGCAGAAGCGGATGGACGAAGGCCCAGGATTCTCGTTGCCAAGATGGGTCAGGACGGTCACGACCGCGGTGAAAAGGTGGTCGCAACCGCCTTTGCCGATCTGGGCTGGGATGTGGACGTAGGCCCGCTCTTCCAAACGCCGAAGGAAGTGGCTCGACAGGCGATTGAAAACGACGTACATGTCGTTGGTGTCTCATCGCAGGCAGCAGGCCACAACACCCTGGTACCAGCATTGATCAAAGAACTGCGCGACTTGGGTCGAGAAGATATATTGACCGTGGTTGGTGGTGTTATTCCCGTCCAGGACTACCCGTTCCTCTATGAGCAGGGTGTGATGGGGATATTCGGGCCGGGAACGGTATTGCCACTCGCGGCACAGCAGATTCTTCGGATTATGCTGGATCAGATAGCGGTTCCCACGGGCTAGTTCAATGGAGTCGGCCGATGCACTTTCGATTCTGTCGGCCGAGGGGTTTGTAACTCCCCTCGGACCGACAAGGCCCGCGGCCCGAAGGCGAATTGAGTCGGCCGATGGTCTCTTTTCTCAAGTGTGTCAGGGTGACCGGGGTGCCTTGAGCCGGGCAATCACGCTCGTGGAAAGTGCTAAAGACTCTGATCAATCGGTAGCCTCTGAACTCTTGGATTTGGCGCTGCCGATAAGCGGAAGGTCTATTCGAGTCGGAATAACTGGTTCGCCCGGCGTCGGCAAGAGTACGTTGATCGAGACGCTTGGGATGCTGGTAGTCGGTCAAGGTTTCAATTTAGCCGTCTTGACGGTTGATCCTTCCAGTCCATCCACCCGCGGGAGCATTCTGGGAGACAAGAGCCGCATGGCGCAGCTAAGCGCGCATCCAAATGCCTACATTCGGCCTTCGCCAAGCGGAGGACGACTGGGAGGGGTTGCCCACCAGACCCGTGAGGCGATTCAGCTTTGCGAGGCAGCTCGGTTCGACGTGATCTTTGTCGAAACCGTCGGCGTTGGGCAAAGCGAGATCGAAGTTCGTGGCATGGTGGACTGTTTTCTCCTGCTTGCACTTGCGGGAGCAGGCGATGAGCTTCAGGGAATCAAACGTGGGATCATGGAGATGGCGGACGTCATCGCCCTCACTAAGGCAGACGGAGATAACCGTATTAGGGCGGAAGTGGCCGCCGGACAATTAGAAAGGGCGCTGATGCTATTGCCTCCAGATCCCCAAGGCCGGCGGGCCGCTGTCACCCTAGTCTCTGCGGTGGAGAAAACCGGCATCGACGAACTCTGGGACCACGTCCGCCAATACATCGATGAGGATCGGGCAAGCGGGCGCTTTCAATGGCGACGCGGTCGCCAGTCCGTCACCTGGATGGAGGAACTTGTTCACCAGTCGTTGGTAGACGCTTGGATGCGTCGAGCCGACGTCCAAGGGGTGATTCAGTCACTCTCGTCAGCCGTGCGCGATTCTCAAATGACTCCCCGTCGCGCTGCCAGCGACCTGCTAAAACTGATCGACCGATAGGTCGCCGACCCGCTTAAACGCCGTTTGGAACCGGTGTCTTCAGTAAGATGGCTCGCAACAGGCCGGCGAAGTGCTCTCTTTGGTCTTCGTCAGTGTTACGGGTCTTTGTGGACTCAACGGCCAGAAGAATCGACAGCCCAACCTTCTAGGAATACATGATGCGACACGTACCAGACGCAAGCCAATGGACTCAATATCTATCGAGGCATTCCTATCGGAGACGGGAGATTAGGGCATATTGTGTTTTTTCTTCGGATTGAAGAACTTGACTGTCTCCAAGATCGCGTAACCCAGGAAGAACACAAACACCGCCGCGGCGCCCATGTTGAAAAAGCTCGCCTTTCCCTGCAGTTGGGTGATATTGCCCGGATGAGCTCCGAAATAGGAAAGTCCCCAAGCGAGAGGAATCCCGACCACGAAGAACGAGGCGATCGCGGAGCCCAGCTTTTTCGGGTTGTTGGAAGCAAACGCGGTTTTTCCACATGCGTAGCATCGAATGTCGGTCTGCTGAAGTGTCGCGCCACAGTGGACGCATACTTTTGTTTTTGGGGCCTGCACAGGCTATTTTAGCCGGTAACCCAAAGTCGCCGCCGGTTCAAGGGATGGGATGGGCAAAATCTAGGGGGAGCGTAAATCAGGTAAGAACAATTGCGGTATGCGTCGTCCGAATGTCGTCTTAATCTGCGTGGATCAGTGGCGTGGGGACGCGCTAGGCTGTGAAGGCCATCCGGTTGCGATGACTCCTCATTTGGACCAGCTCGCCGCGGAGGGCGTGCGTTATTCCCGAACCTATGCAGCAACGCCGTCGTGCATTGCCTCCCGTGCGGCTATGTATACCGGCCTGTCCCAGACATCCACGAAACGGGTGGGATATCAGGACGGAGTCGAATGGAACTATGGCGTAACGATTGGTTCCGAGTTCACCCATGCCGGCTACCAAACACAGGCGATCGGCAAGCTCCATGTTTATCCGGAGCGATCTCAGATTGGATTCCAAAACGTCATCTTGCATGACGGCTACCTACATTTCGCCCGAAAGAAACCGCGTGACATCGGGCTTGTCGATGACTATATCGTCTGGCTTCGAGAAAAAACTGGGGACCCTCGGGCCGACTACTTTGACAATGGCCTGAACTGCAACTCTCAAGTTGCTCGTCCCTGGGACAAGGATGAGTCGCTGCATCCATCAACGTGGATCGTGTCGGAAGCACAAGATTTTCTTCGGCGCCGCGACACAAGGAAGCCGTTCCTTCTCTATCTAGGCTTTCACCGACCGCATCCGCCCTATGACCCCCCTCAGTGGGCATTCGACCAATACATGGACATCGAGATGCCTCCTCCACCGGTGGGGGGTTGGGTGGATGAGGTCTTGAGTCCGCTCGACGACAGTTGGCGCGCGGATCCAAATGTGGCCAAACTATCGGGAGTGGCCCTGCGTCGGGCCCGTGCGGGGTATTTCGGTCACATCAGTCACATCGACCTTTTGATCAACCGCTTCCTTGAGACGCTTGAGGAATACAGTCTTCGGCAGAACACAGTGATCTGCTTTGTCTCTGACCATGGCGAGATGCTGGGAGACCACCATGCATTTCGAAAGGTTCTCCCCTACGAAGGGTCTGCTCGGGTTCCACTACTTTTGTCAGGGCCAGGAATTCCAAAGCATACTGTCGTGTCAGACCAGGTTGTCGAGCAACGCGATATCCTGCCAACCCTTTTGGATGCAGCAGGATTACCGGAACCCATCGGGATCGACGGCAGAAGCGCCTTGCCCCTTGCCAAACATAAGGGCTACCCTTGGCGAGAGTATCTTCATGGCGAGCATACTGCCTTTGGGCAGAGCATCCACTATCTTACGGATGGCCACGAGAAGTATGTATGGTGGTCTGGTACAGGAAGAGAGCAGCTCTTCGATTTGGATTCCGACCCCCATGAACTCCAAGACATGCACTCGTCTCCAATGTGGAGGTCGCGCATGGTGGATGCGCTGCATGATCGGGAAGAAGGCTTTGTCAAAGATGGCTCATTGGTGCCTGGTAGACCTGTGAGTCCGGTGCTAAAGAACACGTACGCATAGTGGGAGTTTGGGATAGCTGCGGCTGAATCGTGGCTATGGCCCCCCGTTAACGAATAGAGTGTTGAACTCCAAGAAAAGACCGCAAGAACCCCTTCATTCGCCCTTGCGTTTAAGCGGTTATCCAGTATATTGTTGTATGACTGGAGATAAAACCATTGTATTGCCAAGCTGCTGGAAGAAATAGATTTCGAATCGTGCATTTGTTGACCGCTTTGATCATGGCGGCTCTAATCAGCCTGCCGGTCGCGGCGTGCGCACAAAGCCAACTACCCATCAAATGGGAGTTTAACTCTAACAATGAACCTCAAGCAGTTGCTTATTCGCCCGATGGAACCTTATTGGCGATTGGCGGGACCAATGGAGTCCAGATCTACACTGCTTCGAATGGACAGCCCGTTCGGGGAATCTCGACGGGGGCCAACTCAAGCGTACAGGCAATCTCATTCTCGCCTGACGGTAAGAGCCTTGTCGTCGGCGACACGGTGGGAGACCTTCAGTTGTGGAGTGTATCGACTGGGCAGTTGACCGGGACGTTTCCGACTTCGGCATCCAGGATCAACTCGGCAGTGTTTTCTTCCGACGGGTCGACCATCGCGTCGGGTGGTTTAAATGGGTCGCAAGGCGTTGTGGAACTGTGGAACGTCGCAACAACTCACCTAAATTTCTCTCTCTCAACGGCTTGTAACCAAGTAACTTCGGTGGCGCTTTCTCCCAATGGAAGAGTGGTGATTGATGGAGGCGTCAGTTCTGGTAATGGATTGATCGAAATTTGGAATAGTGGATCGGGCGTCCAAATCTCTACGTTTAATAACCCGGTTCCAAAAGTGGTGTCCATAGCGATCTCTCCGAATGGAACAGAGCTTGCGGTCGGTGGCAACAACGGCAACGGCGGCGTTGTCGAACTTTGGAGCATCGCTTCTTACAACTTGATCGAAGGTTTCGCGACGAAGCTGCCTGCGATTTCGTCAGTCGCGTTTTCCCCAGATGGCGAAACGTTATCGGATTCAGGGAATACCTATGTGGCTGGCGACCAGGGCGGCTCCGTCGTTGGATCGATAGAGTCTTGGAATGTAGCGACCGCAACCTATAAGGCCGGAACTTCCAGTTACCCGATCAACCCTGAAATAGCGGCGATCGTCTATTCGCCAGATGGCCAGTCGATCGCAGGCGCCGGTTGGGCCCTGCCGCCCTATACTTATCGACCTGGACCAAACAGGGGCGCTCTCGCCGTTTGGCAGGCGTCGAACTTCAGCCCAAATTGGAGCATTTCGACTTACGGTCAGGGCTCTGGAAATCTAGCGTTCTCAGCGGATGGAACCACGGTTATCGGAGGTGGGCCCGAACCTTCAAATGGAGGTTTTAACGTCTGGAAAGCGGCCGATGGAACGTGGCAATCGTTGTTTGGGGCCTCCACGAGTGGGGCTGCGTCTGTCTTTGCGTTATCTCCGGACGGATTAACGGCTGCCTTGGGCTATGACAGCTTTAATGGCGCTTCTATCCAGTTAGTCAACGTCTCGAATGGGACCCTTATCCAGACTCTTAGCCTAAGTGCATCCTACTTAAACTCGATTCAGTTTTCTCCGGACGGGAGCAAAATTGCCATAGGCGCCAACACTATCGGCTATGTCGGTGTCCTTTCCATCTACGAAGTTTCGTCAGGGGCGTTGCTATGGAATCTGAACACTTCCACAAACAACGGCCTGTACTCGATCAAGTTCTCTCCAGACGGAACGGTACTTGCCGATTGCGGTTCCATCGCAAACACGAGTACCTTCGTGATTACGGGACTGGTGGAGCTTTGGAATGTGACGACCGGAACCTTAATGAGTTCGTTTGGCACGTCTGCCAGCTCAACTACTTCGATCGCATTCTCGCCAGACGGGAAGTCCCTGGCGGTGGGAGGCGCTGTATCGAATACCGGTCTGTTGCAAATTTGGACCGTGGCAACCGGTAAGTTATCGGCGAGTCTTCCAGTGGCAGAGAATTCGGGGGCGATTTATTCTGTTGCGTTTACGCCTAACGGACAGTCCCTCTATGCCACGACAGATTCCTATGCCGGTATACAGGCGTTCAGTTTGAGTGATTTCAGTCTCTTGGGGTACTTCGCCGATCCGGCGTCGTACGTGACGTTTTCGCCGGACGGTTCACTGCTCGTGTACGAGACCATTTACGGCGGGTTAATTGTATGTCCCACCCCCGTATTCAGTTCGTATGCGATATCGAGCCTGACCCTGAATCCTACTTCCGTGTTGGGTGGGAGCGGTTCGACGGGAACCGTGACTTTGGCACAGCCAGCGCCAGTTGGAGGGGTTAACATTGGTTTGGGTATCACAAGTGCGCCTCTGGCAACCGTTCCCCCGACAGTTTGGATTGCTGCGGGCTCGACCTCGACGACATTTGCAGTGACGACGGGCCCAGTGAATAGTCAGTCATCCTTGCTCGTAACGGCGACCAGCGGAACTTACTCGAAGACGGCAACCCTTACCGTCACACCTCCAGCACTTCAGTCAATATCTTTATCCCCCACGACCGTCACAGGAGGGAGCACCAGCACAGGTACGGTCACGTTAAGTGGTCCGGCACCGGCGGGGGGATTGGTGGTCAACTTGTCATCCAACAATTCCAATGCGGCCGTACCAAGTACGGTGACTGTTGCATCAGGTTCTTCGTCCGCTACCTTTGCGGTCACGACTCTGGCTCTGCAGAGCTCGAAGTCGGCTACGATTTCGAGCAACTTGGGAACTGTGACGAAGACAGCTGCCCTTTCGATTACGCCCCCGTCGCTGTTAAGCGTCACGCTCTCACCATCGTCTGTTCTCGGAGGCAAGAAATCGGTCGGAACGGTAACGTTGAGCGGCCCGGCAGCAGTAGGTGGCGTAGGGGTGAGTTTGTCCACCAGCAGTACCAGTGCGACTGTGCAATCGAGTGTAACGGTCGTTGCCGGCGCAACGAGTGCGACCTTCTCAATTAGCACCTCCGGAGTTTCAAGTTCGCTTCCGGTGGTGATTAGTGCGACCCATGGCAGTGTCACTCAGTCCGCTACCCTCACTATCACTCCAGCCGCCCTCGTGTCCTTAACCCTTTCGCCGACAACCGTAACCGGTGGCTCAACCTCCACCGGAACCGTCACTTTGAGTGGTCCTGCGCCAACCGGCGGGACGGCAGTGGCGCTAACATCGAGCAACTCGACCGCAACCGTTCCTGCTACTGTCACCATTGGGGCGGGCCTATCGAGTGCCACCTTTAACGTGGGCGCCATCGCAGTGCAGAGCACCAAAACTGCGACGATAACAAGCACCCTAGGTTCGATTTCCAAGGCGGCGGTCATAACCGTCATTGCTCCGACCCTCGTTGGTGTAACGGTGGCTCCAACGTCGGTAACGGGAGGCGGCAAGGCGGTCGGAACCGTAACTCTCAGTGGTCCGGCGGCAGTTGGCGGGGTTGGAATAAGCCTTGTTTCAAGCTCTACGAGCGCTATTGTTCAAGCTTCCGTTACGGTTTTAGCGGGTTCGACTTCAGCTACGTTCTCGATCAGCACGAGTCCTGTCGTAACTTCCGTTCCCGCGACGATAACTGCAACCCACGGTTCGGTATCGCAGACCGCTATTCTTACAATTCAGCCTCCGGTTCTCTTAGCGGTATCGGTATCTCCCACGACAGTTCAAGGGAGTTCGACGACGGTCGTGACGGGGACGGTCACGTTGTCGGGACCGGCTCCAAGTGGCGGGATCGTTGTGGCTCTTGCTAGTTCCGACTCGCCAGCGGCGACGGTACCTGCCACTGTCACGTTGGCGGCTGGACAAACGACGACGACCTTTGCCGTCGGCCATTCGGCAGTCGCCGCACAAACGAGTGTGACAATAACCGCGTCGGCTGGGAGCGCGAATCCAACCGCAACGCTGACTGTGACTCCATAACCAAGATCCCTAGGGAAGAAAGTGCTTTTCTTCAAGAAGCGTCCGTATTTGTACGGATACTTCCTCGAAGAAATCCGGCGAATACTTGTATTCGCTTGTGTAGAATTGGGCAAGGGAAGTGATGCCTGCTTCCTCGACGATCTTTTTTAGTCCGGGGTTTGCCATGTACCTCGCCCAACCTCTAATCTCTCGCTGGGCAAAGTTATCGTCCTGCTCGTCAGGGGTGGGCCGGTGATACACCTCATCGTGAAGCAGTGCGGCGAGCGGCAGGCGATCCCGCTTCGGTGGCTTCTCATCCGGATAACCCACCACGATCGTCGTGACCGGAAGGCAGGTATCCGGCAGTTCCAGGAACTCAGCTATCTCCCTCATTGAGAAGAGGGTTGTACCCATATAGCAAATTCCAAGACCTCGGGATTCAAAGCCCAAACACACGTTTTGAGCTACGATCATGGCGTCAAATGCTGCGACATGGTATCCGACGAGATTGTTGAAATTGTCGCGTGCTCCCCGGGCTCGAAGCCATTCCCGAGTCCGAAACCAGTCGGCGCAGAAGGTGATCACAAGTGGCGCCTCAAGGATGAAGTCTTGATGTGAGTGAAATTCGTAAAGTCGTCGCTTTCGCTCCGTATCGCGAGTCAAAACGAGGGAGAAGCTGTTCAAGTTTCCTGATGATGATCCGCCCTCAACAGCTTCACGGCAGACTTCTTCAATGAGTATGGGATCAATAGGGTCAGGCTTAAACTTACGGATGGACCGATGCTGATCCAACACATCGCGGAAATGCATTGGTGCATTATGGGGGTAACGGTTGCGGTTTTGGGTGGCTATTCTCCCTTGGCTATTGCCAATAATTCAATCGGCGAACGGTTGCCAAATCCTAATGACGACTAGAAACTAGGGTGACGTCTGTGAATGGCACGGGGACGTTTTTCTTTTTGCGTGGTCGGTTCGACAAATTCCTGGATGCTGAATTGGACCTATCGGCTCCATACACGATGCGGCCATACTGAAGATAATCATGAATACCGGTAAGACCGGACGAGCGTTAGTTGACGAGGTGTCTGCCACATCCGTTCCACATGGATCTTGCGCCTTTTGGTGGGTCGGGCAGCACGGGTTTATCGTTAAGTTGGGCGAAGTCGTTTTGTACATCGACGCCTATCTCACGCCGAATGAAGCGAGGAATATTCCGCCCCTAGTCACTCCCTCGGAGGTCACGAATGCGAGTGGCATCCTTGGCACCCATGACCATGGAGACCACATAGACCGTCCAAGTTGGCCCGGTATGGCATCGGCCTCGCCTAAAGCAACGATCATCGTTCCTAAATTAGTCCGGCAATCTGTTATCGAAGAGATGGTCCTTTCGCCAGATCGAGTCGTCGGGCTGGACGATGGAATAAGCACCAGCGTTGGAGGTGTGAGGATCACGGCGGTTCCGGCGGCACACGAGTTGCTTCACATCGACGAGGTCACTGGACTGCATCCGTTCCTTGGCTTCGTCATCGAAGGGAACGGCTTTGCGCTCTATCATGCGGGCGATACAACGATCTATGAAGGAATGCAGCAAAAACTCCGTCAATGGAAGTTTGACTTGGCATTGCTGCCAATTAACGGACGAGATGCAAAACGGCTCAAATCGAATTGTATCGGTAACATGACCTATCAAGAGGCGGTCGATCTTGCCGGCGCAATTGAGCCAGGTATCACGATTCCGACGCATTTTGAGATGTTCAACGGCAATACGGAGAATCCTCAACTCTTCATCGACTACATAAACGTGAAATATCCGCACCTTCAGGCGCAAGTCCCCGTCCACGGGCTACGGACATTTATCCAAGCGCAACAGAAATAGGAGCGAACCTCGTGAAGGTTACATTTATCGGTGGCGGAAGTGCCAAATTCGTGTCGGGCTTGGTCCGCGACATGTTCTCGTTCGAATCATTGCATGATGTGAAGATCTGCTTGATGGACATTAACGCTGAGCGTTTGATTCGCCCGGAGAAGTTGGTACAAAAGATGATCGGCGATCTCCATTTGCCTGCAACGGTTTGTTCGACCACTGACCAGCGGGAGGCGATTTATGGGGCGGACTTTGTCGTGATTACGATCATGGTCGGGGGCTTCAAGCACTATGAATCGGACGGATTGATCCCTCTGAAATATGGGGTTCAGCCGACGGTTGGCGACACTGTGGGGCCCGGCGCGGTTATGCGCATGATCCGGACTGGTCCATCGCTCGTCGAAATTGGCCGCAATGTTGCCGAACTAGCCCCAGATGCGTGGATCTTCAACTATTCGAACCCGATGGCGATGGCGACGTGGATGCTGCTGAACCAGCACGACAAGACGGTCGGTCTGTGCCATAGCATCCAGAGCGAATATGTTCAGCTCGCACGATTCTTAAATATTCCGAGTGACGAAGTACGTTACACCGCCGGCGGGATCAACCATATCGATTTTTACATCACCCTGACCCACCAAGGCCGCGACTTGTATCCGCAGTTACTACAGAGAAAGGAAGAAATTCTGGCCAAACACCCGTCGTTAAGGGTGAAGTTTGAGTTGCTGGAGGCGATCGGCGGATGGCCTGCCGAAGGAGAGATGCACCAGAACGAGTATTACCCGTGGTTTAACAAGAACCCAGCCATGGCCGAAGAGTACGCTGCAGAGATCATGTGGGGTTTCCACGTTGACAAGAAAGGAAACGGCGAGCGAGACCAAATTGCCGACGAACAGATTTCGGGCATCAGGAAGATTGACTACGCGCGAAGCCACGAATATGGGGCCTATATGTTTGATTCCATCCTGACGCACACTCCGCGCGTCATCTATGGCAACGTCCGCAACCACGGATTGATCGAGAACCTCCCAACTCAGGCAGTCGTAGAAGTTCCATGCCTTGTCGACGCCAGAGGGGTGCAGCCGTGTCGGCTCGGCCGAATCCCTATGGCGCAAGCAGCAGTGATGGCGCCACACTGTGCGCTCCACGAGATGGCGACCGAAGGCGTTATGGCCAGGGACGTCACGCTCGTCCGGCAGGCAATTCAAGCCGACCCTCTCACTGGCGCGGTGCTTACCCTGCCTCTGATCCGGCAAATGACGGACGAATTACTGGTTGAAAACTCGGATTACATGAAGGGTTGGTGAGTTAGCGAATCCTTTCGGCACGCATCTAAAAGCTCGATTCTGTTTGGAAGGCGTGATGAGATCGATCAAGGCTTGAATAGATTTGGCAAAACAAGCGGTTTAGACGCCCAATCGAAGGGCTTTTTTGGAATTTCGCGACAAACAAGCTATATTAGAACAGGCGCCCGTGAGATTTACCATGAATAGTCAAAGCAATAGAGACGACGTCACTCAATGGAATCCTTGGACTAAAAGCCCAGTTCGGCTTGGGTTAACATGCCTCCTGGCAGCCCTGGCCTGCCTTGCCGGAGCACAGTCCGTGAATCCTCGCGACCTCCTCACAAAGGGACTTGGCGAAACGATAGAGCGCGATCTAAGTGGCAGTGGACAGCGAAGTGATTCAGAGTCGCGATCATCGAGCCGGTATAGTCGGCAAGACGGCGGTTCACGACGATCGGAATATGGCGAGGGCAGACGAGTTTTCGATGATGCTCGCCGTTTTGAGGATCGACGCCATGAGGACCTAGGTGGTAGGAACGCCGGCAAAGAATTTAGTCGGTTCCGGGAAGATCGAGGTCGCCACGACGAGAGATTTGGCGAGAATCTGTTCTCGGACCGCGGAGGGCGCAATTCGTTCCGAAGCGAGGATCATGGGGCGTCGTATCGAGACCGCTTTCGGCAGGAGAGTAATCGATTCGATCATCACGAAGCGCGGCACGACGAACATCGTCAAGACGACCGTCACGAATCACGCTACCGACATTAGTGGTTGATTGGCCACTGGTTTGATTCCCGAAGCAAATAATCGAGAGGTAAGGGTTCAGATCCTTTGGGTCTCTCGAAGTGCTTCGTGGCGCTTTCCACTATCTGTGGCCGGTACGAACCTTGAATTTGTTTAGCGTGGCCATCGACAAAGGCGGTTGAAAACCGATCAGTGGAATCCGGTAAAGATTCAAGCCACATCGGAATGCTTGACGGCTCCTTGATCGATGCAGAACCTACGCCTCCGATATTGAGGTTGAATTCAAATTTGGCTCCCGCAAACGGCGACTGGAAAACGGTTCGATCCCGCGTGTATGGAAGCAAAACTTCGACGGCTGACTCCGTTTGATGAACGTAGGGAAAGAGATCGTCAAAGTCGTTGATATACATCTCCGTCCCGTTTGCCGCCAACCTGGCGTGGCTCAAGGACAAGGTGTGCATGGCCGCAATCCTGGCTGAAGCAAAGACGTGCAACACACTGGTAGCCAGCAAGAAGATTCCCCCGACACTGCAAGTGGCTGCGGCAAGGATCACCCAAGTCAAAGGATTGCCCTTCTTTGATATCGGTGCCGGAGAGGCGTAACAGGTGGTCGGAGGGGCTATCGGAATCGTCGACTCTTGCTTGACATCGAGCTCTTTCCCGCAGTTGACGCATAACTCAGCGTCATCCGGAGACCTTAAGCAGCAATAAGAACAGTCTTTCATGTCGTGCGGTCATTAAGATGACTCCTTCAGACGGCACTTAATCGAATGCGCCATCTGAAGGAACCGGGTCATTAAGGCTTTGCGGCGTGAATCGCGAGCGCCTTGGTTGCTTCGGACGCTGCCGTTTCCAGAAGCTGTTGGAGCTTGGCAACTTTCGCTTCCGGAACCGATGGGGAAGCGGCCTTGAAATCCTTCAAGGCCTGTTGGATCGCATCGAACCCCTTTTGAAGACTACTCTGGCTTGTTGCAATCATTTCCGCTGTGTATTCTTTCGGTTTGGTAGCGGCAGGTGGCGTCGCTTCCTTCACGGCCGGCTTTGCGGGTACTACCGTCGCGGATGCCTTCTTCTCGACGTTTGTCTTGGTTTGAACCTTAGCCGTAGGGACGACCTCCTTTACAGCTGATTTAGCCGGTGCAGGTGTTGCGGCAGCGATTGCGGCTCTAATAATAACTTCAGCCTCATGAACCGCGTTCTTCGAGCCGCCGCAATGCCCCTCATATATTGGAAGGCAAGGTCTCATCGATCCAGCAGCCGAAACTAGATCCTGCCGGAGGGTTCTTAACGCTTCTAAATTGGCGGGGGGCGTCGATCCAGCTTCAGTTTGTGCAATGGCGACTACTGCGAATGATGCTGCAATCAAAAGGGTAAAAATTGGGCGAAGAACTCTCATGCTGGACAACCTCGTGTGAACGTGTTTCCATATTAGACCAATTTGGGCCTGCAGATCGTCCCGATGGATTGAAGCCACAAGTCTGAGGTTTTTTTCAGCTTCTGATCCTCCCTGTCGATCGGTTTGGGGAAAGGCAGTCACCCCCGTATAATTAACAGATACATGCTACCGTACACTATCTCAGTGCTCCTTGCATGGTCTGGCGTTGTTGGATCAAGGTCCGTTGATGATTTTGGATCTGTGGAGTGGCAGGATGAAATATCACACGGGTGCTTTCCGTTCCGCGAGCTTAAACTTAACGATTTTCAAGTAAAGGATAAAGCGGGACCAAATGGGATGTTGACTTGGGGGTTCGTACATTTTTCCTTTCAATATTCCACGAGGCAGCAAGGAGACCGGTACATCGCGTCCGTGAATCAGTTGACGGCAAGGTCCGGTTTTGACGCTAATCAGTCTTGGAGAAAGTCAATGATCGTCGAAGAGCGCTATTTGCCTCATGAGCAAGGGCACCTGGACATTAACGAACTGTATGCTGAGGCTTTTAGAACGGCGGATCTTCCCCAAGGTACGGGCCTCGAAGCGTCTGCGGCCTCGGACGATCTGACGTCCAAGTTGAATGCACTTTTGGATAAGTACATGAAAGAGGCCCAATTTGAACAGCGCCGTTACGATAAGGAAACTCGCCACGGTCAGGATTCGGACCGCCAAGGTGAGTGGAATCTCAACCTTCGGAAGCGCATGACTGATGCACATATCGTTTATTGGAACACGCCACAGAGGGTGCTGCCTCAGGTGTTGTTGTTTGCCCACGAGATGTGAATCCAAACCTTAACACCCTAATGGGTCCAACACCCAACCCGCCTTATAATGAATGGATGATCAAATGCCCTCGGTGCGGCGCCAACGCACAGTGGGGCGCGAGCCAATGCCCACAGTGTTATGCACCGTTTGTTGCCCCGCCGACCCTCACGCCTCCTGGCGCCTGGCAGCCGCAAGATCAGCAACATAAGGTGCGCAAAGCGATCATGTGGTCTTCCTTGTGCGTCTTGGCACTATGCGGGGCACTCTTGTTCGCTCATAAGTTGAAATCAAACCAAATCGAGTCCACGTCTCTTGTCGAGTTGCCGCGTAAGAATCAGCCGGTCCAGAAGTCATCGACAAACGACGTGTTATCGGGAGGGATGCTTGGTATGAAGGGGCAGGATCCTCCAGTTCCCGTAGTTGGCAGCGATTCTCAACCCGACCGAGGTCAAGCCGGCAGCATGTTTCAGGTGGAAGGACAAGCTCAACAGGCGCCCGTCATCGCTGTTTCGAATGGAACCGACTTCGATTTGCGCCTTATGCTGCAAGATTCGAACGGCTTAGTCAAGACCGAGTGGATTGGTGTGGGAGGTTCAAAACAGTTGACGATTCCCGAAGGTTATTATCAGGCAACCATTGAGGCTCCAGACGACAGCCTAGCCCTATTGACTCACGGTACCGTCGAGGTGAAGGACTTCCATCACTATCAGGCCAATTTTGTCTTGGTCCCTGCAATTGATCCCAACCACACGTTCTATATTGGCGATTAAAAATAGCTTTGAAGGCGTCGCCCAAAAAACAGCGCAGCCGTGTTGTCGTCCGTAAGATCGCAGACATGGTAGCGTGTAGGCATCGATGAGTCTCGCGCTTCTTCTGACCGCTGTCAGCCTTGGTCCTTTTCGAGATCCCAATACGTTCACTACCTGGGACTTGACATCGTTGAAGTTTGGAGCCGAACGAACAGTCGCATCTCGTGAATTCGTGTGGGATACTCTGCAGGCCGCTTCGGCACTGGAAGGGCTCGTCAACCGAAAGAGCCCCAAGTTGTATCTTTACTTTGTCGGGGGGGATGCAGATCTGGACCGTTACTGGCTCAAACGATTGCGGTCGACTTGGCTCAAGTCCGCTGTCCGGGACGAGATTTACTCGGTCGATGAAGCGGTTGCGAGGTTTCGAGGCGCAATCCGGGGAATCGTGGCCTGGGACGAACGGGTACCGGCAACTTCGAACGTGGCTGCTACCATCTCTGGCGTTGAGAACGTCCTACCGATCCGTTTTGATCTAACCGAAGGAAGCCTCTATCGACACTTGGCGATAGACGCAGATGGCCCAAGGCTGCCAGTTCGAATCCGCCTCCTTGCAGATGACGGAGGGCCATTGTTTACTGGGAAAGGGATAATCCCAGGTACGAAATTGGCCACGACCGGCAGTGCAAAGTGCGACGCGTATGTTTGGGCAGCGGAGAATTATCTGAAGACAGGGAAGTGTGGGGGCGGTTGGATGAGCTACTATCCTGATTCCACCTGGTTAACGACTCCCCACGGAGTACCGCTGGAACGCACATTACTCACCAATCACGACTTCTTCATTGCCAAAAAGGCATTCTTCTTTGATCTCAGCCCATGGGAGGATGAAACGCCTGACGACGATCGGAACCAACCGTTGGGTGCTGATGCGGCCACCCTCAAACAGATCCTTCTGTCTGAATATCGAATGAACGAGGGTCGGTTCACTCATGTCGGGGGATTCACCCCATGGGACCAAAAGTACACCGACTATACCGGGCAGAAGCACGGAGGGGTCGAAACGGAATGGCATTATGCCGAAGTCTTGACCTGTTTCAATGCGTTTATGGATGCCGATGCACCCGGGTTACATGCGATGGCCAATGCATCCATCTTCATGCATGAACCGCTCAAGCGTAAGTATCCCCAGCCTAACCTGCCGACAGATGCCGCTCTGAGACAGAAAGGCTATTTAGCGACAGACGGAACGGTCATAGCGAAGCCCTATGTCTCCATCTATGTCGGCGACTACGACTCTGCGGCTTGGTTGTATTCGACGATGCCCCGGATTTGGGATGATCCTGCTCGTGGATCGATCCCGCTTGGCTGGGCGTTTAACCCAGTGCTCGATGCTAGGTTTCCGACGGGGTTGGTCTATGCAAGACAGACAGCAACACCAAATGACTTCTTCGTGAGCGGAGACTCGGGCGCCGGCTATCTGAACCCTGGATATCTGGACGAACCGCGTAAGTGGAGTGGACTTCCATCCGGTCTTGACGCCTGGGCAGCATTCAATAAGGAGCTCTTTTCAAGATGGGATCTCGGTATCGTAGGGTTCGTGATCGATGGCAATGCGCCACCGATGAGTGAAGCTACTAAGATTGCCTACACAAGATTTGCGAGAGCGGGGGTCGTCGCACAGAAAACTCCACACCTTTCCTTGACCAATGCCACTCCTTTCTTGCAAATGGGATCGGACCTGCCACACGATAACATCGAAGCCGCTGCCAAAATCGTCTGTGGTGACGCGCCGGAGACGGGACTTGGATTTAACATTTATAGAACTATCCTCTGGACGCCGACTGAACATGTTACGCTATTTAAGAGGATAAAAGAACTTCGACCTGACATTGCAATCGTCGACCCCTACACGTTAATGCGGCTCGCCAAACTGTCTTTACAGCCTAATTCGAAGTGATATCCCGATCCATTTGATGGATCAACCAGATCCAAGGCGGTGTATGAACGGATAAGCCGCGCTCCCTTCAATTGCAGTAATGACTGCAAGAATCTAGAGGAAAGTGCGACCGCCCTATTGGCATCCGGGCGAATCCATGCGATCATGGAAGCGTTGAGTCAACGTCGCTCGACGATCTCTCTCTTTTTGGAGGTTGCCATGCTTAATCCTCGCCGAGCATTTACGCTTATCGAGCTTCTCGTCGTTATTGCCATTATTGCAATTCTTGCCGCGATTCTTTTCCCAGTATTCGCACAGGCCAAGTCTGCCGCGAAGAAGACGGCATCAATATCGAACAACAAGCAGCTAACGCTAGGTGCGCTTCAGTATTACAACGATTTTGATGACCTGTTCCCGATCGCCGCATACAATGAAACGTTCAGCGCGAATCCGGCCAGTCCGGATTCCATTCCGATGGTGATGATCTATCCGTATGTCAAGAATATGGGAGTGATGATGGACCCGATGGATCCCGCCACCGTCGACCAGAGACAGTATCCAGACAGCTCCGTACCTAATCCGGCCAGCGTGCCTTGGAGTTCTGCACAAGCCTTCTATAACTTCTGTCTCACGTCAGACTGGGGTATCAATGCCCAGTATTTCGATCCAGTATTTCTTGATGCGAACTTCAATCTGCATATGGAGGCCATTAACGATACTGCGATTGTGAAGCCTGCAGAGACTTACATGGCGTTGAGCAGCCTTTGGGGAAGAACGGCCTCTGGAGCACCCTATGGGGGTGGTAACGCTGGAGTCGATCCTCCTTGTGTTTTTGAAGCAGGATATAAGGACACTCGACCTGATGCCAGCAACTATCCTTACTACTATTGGTATGGCGGTTGGAATCCTGACCAAACGTTGGCGTGGAACCAATTTGGCGGGGTTTGGCCTTGGCACACCGGTGGACGGATGGTCGTCGTGTCTTTCGCGGACGGCCATGCCAAGTCGCTGCAGCTGACCCAGATTACAACCGGTTGCAACGTTTTGGATGGCTTTGGTGGGTTCATTACCAACGAGGCTACTTACGATTGGTCGACAACCTTCTAATCCTATGAAAGACAAGAAGAATGTCTTGATAGTAGCCGGATCCTTGATCGCGCTAGTCGTCGCTGGACTTGTCATCTTCATGTCGTTAGACAATGGAGATACAAACGTTGGAGCTCAGGAACAGGCAAGAGAGCTTGTGAAGAGCAGCGACCCAGGCGCTCACATTCCAGAAGCAGAATATAAGAAACACATGGCGGGAGCAATGGGTTTTGGCGCCGGAAAGGGCCATGCAAAAGGTGCCACTAGCTATTCTGCGGATTCGTCGGGCGCTCCTCCAAAACCATAGGATCACTTTCTGGCCCTACGCCGCACTACGGGTAGGGCATTTTTTCCATGGAATAAGGGTGATTGGTATGGCTGTGGGTTGAGCTGCGCAACGGAGCCATGGCAGTGAACGCAGCCACAGATCCGAACCTAAGCCGGTATGCTTCCAACGTGATCTCGGTAGGTTTAATTCTCCTCACCACCTCTAAGTTGTCTCTCGCGGGCGCCTCACAACGGGCTGATCGGGAGCGCACCTTTTTTCAAACGGGACAACCGTACAGCGATCGATTGAATATCCGAGCGGATGTCGCGATCGTTTACGGAATCGGGAAAGATATGCCCAGCCGAGTTGAGTCCTGGCGGAAACATGGCTACCGAGTCCATTTGATGACGGGTGTGGCATGGGGAGAGTATCAGGATTACCTCTACGGGCGATTCGACGGCATCAATCACGAAGACGAGGCGCAGACGAATCGTGACGGAAACAAGATCGGTCATGGTGGAGACGTCTACTATATGTCGCCCGGCATTGGTTATGGGAAATTCCTATGCGTCGGGGTTCAGCGCGCTCTTGACGCGGGAGTGGAGGCAATTCATTTGGAGGAGCCCGAATTCTGGTCGGCAGCCGGTTATGGGGGCGGGTTCAAGCGTGAATGGCAGACTCATTACGGAGAGCCATGGCAGGCGCAAGATAGTTCGGTCGATGCCAGGTGGCGGTCATCCAAGCTCAAATACTTCCTCTATCGACGTGCGTTACAGCAGGTGTTCGACTATGTTCATGTCTACAACCAGAAAAACCACAAGTCTGTACGCTGCTACGTACCGACGCACAGCTTGATCAACTACGCATCTTGGGGAATCGTCAGTCCGGAGTCCAGCTTGGCTCGTCTGGAGGGCTGTGACGGCTATATCGCTCAAGTCTGGACGGGGACGGCGCGCACGCCAAACATGTACCGAGGGGTCAGAGAAGAAAGGACCTTCGAAACCGCCTTCCTCGAATACGGGGCGATGATGAATCTAGTTCGGGCTACCGGACGCAAGGTCTGGTTTCTAGCCGATCCGGTTGAAGACAACCCCGACCATGACTGGGGCGATTACCGGCGAAATTGGGAAGCAACCCTGACCGCGTCGCTGCTTCATCCGGATGTAGCCAGTTACGAAATCATGCCCTGGCCGGAAAGGATCTACACCGGCGCCTATCCTTCCAGTGAGGACCATTCGAAGCGAATCCCAATTCCACCGGAATACGCGACCGAACTTGCAAATGTCACGCACGCCTTGAAATCAATCGGGAAGCACCCACTAAAGTGGCGATCCGGAATGCAAGGGATTGGCGTCGTTGTAAGCGATTCGCTGATGTTTGAGCGAGGAGACCCGAACGGAAGCGACCAAGATCTGGGGCATATCTATGGTCTCGCGATGCCATTCGTAAAAGCCGGGATTCCCGTCGAACCGGTTCAATTGGAAAGCGTCACTATCCCGCACTACTTGGATCGATACAAGGTTCTATACATGACTTACAGAGGGCAAAAACCTCAGACAAACGACCTTCACGGGCCAATTGCGGCTTGGGTTCGAGCAGGGGGAACTCTCGTGTTTGTCGATGACGACAGGGATCCGTACAACCATGTTCGCGAATGGTGGAACGATCAGGGTAAGACCGATGCACTACCCCGGCAAGACCTGTTTCGTTCCCTGGGAGTAGAAGCTTCAATCAACAATGCGTCGGTTGGTAAGGGGCATTTAATCTTCATTCGAAGGGACCCTACTGCGATAGCTGCCGACCCAAACGGCCCTGATGAGCTTCTGGATGTTGCAAAGAAAGCCCTTGGAAAGAAGTGGGAGACTCACGGGTGGATGGCGCTACAACGCGGCCCGTTTTTCGTCAGAGGTGGAGAAGGCAACCTAAAACCCGAAAACTCGATCGATCTCTTCGATCCGGAACTCAAAGTACAGGCGAAGCAAGATGAAGTTACTAAATGTGGTTTTTACATCGACCTATCATCGATAAGGGGTGTCAAACCGATCTATATTGCCGGTCCCGACATGGCAGAAGAGAACATTGGCAACGGTACCTGGGCCGGCACGATTGAAGGCCAAGTTGGCGTGCCTGCAGTAGCACTGCTTAAAATTCCAGGTCCTCCTAAATCGGTGACGCTCGATGGTTCACCCTTGAACGACACGACCTATGACTCCAAAGAACATCTCCTCTGGATTCGATTTCCGATGACCGCCAAGCCGCAACGGGTCACGGTAGATTTCTGACGCATGAGTGGCAAATCGAATTAAGCCTTGGACCGCCTGTTATGGGTTGTATGGAGTTTTCCTGCCATTTTGGACACTCGGAGCATTTACCCTGCACGTCGGCTCGATGAAAGAGATGTGGCGGCGCCAAGAAGCGCAGGTGGTAGAAGGTAGAACGGGGTTGGATCGCATCACCCGAAGTCAGGCAGTTGGCGGACGACAGCGTCCAAGGACGTTTGGTACCCAATCGAAGTTGATGGCCAACAATATCATGGGGTGTGCGATCCGCGCCCGTCGGAGTCTATCCATATGCGAACCGGAGATCCGATCGGCATCCGGTACCTCCCATACCAACCGGATACCTCGGATTATCATCCCGAACCATGGATTGCGAAAGAGCTTGCCAGCCAGAAGTTTGGCTACTTGTTGGTCTCCTCTGGCATCGCGTTTTCTTGCCTAACCGGCTGCTTGGATTGGCGGCGGAGAAGGGCGATGGGTTTGGTTCCTGAACTGGAAGGCGAGCGCAAATATGGGATGAATTCAATTGTCAGCGTCTTTGGCGTGGCGTTCTTTATTTCCGGAGTATTCATTCAAATCGAAGGTGTGCGTCAACTTCTTTCGGGTCGAGAGATCGTGATGATAGCTAATGGAGTCCCCGAAGCAGCCGGACCGACCGCGAGGTTTTTCATGCTTCGGTTTCCGATCCCGTTTTGGTCGATAGGCGCACTGGCGCTTCGGTATGCGAAGACTTATCAGATCCTAACCAGTCCTACCGGAGTCGTTGTGGGCGAACCGTTTGGCAAGACTTGGCAGGCAAAATGGGACGAACTTCAGGTTATCAAACGACGGTAAGGGACGCTCCAGATCAGCAGCAGGAAGCATAAAGCCTAGATACAGAACTCCATTGCGGATTACGAGGCGCTCCAGGAGGAAATCATCGATCGAGAAGCCCACCGCAATTCCCACATCTAACTTCCTGAGTTAGATGTGGCAAGGGGCCAAATGGTCTTTCCCTGCCAGCGGATCTCCACCTGTTGGATGTAAGGTCTGAGACAATCCAGATCCGGGGTGATACCGAGCCCAGGCGCTACTGGGGCTGACACTGAACCATCGTCGTCAACAGGATAGGTGCCACCTCCAATCGCTTTCGCAAGTTCCGAGGTCTCGACCGGTACTTCGGCGTATCCCGCCATGTCAGCGTACGGCTGAAGAGAGGCGCTTAGGGCAAGGTTTGAGGTGAAGGTGTGGTTGACGTATGGTACGTTCTTGGATCGAGCATAGAGGGCTACTTCCCGGGCGGAGGTAATACCCCCAATCCGCCCTGTATCGATTTGAATGGTGCCCACAGCCCCGTAATCGATCAAATGACGCGCCTGGTCAACGTTATGAGCGCCTTCACCGGCCGCCAGCGGAATCCGAGTCCGAGAAGCAAGATTGGCATACTCAGCAAGCGCTCCACTGCTGAAAGGCTCTTCCCACCAGCCGACATTGAACTGCTCGAGGGCCTCGATCCTTGCGGATGCCCGATCTGCGTCATGATCGAAGATACATCCGGTATCGATTAACAGGGTACGTTCTCGGCCTAAACCCTCTTTTGCGGCCGCAAAGTGCTCGATATCGATTTCCAGACTTTCGAGTCCAATGGGTCCCCAGCCGAATTTCGCCGCCCGAAAGGATGTTCGCGACACCGCCAAGGCCGCTACGTAAGTCTCTGCCGGGGTGGCTCCGAAGAGCTGGCTGGCATAAGCAGTTTTGGGAACATTTACCGGTCCCAATATGCCCCAAATAGGTGTGGATTCACGCTTTCCAATAAGATCCCAAAGGGCAATGTCGATCCCGCTCAATGCGTGGTCAGTCTGGAGCAAGTCCATTCCGTTGCCTCTCACCAATTTGTGGATCGACCTTATTGAGTCTGGACCATCCAAGTCCGCCCCAATAACGGAGGCTAAGATGGGTTGACACGCACTGTGAGAAATGGGAGCGATCAACGCCGCGATGGTTGGAAGCGGAGCTGCCTCACACTCTCCCCAGCCCGTGAATCCTCCTGCGGTGACCCGAATCAACAGGGCATCTTGGCTGCCATTCCCAATCGCTCGAACGACTGGCATGCGCAGATAGAATGCATCGACGGATTCAATTCTCATCGACGATTCCTCGATAGGAGTATTGTGTTTGAAGCATCTGGCCCGGAGCCAGGGCGGGACATTGGCCGAGTCTGGCGGCCTGGTTGACGGAGATCGGCATAATTGTACACGGTTCGAGGATGGCCACATGGTGTCCATCGAAGCCGCCATAGCTTGCGAAATACCATGCGTAGGGGAAGATGTTCTCATCGAAAGTGACTTCAAAGGATTTCCTTCCTCGCCGCCATCCGATTGATCCGGTTTTCAGCTCGTGCAGGTATAAGAACTCGGTAGTGCCATCAAAGATTGGAACCGTCTCGCCTTGCCATTTCCCGTCCTCTTGTCGTCGACTCCAATCCGGATCAGCCACGACGTACCGGTGGGCGCTGCATTCGATTTGGTCGCCCGGTTCGATGGCCAGGGCGGCGTGAAGTTTCCAAAGGAAATGTCTTGGATTTGGTCCGAGGTTCGTCAGTCGCGAGGAAACACGGCATTCCGGACCGTGAAGCGAGACCTTCTTTTGAATTTGAAAATTGATGCCCGGCAGGACAGTTTGCATTTCCAAGGTTGTGCCGTGGACGTGTTGAAGTTCGAATTCAGCGGTCCAAAGTTCCCCATGATCTGGACAATCAACGCCATCCACCGTCTCTGGGAGGTCGTTGGGCAGAAGTTCATCGATTCCACCAAAGAAGTTAGGATCGTAATTCGCTCCTGGGCGTTCGCGACGAAGCGGAACGTTTTGATTGCGCCAAAGGAAGTCGTATCCCGACTGCTTATCGACAAACTGCACGATCCTTCCCCCGGCTTCGGGAGCAATTACGATGTTGATGTATTCGTTGGCGAGTTCAACCACTGCGTTAATCTAACCCTTTTCTGAGGATAGCCTTGGTTCGATGGATTGCATCGAGATCCTTGTTTTCCAAATTTCCTACGAACCCTAGTTTGTAGCCGCAAGGCGAGCAGAATTCGCGGCGAGATTCGCAGCACGTACAGGCCTTACCAAGTCGTATTTCGGTACGTCACAGGCATTGACCAGACCAAAGGCGTAATGTTCGCCCTGAACAGGGCCAGTGCCCGTGCTTGGTCCGCGGCCAGTCAACGGTTCGTCTCGGTACTGAAACCACATCGTGCCGACACATTGTGGCGACTTGGCGGCTGAGGAGAGAAGCGTCGAGTAGTGTTGGCCCGATTCCGCATCGTTATTGGTGTACGTCGAGTATCTTCCAAATCCGCGCGCTCCCGCGTACCAGCTTGGAAATGAGAACTCTCCCAGGAGGGCTGGCTTATCGAATCGATTGAGGAGACTCTCGATTCCCGGCCAATCGGCATAGCGATCAAACCCGATGACATCGACATTCGGAGCGATTAGGTTCCAGTCTTCGTCGCTTACCCACCAATCGGGAACGATCCAAAATCCAAAATAGAGATGGTTCGGATCGACGCTCTTGAATGTCATATATAGGGTCGAGTAGTAGTTCGATGCATAGAAGCGCCTTAGCGATTCTGTGTCCGATGTCGTGGCGTTTAGAGGCTGATTATCAAGGTCGCCTCCATTGCGCACGCCCCATGCCTCTCGAAGTGCCGTTTCGTTGCCAGCATACAAATGCCGAGTGGCATAGGCTATAAATGCCTTTTTCGCGGGAGAAGCTTCCTTGGATGCCAGGATATGCACGATCTCCGACGGAATCACGATTTCATCGTATTCATTGCCGAAGGAGTTACCTAGGATATAGGGATTGTTGAGGTCAGGGCGCAGCTTAGCCTCAAGGGAAGCTCTCAGTTTTGCCTTGATCGTCGAATCGAATACATCAAAATGGCGGTCAATCCGGGGCACGTCGGGACACGAGATCACCGGCAGGAAAGGAGTTTTTGGCAAGGGTTGTGCCCACTTCCCCTGACCTGAAAAGCCCCACGAGGCAATTCGCTGTTTGCATTCTTGGCGGGCCTTGTCATCGTAAGAAATTGGGCCAAATCGACGGAGTAAGTTGAGTCCGTGAATCGCAGCATAGTCCAGGTTATCGCTCCCCCAAACATTGTGCGTCCACAGCGAAGGCGTGATACCCGTTTCGGGAGGGAGTTCCGCAAAAAGATCTTTGCGACCCGTGACCGGAGTGGAATCCCATTGAATGGCCGGAGCCGTGCACACGCCGGTGTAGAACTCCGGGTTCCCGAGGGGGCTAAGCAGCCACCAAAAGCCGTTTCTCTTGAACGCGCGGTAGTATCCCGTCCCCTTTTGTGCCCACGAAACCTTCAATTCCCCTCCGAATGCGTCAACGTCTTGGCGAGGTTTCCATTCCGCGAGTTGATGGTCGTCCGCCGTGAATGCGGCATTTAGATCGCTGAGGCTCTTGATCTTGCCAGGAAAACTGGCTGCCGACACCTGTCCAAACGCATCGATGATTGGCTTAAACGCGTTTAGGTCGACCAATGGCTCGATCATGACCGTTGCGTCGATCACGACGGCTTGCCCGGTCAGAATGGGAACGGGCTGGACAACCGGCAATTGGCTCTCAAACAGCTGCATAACCGGTGAAAATGAGTTCGTGGGGAAGCTGAAGACGTGAGGTGTCGAGTCAACAGTAATCGTCAGAGAGCGTTCGACCACCCTATAGGCAGTCGGTCCATTAGCCCAGCCGGGAACGCTCGCCGTGGTCACGTTGGGACCAAATGGCTTGAAGCTGCCTTTGGTTTGAACGGTTTGGCCGTCGATATCCAGAGTCGCTCCCGTTGAAGAAATCGTTGCGACGATGTGAATGGACTGCCCAACTTGAAAGCTGGAGTGGGTCGTGACAAATCGCCAGTTTTGACCGTCTGCGACCCCAAAATAAGGAATGATTGAGGAGGCTTGGCAGATTTGGCCATCGGACGCACTGTTCTCAAAGTCTAGGAAGAATCCTAGTTTGTGCCCAAAGTCCGATTGGTCGGCGATGTAAAAACGGTTGTTGACAGCGGCTTGGGCGGTCCCGACCAGGATCGCAAGCCCTGTCCCAAAGGCTAAACGGAACATGCCGCTCATGTAGGGCAGCATACACCATGAGCTCAGAAAAGACGGGCACTCAACCCACCGTCGACCACTACGTCGGTAGCGTTGATGAACTCGGCATAGGGACTGACGAGAAACGTCACGAGGTCGCCAATATCCTTCGGCGTACCGATGCGACCTAGTGGATGGAGCCCTTTTGCAAAGGCGCGAGTGGCTTCTGGATCAGGGCTTGAATGGATATAGTCCTCAAAGAGGTGAGTGTCTGTGAATCCAGGTGAAACGGTGAGCGTTCGGATTTTGTCCGGTCCTAAGTCTTGGGCCATGCTCCGGACCATTGCGACTAGAGCCCCTTTGGCAGCCGCGTAGGCGCTCGTATCCGGATTGGTTGCTCGCGCATGGACGCTCGCGATGTGTACCACGGCTGCCCCATTGGCATTCTTTAAGGGCTGTAAGAGCCGTTGGGTCATCTCAAAGGGACCACTTACCTGTACGCGCAAAAGTCGGTCAAAGGACGTTCGATCAGTGGTTCCTACCGGAGTGGCTAGGTCGTACCCTGCGTTATGCACCAACGCGTGTAAGACGCCATGCTGGATCGCGGGCAAAAGCCAATCTCCAGGCTCTGCCACGTCCCCTGGCAAACATCTGCCGTCAATTTCTTTCGCGACTACTGCGGCCTTTTCTGCATCCAGGTCGTTGACCCAAACCGACGCACCAGCTTTGGCAAGACTGCGCGCGCACCCGGCCCCAATTCCGCTCCCCGCCCCGGTTACCAAAACCGTTTTCCCAGCCAGATCGATAGTCATTTGTCGACAAGATTACACCTCAGACCCAATGGTCAGGTTGCTCCTGTTAGAGGCAATAGTCTCGTGAGACGTGAGGATTGCCTCGAACTATGCAGGAACCCAGTCCACCTCGGGCTTGCCTCATACCCCTTTACGCTTGGCTAGTTTCTTGCGTAGGAAAGAGATGAGGGCCCTGGTCAAATTCACGATGTTGGCTACAAAGAAGTAGATGAAGGCGACCCAACCGAGGAAATAGAGTATTGCGGTTGCTGCGTCCCCCATCGATTTATTATAGGTCAGGCTCGAGCGCCGGTAAGTGGGAATGGATGGTATCAGGGTGAACCTTGCTGGCCGGCACTGACTTGGGCGCTACTGGTTCTCACACCGCTCTTATTCCGTTTGGACGCCCGACAGTCTTCATCAGACGACTGTCTACCTACTAGTCTTGAGCCATGAATAGGAAAGGAGTTCAGAGCAGTATCGTTATCCCTTCACGGTCTTTTCGAATGGTCACCATGGGCCCACTGATCCGGCCAAGATCGCTATGACCGGATACTTGGACGGTTGAGCGATAGCCATTTACGACATCACCGTAGTAGAAGACCTGGCCAGTGTAAAGACCTACGTGATTAGGATGTTTGGAATCACCCAAGCCATCGAATACTTGCACGTCGGCTTCCACGGCTTCATTGGGGTGGATCGTCATGAAGTCGGTCTCATGCCACGGATGGAACTTCGAACTGCCTTGACGAGCATGGTTATAGGCTTCGTCAGGCCACACGACTCCCATCGATGGGTATTCGAGTCCCACAAGAACGGATAGCGGTTTCTCTCCAGTATTCTTAATTTGGCAGTGGACGATTCCTTGGCCGAGGTCGATCTCATTCTGGTCGGCAGCAAGGGTGATCGCTACATTCGGACTGTTATTCGGTGAACGCTTCACCGAATAATGTCGCTCACGCAAAGCTATCGCAAGGCCCAGGAACACGATGACGGCCATAAAAAGGCACGCCGCTAGCTTGCGATTTCCTTCCAAAAGGACTTTCCTTAACGCCAAGGACATTCTTCGCATTTCCAAGCCCGCAGAAATCCAAAAGCGTTGCTGCCAATTTCAACGAGCCAACGCAAGTTGAATCAGGTCGCGGGGTGGTTTGAAACTGACGTCTTCTTTGATCGTTTCCAGGATGGTAACCGGGATGTCTGGATTTCCATCGAGCAGCGCGCCGATGACATCTTCCACAAGCTGTTCAGGCGTAGATGCTCCGGAAGAAATTCCAATCGTTTTGTGCTCAGTCCTCCAGCTTGCTTGCACCTGATCGGGCGTCAAAAGCAGGTGAGACTCTGTCCCAAGGGACTCTGCCACCTCGCGAAGTCGGTTGGAATTCGAAGAGGTCGTTGATCCAACGATGAGCACTAGATCACATTGAAGGGCTAGTTCCCGGATCGCGCTTTGGCGATTCGTGGTTGCATAGCAGATATCTTCCTTGGTTGGCGTGTGAATGTGGGGGAAGCGCTCTTTCAGCACTTCCATGGTCGATTTGACTTCATCGACACTAAGTGTTGTCTGGGTGAGAACGGCCAGTTTGTCGTAGTGGGGAATAGAGAGGTTTCGTGCGTCTTCCGGGGTTTCCACCAATACCATTCGATCCGCGGCCTCTCCCATAGTTCCCTCTGCCTCGACATGTCCCTCATGGCCGATATAAATCATAAAGTATCCCTTTGCGGCAAAGTGTTTGGCTTCGTTATGCACTTTGGTCACGAGGGGGCAAGTGGCATCGATAATCGTCAAACCTCGTTGGGCGGCGTGCCGCCGTACCTCTGGAGAGACGCCATGGGCCGAAAAAACAACCGGCATCCCGGTGGGAATATCATCCAATGACTCGACAAAAATGACGCCTCGAGTTTCAAAGCTCTTGACGACCCACTCGTTGTGAACGATGGCATGCCGGACGTATAAAGGGGCGCCGTGGATCTTAAGGGCAAGATCTACGACTTCAATGGCATAAGCGACCCCCGCGCAAAACCCGCGAGGCGCGGCAAGAAGGATTCGCTCCACGAGAAACAGTTTACTGTCATGCGCAAGGTCCGCCAACCATTGAGTCTGCAAGTCGAGATATTCTGGAGTGGTGGAAGCAGTAACAATCAACCGGATGCTGGATGCGCGTATAAGAGATTTGGCGGTGCGTGGTCCGGGACCAGATAGGACTCAGAACCGGCTCGACCTGCTCCAAGCCTTGGGCCTCAATCCACTGCCGGTGCGAAAACAACTCAAGGCTCGCGTTACCGGGACCATCCAACGTGACGGGTACCGGCTGGAGAAGATCCGCTATGAATCTTTCCCGGGTTTCTTGGTTACGGCTCACCTGTACGTGCCGGACGGGCCGGGTCCGTTTCCCGTTATTTTGAATCCTCACGGCCACTTCGAATTCAAGAAAGTTCAACCGCTCATCCAGTCGAGGGGCATCTCCCTGGCTTTGGAAGGCTTCGCGGCGTTGATCGTCGACTCGCCGGGCGGTAGCTGGGATCGAAACAAGCTCAACGAGCGGGCAGCCATAGGCGATCATGACAACTGGTTCTTGAACATGGGCATTTCGGTGGCCGGAGTATATGCTTGGGACCTAATTCGTGGGTTGGACTACCTTGAAACGAGGTCAGACATGGATTGTTCTAGGGTCGGGATCACGGGGGCTAGTGGCGTGGGGCTGGCAACGATGTATACGTTTGCGATCGATGACCGGATTTTATGTGCGGTTCCCGTTTGCTATGCGACAAGTATGGAGGTATCCACCCAGAACGGCTGCCTCTGCAATCACGTGCCAGGAGTGATGAACCTGGGTGACCGCAGCGATATTCTTGCGATTCGAGCCCCTGCACCCATCATGCTGATCGGCGCAACGGATGACCCTGAGTTTCCACCCGAAGGACACCGGAAGACGTTTGCCAAACTTCAGGCCGTTTACAGGTCGAAGAAGTCAGAATCGAAGATTCGACTCGAATTATTCGAGTCAAAGCACGACTACAACCGAAGAATGCGCGAGGCAATGGTCGCCTTTTTTAGGGAGCATTTGCTGGGAGAGCCAAAGCGCGAACATGTACCGGAGAAGCGGCCGTTAACAGACGGTGCGCACAATCCCTATGAGGCGGGAACAACTCCGGTGGACGACCCCCGGCTGATGGTCACTCCGTGGTTTGACCGTGAGACCCATTCATTTCGAGACCTGCTCCAAACCGCTCTACAGGATTTGCGTCAATCTCCCTATTCGGTTGAGAAGCGCTTGGTGAGATGGGGAAGATATACGCGAATAGAGAAAATACAAGTGGGAGGAGTGCTTACGATTGTTGATCGGGGGCAATCTTCGACTGAACCAGGCTTCATAAGCCTGCCAGTGGAAGCGATCGATCAACGCGCCTGTATTTACTTGGGCCTTTCAGTTCCCGAAGTGCTTGCCCAGTGGCTTCACCATGTTTTCCCTGGCGGGCCAGAAGGATGGGAAAGTGCGCGTGTCGGAAGCATGACTGGGGATGCATTCACTTCAATGATCGCATCGGTCAAAACCCTCGTTTCTTCCGCGAACCCGGAGGCGCCGGTCACGAAGGTCATCGCCGAAGGTCCGGTGGCAAGTATGACCTCGCTCTTCCTCAAGCTGTACCGGCCCAATCTTGAGATCCAGACTTCCCATCATTTCGATGGGTGGCACGACGCCCTAACAATGGAGATCCGGCAACTCGTCCAACCAGGGGCCAGATATTTGGCTTGGCCATTCGCTGGGTTTTCAGTTCTAACCGACGTCACCGAGAGAATAAGCTGATGGGTGCGTTTGTAGTGGCGATTGCGGGCGGATCGGCTTCTGGAAAGACTACATTTGCATCGGCGCTTGAATCGGCACTCGCCTCAGATTTGCCGGGACGGAATATCGAAGTACTCTCGATGGACCGTTTTATGAGACGAGAAGATCCGGATGCCCCTAAGATCGATTTTCGTTTTGGAGGCGTTACCCTGTTTAACGCAAACCATCCTGAATCGGTAGATAACACCCGTGTGCTTCATGAAATCTCGGAGTCTTCCTCCGATGTTATTCTGCTTGAGGGTTTGATGGTGCTTGCCGTATCGGCGCTTCGAGAGCGGGCAGATCAGCGCCTCTTTATCGATCTTGAGTCTGATATCCGAGCGGCAAGAAGAGTCGAGCGAGACATCCGGATCAAGCGGGGCAATAGTGACCCCGCTTTTATTGCTGCGTACTATATTGAATGCGCTCGAGTTGGGCATCAAATCCACGTAGAACCGTCAAAAGTTCACGCCGATTTGATCATACGTGGGGATGCCGATGTCCAGCGAACAACCAAGTTAATCGCCACGATCGTCAAAGCTGGGCTACTTTGACTTGGATCTCTTGACAACCAGTTCAACGCCTGCCTCTTCTGCGACCAGAGGGGCGGGAGGAAGTCTCTTTGCGACTCTAACTGAAACCTCGCGGAGACGGGAAAACCTAGCCATCAGTGCCTCGCCGATCACCTGCGCCAGTCTTTCTAAGGTCCTGAATTGTCTCTGAGTACCTATTTTAAGAGCGATATCGGCGGCTGCGCCATAGTCCACCGTGTCTTCAACTTGATCGCTTTGTTCGGCATCGCTGACCACGCCCATCTCTAGATCAATGACGTACCGATGACCAACTTTTTGCTCCTCGTCAGATACTCCGTGGTACCCATAGAACTCTAGACCTGTCACGAACAGCGTAATCATGGCTGAATTAGACCCGTTCTGCGTGCTATACTTTTACTAACAAATCAAGAGCGACCGACAAAAGGGTGGCTAGGCCGCCTTTTTTTGTACCGGACGAAGGGTTAGAAACCGATGGATATTCTGCAGCAACTCAACCAAATTGCGCAGGAGAGGGACATCCCGCTCCACGAACTTCAACATGAATTGGAGGAGTCATTGGCAGTGGCTTATAAGAAGTTCATCGGAATTCAGAATGACGTTGCGGTAACCGTAACCATCAAACTGAGTCCGTTGAGCGCCACTGTCGGTAAAGAAGTAGTCGCATTCGTCACTGAACCGAGATATCAAATTAGCGTCGATGACGCCAGAAAACGACAGAGAGATGTCGAGATCGGCGACTTTGTGCAAATAGCCGTCGATCCCAACCAGTTTGGAAGGATCGCAGCTCAAACTGCCAAACAAGTGCTCAGTCAAAAACTGAGAGAAGCCGAAACTCGCCGGATTCATGATGTCTTCCATGAGAAGATGGGAGACGTGGTCACCGGTGTCGTCAGTCGAAAAGACGGACAGAGTGTCTATATTCAGGTCAATAAAGTCGAAGCGGAGCTTCCTAGGCGCGAACAAGTGCCAACCGAGCCCTACCGACCGAATGACCGGCTACGAGTGTACGTATATAAGGTTGACGATAGCTCAAGGCGATTACGCGTTATCGTCAGTCGCACGCACCCAAATCTGCTCCGAAAGTTGTTCGAATTAGAAGTGCCAGAGATTTCTCAAGGGATTGTCACCATTAAGAGCGTGGCACGCGAACCCGGTCAACGAAGCAAAATTGCCGTGCAGTCCTCAGATGAACGGGTTGACCCGATCGGCGCTTGTATTGGTCCTCGCGGAGCAAGAGTCCAAGCAATCGTAGACGAGTTATACGATGAGAAAATTGACGTGGTGCCTTACAGCGACGAAGCGCGGACCTTTATCACGGATGCGCTTTCGCCTGCGAAGGTGAATTCCATCAGACTTAATGAATCGGAAAGGAGCGCATATGTGGTTGTCCCAGATAACCAACTTTCGCTCGCTATTGGCAAGGGAGGACAGAACGTGCGATTGGCGGCACGTCTGACAGAGTGGAAAATCGACATACGCAGCGAGAGCCAAGCCGCAGCGGAAGGTAAGAAGTAGCGATGTCGTTACTTCTTTGGACGATTGTTGGCCAATATGCCGGAAAGAACGTGTATCGCTTGTAAACGCAAGACCGATCAGGACTTCTTTTGGCGCGTCGCTCGAAATATCGAGGGACGCGTCGCGCTGTGGAAGGGTCATGGAAGAAGCGCTTACATCTGTAGTCGGCAGGAATGCCTGGATGAGGCCTTTAAGAAGGGAAGGCTGGAACGCGCACTTCGCGGACCGGTGGCAAGTGAGGACCGGCGAGTCCTGCGAGAAGAATTAATATGCAAACTGAGGTAAAGAAAGCAAATATGACGGTACACATCGCGGATCTCGCTAAGGAGTTTGAAGTAGCACCTGGAACGGTGTATGGTGCTTTGAACGATTTGGGGATAGAGCACGACGGATCAGCTTTCGAAGCCGACGGCGATTCCCTCGAGCTAATTAGGGAGAGCCTTGCCGAGCACATAGGTTCAAAAGAAGTTGTCCTGAAGACGAATCCAACCCCACGAGACGTTTCGAGTGCCTTGGGTATTCCCCAAGCAGAAGTCCAAAAAGCGTTGCTCACCAAGCTTAAAGTGATGGCAACACTGACGACCGTTCTCAAACCCGAAGTAGTCGAGAAGCTCGTGGCTCAATTCGGATTTACCGTCCGTCTAGAAGATGCTCCCGCTCCCAAGCCGATTCCGTCCAAGACGAACATAGGCGGGAAGAAGGGTGGTGCGCAGACCCGGCCTCCAGTCGTCACCATATTGGGCCACGTCGATCATGGCAAGACATCCTTGCTAGACTACATCCGAAAGGCCAATGTCGCCTCAAAAGAACATGGCGGAATTACGCAGCATATTGGCTCCTACCAGGTAATGCTTCCCGAGGGGACCATTACGTTCCTGGACACTCCGGGCCATGCCGCCTTTACGAATATGAGGGCACGCGGCGCTCAAGTGACCGATATTGCCATTTTGGTTGTGGCTGCTGACGACGGCATCATGCCTCAAACAAGAGAGGCGATCCAGCACGCAAAGAACGCAAAAGTTCCGATCATCGTGGCCGTCAATAAGATAGATCGCCCAGACGCCAACCCCGACAAGGTCATGCAGCAGCTTCCAGAGTTCAATGTCATACCGGAAGCCTACGGCGGAGATACGATTGTGTGTCCCGTTTCTGCAATAACCGGCGAGGGCGTTCCTCACTTATTGGAGATGATTCTCCTCCAAGCTGAAGTGCTTCAGCTCACGGCGGACCCTAAAGCCCCGCTTGAGGGCTCCGTCATCGAGGCCAAACTGGAAAAGGGACGCGGTCCCGTGGCCACCGTTCTTGTCCAGAACGGAACCCTTAAGATTGGAGATACGGTAATCGTCGGACAAACATATGGCCGCATGAAGGCGATGACCGACTATCGCGGTCAAAGAATGAACGAAGCGGGTCCTTCAACGCCGGTCGAGATTTTAGGCCTTAACGACGTTCCCCAGGCTGGAGATAAGATCGAGCTTGCTACGGACGAGCGAAGCGGCCGAGAAGTTGCGGAACGACGGGCAAACATCTCCCGAGCCAAGTCTCTTGAGGCGCCTTCGCGTGGAATGACGCTTAGTCAACTTCGCGAGCGTTTGAATGCCCAGGACCTTCGAGAACTGAACCTGATCATCAAGGCGGACGTTCAAGGATCTGTCGAGGCGGTTAAGGGAATGCTCGAAAAAGTCAAGAACGACGAAGTTGAGGCGAAGGTCATTCTTAGCGGGGTAGGGTCGATCACCGAAAGCGATATCCTCTTGGCGAGCGCCTCAGAAGCCATCGTCATTGGATTCGGTGTGAAACCTGAACCGGGCGCGAAGCGTGAGGCAGAGCGGCGGCGGGTGGAAATTAGAACCTACACGATCATCTACGAACTGATCGAAGACATTGAAGCCGCCGTTAAGGGAATGCTCGAACCGAAGTACGAGGAGCAGCACCTTGGAACGGTCGAGATCCGCGTCCGATTCCAGTTCTCAAAGAAGGGAATCATCGCGGGATCTTACGTCACAGAAGGAAAGGTCACGCGAAATGCCCAGTGCCGCGTTCGACGGTCCGGTTCGATGGTCTACGAAGGCAAGGTGGCAACGCTCAAGCACCTCAAAGACGACGTTCGCGAAGTCACTCTCGGTATGGAGTGCGGTTTGACCTTTGACGATTGGACCGAATTTAAGGAAGGCGATATTGTAGAAGCCTTCGAAATGGTCCGAATTAATGGTTAGCGATTTGGGCTTGGGGTGGCAGCACGTCAAGCCCAACGGGCCTTGTGCGAAAGGGTGACTCCTCCGCGCGTCTGATTCTATTGAGGTTATTGTGGCGATCCTGCCTCAAGTTCTAGTATTTGACGTTGTTTTGCGCGAATACGCGATAAGATGAAATCCGTTCCCAAGGGATTCATTTCACCATGTCAGACATACCGCCACCGCCCCAGCATTTTTCCGGCTATTCCAACTATCCCAGGGCCCAGTTCACTCCGGTGCCACCGGATCGGCCGCCTGGAGTCTACTTTGACTATATCGGGAAGGCTTGGAATATGGTCAACACCAATCTGGGGACCTGGATTCTGGCTACCCTGATCCTTTTTGGCATCACCTACGGCGTTAATATCCCATTGAGCCTGCTTGGAAACTTCGTTGCCTATGGCTCGCCACTGGGTATGGGTTTCTCCGGTGCTGGTCAGCCCGGTGCGGGACAGACATTTCCCAGCATGACGCAGATTGGGATTTCATTTGGCTTTACTTTTTTAAGCGTATTTATTACCTACCCGCTGCAGGCGGGAATGCTGAACATGGCGTTAAAGCAAGTTCGAGGATTGCAGGTTAGTCCAGGGGATGTCTTTTCTGGCTATTCCAGAGCCGGTCACGTGGTAATTTCCTACCTCCTTATGGGACTCTTATGTGGAATCGCCATCTGCCTCTGCATTATTCCGTCGTTCTATGCGTTTGGAGTTCTAGCCTTTACTCCACTTTTGGTTGTCGATCGCAATCTCACGGGTATGGAGGCGATAACCCAGAGTTACAATTCGCTAAAGCCTTATGCCTGGAGCATGTTCGGGTTCCTGTTTGTTCTGGGGCTGCTTAATATGTTGGGAGGTTGCGCTTGCGGCGTGGGCATGCTGTTCAGCTTTCCGGTTTATGTAATGGCCCAAGCCATGACTTATCACAATTTCTTCCCTTATCCCTTGGAAACAGAGGGCTTCAACTCCCAAATAGGTCTCAATCCGAATCCATACGGAGGGTAGATCGTCAAAGCGGTAAGAATGTTTTGAACCGGTTTTGTTCATACAGGTGCGTGGACGACCAGAGCGAGGTCGTTCACGTTGCTTCCGGTTGGGCCAGTAACGATGAGGCCCTGGCAAGCTTCTAGGAAATGGTAAGAATCGTTCCTTGCGAGCGCCTTTCGGTCAGTAATACCGTGTTGCCGTGCCCGGGCCAGAGACTGAGGGTCGATTATGCCGCCGACTGCGCCGGTGGGCCCATCGCTCCCGTCTGTACCCGCCGCTAGAAAGCATGTTTCAGGCAACCTTGAGATGGCGCTAGCCGCCGAAACGGCCATTTCTTGGGACCTGCCTCCGAGTCCGTCGCCCCGGATCGTCACCGTCGTTTCGCCGCCAAAGATCATGCAGCTGTTATGGATCCCAAGCCTCTCCGCGTGTCGACAGATTGTTCGAGCCATCACCCGAGCCTCGCCCTTCATCGGATCGCCGTACGGAAGAGGGGTCAGACCAAATTCTCTCGCAGCATCGGCGGCCGAATGAATTGCAAGAGACACACTTCCGACTACGTAATGACTAATCGCATGGGAGAAAGCTGATAGTCCGGTTTTTGGGTCCAGGATTGTCTGGAGAACTTCGTCGCGAAAGATGCCTTGGGCTGGATAGTGGACACGATGACCTTGCCTTCCGTCGCGGTGTTTTTGGATTGAGTTAGGTATCACGAAAGGACCGGAACCGATTGTCTGGAGATCGTTTCCGACAACGTCAGACAACACCAGAACCACGACGGTTGCAAATCGAAAGGCCTCCGCGAGACCTCCGCCCTTGATCCGGGAGAGCCGAGACCGGATGTGATTGATTTGGCCAATATTCAATCCACCGGAAAGGCACCACTGATTCACTTCTTGAAGGTCTTTCAGCGTGATTCCCCCGCCAAGGGACTCGATGAGAGCCGAGGCGCCTCCAGATAGAACAAAGACGACCAGATCTCTTTCGCTTAGATTTGAAGCAAACTTGAGCAATCGGTCTCCTGCTTCCAGCGAGGACTGGTCTGGAACCGGGTGGGCGGCTTCTATGACTACCGCCTTGCGAACTGGAGCCGCGTATCCGGATTTGGTGACAATCAAACCACCACTGAGGCGTTCGCCAAGGATCTCCGCCGTCGCGGTAGCCATTGAGACGGATGCTTTTCCGGCGCCAGCAATCCAAACTCGGTCAAATCTGGCCAGGTCGATATGATTACCCTGAATGAATAGAGCATCGCCAACTCGCTGCACTGCATCGCTAACCAGATGATCGGCTCGTACGGAATCCAAGACCTTGCCATAGATGGCAAGTGCTAATTCAGAAGCCCGATTGAAGGGAGTTGCCGTTACTTTCAATTGAAATCAACACGTATATGGTCGTGGATCAGGAGTGGATATGCCCAATATGTTGGAGGTGGTCGAGCCGTTCGATGATCTTGGACAGAACCTCAACATCGCTTGCGGGGCGCTTGGATTCATCGGGTGCGGTTCGATCTACATCAATTCTCCCACGGAGCTTTAGCATTTGGGAGGCTGAATGCCTCGCGGCGGCAACTGGTGGACGAAAGGCTAGCATTCCAAGTGACTGGAGGACGTCGTTCAGTTCGTAGAATCTGGCATCGCCATCTCTCCAATAGCGGTCGCGCAAGGCAAATGCTTCTGGCGCGCAAGCAGAGACCGAAAGGAAGTAGTCACTGCCGTACATCATCATGTCGATAGCGACATCGTTTCCAGAATAGATACGGAAACTCGGTCGAACATAATCGCGTAATGTGAGCCTCTCCCATTCAAGTCTTCGATTTAGCGACGAGTGCCGAAGTCCAACGACGTTAGGGATCGCCATGATCTCGCCGATTGTCTCGGCAGAGTATATTCGTCCGCCAGGCAAAAGAGCCGGATCGACTTCGTACGCAAGCAAGCTCTGAGCTTCAGTCGCAAGTGTTTCATAGAATCGGATGATGGCAGGGGCGCCGATCTTGCCCAATTGCTCAGTGGGGATCACGATTGGAGTTCCGCCATCTTGGATGATCGTTGCTACTGACTCACGGTATAGGTCAAGCACATCGCCATCTTGGTCGCCTATATAGGCCCCGGAAACAAAGGTTCGAGTCACCAAAACGTCTCGTGCCAAGTCGAGTACTTGGCGCCTCTCGACTGGCGTCAGCCGCTCAACGTACCCAAACTCCATATTGACCGCGGGAGTTAGGCCAGCATCGGCGGTTCGCAGGATATTCTCGGCTAACGAATCAAAGTCGATCGCCCCGTCTTCTGTAAAGGAAACTAGGACGGATGAAATCCCTTCCACTGGCCGTCGAGGGCGTATTTTGACAATAACTTCCGGCGTGGTCATACGAAGACTCGCCGAGTCGCGCATCAAAGGCCTCCAAGGAACTCGAAGACCAAATCGTTAAAGCCAGGCAGCCCTTCGTGACCGTAGTCGGGATAGATCACGGTACGCTTCGGAGAGGTGATCTTGTTGAAGGCTGCGAACTGCGTCGAAGGAGGCGTAATCGTGTCCATGAGCCCGGTGGCCATCATCACTTCTGCTTGAATCCTAGGGGCTAAGTACTGGATGTCGATATAGCCTAGTTGACGGAAGATTTGATCCTTCCGCTCGTGCCGAGGATCATGATTTCGGAAGAAATTCCTCAATTCAGCATAGGCGTTGGCGGCTAGATCCATCTCCCAAACCCTAAGGAAGTCGGTGAGAAATGGATAAGCGGGCGCCGCACGAGCGATACGCGGCTCCAATGCGGCGCAGGCAAGTGTTAGGCCCCCGCCTTGGGACCCGCCCGTCGCGCCGACGCGGGTCGCATCTACCTCTGGCATTGCCATCACGATTCCGGCAAGTTGCGCACAGTCCAGATAAATCTGGCGATACAGCATTCTTTCGGGACGATCGTTGAGCCCGCGAATGATGTGTCCATTAAGGGTTGTTCCGACCACTCCGCCTACATCTTCAGACTGTCCTCCCTGTCCTCTGCAATCCAAAAACGCCACGACCGCTCCGTTCGCGACATAGTTCAACTTGTCGGACCAATCGCCGCTGTGCATGCTGTAGCCGTGGAAGCCGAGTATTGCTGGCGCTGGCTCCTGGATCTTTTTAGGGCGAAGGAGCTTGGCGAATATGCGCGCCCCGCCAACGCCGGTGAACCGCAATTCAAAACAGTCGGCAATGGACTGGTTCAGCGCATGGGGCTTTAACTCAATTTCGGGGTCAACTGCACGCATTTCCGCCAAAGCTGAGTCCCAAAAATCGTCAAAGTCGTCTGGGCGAGGATTCCGCCCTTGATACGATTCTAGTTCGGATAATGGTAGGTCTATAAGAGGCATGATTTCAGACTCGTCATCTTGTTGTTGATTGTGAATACGGGCTTAGGATCTACTTGGGATGTCGGAAGGTACGTGCATTTGTGGACGAACCGAAGTTCCGACGCGGCTGATAAACCTGGTAAGCAGAGGAGGAGCCAGCAATTGAAAGAGCAGGTAACCGCCCTCCTGGCGGAGTTGTCGACTGAGAATTCGAATCGTCCTCGCCGTCAATTTTAGCCTCACCCATAGAACAAAGTCCGCAGATCCTTCAATGCCGACTTCAATTCGGCTGCAAAATCGTCGCCCCGGCGATATTCGAGGCTCACGCGTCCGTCGTATCGTAACGCCAGCAGACGATTCGCGAAGCCTTCGACCATCGGATCGCCTGGCCTTGGTGCGAAGCGCGGAAGGTCCGCGATATGAACATGATCGGGAGCGAAGGGAACCTGAGCCTCCCAATGGTCTAAATTCGGGACTATCTCATCTGGATAATCGGCATGCCACTCGTACAGGATGTGATACGAATCGGCGGTATACCCCACGCCCGCAGCTCGGAGCCCCTTGGCAAGGCAACCTAGATCATTACCGATATTCGTTTCCGAGCGATTTAGCGATTCGGGAGCGATAGTGATGCCGAATTGCTTGGCATGGTCGGCCACTGCCGCAGCTACAAGTAAGAACTCGCGTTCATACAAATCAAGATCGCCATCTGGTGGAGCTTTGCGCGATGCGCCACTTCCAATTACCATGGTCTGAACGCCGATTCGTGCTGCCCGATCGACGGTATTCCTTGCAACGTCCAGATAAGGAGTTGAATCGGACCCAAACAGCTTAACTGTTCCTGGAAAGAACAGGTTTGTGGCCTCAGTCGGGATTCCCGCATATTGGGACGAATCGTCGCTCAAGCTCTGAGCTCCAAGTTCGACATAGTCAAATCCCGCACCGAGAACGAGGGGAACATCCTCTAGTCCACAACACACTCCAAATCTCATCGGATTTCGATCCTGGCGCCGTTCTTGCGCCCGCTTTCGTAAATTGCCATAATGACTTTTAGAGGTTCGAGTGCCATTCGGCCCGTGATGAATGGCTCGCGATCCTCTTCGATCGCACGCGTAAATTCCTCGATCTGCAAACGATGCTGTTCACCCCAGATCGCACTGGGATCATTCGAAGCATTCGTTGCCGTATCCTCAGGGTCGTGGAGATGAAGGCTCGGAGTGGGTTGCATAAGCACCCCTCCACCGTACAGCCCTTCATTGGCTGCTGCTTCGTCGACCTTCCAAAGCTTCGCTTTGTCGCCCTCTAGTATTACTGACCCAAATCGACCGTGAACTTCCAGGCGTTCCGCGAGGCCGGGATAGAAGCTCGTCGAACCCTGAATGACGCCAATGGCGCCGTTCTTATATTCCACGAGGACGTTGGCAATGTCCTCGACTTCGATCGTATGGGCAGCAGTTCGGACCTGAGCCTGCACCGCTTGGATACCACCCATGATCCACTGAATCATATCGATGTAATGGACTCCTTGGTTGATGAGGCAACCGCCGCCATCCAACTTCCAGGTACCTCGCCAGTCTCCACTGTCATAGTAGGCCTGGGTTCGATACCATTTGATGTACGCATCGCCCTGTATGAGTGGTCCCAATAAGCCAGACTGCGCCGCATAGTGGAGCTTTCGAACCTGGTCGGAGAAACGATGTTGGGAGATCGTTCCCAATTTGATGCCTGCGTTGTCACATGCCTCAATCAAGGACGTCGCCGCCTCGATCGTAACGTCGATCGGTTTCTCCACGAGGACATGCTTGCCGGCCTTTGCCGCTTGGATCCCAATTTCAGCATGAAGACCGCTTGGCACGCAGACTGTGACTGCGTCCACTTGCTCAAAGAGAGCTTCTAGGGATGAGGCCACCTGCACTCCGAAGTTCGATGCGGCCTGGCATGCCTTGTCGCTGACGACATCGTAGACCGCGACAAGCTGGGCTCCGTCGATATTCTGCAACGCCTCACAGTGGATGCCGTGAATGGCCCCGCAACCTACAACTCCGTATCTAATCACTGAATACTACTCCTGCTTCGGCCGCAACCGACCTGAGCGCCGTAACCGCTACCTCGAAGAGATCTTCACCGCTAAAGCCGCCGAACGGTCCCGCCGCTGACAGATGAGGCTCAATCGTGAGAGGTCCGCTCCAGCCAGCCTCGACCATTGCCTTAAGGCCCTCGAGAAGCTCACCGTCTCCGTCTCCTGCCTTCACCACTCGCCTTTCAGCTTCAATTGCGTCCTTGATGTGCAGGGTATCCACGAAAGGTATGACCCAAGGGAACCAGTCTGGCATTGTACGATAACCTTGCAGCACGGTATTCGCAAAATCGAATGCGAATCGGAGGTTGGCGTTACCGAGCGTTTCCATCATGCGCTTGGCGTTCTTCGGATGGGCGCCCCAGTATCGGTCGTCATTCTCGTGGATGAGAACGACCCCTTCGCCTTCAGCAAGCCGCCTTTGCTCTAACATCCAGGCAATCACTTTGTCTGCAAGAAGGTCATGTTGATCGTCGGGGACCATGGGCGAAAAGATCCTAATCCGTTTGATATTCACTCGTTGAGCGGCCTTGATCGCCTTTCGAAGGCGGTCATACTCCCGAGCTTCGTTAAGAACCTCGTAGGGAACTTTGTTTACCGGGGATCCGATGGCTTGCACGTGAAGCCCGTTTTCCGCGCACTTATCATGGACTCTCTGCAATTCGTCCCCAGTTAAATCGAGAACATTCACTCCGTTTACGCTTCGGAGGTCTAAACCAGGCACTTTGAGTCGGACGAGGGTTGCCACCTGAACATCTAAGTTAGGACTGATTTCGTCGGCAAACGCGGAAAGAGTGAATCTCTGACTTGCGGGCATGTTACTTGACGTTACCCGCTCTGTTCGTTTCTAGACCAGCAGGGCGGGGGCAATTGGGTTTCGCATTAGTTCACGATCAAGGCCAGATTCGAGCCGGAGGCAGGTTCAGAGTAGTCCGGGCTCCTTAGATCGTGCCCTATTGGCGCCCGGAAAGGTCGAAAGCTAGTCTTCAATTTACGTCGTTCATACAATAATAATCTCTTGGCTATTGGGAACATTGAAGATTCACACCCAATTGAGAGCAGACTTGCTGGATTGCTAAACTCAAGTTTTTTTGTCCAGCTGGGACGTGAGCTTACGCGACCAAGTTTAGGACAGTTCGTAACGAACGCCTTGCCCTGCGATAGGGCGCATGAAGCGCGTATATCCCTCCATCTCGAGACCGGCTTGAAGGCGGTCGATGTCTTCGGTCAATGCTATGACAGTCCCTCCCATTCCGGCCCCCGCCAGCTTAGTGCTGATCGCGCCATGCTTCTTGCTGCGGGCGATTAGCAAGTCGATCGCATCGCCCGATCCGCCAAGCTCGGCGATCAGGCGATGATTCTCGTCCATCGCTTGCCCTAGCCCGGTCCAGTCCTGTCTCAAAAGGAGATCTCGGCCGGCATCTGCTAATTTGGCTATCTCGATCATCGAATCAACAACCAGTTTTTCGCCATTTAGCCAGCGCTGCGCCATCGGACCATGGACTGACCCGCTGAGTCGCTCGACTCCGGTGGTGATGAGCAAAAACGGAAGGGGAGAACTGATCGCCTCCAGCGAGGCATGAGGGCCCGGTTGAACCGGGTGCTTGCCCAAAAAGTTCATGAATTGTAGCCCACCGTGCACGATCATGTAGGCGTCTTGAAATCCGCAAACGATGTTCGCCTCATTCCGCTCGATGTCCCTCACCAACTCGGCAAATGATGCTAGTCCGTACGGACTGACCAATTCCGGATACTGATTGCGAACGCGGAGCACACAGGCCATCGTCGCTGCGAGCAATGCGGTAGAGCCGGAGAGCCCTGACGAACGAGGGATTTGGGTGGTCCACTCGACGCGAACCGGCTCGGGTATCGGATAGCGAGCCATTGCGGCATCCCACAAGCGCAAGTCTTCTGGCAATTCCTGTTCTCCACCGAGGGTGAGCCGACATGTGGCACGTCCGGGAATGGAACAAGAGAGCACCCTTCCCCCATAAATATCGGTGGGATTTCCGATAATCCCACACCGGCCAGGAGCCGATGCCGCAACGGTCAATCCCAACTCAAACTCCTTGCCGCGCTATACTCGGCCGCGCTTCCGCAATCCACTCTCTTTTGATCGGGTTGAAGTGCGGCGGCTTTAAAATCCATGCCTTCTCGTATTGCGAGGTTGATGACCTCGGTTAGATTGATCTCCGCAGGTCTTAGGAGTCGTTGCGGGTCCTCGCAATAATCCGCAAGCAATGCCATAAAGGCCCTTGAAAACGCAAATCTCCCCGCAACTGCCCAGCGGCTGTGAGTGTCGGGCGGCGAAGGCTTTTCTAACACGCGCCTTATGGCGCCCGAGTAGTCGTCTATTTCTACGATCCCATAGAGATGCATTTGTGCCTCGTCAACGTGCTCTACCGCGAGGCATCCATCAATGCCTCGGTGGATCAGATTGACCATCCTGTGGGTTGGCGAGCCACCATGGTAAACCACGTCACCGACAAGCACCAATGCGTCATCTTCCACCATGGCGGCAGCGACTGCATGCCCCAAGCCCCTCTGTTCTTCTTGGTAGGCGACTTTGATGGGCAAATCAGCGAAAACGGAATGAGACCATTCGTCGATGGCGTCGTCGACCTCATGTTTAAGCCGAGAATTAACAACCACAACGCCATCAACGTCTGCTTCTCGAGATTCCATGAGAACTCGTTCGAGTACGGTTGTCTTTCCGAGGGTCAGCAACTCCTTAGGCTTTCCTCCCGTCACCGCATTCATCCTCGTACCCTTACCTGCTGCCGGAACGATCGCAATCACGAAGGGAATGATAGCTGGAAAGCGCCAGCCGGATGGTCGCATCTTTCGTAGGATCTCAAGTTGTTGGAGTGAATTCCAACTCACGGACGAAAGATGAATGAACAGATTTGGTGGGCATGGCTCTGAATTGCAGACATATACCTTGATGATGCTAGCAGTCATGGTCATTCTTGGACTCGAACTGCTTGGAGTAGCAACCTTTGATCTGTACGTGTTAATTTTAAATAACAAAAGAGGAAAAAACGAATCAAGTAACCCTAAACGACCGTACGAAGCGGCCCTTGCCGGCAATTGAGCTTCTCCAAGTGACGACACCTTAAGGGAAAGAGAATTATCTCGGGGAAGAGATTATATCGAGAAGGCAATGAGCCGAAGTAGGATTCAGCCTCAAGGCGGAGTATCAGTTGCACAAGGCGGACGAATTTTCGACGAAGTATCGCAACAAAACATCCTAAACACTGCGGGCGGGGTGGTTCTGACGCCTGTTTCGAACCTTCCGCCTATCGAGTAGCGGCTGAAGACACTTGTAAATGTATGCAGTCGCGGCGTTATTACTAAGATAGAACGCAATCGCCGAAGGCAGGAGATCTTGCAAGGAATCTAATATAGACTTCCATCTTGGATTTTCGAAGATGATGATGGTCGGCAGCCTTACAGTCCAGGTTCGTTTGCACCACGATGGGCGATTGGGTCTCAAGAGGTTTTGCTTGAAAACAAAGTAACCTCCGAACGTGTTCCGAGGCATCTGGCCGACGACAAGAAGTATCCTTTTGCGAGATGTCTAAGTATTCAATCGGAGTGGATTACGGCACGAACAGCGTTCGCGCTTTACTTGTCGACGTTGCAAATGGAACCGAGGTCGCGACCAGTGTTTACAACTACCCATCGGGCGACGCGGGTGTCCTCTACGACGACAAAGACCCGAATCTTGCCCGTCAAAACGCAGCCGATTATATTCAGGGTTTTTATGCCACGGTCAAGGAGATCATCGTGGGCATTGACGCAACAGACATCGTAGGAATCGGTGTCGATACGACAGGATCCAGTCCGATTCCTGTGGACCAATCAGGCACTCCACTTGCATTGCTGCCTGAGTTTAAGGATAAGTTAGCCGCCTATACATGGCTCTGGAAAGACCACACATCTCATGCCGAAGCTGCGGAGATCACAGAAAAAGCGCGGGAACAGGGGCAGCCGTATTTGGCGAAATGTGGCGGAACTTACTCTTCGGAATGGTTCTGGTCGAAGATTCTCTGTTGTGCCCGAGTCGCCCCCGATGTTTTCGACGCGGCCTATTCGTGGGTCGAGTTTGCTGACTGGGTCCCTGCTTTTCTTACCGGCAATACGGATCCGACCGAATTAAAGCGCGGTGTATGCGCGGCTGGCCATAAAGCGATGTATTCGGATGATTGGGGGGGGCTGCCTTCAGAGGAGTTCTTGGCGACCCTTGATCCACGTTTGGCGGAGTTGCGACATCGACTCTATAAGAAGGCAGTGCCAAGCGATCAGTCAGCCGGCGGACTGTCAGTCGAGGTTGCCGAGCGTTCTGGATTGCCCGCAGGCATTCCGGTTGCGGTAGGCGCTTTCGACGCCCACTTCGGCGCAGTAGCATCGGGCGCCAAGAAGGGCACTTTGGTCAAGATCATCGGCACAAGCACATGTGACTGCATGGTTCATCCAATCGACGAACCGCTGGCCGACGTACCAGGTCTATGTGGAATCGTGAAAGGGTCGATTATTCCCGGAATGTACGGGCTTGAGGCCGGCCAGTCGGCAGTAGGCGACATCTTCAACTGGTTTGTCTCAGAATTGGGCCAAGCGGGCCATGAGGCTTTGACGAACGAAGCTTCCAAACAGAAGGCAGGTGAATCCGGCTTGATTGCATTGGATTGGGAAAACGGAAACCGAACGATCCTCGTCGATCCTCTGTTAACCGGGGCTATCGTCGGTCTCACCCTCCACACCACTCCAGCAGAGATCTACCGGGCCCTTGTGGAGGCAACGGCATTTGGCGCCCTTAAGATCATCAACCGGTTGGAAGAATATGGGGTGATGGTGACCGAGGTTGTGAACTGCGGGGGAATTGCGGAAAAAAACCCATTCGTGATGCAAATCTACGCCGATGTTTGTAACCGACCCATGAAGGTGTCCCGATCTGCCCAAACTTGTGCGCTGGGCTCGGCGATATTTGGTGCGGTCGTCGGGGGGGCATATACTTCGGTCGGTGCAGCCCAAGCCGCGATGACCGGCGTCAAAGAAAGGGTGTTCGAACCGGATCCTGTCGCTGTCGCGACCTATGCCCGACTTTTTAGGCTCTATTCCGATCTACACGATGCTTTGGGAACCAAGACTTGGTCAGGCAATTTGGGACACGTTATGAAGGACCTCATCATAATCCGAGATGAGGCAAGGCGGTAGCAACTAAAATCGGCCACCGATGCAACTCAAGGTGCGAAAGGTGCTGAGTTGGTCGACTCTTTGTCCTCAAAGAAGGATTTAGGTCGATCTTCTCGAATTGCATCATGTGATTTCTCGCCGTGAATTAATTTGGTCTGCCGCTTGTGTCGCTGCCTTTCGGAACGATACGCTCGATCTCGTCGAAAAACTGATTGCCAAGGCTGAACGCAATCCAGAACTTGCTGCACAGGACGAAGACTTTTGGGCTCAGATTCAACAAGCCTTCGACTTAGATCGAAATGTGGTCAACTTTAATAACGGTGGCTGTTCGCCTGCGCCGAGAATCGTTGAGGAAGCATTAAAGCGCCAGATCGACTATTCGAATAAGGCGCCTAGCTACTATATGTGGCGGGAACTCGAACCGGAAGTAGAGGCAGTTCGAAAACGACTGGCCCAAATCTTTGGATGCGATACAGAGGAGATCGCGCTAACTAGGAACGCCAGTGAGTCTCTGGAAATCTGCCTGCTTGGTTTCGACCTGAAACCGGGAGATGAAGTACTTACCACCAATCTCGACTATCCCAGGATGATTACGACCATCCAGCAAAGGGAGCGGCGGGACGGCATCAAGCTGGTGCAGGTGAAGCCACCCCATGTACCTCAGGACAAAAAAGAGCTGTTAGCTGCATTTGAGGCAGGCATTACCGAGAAGACCCGTCTCATGCTGGTGTCTCAAGTTTCGTTCAAGAATGGCCAAATCTTCCCGGTCAAGGACGTATGCGACCTTGGTCGGAAGCACGGGATTCCGGTGATCTGCGATGGTGCGCATGCTTTCTGCCAATTCCCATTTACTCACAAGGATCTTGCTTGTGACTACTACGGCACGTCGTTGCATAAATGGCTCATGGCTCCGATGGGAACCGGCATGCTCCACGTTAACAAATCCAAAATCGAGAGCCTATGGCCGATGATGGCAGCAGGAGAATCTCAATCCAAGGACATCCGCAAGTTCGAAGAAATTGGAACCCACCCGGCTGCCAATCATAATGCGATTGCGGAGGCGATTACATTTCACGAGATGATCGGCGTTGAGCGTAAGGCGGCGCGGTTCCGGTATCTCCGCAAGCGATGGACCGAGCGAATTGTTTCCTCTCCAAAAGTTCATTTTCATACCAATCTGAACCCCGAGCACTCTTGCGCGATTACAACGGTTGGGATAGAAGGGATCACTCCCGGCGATTTGGGATCTTGGCTGCTAACCAAGCATGGAATTTACGTGGTCGGTATTCAAGCCGACGATTTCGCCGGCATTCGCGTGACACCGAATGTTTATGCGACGGTGGACGAGGTAGATCGATTCGCGGCCGCTATGGAGCATGCCGTGAAGCATGGAATAGCATAGGGTGGACGCTGGCATCGAGGATAAGTCAGGGTCGTTAAATGAGAATCTACATAACGACCCAATGAGAACTCCAGATTCCTCACGAAGCGGACATTTCCCAGGCCTGTTCGGCTAAGCGCTTCATTACGAGGCTTTGCGTCCAACGGTCACTGAACTCCGAGCCGTCGGGTAGGGTGATCGCGTATCGCGGAGGTCCGAGTTCACTTGCAAAAGGAAACACGTCGCCAGGTCCAGCCTCTTTGCGCCACTCTCTCATGGCAGCGGCCCAAATTTGAACAAAGAACTGAGCCGTAGGCCCCGTGCCGTCCCCAACATCGACTTGGACCTGTTCGCCGTTGGAGATCCGTCCATGGAGGTGGGATGTTCGGGAGAGGACTGGCATCATTCGCTCAATAGCGCGCTCGTATTCCAAACCGTAGAACTCGCTTACCACTACGAAATGGGACAAATCACCGGTGAATCGAATTTCGGGCCACTCTTCAATGAGTTGTAGGGCTTGGTTAAGGCTCTCCGGTATGTTATTCCGATGGGTTTCGACCCAAAACGCGACTCCCTCGCTGTTTGCGATTTTGCGAGCCTCTCGACAGAAGTAGGCGGCTTCCTTGATCGGGCAGAAGGGATTCAAGGGTTGGGCAAATACGAAGTCGGCTCGTAAACGCTTGGCTCTCGCGACAGTTGCTCCAACGTCTTCAAGGGTGTGAGGGTGGTGTCCGAGTGTGAGTCGAAGGCCATATCGGTCCAGGATCGCGCGACGTTCAGCCTCGTCCGCATCGGACAGCCAGCATTCAACTCCTTCGAATCCGGCTTCCTTTACGCGAGAGAATTTCTCCTCGAAGGTCCACTCCACAGGTCCGTTCATAGGGAGGCCAATGAGAGACCATTGCGAATGGTGGATCTGAAGCCGAGGGGGGCGTTGACTGCCGTCGTTATACCGGTCAAATTGGGCCATACCATATTCTGCATGAAATTGCGTTGGGCCCCTGTCCGCATTGAGACCGCTACCTATGAATTTCTCCGCCCGAGAAGCATGAGTGCTTTTTAAAGGTTGATGATCTACCGGTTAAACGGGAAACCGAGAAAAAATTCCAAACAGCCCGTTCTTGGAGTGAAGCTCGAGGCGATATTAGGTAATCTGGCGCGAATTATTAAGGAGAGGGGCGGTCTTTGGACCCTAGTTCGTGCACGGGAATTTATTTGCACGGAATCCGTCTCAACATTATCTCATGTCAGAAGATTATAAATCCACTCACGTGCACCGCATGGATGCTGACCTGGTTGTTGAGGAGTATCGCAAAAAGGGCTACAAGCTCAAGGAGCAGACGAAGCCAACAATCATTGCGCAAAAAGGGTTTGTCCGGCTCGTTTTTGTTCCCGCAGACAACCAGGAACAGTCACAGAAAACCTAGAGAAAATCGTAGGATTACTCTTCGTGTTTCTCATGGTGCCCCTGAAGGGCCGATATCATGCCAGGTTTGAATGCCATCTTTGCATATTCAACCGGCGAATTACCAAGCGCGTCCACGATATCCGTTTTCGCTCCCGATTTCAGCAATAGCGCGACAACTTCGTGAGATCCCGAGTAGATCGCATTGTACAGCGGCGTCCGTCCTGTTTCGTCTCGCTGCTCGATACTGGCGCCGTGCTGAATGAGATAATCGGCTACCTCGAGGTTGCCATACTTGCATGCCAGGAATAGTGGAGTCCGTGACTGTTCATCGATGCCATTAACGTCATGCCCTTCTTCCAAGAGTGAACGTACCGATTTAACATCTCCGTCCCGAGCAGCCTGAAAGAGGCTTGTTCGATTCGTTTTCTTTCCAAAAAAGCTTGCCATAAGTTCATGACCGATACCACGACGTTGCTTCACCTTTGAAGCGGGATGCAGGGAAGTGCAAAGGCATTGATTTACAACGTAATTGGTGTGCGTCGATACTTAACAAGTATTATATGCCAATCAGCGAACAATACGAATTAGCCCTGTGTTATCGTTTCGCATAGTCTCATTATGTAAGAACGGAGTTCGAACTTAGAAGCACCTATTTTGGCGAGAACTTGGTTTATCCATGCAGGTTACGACTCTTTGCATTATCTTTTGACCTAAGAGATCCAGTTATTGCAGGTAGATAGTATTAAGCTGAAATTCAGTAGCAGCAGAAAAAGCGTTGATGTCAGATTAAAGCTCGTTTGACAGGCTTCGCTGTATGGTAGCGCGCCGCTGGAGCGGAATTATGGCCTAAAAAGAGAATAGTGGAGATTAAAACCGACGACTTGGCATTCATTTGATGATAATTAATCAGCCTTTTGGTCCAAATTATCGTTGGATCTATCACTAAAGCGCGAATTCTGTCAAAATGAGCGGCATGGATGACAACTTCGTTGCGATTCACGTACATTGGACCGATGCAGATCCTTTGATTGAGGAATATCGGCTAAAGGGCTACGTGGTAAAAGAGCGAACGGAGCCAACGATCTTGGCGCAAGCCGGATTTGAGAGAATTGTTTTTGTGCCGTCTGAATTTGCGGAGTCGGAGCCAACTCCCTTAAGCAAGACAAAGCTAGGGAAGTTGAGACGCCTCCTGTTCGAGTAGGTCGGCATTCCCGTTTTGGTTTGTCTTAGTTTTAATGACTTTGGGCTGCTGAACCTTGACGAATTGGTTTTGTGTCAAGCCTGAAAGCCTAGAATTCGCTTTCAATCGGTCTGAACTCTTGTTGGAAGTAAATGTTCGGCGCATGTTCAGATGAAAGCGCTGTTATTTCGCCGACTCTTGTTCTCTTTACTCGGTAGGCGCCGGTTACATGAATAGGCTTATAGACAATATCCAACACGATCGTGTCTGACGCGACAAGTCTCCAAGCCCCGTAGTAGCGGGTTTGCTTGGAGACCAACTTGGAAGGTGTTATCCAAGCGCTCCAGTCGAAGCAGCTGAGCTCCAATGTCAGATCCTCCTTTGAGGACTGATATCTTCCGCAGAATGGAAATCGCATGATGTCTGCGCTCGTCGGTTTGTAATGTCCGAGCCGACCAAATCGAATTCCGACCCAACATGCGGATAAGGCGAGTCCCAAACCTACGATCGAGAAGATTATGGCCAGGTCTTTCTTGCTCGTCCGACCATCGAGCCAAAGACTGACTGCCTTTACATGCTCGTCCCACTTCATGAAAAGACTTTATCACGTCAAGGAACCAGGAGGACCCTCCTCGGACCTGATTTTATGACCTACTTGCGAACATATTGGCGCCGGTTGTTGGGTTCGGGGTTACCGGTGGCCCTTTGTTACTCGTCGAGCACTCGCGGGCTGATTCAACCATGGCATCCATCGTCGGATCGTCTAAAAAGGGTAAGCAAATTCTGCGCCGACGGGTGCATTGGTCGCCCGATTCTGCAAAAGTTAGATATTAGCGCGCTTTGACTGGCCTGTCATGGGGTCCCTTACCTAGGCTTCTCCTCATAGGTTTCGGTTGGATGGTCATTCGGGGACGGTACCGATCGGACAATCCGCCCTCCACGTAATTCCACCGACCATGACACGAGGTGGATAGACGGAATTTGAGATTTCGCCAAACAAGGTTAGGGAGCCAAGTTCATTCCGATGCGTCATTGGGACGCACTTCGCTGACAGTCAAATAACTGGGGAACACGACGCTTGCCTCTTGGGAGGAACGCATTCCAGCGACTGAACCGCTAGCGAAGTAGAGGACGAACAGAATCGCGCGCGTTTGAGACCATTCAATTCCTTCAGAAGTAATTGTTGAGGTATTTTGGCGACATAGCACAATGAACTTATTAGCGACACCGTGAGTCGTAATATCGGCGCTCTCGTTGGGGATCTGCCATTACCGTGTGCATACCGGATGTACGGTACCAAGTACACCGGAATTCTGAGATTAGTAGGGGATTAGCCTTGGTCAATCGGGCTATCCAGATGGAGCGCACATATCACGTTTCATGCAGTTTGTTAACTCGTAATTATACGGATAATTGTCGCATGTTAATGGGTACTTAACTTAGGAAACTTGGCCCAGACTCTACTTGAGACAAACATGTCGTGGATCATTGCAAGTCAAGTCAAGTTCCAGACGGTTCCCAATTGGAATTCATCGCAGAACGGACACGAATTTGCTTCCCACAAGAACGCGTCTAGAGGTCCGATTGCCGTTTCTCATCTGGCCGGGTTATTCGTGGAGCCGTATCGACCGAATCTCACTGAGGGCCAGGCAGACAAATCTGTAGCTGAATTTGGGCATTTAGACCCACTGTGATTCTGCTAGAAGGGGCGCAAATTTGGACCGGTTAACTGCTTCGAAGCATGAGGATTCCGAGCGCTCAAGGTCCCGTGTGCCGTTAATGATGGCCCATCGCGCCCATAAACCTGGTAACTATCGTAGGTTCAATCTCCAACCCACGCATACCTGCGAACATTCGCCAAGAATTGTGCGCGTCTCCCTTAAGTTTTTCAGCGTTTGGGTGTATTCTGGACGCCGGACGGACTATGCCGTCATGCGCTTGTCACTTTAGATAGTATCGACTTAGGTAGGGGTCGGCTATCACAGATGAATGGACACGTGAATCACGAATCCTGGTCTGGGGAATATCGATGCCACACACGGAACAAATTTCAAAATCTCGGCACACTACGCGGTGGCCGCTACAGCTACTTTTCTTGCTTCTCACTTTGCTGGTCCCGGTCATTGGGTCTGCGCAAACGGTTAAATCAGTTTCACTGAACCCAAGCTCGGTCTATGCTGGATATCCCAGCACAGGGACCGTTACCCTGTCAGCCGCAACCAAAAATGCGTTGACGGTGTCACTTTCGTCGAATTCGAGTTCAGCGACAGTTGGTTCAACCGTTAGCGTGGCGGCAGGTGCGACTTCAGCGACCTTCCAGGTCTCAACGTCGCAGCAAGGAGCCACTAGCGTCAGCGCCACAATCACGGCTTCGGCGAACAGCAGTTCATCGACCGCGACGCTCACGATCAATCCAATTGCTCTAACTAACTTTACAGTCGCTCCAAGCCCAGGTTACGGAGGGGGCACGATCACTGGAACCCTCACGCTGAGCGCGGCCGCGCCTCCAGCCGGATTCTCGGTGACTCTCACCTCTGACACGCCTGCATACGTAACGGTTCCAGGAACCGCGACGGTTCCGTCCGGTGCGCTAACCGGCACATTTGCGATTTCGTCTGTTGCAGTTTCAAGCAAGGTCATCGCCAATCTAACCGCGAGCGCTTTTGGTGCGACGTTCAAGTGGCCGCTCACGATTCTTCCAGCAATTCCCTCTACCGTCACCCTCAGTCCCCAGAGTGTTTTTGGCGGTCAAGGATCGCAAGCAACAGTTACCCTCAATGGCGCAGCAGGTTCTGAAGGTGCAGTCGTAACCCTCAGCTCAAGCAACGTTGCAGCACAGGTTCCCGCCAATGTTACGATTCCGGCCGGGTCTTCATCAGCTACATTTAATGTAACGACTTCCGGCATTAACACTAGCGTAGTCGCAAATATTGGCGCTACATTAGGCACGACAACTGCTACGGGCGCACTAAACATCAATGCGCCGACCGTCACTTCTTTGACAGTAAGTCCAACGACCATTCTTGGCGGATCTTCAACTCCCGTAGTTGGAACCGTGACCATTTCAAGTCCGGCTCAAATCGCCGACCCGATTGCCTTGACGTCCAACTTGGCCGCCGTGACCGTACCAGCCAATGTTACGATCCCGGTAGGACAAACATCGGCAACTTTCAATATTACAACGGTTGCCGTTAGCGTAAATTCTCCGGCGACCATTACAGCCACCGGAAACGGTACGTCACCGACTGCGACCCTCACTGTAAATGGTCCGACTGTATTAACGCTGTCTTTAAACCCTACGACGGTTATTGGAGGCGTCGGTTCAACTGGCACGATCACGATCAGTTCTGCGGCGCCGGCAGGCGGCCTGTCAGTCGCGCTTCTTTCCAATAATCCCGCTGTGACCGTTCCCGCAACAGGCACGATTCCAGCAGGAACGACCTCAGGCACCTTCGCAGTAACGACCGTCCCAGTGGCGGCAAACGCTACGGCAAACATAACTGCAAGTTCCAACGCATCATCCGCGAATGCGAATTTGGCTCTGACAGCTCCAACGGTTGCGACCCTTTCGCTGAATCCGACCTCGGTTTCGGGTGGTGCGACTTCCACCGGTACGATCACGATCAGCAGTCCTGCACCCGCAGGCGGTCTTCCGATAACCGTTACTTCCAATAACACAGCCGCTACCGTTACAGGGACGGCGACGATTGCTGCAGGCGCCACAACGGGCACCTTCACAATTACGACAACTCCTGTCGCATCGAACCAGACAGCTAGCATTAGCGCAGCCGTAAATGGTTCCACTCAAAGCGCAAACCTAACGATCACGACTACCGGCGTCACGAGCGTGACGTTGAATCCAGCGTCGGTTGTTGGCGGAACATCTTCAACTGCAACGGTCACCATCGCGGCGCCTGCTCCAACTGGAGGACTTACCCTCAATCTGACGTCGAATAGCGCGTCCGCAGTTGTGCCGGCAACCGTAGTTATTGCGGCTGGAGCGACGACGGGAACGTTCACGGTAACCACAACAGCAGTTGCAGCGAGCGCAACCGCAACGATCAGCGCCGCAGACGCGAGCAGTTCGGCAAACGGAACGCTCACGGTTACGCCGCCCACGGCAAGCACCGTTACGTTCTCGCCGACGAGCGTGATTGGCGGGGCGAGCAGCCAGGCAACTGTAACTCTCAGTGGACCAGCCCCCGCTGGTGGTTTGTCAGTCGGCCTGTCCTCAGGCACGACGTCGATGACATCTCCTGCCACGGTTACGATCGCTGCCGGAGCTACTACAGGTTCAGTTACGGTTACGACGACTGCGGTTGCGACGAAGACGAGCGCCGTGCTCACCGCAACGGTAAGTGGTTCAAGCGTTACGGGAACGCTCACGATCAATACTCCAAGCGTCACCACGCTGGCGGCTTCGATCAACCCGGTCTGGGGCAGTTTGGCTGACACTGGAACGGTGACGATTAACAGCGCGGCTCCAACCGGCGGTTATGTGGTCACTCTGGCTTCAAACACCACCTCTGCGGCAACCGTACCTGCATCGGTGACGGTTGCGGCTGGCGCCACCACAGCCACTTTCCCAATCACAACCTACGCACAGACGTCCAACGTGGCAGTGACCCTCACGGCAACGGGCACAGACAGCTCAACCGCAACGTTTGCGCTGACTGTTGGTGCGGTCGGTGTCAAGGGCGTATCTCTATCGCCGAGTTCGGTGAGCGGTGGTTCTTCCTCGACAGCTACGATTACATTGAGCGGACCGGCTCCAACCGGCGGACAGTTCGTTAATCTGTCCTCCAGCAATGCAGTCGCCACGATCCCGGCTAGCGTAACAGTTCCGGCGGGGAGCACGACTTCAACTGTGACGGTTACAACCGTTGACGTGTCAACGAGTACGCCGTCCACGATCAAGGCTTCGCTGCATGGAACTGCCTCGACGGCCATCTTGACGGTTACTCCGGGAGTTGGCGTTACGGTGGGGGTTAGCCCGAGTTCAGTCGTTGGCGGTACGGCCAGCACTGGCACGGTCACGATCAGTACCGCGGCTCCGACAGGTGGAACGACAGTTACGCTTGCTTCAAATAATACGAGCGCAACGGTTCCTGCTTCTGTGACGGTTGCCTCTGGTTCAACGACTGGCACATTCAACATCGCGACGACGGCGGTTACGGCCAATGCGTCGGCAACCATCACGGCTACGATCGGAACAAACTCGTCGACTGCCAACCTTGCCATTACGGCGCCGGTTGTGTCGGCCCTAAGTCTGAGCCCGGCAAGCGTGACAGGTGGAACAACATCCACGGGAACGATTACTCTTAACGGACCAGCACCTACAGGTGGTTTGACCGTTAACTTGACATCGGGCAATGCGGCGGCAACTGTGCCTGCCACGGCAATTGTTGCAGCAGGTGCGACGAATGGAACGTTCACCATTTCGACAACCGCTGTACCTACGAATACAACTGCGAATATTTCGGCTACTGCCAATGGCGGTACCGGTCAAGCGACCCTCACGATCACAGCGGGCGCGATCAGCACGGTCACTTTCAATCCGAGTTCGGTTGTTGGCGGTGCAGGCAGCGTGGCTACGGTGACCCTAAGCAGCGCTGCTCCATCGGGCGGGTTGTCGATTGCGCTTTCATCGGGTAACGCCGCTTTGACCACGCCAGGAACAATCACAATCGCTGCCGGCGCAACATCCGGAACGGCCAATGTGACGACAACTGCGGTGGCCACGACCACCAGTGCGGTGTTAACCGCAACTGCTAATGGTCAGAGCATGACAGGGACCCTGACGATCAAGGCCGCAAGCGTGTCCACGGTTACTGCATCGATCAACCCGGTGTGGGGCAGCTTGGCTGACACCGGCACGGTGACAATCAACAGTGCAGCGCCAACCGGTGGTTACACCGTGACCTTGGCATCAAATACAACATCGGCAGCAACGGTACCGGCATCGGTTACAGTCGCCGCTGGTGCAACGACGGCTACATTCCCGATCACAACCTTCGCACAGACCTCAAACGTTGCAGTGAACATTACTGCGACCGGGACGGATAGTTCGACTGCAACTCTTGCTCTGACCGTCGGTGCGGTTGGTATAAGCAGCGTCACTCTTAGCCCGAGCGCGGTTAGCGGCGGATCGCCATCGACGGCAACGGTTACATTGACTGGTCCGGCTCCCACAGGCGGTCAGTTCGTCAACCTATCGTCGAATAACGCAGCAGCTACAATTCCGGCGAGTGTCACGGTACCGGCAGGCAGTTCGTCTGCGACCGCGACAGTGACGACGGTAAGCGTCGCATCAACTACCTCTGCAACGATCAAAGCATCGCTACACGGCACTGCCTCGACTGCGGTGCTGACTATTGGTACAGGCGTGAACGTTACGGTATCGGTCGCTCCATCGACTGTTATCGGTGGAACGTCTTCCGCAGGAACGGTAACGCTTAGCGCGGCTGCTCCAACTGGCGGAACGGTTGTAACTCTTGCTTCGAATAGCACGAGCGCAACGGTACCGGCTTCGGTAACAGTTGCGGCCGGTGCGACGACCGGAACCTTTACGGTTACGACGTCTGCGGTCTCTGCAAATGCTTCTGCGACTATTACGGCAACGGTCGGCGCCATTTCTTCAACAGCAAGCCTGTCGATCACGGCGCCGGTAGTAACGACCGTATCGCTTAATCCTGCAACTGTATCGGGCGGATCGTCTTCGACCGGCACAATAACTCTTAATGGACCAGCCGCTACTGGAGGACAAACGGTCAATCTGACCTCAAGTTCGACTTCGGCGACTGTGCCTGCGACCGCAACAGTAGCGGCTGGCGCGACGACGGGAACATTCACCGTAACGACGACGGCAGTTACAACCAGTACGACAGCAAATATCTCAGCTGCTGCGAATGGAGGAACGGGTCAGGCGACTCTCACGATCACTCCTTCGGCTTTGAGCTCGGTAACTTTCGCTCCTACGACGGTTGTGGGCGGAGTTAGCAGCCAGGCAACGGTGACCTTGAGCAGTCCGGCCCCAACGGGCGGACTCGTGGTTGCATTGTCCTCAGGCAGCACGGCAATGACGCCTCCGGCGACTGTAACAGTAGCTGCAGGAGCGACAACTGGAACAGCAACGGTCACCACTTCTGCAGTCGCGACCAAGACCAGTGCGGTTTTGACCGCTACAGTCAACGGAGCCTCTGCAACCGGGACTCTCACAATCAACGCTCCGAGCGTTTCGACGGTCACCGCATCGATCAACCCAGTCTGGGGCAGCTTGGCTGATACTGGAACGGTAACAATTAACGGTGCAGCGCCAACTGGCGGTTACACTGTGACACTGGCCTCCAATACGACCTCTGCGGCTACCGTGCCGGCATCGGTGACGGTTGCGGCTGGTGCGACGACAGCAACGTTCCCGATCACGACCCTCGCTCAGACAACAAACGTTGCGGTAACCATTACTGCAACCGGAACGGACAGCTCAACTGCAACACTCGCCCTTACAGTAGGCGCGGTTGGTGTCAAGAGCGTTTCGCTAGCGCCAGCATCGGTAAGCGGCGGTTCGTCCTCTACGGCAACGATTACGATGACCGGGCCGGCTCCAACTGGTGGCCAGTTCGTGAATCTGTCATCGAATAATGCGGCGGCAACTATTCCAGCAAGCGTAACGGTCCCCGCGGGCAGCACGACTGCAACAGTCACAGTCACAACGACTGCGGTCACGACCAGTACGCCTGCAACGATTAAGGCTTCGCTGCACGGCACCGCTTCCTCGGCGGTCTTGACAGTGACTCTCCCATCGCTTGGCACGGTTACATTCGCTCCTACAGCCGTTGTGGGAGGAGTGTCCAGTCAGGCGACTGTAACACTTAACGACCCTGCTCCTGCAGGCGGCCTTACAGTCGGTCTAACCTCTGGAAGCACATCATTGACAACACCGGCGACGGTAGTGATAGCTGCCGGTTCCAAGACTGGCACTGTTACCGTGACGACTTCACCAGTTGCCACCCAGACTCCTGTGAATCTCACTGCAACTCTTAACGGAGCTACCGCAGTTGGAACACTCACGATCAACGCACCAAGCGTGACAGGTGTTGGACTTGTGCCGGCATCAGTCATCGGTGGAACGGCATCAACAGGAACCGTAACTCTGAACGGTAATGCACCGACAGGCGGTTACGTCATCAACCTGACGTCAGGCAATGCTGCTGCCACTGTTCCCGCAACAGTTACAGTAGCGGCTGGATCGGCAACCGGGACATTCACAGTCAATACGACTGCGGTACTCGCAAATGCAACTGCAAGCATCACAGCGACGGCTCCTGATGCCTCGACTGCAAATGCGACCTTGACGGTCACGGTCGCTGGAATTCAAGGCTTGACCTTGAACCCGACATCAGTTCCCGGTGGAACATCATCAACTGGAACGATCACCTTAACGGGGAATGCTCCTGCAGGCGGTCTTGCGGTCGCCTTAAGCTCTGGTTCCGGCAACGCGTCAGCGACGGTACCAACTAGCGTAACCGTTCCTGCAGGTACTTCGTCAACTACCTTTACAATAACGACCGTTGGAGTTGTGTCAAACGTGACGGTTCCCATTACGGCAACTGCAAACAGCACGACGGCTAGCGCAAATCTAACGATCACCGCACCGGTGGTGACTGGTGTATCGTTCAGTCCAACGTCGGTAGTTGGCGCAACGGCATCAACTGGAACCATTACCCTTTCAGGCAATGCTCCGACGGGCGGATTCGTGGTTACACTCTCTTCGAGCAATACTGCGGTAGGAACTGTTCCTGCTACAGTTACGGTTCCGGGGGGCTCGTCAACTGCGACATTCCCGGTTACCTCATTTGCAGTCCAGTCAGCGGCCACGATCACGATCACGGCCACAGCCAATGCTATATCGGTGACTGGAACGCTTACGGTAACCGCTCCAACGATGAAGATTCTTGCCATCAATCCGGCAACGGTAACGGGAGGAGCTTCAACCACGGGAACAGTGACCCTCACTGGTATCGCCCCGACAGGTGGTTATGTGGTGACTCTATCGTCCAACAACTCTGCTGGCACGCCTCCAGCGACGGTGACTGTACCGGCGGGCGCGCTGTCAGCGAGCTTCACGATCACAACAGTGGTAGTAACGTCAGCTCAGTTGGTTGGCATTACTGCATCTGTGAATGGATCGAGTATCACGACATCCTTTAGGGTGACGACTCTCTAGCCTTCACTTGAAGGTTATCGAGTAATGCATGGACCCCGAGTGCAATGCACTCGGGGTCTTTTGCATTTTAGAGCCTCCACTTTGTAAGGTCATTCAATTGAGTGCCCGGTCCTCGGCGCCTGGATGCTGGCAATGGGCCAGCATTCGACAGGGCTCAAATCCACCAACAAATAGGGATCAACGGACATGGTTTGTTTGTCAATGCGAATGAGTCAGAACTCTGAGTTCGAAAGCGTGAAAGTAAGTTCGCCTCCTGGTCGCTGATAGGCCGTGACATGCGGGCATGTTGTTTTGTAAGGCGCCCCGGTGAATCGCGAGTCAACTGACCTCCTCATCGAGGGCTGAGATCAGAGTTCTTGGGCTTAGCTCGCGTTCTTATCATGCGTCTCATGGGCAGATAGTGTGGATGCGAATCGTCATGCGGGAACGGTGGACTACCACCGAAGCGAAGGTTTGGCAACCGGAAGTGTACGTGGGAGTTGGCTCTTGCCAGCGCCGTACCCAGAACAAGCCTGATTCTAAGGAAAGGAATCGGGAACTAACGACGCCTACTGTTCTCGAATTTCGTGAGCTTTTCAACGCCAAATGATCCAAGGCAGCGCGTCCTCGAAGAAATCAAATAGGACTTGCGAAGGTCCGCAACGTGTGTCCGAATCGATACAACCCTCTTTGTTGATCCCTCAGGAGGGAAGTGGATACAAAGAAGGACTAAAACGGAAATGTCCGGACGAGGTACTCGTCCGGACATTTCCGTTTTTAGTGTTACTGCTAGAAGATCAAGCTAACGTATTCCGTGACCTTCGCATAGTGGTTGGTCTTGAGGATACGGAGCTGTTGGATCCCATGAAACTTGAGCCGCATTGTAGTTGACACACTGGCCATCCGCGTTGGGATCAATCTCAACGACTTGGTCGCTTACCAGGAGCGTAGTGGATTTCAATGCTTTAGCATGGCTATCCATGAAGCTGATTACCGTAAAGCCGCTATGGATATCGGAGATGCCATCCTGAGCATTGATATTGTGATAGGGCCAGACGATGAAACCGTTTCCGACTGCACTTGGAGCTGCGTACGTGCTATTCGCAAACATGACTTGCTGGGATGGAGCCTGGAACTGCCCTTCACTAAAGAAGACCTGACAGGGTGAGTTAGACGCGAATTGTCCAAGGCACCCCCAGCCGAACTGAGATGTGAAGTAGATGTTATATCCAATGGATAATTGCTTGTAGTCCACTGGCACATAGTATTCGCCGGTGAAATTGGATCCGGCAAAATTCTGCACCGGATACGTATTGGCTGGATCGAGGGCTAGTTGAGTGCTCTTAGTGTAGGGTTGCAGCCATCCGTTCCAAATGAATGAATTTGCATTTTCGGTTCCCGTCGAAAATCCCTGTGCAGCCTCATAGTAAACGCCGTCGTAGTCTCCAATGTACATTACCATTGCAGTACTAAGTTGCTTTACGTTGCTAAGAGCCTGTGTTTTCTTTGCGGCGGCTTTGGCCTGGGCAAAAACTGGAAAAAGTATGGCGGCTAGAATTGCAATAATGGCAATTACAACAAGAAGTTCGATGAGGGTAAAGGCTTTTCTCATGGGGGCTATATCCAACGGTTTCTGCGGGAGAACTGATCAAGGCGATCCGGTCGTTATCTATACCCCTAAAGGCATATCTAACCCCGATAAGGCACCTCTTAGTTTACTACAAATCATTAGCCTTGAATAGCGATTGTTTTCAGAAGACTAGGTCTTTTGTCCAGCAGTTTATTGCGGTTAAAATGCCGATATTGTTGAGGGTGCGGTTGGCGCATACGAGTCGAGGTTTATCAAGTCGAAACGACGTCAGAGGATAGCGATATTTCCCAAGCCGATTGTCGTTACGGATAACCAATGGCCTGAAGCAGAAATGCCGGTTGGTAAGGTTCAATTCTGCGGTGACTTCCACCTGTTTTGGGCTACTTTGGGCCTCCAAGCGGGTGAAAACTCGTTAGGTCATATTAGACTTTGATTCTAAGAAAAATGTTCCCATGCGAAGTAAGGAATTGTGAGAAATGTATTAAGATGTGTCAGGCTACCGTGACAAGTTAGTCAACGATAAGTGATTAGAGGACAAGTGGATTTGACGCTTTACAGTGGCGTTAAGGCCATCCTATTAGAATAGATTAACGAACGCCTCGCGAGTCGGGACTGAGATAACCTAGGCTCCATTAATATTCGAGCATTGTCTGGTAGTTTTACTTGTTTTGTTGATTGCTAGTTTTTGAGCTGCGTGGAAGTGACGAATTTCATCGGTGTTACTAATCTCGGGAGCGATGCTTTCGTGATTGAATTCAAGCCATTTCAAATGGCCGGATTGGCTCCCAGCTTTGAAAGTAGTGCCAGCTTGATGGGGAATTGCGATTCGGTTTCTTTATGAGTCTGGAGCCGGATTCATGGATTGTTTGGAACGTTCTTTGCATCGGGCGCATTATCATCGTCAGCTATGGCGGGACCTAACGAGAGAACAAGACTCCGGGCTCGTCAAGTAGGAGTGTATGCATGAAGTTAATTGCATTAGGCGTAAACGTGAGCCTGTTGGTAGGCGTGACAACCGGTGGACAGGACAGGGAGAGGCATCACGAATTAGCAGGTCGGGCGCCGGTGGTTGTAGAGCTTTTCACTTCTGAAGGCTGCTCAGATTGCCCTCTTGCAGACAGGTTGTTGGAAAAGCTCGGCAAAGAACAGTCTCTGGAAGGCACAGAAGTTATTGTGTTAAGCGAACACGTCGACTATTGGAACTACCTCGGTTGGAGGGATCCATTCTCCTCGTCCTTGTTCAGCGAGCGTCAAGCTGGCTACGTACGGGCGTTTCACCTTCAAGGTGCTTATACGCCGCAAATGGTTGTCGACGGGCTGTCAGAATTTGTCGGCAGTGACCAAGAGAAGGCCACCGAAGCGATCGCCAATGCGGCTGAACGCCATAAGGCAATCGTAGAGCTTCGGGCAGTCGATGAAAGCCCGGGACATTTACGCCTCCATTATCACATTACTCACGCTCCCCTGGATTGTTTGGTGTGGTTGGCCATAACCGAGGACAATCTGCTGTCAAACGTATCACGCGGCGAAAACTCCGGGCGCCGACTTGCGCATACCGGGGTAGTGAGGGACTTGAAACAAATCGGAAGCGTCAGTCATGGTCAAGATTCAGATGCGGATGTCACCGTTTCGTTGAATTCTGAATGGAGAAGAGAAAACCTCCGAGCAGTCCTTTTTCTACAATTGCCTAAGCAGGGCCGAATAGTGGGTTCTGCCGTCATACCGCTCAGGCATGAATGAAAGACTTGCGGCGAGAGGATGACACGGAACTCAGAATCGTATGAGAATCGGCCATACTTGGCGAAAATGGTCCTTTCGAACGCCAAAACCACGATGGCTGTGGTTGGCCTTATGGCCACGACATTTTCCCTTGCGTCTGACCCTCCCGCAGCAGATTCCACTGGAATTAGCTTCTTCGTAGCCGCCGCTCAATTTAGAGGTGTTAGAGCCGACCTTGCCAACGCCGCCGGCTCTACGCTTAATCGGGCGGCGAGATTCCTCATGAGCGATACGGGAATGAATCATGAGGACATCAAGGATGAGGCTGGAAAGATCTTTCCGCCGTACGTGTACCACGCGGTAATCGGTGAGGATAACTACCTGGGATATCGCTCCTCTTTTCCGGCCTACCACCATGCCTATTTGATCGAGGCCTTCCTGAATTATTATAATTACTCGGGCGATGAGGATGCGCTACGCCGGGCAAGACAACTTGCCGATTGGACGATCGACCATAGTACTCCGGCTGATTGGAAGTGGCCGTATCTGCCTTGGAGCACTTTCACGGAAGGGAAGCCGGGAGGATATGAGGACAAAGACAACCTACAGCCTGACAAAGTCGGATACATGGGGCTTTCCTATACTCGTCTGTATGAGGTGACTGGAGACCGTAAGTACCTCGTGGCGGCGATTCATGCTGCCGATACGCTGATTGCTCATCAAGGTTGGGAGGGGGATTGGCCATTTCGCGTCAATCCCAAGACGGATTCCGTCTTTCAACAATACACGTCGGCATTGTTTATGAACGTGGCTTTTCTTGAGAAGATGTGGGATATCACCCGCAACAAGGATTACAAGAATGGTCAGATTTTGGCATGGCTCTGGATGATGCGCAATCCCGTGCGCAGCAACAATTGGTCAGGGCTATACGAAGATATTCCGAAAGATTCTGGGTCACAGGTTCATTACTCACCGTTGCAGACGATTCGCTTGCTTTTGCGATATTCCACGTCGGTGAACGAGTCATCCTACATGGATAAAGCGCGAAAGCTGTTTGCTTACACTATGGATGGCCTCGCATTTCACGATCGAGAGTGGGGGCTCATTTTACATGAGCAAACTGGATACTTAGCGTCGACGCCAAGCTCGACAATGGACTGGTCCATGATGTCCGGCGAGTTCTTTTTAAGAACTGGAGAAGCCAAATACCGTGAGGCGACCCTCGAAGCCGTCCGTATGGTGACTCAACACGGACTCAAGCCAGACGGCCGAACCCACAACACGGTAATGGGGGCCAGAACCTATGGGGACAGTGGGAGTTGGTATAGCCTTGGCTCTGGGCTCGTGAGATATATGTATCAGGATATGGGGTGCCTTCCGGAGTTGTCCCCGGAAGGGGAGACTCACCTGCTTCGAACATCAACCCAAATCAAGAGAATCGTCTATCGGCGTGGATTTGTCCAATACGACACGTTGTCGGACAGTATCGAACTGATTAAAACGCCGGTTGCGCCGTGCCGCGTGATTTGTTCATCCATGAAACCGTTTAGTTCCCGTGGAACAAGCTTATTGGGACGCTCGCAAGATCTCATCCCTAACAGCTATCTCTACAACGAAAAGAGCCATGTCTTGCTGGTTCGCCACACGGGATCAGAAGTCAGGGTCGAGTTTTCGCTGGCCTCCCAACACACGAAGTGAGAAGGGAGGCTTGGCCAGATTCTAAGAGCTTCCATCAGTATCTTTCCAAGGTCTCGGCGACACGGGTAATGGAATCCTTTGCAGGATTCTGGATGGGCAAATAGCGAATCCCTTAACTGCGCGTTGGTATTATCGGATGAGCGTGAGGTGATATGGCAAATACAGTCGTTTGGGTGGATATTCCTGTCTTAGATTTGGACCGTGCAATCGGTTTCTATGCTGCAGTTCTGGGCAAGGAACTGCATAAAGTCGAGTACCCAGGATTTGCGATTGGGGTGTTGCCGGGTGAAAGCGGCGATGCCTTAGGTTGTCTCTTTATTGCGGATGAAGTTCAGCCGTCAAGCCAGGGTCCCCTCGTGTATTTGAACTGCGAAGGGCGGCTGGAAGAGGCCGTTGGCGTCGTCGACTCCGCTGGTGGGAAAGTGCTTCAGGACAAGCACCAAATCGGTCAACACGGTTTTCGAGCAATCATCTTGGATTCTGAAGGAAACCGAATCGCTCTGCATTCGCATTGATTGAGTTACTGACTTAGGTCAGTAGCTCTTCTCATTTGGATTAGTCGGACAGGGCAAGAGTCAATTTCACGATGGCGGCAGGAGTAAGTTGCAGTTGCACCTCCGAAGGGCCTTGGTGAACAACCAGCGATAGGTCAGCGACGGTAACTTCGTCGGGATTGTCGAATGTGTTGCAGGCATGGATATCACGAGCAGGGAACTGAATCCCTTGGGCGCCACTGACTGATTCCAGCATCCTGCCGTGAAGGCGGAGTGTTATGTCGACTCCATTGCTGCAGTCGGAATTGACGAGGGTGATCGTTAAGGTCGAACTCTTTAGCGAACTTGAAACGGAAACCTGGTCTAATTTCCCGTTTTCCGTTTCAAGCGCCGGTGTCGATACGAGGGTGCGGATGGATTGGCCGCCTTGATGATCGGAGAAAAGATCATAGACATGGTAGGTCGGAGTGGTAACCATCTGATCTGCGTTTGTGAGGATCATCGATTGCAGAACGTTTATTGCCTGAGCGATATTCGCCATGACCACCTTGTCTGCGTGACGATTAAATATGTTTAGGGTTATCGCGGCGACCTGAGCATCTCGGATCGTGTTCTGCTGCCATAGAAACGCTGGATTTCTTCCGGGCTCGGCCGGATGCCAGGTCCCCCACTCATCAACGATCAAGCCCACCTTGCGTTGAGGGTCAAACGCATCCATGAGTGCCCGTTGCTGGACCACAAGCTGCTCCATTCTAGATGACTCATATAGGAGCCGGTACCATTGGGCCTCTGAGTAATCAGTAGACGTGCCGGCAGTGCCGCAGTAAACGTGGGCCGAGTAACCGTGGATATCGGTTCCAGACCAATAGTCCTTTCTCATTTTAGTGAAGAATCGCCTCGTCCAGTCCAAATCGTTACCATTCGGTCCACAGGCGATTAGGGACAGCTTTGTTCCACCGAAGTTCCGGAGGTAACTGGTGTACCGTCGATATTCGGTCCCATAGTCTTCCGGTGAGAAATTCCCGCCACAACCCCAGTTTTCATTTCCTACCCCCCAATAGCGAATCCCAAACGGCTCGGGTGCTCCGTTCTTTGCGCGTTCAAGCGAGAGGCTGCTTTCGCCAGGATAATTGCAATACTCAACCCAATCACGCATTTCCCGGACGGTTCCACTTCCGAGATTTCCCGCAAAGTAGGGCTCGGCGCCTACCAACTGACAGAACCGAATAAACTCGTGAGTTCCAACTTCATTAGACTCGATTACGTTTCCCCAATGGATATTGACGCTCTTTGGTCGGTCGTTCTGGGGACCGATGCCATCTCGCCAGTGGTAATCGTCTGCAAAACAGCCACCTGGCCACCGAATTACGGCCGGCTTGATCTTCCGCATTGCCTCGACCACGTCGATTCGAAATCCATCGACGTTGGGAATGCTCGAGTCTGAGCCGACCCAACAGCCGTTGTAGACGCACTCTCCCAGGTGTTCCATAAAATGTCCATAGATCTCGGGAGCAATCGTGGCAATCGGTTCGCAAAGGATGATATCGACGGCAGTGTTATCCATAGTAAATCTGAATGTGTCGCCCAATTATGGACCTTGATTTGCTCCCGTCGCATCTCGCCACCCCCTTGGCGACATCAAATGAACCCTGTATAATGTCGCACGATGAAAGCAATGTCCCTGTCGTTTGTCCTTGTTGGGCTGTTTGCCGTTGCTTCTGCAGACTCGCTCCGATCACAGATCCAAGCGTTTGACGCTAAGATTCACGACGCGATGATGAAGAAGGATATTGCGACCTTCTCAAAAGTGATGAGACCTGAATCAACTGCCGACTTCAAATACATCGAGTCCGGGCAGTCGATGAACTTCGATCAGATGGTCTCGATGATGCAGCAAGGGCTTGGAAGGTTGACGAAGGTCACAGAAGCAAAGACTGAGATACTGACCTTGACCAAAACTAAGGACAGAGCTACAAGCACCACGAGGCACACGATGGCGGGAACGATGGTGGGTCCCGATAAGAAGTCTCACGTGATGAAATTCGTTGGCCAAAGCCTAGACACCTATCGAAAGGAAGGCGGAGTTTGGAAGATGGCCAAAATGGAATGGAAGAACCAGAAGTCCTATTTAGATGGTAAGGAATTCGACCCAAGAAAAATGGGTGGGTGAACCTGGCTGGGTCTTTAGAGCATTGCCCCCCTTTCCTTCAAATACTGACGCCAGTCCCAGGTGTCGACATCGTCACAGCAACGGACAGGGGTTCGGTTGGCTATGCGGAAACCAATGCTCTCACAGTGCATCCTGAACTCCAGTGACTCGACTAATCTTTTGTCGCCAAATTGTCGGTCGGACGTACAAGCTGCGCAAACCGGACGAAGATTGATCGAACGGTTGCAGCCGCTGCCGATATGATCAACCGTTGTAGCTTCGTCCCCACAGCCAAGGCATCGACCTTCGGCCTTTGAGATGACTTGAAGTTTAGTGCGGTCGGGGACAAGGCTCAATCGAAGAGGCCGACCACCCCCAAGTAAGTGCCAAAGAACTTGCCCTAGCGCAACTTGCCGATCCACATCAAAAATCATGCCATCAATCAGACCGGTTCGAACTTGTCGGACAAACGCAGCAGACTCTCGGCACCAACTGCCGCAATAGGGACTCCGTGTTGATGGGGTCTGCACGCTGCAATTAGGGCATGTCGTACAGTCTCTGGCAACACAGTCGGCCGTTCTGACTAGCATCAAGTTGTCAACCTTTAGGACATAGTTGAGGACCGCTCGAGCCTGTGCTTCGATACTGCTCCCATCCTCGAAACATTTGGCGCCAGGAATTTCAGTGGTAAGACGCTCAAGCGCCGTAACTCGATTGCTAGTTGTGCTAAGGACTTCGCTCATCTTCGCCTAAGGCAGAAGAATATACCGAGGCGACATGGAAATAGGTAGTGCCTATAATCAATGTGGCCAACCGCCTAATCACAATGCTGCATCATCGGGAAGTTTCCGCTGATTGACCTCATATTGAGATTTCGCGATGAAATGGCCGTAACACCGACTTGAGGTGGGCCCCAGAGGGGACTCATTGCCAATAGGTAATCGCTCGCTTAATTCCGGAGACAGACCTTCTTGGGGTAGGCGAGTCAAATCCCGCTTCAAATTCCTCTTGAATGCGTGATTGGCAACCGGCCCCGTTGTCTCGAAGCGAAAGGGCGCGAATGCGTTCCCAGGATTGAGGAAAACAAACCGCCTTCTTCCAGAAGCAAGAACGGATCCGGATACGACACGTCGGGAATTTGGAGAGTCAAACGGCCGCACGTTGCGTCTTCATTGTCCCCAATAATAGACGGGTTGGCCATTGCCGTTCCTGAGGTTGTAGATGTCCGAACCGCGGTAGATGACATTGCTGTTGTTGATGACGACTCCGGGGCCAATCGTTATCGGGTTCGGCCCGATGACGACCGAGAGGTTATCGCCAACTTGATAGGTTATGTTCTGTTGTCCGTAGTACCACTGAGGACCAAGGTCGATGTTCAAGAGGCCGTTGTTTGTCTGAAGCACGGCGTCTGCGTACGGGACGTTGTTTAACACATAGCTATTCAGACCGGTTACGGTGCCGCTAACTACGTTTGGTCCGGTAGGCGGGGTAGGATTCTGAGCGACTTCGGTCCCAATCCAATACGGCTTTCCGCTATGGCGACGCAGAGCCAGAACCGGGCCTCCACGTCCTCCCCGGACGATCATAGATGCCAGGATGACTCCGTGACCATCGACGATTGCCTTAGAACCGGTAACTTGGACGCGATCTCCCAAGTGAATCGTCGTGACTTGGTGTTCGACGTACCACGACGGGCCAATATCTACAACTGCAGTTCCTCCACCATCATGGTTGCGAACGAGCAGCGTTACTTCCTTGTCTGATCCAGAGGGTTGACGAACCTTCTCGATGCCGGTCACTTTTCCGGTGAACGTAATTTTGTGCTGTGCATCAAAGCTCTTTCCCCACACATCGGTTGCTCCAGAGTGAGGCTCCAGTCGCACCGCTTGTCCTGCGATGGCACAAGCCGAGATCAGGATGGCTGCAAGGGATATTGTTCTTCTCATGGTCATATTCTCCGTTGGAGGCTTTGACAGTGAGACGACGTCTCCGACCATGCGGGTCCGTATTTATAGGAATTGAGTATTTTCGGCCCAATAGTCCCTGTCCGACAACGAATCCAGATGGACTCAATTATTCTCGTTGAGAACCCGAGCTTGGAGGTTACATCCACGGGAGGCTGCCCAAGGCTAAGTCACCTGGATTTGAATCCTCGTAACAGGGATCTCTTCAGGCTTGGGAACGACCACGGTCAGCCGCCCATCCATGTAGCTGGCTTTGATGCACTCTGGTTTGATTGGGAAGTTCACCGTGAAAGATCGTTGGAGATCACCGGAATCCCGCTCGATCAAGCGGTAGCTATCGACCTCCGCATCGTGTTCAGGCTCTCGCTTTCCTTGAATGGTAAGTACGCTGCCTGCCAACTCGACTCCGATTTTGCTATCCTTAATTCCAGGTAACTCGGCAACGAAAACCAACTCCAACGCCGTTTCTCTAACGTCGACTTTTGGTACTCGATCTTCCGTAAAGTCTCCGAATATATCGGCCATTAACTTCTCAAACGGGTGACACGAATTCAATCGCTCTTGCGGCCATTTGGTCATTTCGTTTTCCTCAATCAAGGCGGCGCCTCGGATTGGAAGATGGTACGCGCCTCAGCGACGCCTTACAAGTCGTGTGTTCGTACGTCATAAGAACCAACGACAGGAGTAATCAACTTTGAGAGGATTGCAAAGAGACATCGCTTCCACGTTGAGGGTCTCGACCTGTCCGTGAAAAGGATGACGCTAAAGCCCTGACATGGAAAGACCGTCTTGGTCCATGGTCCTTTCGAACGTACCATGTAGGTTTAGAAAGTAGCTTTAGAAATTGGTTGGTGGCCAAAAATGAAACTGAACGAAGTAATGAGTTGTCCGGTGGTGTCGGTTTCGGGAGGCGCTACAATCAGGCATGCGGTAAGCGTGATGGACCGTTGTGGCTACGGATTTCTTCCCGTAATCGAACAAGGAAGGGCCATTGGGGTCGTAACCGGACGGGATCTGGCGGCTAGAAGCGCTGGACGTGGATTATGCGTTGATTCCACCGTTGTCACTGTCATCATGTCCCAACCAGCAATTACCCTAAGCGGGGAGTATCAGTTAGAGGATGCACTCGTTCTTATGAGGCAGCAGAACATTCGTCGCCTCCTAATTGCCGAGAATGATCTCCATGTAACGGGTGTTGTGAGTCTGTCCGACATTGCCGGACATGTAACGGCAGATTCCATTGCGAAAACCGTGCGACGACATGCCGAACAAGTCCACCCGGTGGCAAACCCGTTTATTCGTTCCGTTCCTGGGCTTTATCTGGGTTGAGCAAAGGTAGCGGACGGAATTTAGACTTCACGAATTACACAGATCGCATGCATCCCGGCAGGCGATTCAATGACTGCGAGCGAGGCACGAATCAAGAATTCAGAACCATCTTTGCGCATGGCAGGGGTGTCAAAGTGTTCGCCCATCGGGCGTCGGTCAGGATATGCAAAATAGCCGTTGCTAAACTCAGCATGCATTCCTCGATACCTCTCAGGGATGATGTCGTTGTGGTTGAGCCCATGAAGCTCATCGCGCTCAAAGGCAAACATGTCATACGCGGCCTTATTGGCGAACTCGATCATTCCGGTCTCCGAGATCAGGATCATCGCGTCGGGCGCACATTCTAGGAGAGCGCGATATGAGATGGTGTCGGCGGGTGTGCCGAGAGCCTTGATCTCGCTGATTAGGTGGGCGTTTTGTTTGCGAAGTTCGCTGACGGCCGCTTCTTGCTCGGCTCGCATCATCATTGCGACGAGTTCGGTTCGACTAAACGGTCCGAATTTGATACGGACGCGGCCCCAATATGTGCCGACCGTTGCCTCACTAATTCCAAGGCGAGCGGCGATTGCCAAATCAGTGAGCCCTTCTGCTGCTAGCTTTAACAGTTGGTGTTCGCGGGGGGATAGTTGAGGTACCGGACGTTCTGATTGCATATCGGCTAAATGTGAATATTGGATTGGAGCCAGCGCGAGTCGACAACCGACATTGGCGGATTCGCAGCCCAAAACCCCGAAACCGTACTCCCTTGCAGCATAACGGATTTCATACCGCTTAAACCGCCTCGAATTTGTTTCTGGTATTCATTCTTAAGACTCGGTTCACAGAGGACAAGATTCACGGACCTGTAATTTGTCCCGATGTTATCTATTCTGCAGAGGAGAGTCTTTGAGTGTCTCCCGATTAGATCAAATGATTGAGACTCTTGCGACCGGTGGACTCTTTTGTAAGTGTCAGCCCATGGGCGCCAGTCAAGTATCGGATGGCAGTTCTATGAAAGCAATTCCTCAGTGACTTCCGGAGAGAATGGCTGGCTCGACGGCACGAATCGCACACGTTATGAGTAAGCCGTTGGGAGTGTTTATTGCCGACAGCGATGCCCTGATCAAGAATTCGGTTCCGTCCTTGCGTAATGCTGGTGTTTCAAGATGACTGCCCATTTGTCGTCGCTGAGGATCTCGCACGTACTCTTCGCGATGTTCGCCGTGCTGCTCACGGAAGCGCAACGGTACAAGGTGAATGATGTCTCGTCCCACTAACTCGTCCTTGGTATAGCCAAAAAGTTCGAGAGCGGCAATGTTCGCCTGGTCAATCTCGCCGTTTTGCCGCACAAGGAACATTGCGTCCGGTGCATTCTCTAGAAGTTCGCGATACATCGAGACATTCCCGGATGCAACCTTGACCTGGAGCTCTCGGATAAGCTGTTCATTTTCCCGTCTCAACGTTTCGAGGGCTTCTTCACGTTCGGCACGCATCATGATGGCAACAAGCTCCGTCCGACTATAAGGACCATATTTTATCCTTACTCGGCCCCAATAGGTCCCGACAGTCGCTTCACTAATACCCAGACGTAGAGCAATGGCAGTATCGGTCAAACCTTGAGAGGCATAGAGGATTAGCTGCTGTTCACGCGGTGAAAGTCTGGGATCGGGACGTTCTTGCATAGAATAGATTAGCTTACAGTATAGAGCGAAAGGCTAAATACTCTATAATTGTTAACTATCTGCTAGAAAGTTCTTGAATGGAAGAAACTAATTGCAGACATAAAGTTAATAGGCTAATGAAGGAATTGGCAAAAGCAGATCAAGACGTATTGCGACTCCTGAGTGAGGGTTTGTCCGATCCAGAAGTATGCATTAACCTTCGCATCAGTCATCAGGCTTTGACACGGTCCATAAAACGAATCGAGGCTCGAGCAAATAGTGATTCCGACGATGCGGGCCGATTCTACGAACGAGCACTAAGAAAGCGGGCTGAACGCTTGAATGTTTCTCTTTTTGCACGGCTGCATGCGTTGATGGAAGTGATTCCACAGGCAGTCCTTGTTATCGATGGGCGCTCAGGCGTCATAAAGGAATTCAATCTAATGGCTTGCGCGCTTTTTGACTACTCCAGTGACGAACTTCGCAAGCTCACCGTCGAAGATTTAGTTCCAAAAGCCACCCAGTCAATCCATGCGGCTTACCGCTTAGGCTTCTTGGCAAACGTTAGAAAGCGGGAAATGGGTTATCACCCGCCCATTTTTGGTGTCCGCCGCGACGGCACCGAAATTGAGATGGCAATTGCCCTCACTGCAACCATTGCCGACGACGATGTTATGGTCGTTTGCACGGAGCGTGCTGGTTGGATTGCCGGCGTTTCAAACAAAGCAAGGGCCGAAATTAGGTGAAATTTGCGCAACCGCCAATTTCATCTTGAGCAATGATCACGCTTGTAACACATTGAAGACCATCCACTACTGATGGCTCATCCGTGTCACCAAAATCAAGCGTTGTCGCAACTCCGTAATACCTTCTCATGACAGCCTTCTGTTGACGCTAAAGTCGCGACTACCGCCAGTTGGGAGTCCGCACCACACTGGATAAAAGCCTGCCGACTAGTGGCAATGTCGGCGAGGAGTAATAATGAAGATAGTTGTTGGAGTAGACACAGCCGGCCACTTTAAGGCGTCGCTAAACATGGCCGCGCGGTTGGGTTTTCCGGACCCTCATTACATGCTCGGACACAGTGTTGAGGTTAAGATCCCCATGTCCGCATACGGCAGTGCGGCAGAAGCAGCGTATCGAGCCGAATTTGTGCAGCTATCGAACGTCAACGGCGAGCGTGCCCTTGAAGAGGCTAGAGATTTCGCCTGTAAGCACGGATTTGATGCGCAGACTATTATGCTATCGGGGGAAGCGGCATCCGCTCTCGGACAATATGCCGATGATACTCATGCTGACCTAATCGCGGTGCATTCAGACCGAAAGGGTCGTCTTGGCTCTTTCTTTCTAGGCAGTGTCAGCCGAGGTTTAGCTATTGGCGCCCATCAATCCATCCTTATTTCGAAGGGAGAGATTGAAGAGACAGGTCCCTTGACCGCCGTGTTTGCCACCGACCATTCGCCCTTTGCAAATCGGTCGCTGGACAGATTCATCTCAATGAAGCCGACGGGCATCAAAGCCATTAAAGTTATCACGGTTTTTCATCACGGTAGCAAAATGGCAGTCGATCAGCCGGAGCCTCTGTACGCAGCAGTGTTCGTCGAGGACTCCCATTGGCATGATATGAAGCAGAAAACCGAGCTGGTAGTTGAAAAGCTGAGGAATGCGGGATACTCGTGTTCAGGTGAGTTGGTCGATTCTCATGTCAATGACGGAATCAGCAAACTAATGCACACATCGAAGGCTGATCTGCTGGTGATGGGCGCCCAAGGTCACGGATTCATCCATCGAATGATGCTTGGAAGCACATCCTTGCACCAAGTAGTCGCCGAACCCTATCCGGTGCTCATCGTTCGAGGTTAACCGGCGACTGGGTGATTGATGGTTCCATGATCGAAACCCAGTGTCTCGAAGGCAGCGCCACAGATTGAGTTCTTGGTAAAACGATTCCAAAGAGGAATCTATGTCCATGACACGCAGAGATCTGTTTCAGGCCGGCGTTGCTGCGCTGGCCACGCCGCTGATTACCCCCATTACCGATGCGATCAAGCCGCGGCATGGGTTTAGATTCGTGCATTTCACCGACCTACACATCCAACCTGAGTTAGGAGCAACGCGCGGGGTATCGCTTGCGGTAAAAAAGGTTCTTGAACTGAGCCCGAGGCCAGACTTCATCGTAACGGGCGGAGATCATGTCATGGATCTCCTGCAAGCCACGCACTCTCGGGCAGACGAGCAATTTGCGGATTTGAAAGAAGCGATGAAGCCGCTAGAAATGCCACTCCACGGCGTTATCGGAAATCACGACGTATTTGGTTGGGGGAACCGAAATGCGCAACAGTCAGACGTTCTTTACGGGAAGCGAATGATCGAAGAGCGATTCCTTGGGCTTCCCGCTTATAGGTCATTCGATTTCGGAGGCTGGCATTTTACATTGCTAGACGGCGTCCAGCCGGAGGGGACGATTGGTTGGAGGGGTGCAATTGATGATGGTCAACTTGCATGGCTCGATGCGGATCTCGCCAAGGCCGGCAATGCGCCGAAGATCATCGTCTCACACTTTCCAGCGCTCACGCTGTTTACCCAATATACCGATGGGACGACAGTCGCCCCAACAGACACCTTGTTGTTGGCGAATGGCAAAGAAATTCAGAGGCTCTGCTTTAAGCACAAGGTACACGCCGTGCTTCAGGGGCACACTCGTGTCGTGGAAGATTGTAACTATCTCGGCACCCGATACATCACCGGTGGCGCAGTTTGTGGCGACTGGTGGAAGGGTTGGAGGCTGGGAGTGCATCCGGAGGGATTCATGGTTTACGACCTAGATCGGAATGGATTGAGCGCCTCTTATGTCACATACGGTTGGAACGCCAAACTGCATCAGACGCACGCATAGCAAGGGTCGGTAATATCCGACAGTGCTAACAGGCTTGGTCATGGCGACGGTTATCCATTCTTCAAATCACTTCTTTGTATCCGACTTCGGAGCTAAGCCGAATTCTCGAGAAGACGCGAGTGTCGCCGTCATGCGCGCAATCCAAGCGGCTAGCGGCCAAGCTTCGACCATAGAGTTCGCAAGCGGGGAATACCATTTCTACCGCGATCATGGGGTGGATCGCGAACTCTATCTTTCTAATACCCAAGTCGCCAATCCACGTAAGATTGCAATCCTCCTCGAAAACAGGAAGGACCTCGTCCTAACGGGAAACGGTGCTCGGCTGATCTTTCACGATCGGATCATTCCTTTCGCGATCTTGAACAGCAAGAGAATCTCCCTCGAAGGCTTTACAGTGGATTGGGAGCGACCACTCATGTCGCAGGGGCTTGTTGTGGCATCAGGGACTGATGGGTTCACTCTATCCATCGACAAGTCTCGTTATCCCTATGTCGTGGAGGATGGCCACCTCGAATTTACCGATACTACGTGGAAGCATCGTGTCTGGGCCTTTATGGAGTTCGATCCGACCACGAGAGGAGTCCAATATCGTACGGGCGACTCGGACATCACGGATGGCGATTGGAAGAACGCTACTGTGAATGAACCTACCCCAGGATTCGTTCATTTTGAGTATCGATGCACACGGTTTCCAAACGTCGGCGATGTCCTGGTTGCGCGGCATGGGGTTCGAGACCATGCGGGAACGTTCATCCAGGATTCCAAAGACATCAAGCTGTCTCATATCGCTTACCGGCATACGTCCGGCCTGGGAGTCCTAAGTCAATATTCTGAGAATATCGTGTTCAAGAACGTTGAAGTCGCACCGGACGCCAGTTCTGGACGTTTATTCGCTGGTCACGATGATGGCTTTCACTTCTCGAATTGTAAGGGAAAGATCACCGTTGAAGACTGTAAGTTTGAGGGCCTCATGGACGATCCGATCAATGTTCATGGAACTGCAGTTCGGGTAATTGAGAAACTTGGGGCTAGAACTCTCAAATGCCGATTCATGCACAACGAAAGCGTCAGTTTGCGCTTTGGAGATCCTGGCGATGCGATCTCGTTCATCGACCATAACACGATGCTCGCCAGAGCACAGGGCAAGCTTGCCACGATAACGCATCTCACGAGCACGGATTTTCAGGTTGATTTTCGTGACGCGGTCCCCATTGATCTCAATGTGGGCGACGCATTGGAGAACTTAACCTGGACACCTTCATTTACGGTCAGAAACTCGGACTTTGGCCGGGTCAGAGCCAGAGGGCTACTCGTCTCTACTCCTCGAAGGGTGGTTATTGAAAACTGTCTATTTCGATCGAGTGGGGCCGCAATCCTGATCGCGGGAGACGCTAACTATTGGTACGAGTCCGGCGCGGTGTCGGATGTGACGATCCGAAGTAACCGGTTTGAAAACTGCAACACAAGTTCCTATCAGGATGGTGACGCGATCATCAGCATTCACCCGGAAATCCCAAAGCCTGGCCCGAGCCCGTTCCATAGCGGCATTCGTATTGAGGACAACACATTTATAGCGTTCGACGCGCCCATTCTTTGGGCTAAGTCCGTGCATGGTCTTTCGTTTCGTGGAAACACGGTGGTAGTTAGCCGCGCGTTTGAGCCATTTCATGCCAACCGGTTCGGCTTAACCTTCATCGACTGCGAGGTGGTCCAAGTGGAGGGTAACCGGTTGGAAACCGGTTACCTTGGCACTCAGGTCAAGGTCGAAGGGGGCAAACCTAACTCAATCAGAGTCAAGGATTGGACAGCAAATCCATAGATGTGGAACCGGTGGCAAATTAAGTAGCCTTTTGGTTTCGCTGTAAGGAGCCGCTGAGCAGGTCTATGCCCTGACCCGTTTAGATTCGAAGCATCTCGCTGGGAACAATGCCTAAGGGTTGAACCTTGTACTTGATCCAGTGCCTGTTGCGGTCAACCTTGTACTCGTACGCGCCATTCAGCCAATCGGTGCCGGACGCACGGCTCATAATTTGCAAAGTATCGTCGATCGTCGCCTTTCGAATTTGACTCATCCCGTGCACGAGGGGTTCGATTTGGGAATAACCCAATCTCACGAAACCGTGGCGCTGTTTTCTCTTTCTTCTCGCCAATCCGATACCCCGCGCGATTCGGGTCCGGAATCGCGTGGGGTAGTTCTCTACGTTTGGCGAGCTTGGTTACGTGCCAACCAAAGCTCCCACGGAAGAAGGATCAACGACATACGGGAAGCGGCGGGCCATGCCAGAACTCACGCGGAGTGGATTCTCAAGGAAACTCCGCGTTGATCTGCGTCAAGCCCACGGCCATCATGATCTTATTGTCTGGTGAAGACGATGATGTGCTGCCGTGGTAGGACCTCATTTGTCTCGACATAGTTGAGAGGGAAGATTGCCATCTCTTTCCTGACTTGCGCCACCGACATTTTATGGGCCTCCTTAATTGGGATGGACGGATCTTCCTTGCGATACTCCACAAAAACTAAGCGACCACCTTTCTTTAGTGCAGGAACCATGTGAGACATCATCTCGAATGGCTTGTCGAACTCGTGGTAGACATCCACCATAATCATCAAATCGATCGACTTGGCCGGCAACTTGGGGTCGGTCGTCGTTCCGAGCCATGGCACGACCGTCGTGACTCCTGACTCCTTTGCTTTCTTGCGTACGATTTCCAACATCTCGGGCTGAATGTCTTCGGCATAAACTTTGCCGTTCGAGCCCACGCGTTTCGCCATCAAGAACGAAAGATAACCACTGCCGGCGCCGATATCCGCGATCGCCATTCCTGACTTAAGCTGAAGGGACTTAACGAGAATGGAGGGAGCTTCTTCTATCTCGCGTTCAGGACGGTCGAGCCAATCGGCTGCTTCATGGCCCATGACTTGGGCTATTTCGCGCCCCATGTACGAAATCCCAATCCCATCTGGATCGTGATCCGTCATCTTAACATAGCGCGGATGGGTACCTTCCTGGGCCCATGATAGGGCAAAAACCGCGATGCTGATTCCAATAACGAAGCGTGGGACGGTGTTCATGATAGGGGACAGAGGCTCTAACACCATCATACAATCACCTGATACTCATTGAGGCACATCGGAGAAATGACTTCCTGTTTTTGAAGGTACTGGCGTTCAGCCTGACCGACTGGAAAGTTGTCAGATTACTTCGGTGCATACTTCCGACAACTCGCACCTAGCAGGGAAGGGGAGAATTGGCTCATCCTGTTGCCATGCCTGAATTGCCCGAGGTTGAAACAGTCTGTCGCGTCTTGCGAGCCGTATTGCAAGGTAAGCGGATCGCAGAAGTCAAGGTTGATTTGGATGACATCGTTCTAGGCGGTACTCCACCTGAAGCAGTTCGTGAGTGCCTTCTCGGACACGCAGTGCAAAACGTTGGCAGAAAAGGGAAGTATTGGTGGCTGGAATTGGACGAAAAGCCATGGCTCTTTGGCCATCTTGGAATGAGCGGTTGGATTAGGGAATTGGGAAGCGACACCATACGCCTCCAATCTCATGGCAGTTCCCCCATGGATAATGCGGAGGGCGTGCCAAAGTTTCTGAAGCTTCTGATAACGGCCGATGATGGTCGAAAAATTGCCTTTACCGATGGTCGTCGCCTTGGACGCCTTTGGCTAGGTAGCAGCCCAGCGGAAGACTCTCGAATCAAGAGGCTAGGTTTCGATGTACGGGACGATCTGCCATCGACCGGCGACATGATTCGCGCGATTGAAAAGCGAAAGGTGTCCATCAAGGGCGTGCTTCTCGATCAGAGCGTCTTTGCTGGAATTGGAAACTGGATTGCCGACGAAGTTCTCTATCAATCGCGGATTGCACCCGCACGTCTAGCGAACTCCTTGAGCCGAGAGGAAGTGAATGCTCTTCGCGAATCGATCCTACTTGTCGTGGAACATTCGGTCAATGTTGGCGCCGACCACATGAAATACCCTGAATCCTGGCTGTTCATCCACCGCTGGGGCGGCAATCGTGGGAGTCAGGAGATCAACGGGTACCCAATCGTCAGGGAAGCCATTGCGGGTCGTACGACTGCCTGGGTGCCAGGTCTGCAGCGATAGAGGCGATTGTTTAACGGTGTTGTTGGTTATGGGTTCTGTGAACTCTTGCTTCGTATAAAGACTCCAACCCTTTCTTCGCGTTCCGCCGGGTAGAACAAGCGTATGTCATTAGGCAAAGGACCGCTCACCGATCTCCCGGCATGGACAGCACTCAGGGCGCATGCATCAAAGAGTCAACAAACTCACCTCCGTGACCTGTTTGCGACCGATCCGACACGTGGAGAGCGTCTTGCGATTGATGCAGTGGGTGTCTACCTGGACTACTCGAAGAACCGAATTACCGACGTGACAATGGCGCTTTTGCTGCGGCTCGCGGAGGAATCTGGACTGGCATCTCGCATTGAAGCCATGTTTACGGGCGACAAGATAAATATCACCGAAAACCGCGCCGTCCTTCATACCGCTCTCCGTGCACCCAGAACCTCATCGGTTTTAGTTGACGGGGAAGACGTGATTCCCGGCGTGCATGCTGTCCTCGACCAAATGGCGGGGTTCTGCACAAAAGTTCGAACCGGGGCTTGGCTGGGATACACCGGCAAACCGATTCGTGCGGTCGTCAATATTGGCATTGGCGGATCCGATTTGGGCCCGGTTATGGCCTATGAGGCGCTGAGAGCTTACAGCCAACGTGACCTTACATACCGATTTGTCTCTAACGTCGACGGCACGGATTTTGCGGAGGCCACTCATGATCTCGATCCGCAGGAGACTTTGTTCGTCATCTCGTCAAAGACGTTTACGACGCTCGAGACGATGACCAATGCCCATACCGCGAGGGAGTGGACTTTGGCCAGTTTGAAAGACGATACCGCGATAGCCAAACATTTCGTCGCGGTATCGACCAATGCCGAAAAAGTCACCGAATTCGGAATCGACACCGCCAATATGTTTGGTTTCTGGGACTGGGTCGGTGGGCGTTACTCCATGGACTCCGCCATCGGCCTGTCAACAATGTTGGCCATTGGGCCGGACCAATTCAGGGATATGCTGGACGGTTTCCACCAGATGGATGTCCATTTTCGGACGACCCCATTCGACAAGAACATCCCTGTCCTAATGGGTTTGATCGGCTTATGGAACAACAACTTCTTGGGTGCTGACACGATTGCGGTTTTGCCCTACGACCAGTACCTAAAAAGATTCCCGGCCTACCTACAGCAACTAACCATGGAGAGCAATGGCAAACACGTGACTTTGGATGGCGCGGCAATCGATTACCAAACTGGCGCCATTTATTGGGGTGAGCCGGGAACGAACGGCCAACACTCGTTCTACCAATTGATCCACCAGGGTACGCGGCTGATTCCATGCGATTTTGTACTTTTCTCGAAACCATTGAATCCTCTCGGACGCCACCACGATATTCTCGCTGCCAACGCATTTGCTCAAGCCGAAGCATTGGCATTCGGCAAGAACTCGAACGAAGTGCGGGAAGACAAAGTGCCTGAAGAACTGGTGCCCCATAAGACCTTCGATGGGAATCGCCCATCCAATATGCTGCTAGTGGACAAGTTAACGCCGACTTCCCTCGGAAAACTCGTTGCGCTATACGAGCATATTGTGTTCACCCAAGGTGTCATCTGGCAAATAGACTCGTTCGATCAGTGGGGAGTCGAGTTGGGCAAAGTACTGGCCCAAAGGATCATCCCTGAACTGGAGGCGCCTGCAGATGGCAGCGAACTCAAGCACGATAGTTCCACAAATGCTTTGATTCGCCTCTACCGAAAGCAAAAGTCAGATTCGTAAGGAAACTGGCTTCAGTTACCTGTACCGAATGGCCAAAGGCCTAATAGCTCGAGCATTCGGCGCTGATTGTCTCGGGTTAGGATTTGTTTCGCTGTTTCTGGCGTGAACCAGGTCCCGAGCCTAGTGGGGTGATTTGCAATCCAAAAGCTGCAAAGCGCGAGCAACGTAGCATTGCGTTTTAGTACGTTGGGATCCACTTTATCGAGCGTGTCCGCAGGCGAGTGGGCGATCGTTGCATATTCAGGCGAATCCTGGTAGGGAGCGATTCCCGGAATGCCGGCGAGGGTAAAGGAGTATGCGTCGGTATATGACAGGTAAGTTTGCGGCGTTTCCAGTGGGCCCAGGTCTCCCAGCAGCTGCGAAAGATGTTTGAAGGGAATCGACAGTTCGCTGTGCCCGGCCAGCGGGAGTGAAACGATGGGACCGTTTCCCCAGTCCAGGGCAAAGGCACAGACTGTATTGCTTGTTTCTGACGCGTGCTTCTTTACGTATGCCAGAGAACCCAATAAACCCTGCTCCTCGCCAGAAAAGAGAACGAAGCGGATAGTTCGAGCTGGCCTTGCCCCGGACGAGATAATGGCATCCGCCGCAGCCAGGACACTTGCGACGCCAAATCCATCGTCAGTGGCGCCGGTTCCAAGGTCCCACGAGTCCAGATGGGCCCCTACTACGATAATTTCGTCGGGCTTTTTAGCTCCCGCAATCTCGCCCACAACGTTAGCGGATAAGATCGGATGAGTCGTGATCCGATTCTGGACATCGATATGGATGCGTACTTTGTTGCCAGCCAAGAGTTGCCTTATGAGTAACTGCTGATGCTCGGAGGCAATATCTACTACTGGAATTGGAAATACGGCATCTCCGAATGCTACCGGTTCGGTATGAATGAGCATTGATCCGGGTCGATTGTCTCGATAGATTACGGCAAACGCTCCAGCCTTGGATGCCTCCAATACGAGCGTAGAAAGCTGTGAATAGGATCGTATTGGATTGACATGAATTGAGCTTATCGGCGCCACTAGCAGAACTTTACGAAACCAAGTCGAGGACTTTGACTTGATCTCATCAGGGATGGCATCCGCATTTACCAACACGACATCGGCAGTTTCACCACGTGACCGCGTTGAACCGACCCAGCCGTACGACGATATATTAAGAGCTAACTGGATCGGTTTGACGAGTTCAGCGCGCGCATAGCCGCGCTGCCATCCATGGGACACCGCGAACGACTCAAGGTGTGCGTTCTGAAGGCCTATCGCCTTCATCCTTCGGATGGCCCAATCTGAGGCAATTCGAGCTTGGCGCGAGCCCGTTAAGCGAGGGCCGATGGTGTCGCTCAATTCAGCTAGATCTGATTCGGAGTGAGAATGCGTTCGTGCACATTCCCTGATGGACTTCAATTCGGCAATTGAATCGTCATGAAGATCCAACGGGCGTTCCCCAGCCTGCCCCAATATAATCGAGCTTGCCCATGCGGTCCAGGTAAGGCAACTAAATCCCATCTTGACAAGGGCAAACATCGACAAGAATCTACCTCGGAATTCACGTGGGCCAAATTGAACGAGTCGTTTGAGTGTATATGACGACGACTTGTCGTCTCATACTTTTGCCAATGCGGATCAAACGGCCGTGGTTGTACGTCAATCCAGGATATGGCGGAGATTGGGTTATTGATATAAAATGAGCGATGACGACTCGCGTGTATGTGTGCCGTGATGAAGGCTTTACGGTTACATCGAAAAGTTGAGGAGGGCGCGTTACTTGGCGCCCCAGACCTAGAAGTCGCGCCAACTGAATACCCCTCAACGGACGCCATCCTAGAGAGTCATGCAGAATCTGCGGAGCCTTTACCTCTTAAAGCGGATCGCCTTGTATCGTTAGACGCGTTTCGAGGCCTTACCGTGCTGCTCATGCTCATTGTGAACAATGTCGCATTGGATTCGGATGTGCCCGACGCACTCACCCATAGCGCTTGGAATCAGGGACTTCGGTTAGCAGACTATGTGTTTCCTTGGTTCTTGCTGTGTGCTGGACTTGCCATCCCCTATTCTTTTGCCTCGTTTGCTAAGACTGGATTACCAAATTGGCGGATGGATCTCAGGATCCTCACTCGCTCCACCGTATTGTTCATTCTTGGCGTGCTCGTGAATTGTGCGATCGACCGGAAACTCTATTTTTCATTGGGTGTGCTTCAGTTGATAGGAATGGCATACCTCGTGGCCGCACTGGCCTATGAATTGCCACCTGTGCGTAGGGTTATCATCGCTGTCATTTTGTTGGGGAGCTACGCATTGGCGATAAAGTTTCTGCCAATTCCTGGTTCGCCGATGGGATCTTTCACGGAGGACGCTAATTTCTTCGGCCACATCAACACGACGTACTTGCTGATTTACAATATCGACGGGCTCTTTTCAATGATTCCCACTGGCGCCCTTCTGATCATTGCGTCACTGGTCGGTGACGTACTTATGTCGAAAAGGTTGGGGCCATTTTCCAAGGTCGGAGTCTTGGGAATCGTGGGAATAGCGATGGCAGGGCTCGGTATCTGGTCCAGCCTTTGGATTCCTTACAATAAGCCAATTTGGACGCCATCCTATATCTTGCTTACTGGCGGAGTGGGATTTCTATTTCTTGGCGCATTCTATTGCATTACGGATTTGCTGAAATTCCGATTTTGGGTGATACCTCTTGTCGTATTTGGCTCAAATGCGATTCTCGCCTACTGTTTGCCCGTATTCCTGAAACTAACCGTTTTGACAGTGTGGACCATCGATACTCCGAAAGGTAAAATCCCCCTGCAACAGGCCTTTGTCGATTCGCTTGTGAGCCACTTTGGTAGGGTGACTGGCGGTTGGACATACACGGGTATCTTCATCGGCGCTTGGTGGGTAGTCCTATTTATTTTGTATCGACGACGGCTCTTGTTTCGCCTTTGACGCTTCGGACGATACATGGAATCCAAACCGGTTTTTTTTGATCCGCATGGTAAACGGAGTGTGCGGATGTCTCGGCTTGCTGCCATTGTTAGCTCGATCGCGGCCGTTACAAGCACACTGTTCGCCTTGATTCTATGCTTCACGATTCCGTCACTTCGTGAACCCACCGCAAAGGCCCATAAGAACTCGGGTCTTCTGGGGAATCTAAAGGACAAGAACTCGTCGTCCGCAATCTTCATGAACAGCAAAGTTCGAAAGGAACTGTTCGCTGAGATAGCTCGCACGAAGACCAAAGTCAAGAAGCCGCCGGAGAAGGTCGAAAAGATCATGGCTGGCTTTTACGCCCCATGGGAAGAATCGGGACTCCATTCGCTTAACGCTTATAAGTCGCATCTAACTCACTTGATTCCGGCATGGTTAACGCTTGGACAAGACGGCAAGAGCATTGATTTTTCTGACTTCGATCTGCAAGAAAATCCAAAGAACGTGGAGGTTCTGGAGATTGCCCGCAGCGCTGGGCTACGGGTCATTCCTCTCATCAGCAATGCCCGCAGCAACAAAAAGGAAGGGGTCTGGAACGAAGTTGCGGCTCACAACTTGCTGGCCTCGCCGGCCAACCAGCAAAAAATCGCAATCACACTGCGAGACTGGCTTGTCGTTAACAACTTTCAGGGTATCAACATCGATCTTGAAAGCTTGGAGGATGGAGACTACGAAAGACTCCCCGGGTTCTTGAATGTTCTACGAAGGGTTTTGGAACCCAGGGATCTGCGCGTGACGACAGATCTTGAGGCGGAGACGACGCCCGGACAGCAGAGGTCGATCGCAGGAGCTTCTGACTGGATCTTGCTCATGGCCTACGATGAGCACGCTGAGGATGATCCGGTCGGTCCGATTGCAAGCATCGATTGGTGCGAGAACGTTCTTGATGCGGCTTTGAAAGTAATACCGCCCGATAAGATCGTGCTTGGCATAGGAAATTACGCGTATGACTGGAGCGGGAAATCTAAGCTTGCGGACAGCCTAAGCTATCAAGAGGCCCTTGATACGGCCAAGGGCTATAACGACGCTCCACCCCAGAAAGTTATCACCTTCGACGAGGATAGCCTGAACAGTAAGTTCACGTACGAAGATGACGACGATATCAGACATACGGTCTGGATGCTGGACGCTGCCTCGGCGTTCAACCAATGGAAATCGGCGAGAGGATACGACATCCGCGGCGCAGGCATCTGGGCTTTAGGGGAAGAAGACCCTGGAATCTGGTCATTCTTGGGTCTCTCGGCATTCACAAAGAACATGACGGTGAAGCCGCTTCAGGACGTCAAATTTCCATATTTCGTCGCAAACGAAGGAAAGGGAGAGATTCTAGAGGTCAAGGATCTGCCATCCGACGGCGAAAGGTCGTTTACGATCGACCCGGAATCGGGCCTAATCGTAGGTCAGCGGTATGAAGCCTATGCATTTCCCTATGTTCTGAGTCACTCGGGTTACGTGCCGAAAAAGCTCTGCATCACATTCGACGACGGGCCGGACCCCACCTTTACGCCAAAGATTTTGGATGCGCTAAAGGACCTTCACATACCCGCCGTGTTCTTTGTGGTCGGTAAAAACGCCGAAGAGCATTCCAATCTAGTTCAGAGGGAATACGATGAGGGTAACGAGATTGGCAACCACACTTTCACGCATGCAAATTTAGGCGAGGTAGGAACATTCCGCGCAAATCTCGAAATCAATGCAACTCAGAGAGCGCTTGAGACCATTCTGGGTAAGTCGACCACCCTGTTCAGACCTCCGTATAACGCTGACTCCGAGCCTTCGAGCAGGGAAGAACTGATCCCAGTCACACTTGCTGCCAAGCTTCACTATCTTACGGTTGGTGAAAAAATCGATCCGCAAGATTGGAACCTGAAAGTAGATTTGGGCAATGGCCATTTTAGGGCCAAGACCCCGGAAGATATTGTCCACGACGTACTCACACAAATCGCGCGTACGGAGGCAAATGGCGACGAGGGAAATATTATCCTGCTCCACGATGCAGGAGGAAATCGCGACGCTACTGTCGCAGCACTGAGACAGTTTGTACCGATTCTGCAGAAAAGGGGCTATCAATTCGTAAGTGTTGCCCAACTGCTTGGTAGGAAACCGTCGCAGGTTATGCCGGACATCAGTTCGAAGGAGAAGCTCACAATCTTCTTGGATCGAGTCGTTTTCGGGTCGATTTTTACGACCGACTGGCTCCTGGCAATAGGTTTCCTGAGTGCAATCTGGCTTGGGTTCGTACGGTTGGGACTTATCACACCCCTCGCGTTAATCTATCAATTCAAACAGCGAAACCGGGTGTATTCACCCGAATACCGTCCGACCGTCACTGTAGTGGTTGCCGCGTACAACGAAGAAGCCGTCATTGCCCGCACGATTGCCAGCGTCTTGGGGTCACGATATCCGCTCAATGAGATCATTGTCGTCGATGACGGTTCCGCTGATCGAACGTCAGAGGCTGTTCAAAAGGCCTTTGGCGCTGAGCCAAGAGTCAAACTACTCCAGCGAGAAAATGGAGGAAAAGCAGCAGCTCTCAACGACGCGATTCATGCGAGTACCTCCGAGATTATCGTGTCGCTCGATGCGGACACACAACTGGACTCCCATGCCGTGGAGAGGTTGATCCGCCATTTTCAGGATACAAAAATCGCTGCGGTCGCTGGCAACGTAAAAGTGGGCAACCAGGTAAACATCCTAACTCAATGGCAGGCCGTCGAATACACCACGAGCCAGAATATCGATCGCAGGGCATACGCCCTACTTAACAGCATCACCGTCGTTCCAGGTGCAATCGGTGCTTGGCGCAAGTCAGCAGTAGAACAGGCAGGCCTCTATATAAGCGACACCTTGGCTGAAGACATGGACTTAACTTGGAGACTGCGTCGGCTTGGTTTCCATCTTGCGAACGAGTCTGCTGCCCTAGCCTATACGGAAGCTCCAGAGAGCTTCTCTGCTTTCTTTCGGCAACGCTTCCGCTGGGCGTACGGGACCCTTCAGTGCCTATGGAAACATCGTGGAGCTCTCTTTCATAACGGATTCTTTGGTTGGTTCGCACTTCCCACCCTCTGGTTATTCCAAATACTGTTCCAAGCGATTGCTCCGTTGGTGGATCTACAACTTGTGTATTCACTGATCGGCTATCTTTCGGCATATTTCGACAACCGAATGCACCCCAACGCTGAACTGTCGTCCTTGCCGGCCGCTTCGGCATCGATGGCCCAAGTTGGGTATCTCTACGCCGTATTTTTCTTGGCCGAGCTGATCGCGGGAATCATCGCTTATCGGCTAGAGCGTGAAAAATATGGCGCACTTTGGTGGCTGTTCCTTCAGCGTTTCGCGTACCGCCAGATCATGTACGGAGTCGTCTACAAGTCGATCCTAAGGGCAATCGGTGGCAATCGCCAAGGTTGGGGCAAGATTGATCGAAAAGGTACGGTTCAGGTTCCCGGGAACTCAAAGCCGTAGATCTTTGAGGCGGTTTGGCCCGGACGAAGGGACTCGAACCCCCAACCCTCAGTTCCGAAGACTGATGCTCTATCCATTGAGCTACGTCCGGTTAGCCCGAAGATTGTACCCTCTGACAGCAACCGGGGAGGTAGGGAACTCTTCGGTCGGTATTAGTTTTGAGGGATCACGATAGGGAATCCAGGAGCGCGTTGAGATCCATGGAAGGTCGAAATTTGGTTGCGAATCTATTGGGATGTACAAGACTTTTAGACGTGCGTCCACCCAACCGCAACGCTTGATGGCTCAAGGAACTCCGTCCTTTAACATCGCATGGTCCGCCGTTTTTGACCTAACTTGCCCGCCGCTTCATTCTTTGCGATGGCTGCCGTCGCCAGCGGCACCTTACATGAAGTGTCTCCCATGTCGACAGTTACGACTCCAATTGTTTGAGCAGCCGCCCGCGCTTCCTCAATCAGCGGCGCCACATAGGTTCCAACTGCGATAACAAATCCGTTCATCGTATGCTTCACTCGGTTTCCAGCGTGAGGGATTTGCCGAATAGCAGTTGCCAACAGGCCCTTGATCTCCTCCATGTCCAACGCGGAATCGGCACTTGTCGCGACGATTCCTGAATAGGTGCACCATCCAATGGTAGCAAGGTGATCCTTGCCTGACGCGATCCATTCTGTGGCTAGCGAACTCGCGTCCTTGCTTTCAAGCGTGACCCACGGAACGGTGTATTCGCAGATCATCGGCATATCGGCAGCTCCGAGGGCCCAGGTTCGTAACTGGTCTTTGGTCATGAGTGCCCCGTTTGCGACGAGGCCGGCAAGATACATCGCATCCACATTGCCTGATTCATAGAGTTCGTACGCAAGCGTCTGCTGTCCCTTGATCGATTTTGCGATCAATTTCAGGTCTGCCATGCTGACGCCGAATGTCCTTTCTCCTGGCAGCCCATGACGAATATAGATAATGCGGGTTTTTTCGTTCCCTTTAGACTTCAGATCCTCTAAAACAGACTGTCGCGTTGGCATCCATCTCTCCCTATTAGCTTCAACCCAAACGTCATTTGCTCCCAAAGAAGCGCTTGTTTTACCGATTCTATGCCGGATGGTCACAATTATCTTGTCTGAAATGGAGACTCCCATCCCGCCATACCGACCGCAGCATTACGCAACTCCGTTCAACCTGTTTGCAATTCAGGCGACCTTGTTAAACGCAATCCAGATATGCTGCACTCACTATAGGCTGAATATTCATAGCGAGAATCCTTCAATCTGTCAATAGTGGCGTTCCGATTCAAGTGTTGGAAACGTATCCAAGCGATCCAGCCAGGTTTCGAGTGCTCAACCCTAACAGCCTCTCAGCAGAGCTGAGCTTCTGGCGACGCAAATAGGATCTTACTTATCTTGCGCATGGATGCAGACGCTTGATTCGAATTGGCGAACGCCTTTGCAGGGCCGCCTAACCCATCGAGTTCCTTGATCAAGACATCCTCCTTCGCGGGCGGGAGGTTCACGTCAAAAACATCAAGGAGCATGGCGATCGTCTCCTTTGATGTTTTGCCGACCTGTTCCTTAACCAATTGATCTAAAAGGCTTTTAGCGGGCGCCCCGTTCTTACCCCTTGGGATAAACAGAAAGTCTTGCCATCGAATCCGCTCCAACATCGTCGCAGTTGTCAGCCACGCCGGACCCCACTTCCAACCACTTACATCGAAGGGATACAGCATGTCCAGGCCTTGATTACGCATGGTTCGGGCTAGTTGACCTATTTCGTCCCCTGCAACGGTGAGCATTGTCTGCGTAGGGAGGGCATGCGGGTCCCGTCGGTCGAGAAAGGCTTTGTTAGCCCCGACCTGTCTAAGCTGGCTGACGCAAAAGTCAACCGGGCTCTTAACTCGGGTACCGACACACTGCTCGCTCCAAAACTCATTGGAGTGAGCAAGTGCGATTAAGAACGGCTTAATGTGCAGGTCGTTCTTGTACCAAATCTTTACAAACTTGTCGACGGTTGCCGGCGACGGGTTGTCGTAGGCGAAATAGGTCAGGAGTTTGATAACCATTCGCTTTGCGGTTACCGGGTGGTAGGCAAGCATCCGCATAAAGCTCTCGGCATCGAATGCCGCCGTTTTGCCTAAAATCGTCTTGTGACCAAAGTCGCGCATTTCGGGCGAAAAGCTGGATGCCACGAGAGGCCATCCATATTCGATTGCGCCTTGGATTTTTGCATTTTGGTCGCCGCCCAATCGCTCGTAGATTGGGTATCGCAGGCTCCAACCTAAAAGGCACCGGGCAGCCTCTTGAACATCCTTCTCAGTGTAGTTCCCGATCCCAAGCGTGAACAGCTCCATAACCTCGCGAGCAAAGTTCTCATTAGGGTGTCCAGGCACGCTCTGGTCCGTATCCAGCCAACGCAGCATTGCAGGAGTCTTGCTAACTTCCCCCAACAGAGTTGAAAAACTGCCAGAGCCGTTATTACGAAGGACATCGACGTACGTGTGCATGAGCGGTCCAAAATCGCACTTCGATCCACTTATCGCAAAATGATTATGCCAAAAGAGGGTGAGTTTCTCTTCGAGCGGCCTCTCGGTTGTAACCATTCGGAACTGCCACCATGATCTCACTCGTGTGGGGTCCAAACCAAACCGACCGTCTTGTTGGACATACCACTCCCAAACTTGAGGTGTAGGGCCAACTGGGACTTTGTCGTAATCGATTAGCCGTTCGATTGTTCCGTCGACTCCAAGTGGCAAGTACTTGTCAAGTTCCAAGCGACCAGCACCCAAGCCAAATCGGCGAAGTAAGTGGGAAACCTTTTGTTCTGCGACCATGGCAATGCACCAACAGGAATTTGGAGACCGCGATCAAGCTCCGTACGAAGGTCTAAACCGCTCCTTATCGTCATTTTACGCCGAATTGGATTCGGCCAGGACCGTTTGTCTATCGATATAGCTCCAGAACCGAGAGGGCAGAATGACCATGGCAAACTGTCGCACATTACCAGTCACCTTAAATGAGTCATGGATTTCTGTGACCGCTTTGTCTGCTGATTAGACAGCAATTTCCTTTTTGGGCACGGCTTCCCCTATCGTAAGATCGTTAAGGAAGTTAATAATCTCTCACAAAGAGCAGTTTGATATTGATATGACCAGAACGCAAACTATTCCATTGATGGGCCTTGATGATGCCTTTCCCGAGAACCTCTATGTTCTCCATCATCCCGCAAGCAATCGGTATGGATGCTTCCAATACGATGGAATTCACGGACTAGCTTGCTTCAGTACTGAAGAGGGCGCCCTTCGGTTTTCTGAGTGGATTGAACTGTCTGGAATGACAACCAATCAGGTCACATTTGACGAAGCACGCGAGGTTGCAAAGGATCGTCCCCTTCCAGTGGTGTCCCTGATGCTTCTCGACACGATCAATAATCCAAAAATTCACTTCGTACGCTGATCAGCCGAGGTTGAAAGATCTTCTGAACTGGCCAAGAAACTCGCGGCCGACGTGCCTCCAATGATTCAGCGACAGCCACGCATTGGGTCATTGCCGTTCTCATTCGAAAAGTCTAGACCTCTCCCGCGTGCCTTGGCTCGTCCCAATAGACGGTTCAGGCTCCAATAGAGCCGCAGAGAACTCATGCAACTCAATGTGAAGGCACGTATCCGAATACATTCTCGCGGTATGCCAAGCGGCCTGCTTTTAGCACTCTCCCGCATATTTTGCTAATTCATGTTGACGGGAAGGGGCGCTGAACAAGTAGAATTTAGCAGTCGGGGCTTGCGACTGCTAGCCCCCAGCATAGATTGAGAATTCTGGAGGAAGGAATATGGCAAATCTAAAGCCTCTCGGCGATAAGGTCGTCGTTCAGCTTATTGAGCAGGAGGAGAAGACCGCATCCGGTATCTATCTCCCTGACAGTGCAAAAAAGAAGCCCCAGGAGGGCAAAATCATCGCTACTGGTGGAGGACGCGTACTCGATAACGGAGAGCGCAACAAACTCACGGTCCAGGTAGGCGATCGAGTTCTGTTCAGCAAGTACGGAGGAAACGAAGTTTCCGTGGAAGGGCAGGACTACACGATTCTCGACGAGGATCAAATCTACGCGATTCTAAGCTAAGGCGGTAATTTTGGCCCAAATGCAACGTTCGGTTGCGGGCCACCACCAAAGTTTCCCAAGGAGCAAATTAAATGGCATCAAAAACTCTACTATACGATGAGAACGCTCGCCGAGCGCTTGAGCGTGGTGTGAATAAGGTCGCTGACGCGGTCAAGGTTACTCTTGGTCCGAAAGGCCGAAACGTCGTTCTGGATAAGAAGTGGGGCAGCCCAACGATCACCAAGGACGGCGTAACCGTCGCCAAAGAGATCGAATTGGAAGACCCATACGAGAATATGGGCGCTCAGCTTTGTAAAGAAGTTGCGAGCAAGACGAATGACGTAGCAGGCGACGGAACGACAACCGCTACCGTCTTGGCACAGGCCATCGTGAACGAAGGTCTCCGCTATGTAACGGCCGGCGGCAATCCGATCGCTGTCAAGCGCGGAATCGATAAGGCTGTTGAGCACGTTGTGGCGACGATCAAGGCCTCTTCACAGCCTATTAAGGATAAAGAGCAAGTTGAGTTCGTTGCAACGATTGCAGGCAACGACAATGAAATCGGCAAGCATGTTGCCGAGGCGATGGACAAAGTCGGCAAGGACGGCGTTATCACTGTCGAAGAGTCGAAGGGCCGCGACACGCAACTCGACGTCGTGGAAGGAATGCAGTTCGACCGCGGATACATCAGCCCGTATTTCGTGACCGATCCTGAGCGGATGGAAGCGATTCTTGAGAATCCGCTGATCCTCATCCACGAAAAGAAGATCGGCAATGCCCAAGAATTCCTACCATTCTTGGAGAAGGCAGCGGCTGCACGCCGACCGATTCTCATCATTGCGGAGGACATTGAGGGCGATGCTCTCGCTACCACCGTTCTCAACAAGATCCGTGGCGTTCTTCAGATCGCCGCCGTTAAGGCTCCCGGATTTGGAGATCGACGCAAGGCTATGTTAGAGGACATTGCCGTCTTGACAAACGGCAAATTCGTCAGCGAAGACCTTGGAACCAAGCTCGAGAACGTAACCATCGATATGCTTGGCACCGCGAAGAAAGTCGTCATCACGAAAGAGGAGACGACGATCATCGAGGGTGCTGGCTCCAAAGATGCGGTCCTTGGTCGAATCAACTTGATCCGAAATCAGATTGAGAAGACGGACAGTAACTACGATCGCGAGAAGCTGCAGGAGCGACTTGCCAAGCTGAGCGGTGGCGTTGCCGTCATCAAAGTCGGCGCCAGCACCGAGACTGAGCTAAAGGAAAAGAAGCATCGATACGAGGATGCGCTGAGTGCAACACGAGCGGCGGTTGAAGAAGGCATCGTTGCTGGCGGAGGCGTCACGCTTCTGAGAGCGGCGACCCTGCTTTCGACCGAAGGCGTTACGGGGGACGAGTTGACTGGAATCAATATCGTCAAGCGCGCTCTGGAAGAGCCACTTCGACAGATCGCCAAGAACGCTGGTCTTGAGGGATCGGTCGTGGTTGAGCATGTTCGAGCGGCTGCCGAGGGATTCGGCCTCAACGCGCTGACAGGCGAGATTGTCGACCTGATCAAGGCAGGCATCGTCGACCCGGCCAAGGTCACGCGCAGCACGATCCAGAATGCGGCTTCGATCGCAGGGCTTGTTCTAACGACCGAGACGCTTGTCGTCGAGAAGCCGGAGCCTAAGAAGGCTGGCGGCGGTGGCGGCGCTCCAGGAATGGGCGGCATGGGCGACTACGACATGTAATTTCCCCCATCGCTTTACAGGCGACTATGAGAACACCAGTGGCCATAATGGCCAATTGAGTTCTCATGGCCGCCTGTTTAGCTTTAGAACGACCTTAGTGCGCTCGATTGCAGACGCTGTCCTTGACTACTTCTATTCCGAGCAGTTTTCTGTGCATCAATCGTCTGTTGTCTGACCCCTTCTAGGGTAAAAGCTGATCATGTCTTTATTCGAAGATGCGAAAGAGATCTATGCCGGGTTGGGTGTCGATGTTGAAGCAGCGATCAATCAAACTCTATCGATCCCAATTTCCATTCACTGCTGGCAAGCAGACGACGTTTCGGGCTTTGAGTTGCATGAGGGAGGAACCGATTCTGGTGGCATAATGGCTACCGGTAATTACCCTGGACGAGCCAGGAATGCAGACGAAGTTCGTCAGGACTTAGACCGAGTCTTGACCCTTGTCCCTGGCGTGCATCGTGCCAACTTGCACGCCACCTATGCAGAAACCAATGGTAAAGCGGTGGGGCGGGACGAACTTGAATTAGATCATTTTGCCAACTGGATAGAGTGGGCGAAGCGGAAAGGGATCAAGCTTGATTTCAACCCGACCTATTTCGCGCATCCAAATGCTGCGTCGGGATACACCCTTTCAAGTGCGGACCCTGAAATCCAATCCTTCTGGATCCGTCATGGGATCGTGAGTCGTAACATCGCGAGCGGAATGTCTCTGGCCTTGGGAGGCGAGTGCGTCATCAATCACTGGATTCCAGACGGCGCTAAGGACGCGACAGTAGATCGCTGGGGCCCCAGGAAGCGGCTTATCGAGGCATATGACGAAATCCTGAATGAGGCGCTGCCGGGTTGTACCGATGCAGTCGAAAGCAAGCTCTTTGGGTTGGCATCTGAAGACTACGTCGTTGGATCTTTTGAGTTCTACCTAAGTTATTCACTTACTAGAAAGGTCGTGCTTTGCTTGGATATGGGGCACTTCCATCCAACGGAATCGGTGGCCGATAAGCTCTCGTCGATCCTGCAATTTCAAGATCGAGTGCTCCTTCATACAAGTCGGCCGATGAGATGGGATAGCGATCATGTCGTCGTATATAACGATGAACTGAGAAGCGTCTTCTTGGAGTTAGTTCGAGGCGGGGCGCTTGAAAAGGCAATCGTCGCACTCGACTTCTTTGATGCCAGCATCAATCGGATCGGCGCCTACGTGGTAGGAATTCGGGCGACACGCAAGGGGATCCTGAATGCGTTGCTTGAACCGACTTCCATGGTTCAAGGTTATGAGGCGCAAGGGAAGAATGCTCATAAGCTTGCAATGCTTGAAGAATTTAAGACCCTGCCATTCGGAGCCATCTGGAATGAACTATGCGAACGGGCCGATGTGCCAGTAGGAAAGAACTGGATCTGCGACATGGAAGCTTACGAAAAGAAGGTTCTGGTCAACCGGACCTGAGGCCTTTGGGTGTTGCGAATATTGGGTTTAGAATGGATGGCCCCGCTGTCGTTCAATCGTGATGAACGACGTTTCTACCGTAGACTCTTTTCGCAACACCTCGCCCTACCATGAACCCGAATTACCCAAGCGCCTCTCAAGCAATCCGCAACATCGCCGATCTAAAACTGGCCTACAAAGTCATCTACAGCGACCGGCTCTTTAGGGTATTTCAATTCGAGCCGCCATTCGTAAGCGGCAGCGAATACTGGGTCATCAATGAGAAGGGCTTTCTCTGGGAGCCCGCAGATTCGCTTGATGCGGCGTTAGCCTATCTTCAATCAGAGGAAGCAACCGACTACCAAGATGCCGACCAAGAATAGTAAGAGAACTGCCTGGTTGATCGTGGGATTACTCGGTGATGCGACCCTAACTGATGGCCTTTCCATCGGTACGGTATTTCTGAATCAATTCAATCGCAAGCTCGGGGCCATGCCAACCAACCACATCGACCTCCTTTTCCTCTAGCTCTTTGTAGACTTGGAAAAAGTGGGTGATTTCTTTGGTCGTATGTTCGTTAACTTGGGCAATGTCCTTTCGATACCCATAACGGGGATCTTTTGTTGCGACGCACAGGATCTTTTCATCGGGGCCCTTTTCGTCGCGCATTTCTAGGACTCCGATCGCGCTTGCTTCGATAACGCATCCAGGGAAGGTTGGGTGGGTGATCAGGACGAGAACATCAAGAGGGTCTCCGTCGACGTAGAGCGTCTGGGGGATGTAACCGTAGTCGAACGGGTAGAACAGGGGCGAGAAAAGTACGCGGTCTAGCCTAATCAGCCCAGTCTCCTGATCGACTTCATATTTATTTGTGCTCCCGCGAGGGATTTCGATTATTGTGTTAAACGTGAGGGGGGCATTTGGTCCAATCTTCGCATTCAGGAGAGACATCTTGATCTGAGGGTACCTGGGAGGGACCGGCGAAGGTCCAGCATCCGTCTAGTGCCTTAATCCAATTCGCCTCGGAGGCCCCAAAGTTGGCTGCCCGTGACTCGAACTTGGGCAAGGCGACCCTTCCGTTCATGGGATCCTTCAAAATGGACCATTTTAAACTCCCTTGAATAGCCTTGCAGCACATTTGGGTTCTTGCTTGAGGGACCTTCGACAAGCACCTCAAGGACCCGGCCGATATAGGTCTCGTTAATCTCACAAGTGATTCGGTTCTGCAGTTCGATGAGTCGAGCGAGCCTTTCTTTCTTGGTTTTTTCGGGTACCTGGTCCTTGCGATCTCCGGCAGGAGTGCCTGGGCGGATGGAATACGCAAACATGTAAGCTCCATCAAACCGAACTTTCTCCATGATGGAAAGGGTGTTGTCAAACTGCTCGTCGGTTTCCCCCGGGAAGCCCACAATAATGTCGGTAGTTAGGCCCACGCCAGGAATTTGGGTTCGGAGTTCTCTGACAATATCGAGGTAGGACTCAACCGTGTAGAGGCGGTGCATTTCCTTCAAAGTTTCATTGTCGCCAGATTGCATCGGCAAATGGACGTGTTCCATAACGCTAGGGCAATCCCGAATCGTCTCAATCAAGTCGGCTCTGAAGTCGCGCGGGTAGGGGGATGTATAGCGGATCCGTTCCAATCCAGGGATTTCGTTGAGCTTCCATAACAGGGCACTAAACGGAACCCGTCCTTCTAGCAGATTCTTGCCATAGGAATTCACGGTTTGACCAAGCAGAGTGATCTCCTTGGTGCCATGCCCGGCCATAACAGCGACTTCATCCAGGATATCAATCGTGGGTCTGGACCGTTCTCTTCCCCGAGTGGTCGGAACGATGCAAAATGTGCAGAACTTGTCGCAACCGTATTGGATGGGAACGAATGCCTTGAGTTTCGGTTCCCGACCCAGATGGCGCTGAGGAACGCTTTCAACGATGTTCCCCTTACGCTCGGGAAGCGCAACTCGCTTTTGAAATCTGCGTTTCTGAGCTGCCTCTTCTACCAATGCAGGAAGTTGGCCGATGTCGCCCGTTCCCAAGACAAAGTCGACATGGGGAGCGCGTCGTCGAATCTCATCGGCACGCGCCTGGGCCATACACCCGCAAACCCCGATAATTACCTCTGGCTTGGTCCAACGAAGGGGCTCGATTTCGCCAAGCATGGAAAAGGCCTTGTCCTCAGGTTTCTTCCGAACGCTGCATGTGTTCAAGAGAATCACGTGCGCCTCGACAATACTCTCGGCCTTCGCAAAACCGATTTCCTCGAGATACAAACCCATCTGCTCGCTGTCCTCTTCATTCATCTGGCAACCCCACGTTTGAATGTAATAGGTGCCGCGCCGAGCTGTAGGGCGCTCACTCTGCAAAAGGCTTTTTGGACTGAGAAGGGATTGGGACATTTCGTGTTTTTCTAATAACTTGGGGCTCAAACCAACTGGTCGTCGAGCCAAGTGTTTTGGAGATTTCAAATTGCGAGGTCGAGTCAACGGGATGATGCCGAGACCTGAGAATTAGAATACCGGAACGTATCCTATGCCTTGGCTTGTTGCTAAACATAGGTGCCCTTATGTCTGCCCCATCGAATCTAGTTGAACCAGGAACGTATACTCATGCGGTGAAGGCAATCCTTCTTAATCGCATACTTTTAATCCTCTCATTTATCGGGCTCTTTGTCGCAGGTGCGCTTAGCTTGGAAATGCTCTTGAACGTCGTCCTTCCATGTGGAGAAACCCACGGATGCGCGACAGTGGCGGCGGACCCGAGTTCGCGCCTATTTGGGGTGCTACCGGTTGCCTACATTGGGTTCGCCGGATACCTGCTATTTGCGGGATTGGCGATCGCTCGCACGATGAACGTCGCCAACGACAAGAAACTTGTCCAAGTTGGCTACGGCGCCGCGGTATTAGGCGCCCTTTATAGCGTCTACCTCCAGTATCTTTCATTCTTTCATATCCACGCCATTTGTCCTTACTGTTTGACCTCGGCCATAACGATGATCCTCACCGTAATCGTCTATGCGATGTTGGCAGGCACCGTGGAGAAAGAAATCGTACAAGGCGGCGAAATGTCTCGGCTGGATACCTGGCTAGTGACCGGACTCCCGATTGCATTGGTATTGGGCTTATCGCTTATGGCGAGTAATGACAAGGCGCCTGCAATCCTAGCCAAAGGTGCGAAGCTCACGAACCCCGAATTGAAGGACCTGGTCACCAGCGATTCAAAGATATTTGGAGACGATAGCGCTCCTATAACCGTCGTCGAGTTCGCCGACCTTTGCTGTCCGACCTGTCAGAAGTTGTCTCCCAAAGTAAAGCAATTTGTCAACCTGCATGCCGGGAAAGTTAGGCTTGTCTTTAAGGATTTTCCTCTAAACATTCACCCGCTTAGCCGAGTGGCAGCGACAATTGGCGAGTATGCACAGGAACATGGCCGCTTCTGGGATTACATCATGGATGTCATGGGTTTGGAACGGCAGCCTGATTCGGCGGCTGAAATTCTGGATATCGCAAAATCATGCGGGCTCGATCCAAACGATATTACAAAGCGTCTGAAGAACTCCAAAGACCCTCTGTATGACCGCGTTACCAACGACCTCAATTTGGGCCACGAGGTCGGCGTGAGCTCGACGCCGACGTTCTTTATCTTTGCAGGCTCGATCCCGACTGTAACTTGTGGTCCCCAGGAGATCATGGATAAGCTTGACGGAGATCGTTACAAGCCGCTCCTCGCAAGTAATGGATAAGAAGAAACCGATACTTGTTGCGATGTCTGGTGGTGTCGACAGCAGCGTTGCTGCGGCTGTCTTGGTAAAGCGCGGGTTCGATGTTATTGGCTTGACGATGCAGATTTGGCAAGAAAGCCAAACCGATCCTCGCCATGCCGGGTGCTGTTCGCTCGGAGCGGTAGAAGATGCGCGCCGTGTCGCACGAGTGCTTGGAATCCCGCATTACGTCATGAACTTCAAGGAAGAGTTTCGTAGCGCCGTGATCGATAATTTTGTTGCCGAATACGCAGCCGGGCGGACTCCAAACCCGTGCGTGCAATGCAACAAGCACGTGAAGTTCGAGATTCTCCTTCAAAAAATGCATGAGCTTGGCTGCCAGAAGCTGGTTACCGGGCACTATGCGCGAATTCGCTACGACAAGGCATCGGATCGCTATAGGCTTATGGGAGCGCGCGGAAACGAGAAGGATCAAAGCTACGTCCTTTATTCGCTCGATCAGCAGCAGTTGGCGAATGCGTGGTTTCCACTCGGTGAAATGCCAAATAAAGCGGCAACACGGAGCTTGGCCTCCGAACTGGGACTTTCGGTAGCCAATAAGCCCGACTCACAGGAGATTTGTTTCGTTAGCGAGGCTGGAGGCTACTCCGAGTTTCTAAAGAAGCATCGGCCTGAGATTTTTAATGTGGGTGAACTCGTCGATACGGTGGGGAATCGAGTTGGCGAGCACGGTGGGGTCGCAGGATTCACTGTCGGGCAGCGCCGCGGGATTGGGCTCAGTCCGGCGAACGGAAAGCCACTCTATGTCATCGAGTTGAAGCCTGCGGAAAACCAGGTCGTCGTGGGAAGCATAGACGATCTATTGGAAACGGAAGTTCCTCTTGATGATCTGACTTGGGGTGTCTTCGCGGAGCCGGATCGCCCCATTCGAGTCCATGCGAAGATTCGTTACAATATGGAGGCCCAAAAGGCAACTCTTTACGGTGGAGACTATCCAAGGTTGATTTTCGACAAACCGGTTCGTGCGGTAACTCCCGGACAGATCGCGGTAGCGTATCGCGGAAAGACGGTTATTGCCGGAGGAACGATCCGGTCCCGGGCCTCCATGAACAAGGTGGCTGCAACCATCGTCAAGGGCTAGTACGTTCAGTTTAATATAGGCAATGCCCCAATTTGAGTCTGTTGGAGCGTACAATCTAGAAAAGCACGCGGAGGTTTGAGTTGAGCAACAATAACGACGATAGTAACGTTTTAATTTACATGCTGGCCGGAGTAGGTCTAGGCGCCATCATTGGCGCGGCTGCTGGTCTTCTATTTGCGCCAAAAGCCGGTACGGAATTGCGAGATGACTTGGGTGGCAAGCTCAAGGAATTGAAGGGCAAGACCGAAGAGTGGATTACCGAGCAACGAGCAAAACGAGCAGTGGATAGTGCTGCCGAAGAACTGGGCGTCTAAATCACAAATTGATGCCAGGCTGGAGAATTGCCCTGTGGATGGTTATCGTTGTAACCATCCTGGTCTTCTTGTATTTCGTTAGGGGCATTCTCCTGCCTTTTGTGATTGCATTCGGCGTGAGCGCAGTGCTTGAGCCGACAATCAAGAAACTTCGCTTGCGAGGCTGGCCCCGGCCTCTTGCGATCTGGGCCATTTTCACTGCCTTTGTCGCCGTCATTGTAGGGTTGGGAATTTGGCTGACTCCCATCATCTCTAGTCAGGTTATCGGATTTAAAGGGAAGATAGACGACCTGACTTCATCCATCGCCACACAGAATACAAGCGACAATTTCTTTGTGCGTTGGAACCCGGTAGAGCAGATCCAGCATCAAGCCGAACAGGACTGGCTTGATAAGCTCTTTACCCAAAACCAGGGAGTGCTTGAGAGATTCAGTTTGCCTACAAGCAAGCGGGTCTTTATTGCGCAATACGTCGAACCACAGCGTGGACAGCTCGGGAAGTCGATTCAGAGCTTCTTACAGGGTTTTCTAGGCATTGCTAGCGGCTTGGTATCACACCTTCTGACCTTGATGTTCGTCCCGCTGCTAGTTTTACTGATGCTCTTTAATATGGATCAGTTCAAGCGGCGAAGCGTCATGTGGATACCTCCGTCCATACGGGCTAACACTCTGTCCATTTTGGGCGAAATAGGACAAGTATTTACGAGCTACCTTCGCGGGGTGACGATTGCGGTTGTGGGGTACATGACGGTGATGAGCGTCGTGCTGGGCTTGATTGGCGCTCCCTTTGCGGTTTTGCTCGGTGTCATATTCGGAGCCCTCTATCTTGTTCCTTACCTGAATGTCCTGATTAGCGGCACTTTGCTCGTAGTCGTTACTGGCCTCAGTGGGAAAACGGGCGGGATACTGTTTCATCAGTCAAATTCCTGGTCATTTGCGTTCATTCTGCTGCTTGTCTATGTGGTCGTTCACTTTACTTACGACTCGATGGTCTACCCGCGGGTAGTCGGGAGAGCAGTAGGACTGGATCCGGTCATTAGCATGTTCGTCATCTTCAGTGGCGGCGCTTTATTTGGGTTGGTCGGAATGATCATCGCCTTCCCGCTCGCTGGATCCGTAAAAGTGATCTTGGACCGCCTCATCCGAATTACATCGGCAAGCCAGGACGTTCTAACCTTGCCCACTGTCCCGCTGCGCCACCGTTCGACTCCGAGTGGCTGATGGCTGTTTAGGGCAATAATATACTTCACTCAGAGAAACATGGTATAATAACTACGTAATGAGTTCAATCACCACACCGAAAACCCTTCTTGAAGCAACTCGAATGTTCGAGAAGCAGGATGTAGCTTGGCAGTACGCAGTCAATCTGCGATGGCCGATCGGTGTGACCTGTCCATTCTGCCAAGGCAAAGCTCATTCATTCCTTTCAACTCGAAAGACCTGGCAGTGCAAGACCTGCAATAAGCAGTTCTCAGTGAAAAAGGGCTCAATCTTCGAAGATTCCCCCTTGAAGCTGGACATCTGGCTTACCGCCATGTGGCTGATTGCAAACGCAAAGAACGGTATCTCGTCTTACGAAATTCACCGGGCTCTAGGAATCACTCAGAAGTCAGCTTGGTTCGTCCTTCACCGTATTCGCCTTGCAATGCAGAACGGTTCACTCGAAAAGCTCTGCGATGAAGTTGAGGTAGACGAAACCTATATCGGCGGCAAAGCTCGGAACATGCACAAGCACATTCGAGAGCAGAAGATCACCGGTACCGGTGGAAAGGACAAGACCGTCGTTATGGGAATGTTGGAGCGCGGCGGAACTGTGAAAACCCAGGTTATCGCGAGACCGAACAAAACAACCCTTCAATCGATCATCGCCGCTGCCGTCCTTCCTGGTTCCAGAATCTACACGGACGCTCTGAAATCCTACTCCGGGCTAGATTCCTGGTTCGCTCATCAAGTCATCGATCACGCTATTTCCTACGTTGAAGACAACGTACACACAAACGGCATGGAGAACTATTGGAGCCTCTTGAAGCGGACGATTCGCGGAACCTATGTTTCGGTCGAACCTTTCCATCTCCACCGATACCTAGACGAGCAATCCTTCCGGTTCAATGAGCGCAAGGGAACCGACTCCACAAGATTCAACCTTGCAGTATCGCAGATCGGCGGAAAGCGGCTAACCTACAAGAAATTAACCGGCAAGGAGTGTCTTCCAGCCGCGTTCTAGGCCGGAAGCAAGGAAATTATATGGCCCGCAAGGAAAGAGAGAAGGTCGCGGCAAGCGAACCAAGCGCGGAGTTCAAGGCATTCGAGGATCTAGCAAAGATGGTCCTCGGAGTGCCTAAAACCGTCATTGACGAACGGGAAGCGGAGTTCCGCAAACATCACCACGGACGCGCCACTACGCCCGCCAAACCGGTGGTCGCGCCCCAATGACACCACAAGAGTTGGTTGCCCTGAGAGAGTTTCTGGAAGATCCGCCGTCCTCCACTGCTTTTTCCTTCAAGATCGCGAATGCTCAGCGAGCGTTCGGAAATTTCCTCGGAACTTGGGACACGATCCAACTGCCAGAGACGCTCCGATTCTTTTGCGGCGATTCTCTATGTATGGCAGAGATGTTTTTCGACTGGGACGGTCCCGCAGTAATGGGAGCCGGTGGTCAGGCCGTCTATCTCCACGAAATCACGCTTTTCGAGAAGGACATGCGTTCTTACGTCGTGCAATACAAGTGTCGGCACTGCAAGAACTCGATAAAGGCTTTGACATTACTTGTCATCCCCGCGTTAAAGCAAATGTCGAAGACAGCGGAGTTCCCGCAGGTCGGCGAACCCCTTCCCGAGAAGCTACTAGATCTTGCCGATTACGACAGGGAGCTTCTCATTCAAGGCTACAAGGCTGAACTAGAGGGATTCGGCATCGGCGCGGCTGCCTACTATCGCCGCATCGTGGAAGACCGCAAAGAGGCGCTTATCGTTGCAGCAAAGTCCGTTGCACAAAAGATGAACGCTTCGTCGGACACCTTAGCTCTGTTCGATAGAGCCAAGGACATGCCAAGTTTCGATAATGCCATCAAGCTCATCAAGGATGCTGTGCCTACCGACTTGTTCATCGAAGGCAAGAACCCGCTTACCCTTCTGCATCATTTTACAAGTATGCAGCTTCACGACATGACGGATACCGAATGCCTTGAAGTCGCAGAGTCTTTGAGGTTAGTTCTTATCACCTTCTCGCAAAACGTCGAGAGGGTCCTCAGGGAGCGGGTGGGACTTCAAGAAGCGGTTAAGAGGCTCGAAAAACGCCTTAGTTCGAACGGTAACGTCAACTCCTGATTGGGCAATCGGTACACCGTTTTCCCAGTAGATTTCACCCTTCTTGTACTCGCCACGGGGCATGATGCGGTTATCGAAGAAAGGCTTTTTTGCTCCCGCGCTTTGCGTGTCAACCGTTTTATGTAAAACCATGCTAAAATCTCCGCAGGTGTTCTCTGAGTCAAGTATATTATTACCCTATTTAGGGTCAAAGCTTCAATTCAAACGTTAACCTAGCCGCCAAATCGCGTGCGTCGAGGGTTACTTTATAGCTGCCCGACGCAAGGCGCGTAGTAAGCGTAATCGGCTTAAGGTGGTATCCGGTTGCCTCCTTCGCGCCGCTGAATTGAAAGTGAATTTCAAACTCGTCGGCCCAGACACCTACAATGGCATCGGTGGGAAGCTTCCTCCTTCGTAAAAGCCCTCCAAAGGACATCTCCTCCTTTGTGATAGAAAGCGTTGCCGAATTCGACTCCCCGATCAAGATTGCCTCGCCGCGCCAAATGAGACGCCCTTCATTGTCGAAGGCAAACATGCCGTGACGGTAGGAGTCTCGAAGCACCGCAAAAAGGGTGTCGAGGAACTCGTCTTCCTTATCGATCGTGGGGAGCCCTTGAGCGATTCGATGCCAATCCGCGAGTTTCTTGGGTCGGTCGAGATGTCTGGCCAAGCGTTTGTTTGACGTCGTCACAAGCCGCAGATAATCCTGATCCCGATCGAATTCGGTGTGACAGTGCTCGCACAACGATCCCAGATGAGGACTGGTCTTGCCCACCGCCAGCCAGCGAACATCGTCGATGGAAATGAGTCGGCCAAGGTAATTTGCGGCGAATCCGGTTGGATCCTCATGTGCGTCCAGCAGTGTGAGGCTATTTCGTTCCAGAAAGTAGTCCGCTCCACAAGCTTCGCAAGCCGCATTGCCAGAGCCCGGTTCAAGGCCGATTGCGACCCTGGCCCACTCGTCCGGATAGAGAGTCTGGTACTTCCCAGGGAGTCCCTTAATGACCTGGGTCCAACGACCATCAGGAAGCACATCGAATTGAGCAGGACAATCGGGACATCGCCATAGTTCTTGTGCTCTACCCGATTGCTTGCGCCAAGAATCAAAGTCGCGGAAATCTCCGCCCTCTTCTTGCATGGAGGCCATTTTATTGCTCCGAACATCAAAGCGAGCTTCGCAAGCATCGCAAGTGGCAAATTGCTCTGTCGTTAGGAGGTTCTTTCGCTTGTAGCTCAAAGCACCACGTCTGCAAAGCGGGCAAACCGACAAGGGAGCCTGGTTCTTTACGTGGATAAGAACTCCAGTTCGGCAAATTGGACACAACCTCTCGTTGATATCGCGCCTTTTCAGCGTGCCCGCGTGGCAGACAGGACAAGCGTTCTTACGAATGGGGCGTGGTTCGGTAAGGAGGTTGCCGCACGATGGGCAAGATCGCCGCTCAAATTTGAACTGTTTAAGCCGTAGCAAGGTCTCGTCCAGCATCTCCAAACTGCCGAGTTGGGTTTCCAACTGGACATTTGCAAGCACGTCCCGTAGGTCGGCGACTGTTTGAGGTCGATCCGTGTAGGCAAGAGAGAGACCCGATTCGATCGCTCTTGCCAGAACAGGATCGACATCCGATCTCAAAGACGTAACCGATGGCAAGGCGATCCCGGCAGCCCGATCGGAAGCGCTTGGAGGCGGAATCCCGATGAGCATCACATACATGGTCGCGCAAAGTGCATAAAGGTCCGTCGCCGGACCTCGTCTTGCCAAAACGGATAACTGCTCGGGTGGGGCATAGCCAGGGGTATAGAACACGGTGTGGCTGGTAACTGCGTCGGCGTGCCACTCCCTTGCCGCCCCGAAGTCAATCAGGTGGATCTCACCGCGCTTGTCGATCAAGATATTTGAGGGTTTGATATCACGGTGGAGAATCCTCTTGGCGTGAAGGGCGTCCAATATGTCGAGCAATGAATTGAAAATGTCTAGCGCTGTAGCGGACGAGAGCCGGCCGTTTCGACGCAGAAAATCTTCAAGCGTTGATGCATTCGGGACAAAATCGGTCGCGAAATAGGCAGTGCCGTTCTCACGGAATGTGGCTCGTATAGGAGGAACACCCTTGATGTTGAGATGGCTCAGGACACCGGCTTCCTCTAGAAATCGCTCTCGCAGGTGGGATCCGATCGATTCCTGGAATTCCAAAACGCTCTCGGGAGTGCGTCGGATGCCGTGTGGCGCCAGCTCTTTGATGACGACAAAGTCCCCACGTACCAGGTCAGAAGCCAAATAGGCAATTCCAAACCCACCGCGGCCCAACACGTCCTTAATTTCGAATCGCTCTGCCAATTGAAACCCGGATTCCAGCGGACGTGGCTCAATGGACATACGCTTAATTGTAGCGTCTCGCTCGTGGTTCGAGCACGACGTGGTTTCCTAGGCTTTTTGAAGGTGATGTTGGTTTAATCTGCGTCCAGCTCCGCAATTCTGAGATAATTTAAAGGTCGGAACATTGTCAAGAGGCGTAGGTCAACATGTAGGGAGCAAGTGATGAATTACAAGAACAATTTTAGAATATCGATGGGGGCATTGGTCGCGTTGGGCGTCATCGGCCTCGCGATGCCCGCGTTTGCCAATCCTCTCAACCACACAGCCCAAAAGCATGGCGGCGGGGGTGGAGGAAGCCGCGGCGGTGGAGGGTCGCGAGGCGGCGGCGGTGGTGGTGGTCAACAAGTTCATGCCAGACGTGAAACGGTGCGGACCCAAAATGCGGTCAGTCGAGTTCCAGGAGGGAGTTACCAGAAAGTGGCGCCGGTAAGAACTTCTGCTCCATCAAGGAACACAAGCGGGGATCGAAGCCAACCATCGCCAGGCCAAGCAAGAACTCATGTTCCGGTTACTGCCGCAGTTCAGTCTCAGAGGACATTTACGAAGACTGCGCAGGGTCGGAAATATGACAACGGTTTGACCCTGCGCAAGGGAGTTAAAGTCACGTCAGGCTGGCAACATCGGTATTTCCCCCATGGCTATCAGCACTTTCCGTTCTACCATCCGACATTTATCTCGGGTTCTTGCTTTATTTCGCCATTTGGATTCTATTTTGGTGTGTGCGTCCCATACATTGATATCTCGGTTTGCCACGTTTATCCACCGGCAGTGTTGTTCGTCGATATACCCATCTACGATGGATCCAACTGTTCTGGCTTCTACAACCAGGATGACGGAAATCTGATCAACGATCCCAATTTGGATCAAAACCAGCCCGGCTTGAACAATGCTCTAGATGAACTCACCGAGACTTTTCAGGGCGGAAACATCGACGGCTTGGTAGCTCTGATTGATCCAAACACGCAGATCGCAATCTACGAAAAGGGCGCCTATCAGTACTCGATGGCTTCCAACGACTTTGTCGATATGACTCGTGACACGATCCAATCGACCCAGTCGCTCGGACTGAATCTCCAGTACTTGCATCAGCGCTCGCCAGGCGTCTTTTGCGTTTCCGGTCAGAACACCTATAAGAACGCAAGCGGCCAAACGCGATCCGTCTATGTTAGCTACGTCTTGCAGGACATCAGCGGGCAGTGGACACTGACGCAGGTCGGGACGTCTCCCGACACGATTCAGAAAATTTAGTCGCCCTCCGAGGGGTCGAGATTCTTTGAGCAAGACCATAAGACGTATGGGACGCAAACGTCCCGTACGTCTTGTAACGTCTGAATCGTGATATTCTGAACCTTGTAAGCCGCAGATCGTTCTAATCATGGTCCTAACTCTCATCGCCTTAGCCGTCTATTCCATTCCGTCCGGTACGCGGGTGCAATACGACGTGGATGTTGCCTTTAATGGTTATCTACCTGTCATGGGGGGGAGAACGGCGAAGGCGGACGTCGCGATGTCGGTGGAAGTCGTCGGACTCTCTCCCAGTCCTACCGGGGCGCTACGTGCCTCAAGCGATATTACGACCCTAAAATTGACCTATAACGGCGCCGTGATGCCGTTTGGCGCATCCAGCGTTCAGGAGTTCTATCCCAAGGCTACAATCGAGTATTCGCCACAAGGAAAACTCTTAAAAACGGACGTACCCGATCGGAAGATTCTCTTTAGAATGCCCGGCCTTGATCCCAAGAGACTGCAGGACATCACATACTTGCCAATCGAGTTTCCTCCGGAGGGCTTTGAGGAAAACAAGCCCTTCACGTTTAGAAAACTGTTCGGGGACAGCGAGGTGGAGTACAAGGTGACGCCCGGAAAAATCGATGGCGACAAAGTCACTCTCAACATTAAACTTAGCCAAAGCTATACGAGTTTTGAAGACGAGAACCGCAATGAGAGCGATGAAGCCTCTGCGGCCGGCAAAGTGACAACCGATGTGAGTGGGGAAGGAGTGGCTCTATTCGATCTTAAGCGTGGCCTCATCGAAAACCTAAATATCGAAGCGACTGCCAAGGGGCACGTGATCAATTTGAAGACACAGAACTCCACCGATCGCCAGCTCAAGACAATTCTGAAGGTAACCCTGGCAGCTAAAGCGTAGCCGTAACAACCCAGTCAATTGTTGGGCCCAAGAGGCAAGCTTCCGAGGACTTGGGACATGTATACTAAGCAGGGTCTATGACCCATCAGACTGTTTACGTCGTTGATTTCGGCGGGCAATTCACCCAACTCATCGTTCGACGCGTTCGCGAACTTGGTGTTTACTCCGAGATGATCCCTTGGACGACCGCCGCCAGTAAGATTCGTTCACATAAACCAGACGCCGTTATTCTAAGCGGAGGGCCGAGGTCCGTTCTGGAAGAAGGGGCGCCCGACATTGACTTTGCTGTCCTCGAGGGGATTCCCATGCTCGGAATATGCTACGGGCAGCAGCTCATGGCTCATCGACTTGGCGGGAAAGTCGTGACGGCAAATCACAAAGAGTATGGCCATCGCACATTGGTGACCAACCCATCCCAAACCGCGGCCCTGGTTGCATGTATGGCAAGCGATCAGGTGTGGATGAGTCATGGAGACCAGGTCTTAAGCGCTCCCCCCGGATTTGTCGTCACTGCGTCGACTGATTCTTGCCCGATTGCCGCCTTTGAGAACCCAGCTCTCGCACAGTACGGAGTTCAATTCCATCCTGAGGTCACCCATACGCTTGACGGAAAGACGATCCTCAAACGCTTTCTCTTTGAGCACGCGATGCTGAAGAGCGACTGGACAAGCGAGAGTTTTATAGAGGAACAGGTGGCCTCCATTCGTACGACCGTTGGGGAGGGAAAAGTGCTTTGTGCCGTCTCGGGAGGCGTCGACAGTTCGGTCATGGCCGCGCTCCTAATCAAAGCGATCGGAGACAAAGCGGTGTGCGTATTCGTCGACCATGGGCTCCTGCGCAAGGGCGAAGCAGAACAGGTTAAAGAGACTTTCTTGGACCACTTCCACGCAAACCTTAAGGTATTCGACGCACAAGACCAGTTTTTTGACGCATTGTCCGGCATTACCGAGCCAGAACGTAAGAGAAAGATAATTGGTGAGAATTTTGTGAAGGTGTTCGAAAACCACGCTACCGAACTCCGAGAATGCGACTTCCTGGCACAAGGTACGTTGTATCCAGATGTCATTGAATCTGGTTCGCCGACTGCTGCCAAAATCAAGACTCACCACAACGTGGGAGGCTTGCCGGATTGGATGACCATGAAGCTTATCGAGCCGCTTAGATGGCTCTTTAAGGACGAGGTTCGCAGCGTCGGCCGAAAACTCGGGTTGCCCGAGGATATGGTCGAGAGGGAGCCGTTCCCAGGTCCCGGTCTGGGAGTTCGTATCCTTGGCGAAGTCACGCGGGACAGAGTGCGAATGACTCAGGAGGCTGACCACATCTTCCGGTCAGAGCTGAAGGCTCGTGGACTCAATCGTGGCATTTGGCAAAGCTACGCGGGATTACTCGACGTAAAGACGGTTGGTGTTATGGGCGACGAACGAACCTATGAGCAACCGATCGTGCTCCGTGCGGTTCAGAGCGAAGACGCTATGACGGCCCGGGCGGTTAATATCCCCTTTGAAGTTTTGGAGACCATTGCGAGCAAGATCGTTAACGAAGTTCAGGGTGTGAACCGGGTTTTCTATGATCTGACGAGCAAACCTCCGGCAACGATCGAACTTGAATAGCCTATTCCAATCCGTTAATGAGCGGTTCCGGAATCGAACGCAATTCCGAGGGAACGAGTCCCAAGTACTCCTTGACCGACTCTCGAAGCCCCTGTGTCGTCCCGAAGCCACACGTCGAGGCCACCAGGTCAACCGCTTGGTCCGTGGTACACAGCAGCTCGACTGCAGACTCCGTCCGGCATCGATCCACATATTCGTGGAAGCCGTAGCCCACCAGGTTCTTAAAGACCCTCGAGAAGTGGAACGGCGAATAGCCCGCAGCATCTGCTGCATCTCGAAGGGGCCATCCATGGGCCGGATTTTGCCTCACTCGAGCGACAAGGTCCTTGATTGTTTCCGGCAAGTCACTGGGTACAGCGGCTAGCTGAACTTGGTCCGAACTCGTCATCAGGCGGGATGCGATTTCATAAATGACGGAAACGACCATGGGTTCCAACGTCTCGTTGGGCTGGGCGATGGCTTGATCGTAGCGTGCTAGCGCAACCTTAAAAAAGGGGTCGATCGGTTTACAGGCTACGGGGCGAGCAAACGCATTGTTTGCGCGACCAATCCGAGCCGCGATCCAATTATCCAACAAAGGGGTTACCCGCCCCTCCCAAGACAGCAGTTGGCTGGAATGCTCGCCTCGTGCCGCCTGGACGATAAGGCGCGCACCTCTAATAAAAGTGATGCTGCGTGGTGGAACCAAAATGAGCTTGCCCTGAACGCCGCTTCTCACAATCAGCGTGCCCTTCAAATTGATGCAAAGGGCGCACATGCCGTTTGGAACCACAAGGTAGCCGGTCGAGGTGCGGGTTACCGACCCGTTGATGTTCTCGAGGCGCAAATAATTCATCCCCGGAACCTCGACACGTTTAAGGGTCCCCGGTGTAGTTCCGCAATCGAAATTTAGATCAATATGTGGTTCGTTACCGTCTGCCCGCACGCTGTCTCCCTAAACCTGAACTTGAGTGTACATCAACGATGAAAGCGAAATTGAATATGATCGCGACATGATGCACAGATCGCCGCATGATGCATAGTTCGAGACGATGATTGGGGAGAGAAGTTCGGGTATTAAGCTACAAGTGAAGAATGGTCTGTCAGTTGCGGTCGTTGGCGCCACCGGCGCAGTCGGTCAGGAGTTTCTCCAGCTATTTGAGTTGCGGGATTTTCCCGTTGGATGTCTGAGGCTTTTGGCGAGCGCAAGGTCGGTTGGCAAAGTTGGCATTTTCAAGGGAAAAGAATATCCGATCGAACTTGCCCAGCCTTCCTCTTTCGAGGGGATCGACGTTGCGTTTTTTAGTGCCGGAGCGTCGCGATCAAGAGAGTTGGCGCCCCACGCGATACAGGCAGGCGCCTTGGTAATTGACAACTCCAGCGCGTTTCGGACGGATCCGGCGGTGCCGTTGGTTGTTCCTGAAGTTAACTCGAATGCGATCGGACCTGGTAACCGACTGATTGCGGTTCCGAACTGCTCTGCGATCATCTTGCTGGTGGCCGTCAATCCACTCAGGCAATTGGGCCAAATAGAGAGGCTTATTGTGAGCACCTACCAAAGCGCTAGTGGCGGCGGCGCAGCCATGATGCGGTTACTTGAAGAGGAAACGAAAGCTCTGGTGTGTGGACAGGAACTTCCCGCATCACCCTTGACCAATCGGTACGCTTTCAACTTGTTTAGTCACAACACGCCGATCAACGGCGACGGCTATAACGAGGAAGAGGCGAAGGTGATTTTCGAGTCACGAAAAATACTCGCGATGCCGGAGTTAAGAGTTAATGTCACATGCGTTCGCGTTCCGGTATTGAGGGCGCACACGGAATCGGTCACGGTTGAGTTCACCGGGCCGGCGCCGAGTATTGAGGAGATTCGCTCGGCCATGTCGAAGGCTCCGGGTGTCAAACTCCTGGACGATCGCGAAGGGAACCGATTTCCTACCCCGCTCGATGCGAGCGGCCAAGGAGACGTTCTGGTTGGCCGAATTCGGCAAGACCTAAGCAATCCAAATGCCATTTGCATGCTGATCAGTGGAGATCAGTTACTCAAGGGAGCGGCCTTGAACGCGCTTCAGATTGCTGAAGCGGTGCTTTTGTGAGCGATTGATCTGGTCGGAGCGGTTGAACTGGGCTGTCGGCGTTGCGCGGCCCGGTCAATCCGGGCCATAATCAAATGAAAAGCCAAGGAGCCCAAATGCCTGCTTTTCGCGAAGGTCTCAGCTTCGACGACATTCTCTTACTACCTAAACGTACTGAAGTTTTACCCAGTGAGGTCGATTTATCTTCGACCATTATAAAAGGGATCACCTTACGAGTCCCAATCGTGTCCGCTCCAATGGACACCGTCACCGACGCCAGATTAGCGATTGCGATCGCCCGAGAGGGCGGTGTGGGCGTACTGCATCGCAATATGTCAATCGAACTGCAATCTGAAGCAGTTGACCGTGTGAAACGCTCCGAAAGCGGAGTTATTACCAAGCCCTTTAAGCTCGAAGCCGATAAAACGGTTCAGGACGCTCTCAATTTGATGGAGCGATTCCACATCTCAGGGGTTCCAATTGTCAGCCCAGACGGAATTCTGGTGGGCATCTTGACCAATCGAGACATTCGATTTGAAACTGATTTCACGCGAAAGATCTCCGAGCGGATGACTTCAAGGAACCTGATAACCGGAGCCGTCGGAACCACCCTGGAGCAGGCCCAGGAGATGCTCGCCGAGCATCGAATTGAGAAGCTTCCGATCGTCGACGATGATGGTCATTTGAAGGGCCTCATCACGATCAAAGACATCCTGAAGGTCAAGCATCATCCGCTATCGACCAAGGATCGAAAGGGACGTCTCATCGTAGGCGCCGCAATCGGGGCTTTGAGAAAGCCGTATGAGAGGGCCAAAGCGTTACAGGATGCAGGGGTGGACTTCATCGTAATAGACGCCGCCCACGGGCACTCTAAAGGCGTTATGGACTGCTTGAAGATGCTGAAGGAGAAGCTTCCGGACCTGAAGGTTATTGCCGGAAATGTGGCGACCAAGCAGGGAGTAAAGGACCTGGTGGCGATCGGCGCCGATGGCCTCCGTCTAGGATTGGGCGCCGGTTCAATTTGCACCACTCGCGTCGTCGCCGGAGTTGGGGTGCCTCAATTCACGGCTGTGCTGGATTGCTGCGAAGAAGCCAATAACCTTGGGATCCCGACGATCGCCGACGGCGGGATTCGATCGTCTGGCGATATCGTAAAGTGCCTTGCGGCGGGTGCGAGTTGCGTGATGATGGGGAACATGTTCGCAGGATGCGAAGAGAGCCCAGGCGAGATCGAAATCTTCCGGAATCGAGCTTACAAGGTTTATCGCGGTATGGGCAGCGTCGGAGCCATGAAACAGGGGTCGTCTGATCGGTATATGCAGGTCAAAGAAGTCGGAGGGGTAATTGTCCCGGAAGGCGTCGAAGGACGGGTCCCATTCAAGGGGTCGCTTGCCGACACGATGAATCAACTTGTTGGAGGACTTCGATCCGGTATGGGTTACGTCGGAGCGCCTGACCTCGAAACACTGCGCAGTTCGGCTGAATTCCTGAAAATCACTAACGCCGCACTTCGTGAGAGCCACCCGCACGATGTCCAGATCACCAAGGAGCCACCTAACTACACATCCCCATGGGGAAGCAGCGAAGGGGAGTAGAGCACCGAAAAGATTGGAGGCTGCCTAAGACGTTTCGGTACGCAAAAAAGTTCCTTCCCTCGTTTCCGGTACTGGAAAACAGTGACTAATGGATGAGCAAAGTCGCTCTTATACTCCAACTACGATCAAAAGGATCCAGGGAAGGAAGTTATGAAAGAAATTTTGCCGTTTAACGAGGAACATCGACTGCGGGTCTTAAAGCAGTATGAGATCCTTGACACAGCCGACGAAATCGCTTACGACAATCTCGTGGTTTTAGCGGCAGCAGTTTGCCAAGCGCCTATGGCTTGCATCTGCTTGGTGGACGAGTATCGACAGTGGTTCAAGGCAAAAGTCGGATTGGATATCCGTGAAACAGATCGCTGCTTGTCGTTCTGCGCCCATGTAATTCTTAAGCCAGAAGAGGCAATGATCGTCCAAGACGCTACACTGGACCTTCGATTCTGTGATAACGACCTCGTTCTGGACGGGCCAAGTATCCGCTTCTACGCGGGTGTCGCCATCATGACTCCTGACGGCATTCCTCTCGGCGCGCTTTCGGTTATGGACACGGAAGCAAGAAGCATCTCACCTGAACAAATTGAGATGCTGCACGGACTGGCTCACCAGGTTGAAGCGCAGTTTGAATTGAGGCGCAGCCAGATCATGATACGAAACCAGGCCGAGATGCTCGCCAAGGCGCAGGATGTCGCCCAGACGGCATGTAAAGCTAAACAGGTTTTCTTATCGAATATCAGTCACGAATTTAGAACGCCAATAAATGGCATTATGGGGATTTCACACTTAATGGGATCGACTGAAATGTCAAATCAACAGTCACATTATGTGGAGACCATTGAGAAGAGTGCCGAGAATCTGCTCCAGGTGCTTTCGAATATCCTAGAGTTCTCGAAGAACGAGACTGGTGATTCGGGCAAACGAATGTTGCGCGTCGACACTCCGGCTCTTGTGGAAAAGGTCGTAGCCATGATGCGTCCCATGGCGCTTGCCAAAGATATAACGTTCAATGTAAATGTTGATGACAAGCTCAAGCAGCGCCTGATGGGTGATGAACTTAAGATTCAGCAAGTGCTTACGAATCTAGTTGGAAATGCGCTAAAGTTCACCCACAAGGGATTCGTGGAACTCAAAGTGAAGCAGGTTGGCGAGAGACACCAGGCCGCCGTCATCCGTTTCGAAGTGAGCGACTCCGGAATTGGGATTCCGCGCGACATGCGGCTGAAGATTTTCGACGAGTTCATCCAAGTGGAGCAGGGCCCTGAACGAAACTACGGCGGTTCGGGACTAGGTCTGACGATTGGTCGACAACTCACTCGTTTGATGGGAACCCAAATAAACGTCATCAGTGAGGTTGGAGTTGGCAGTACTTTCTGGTTTGACCTTGTAATGCCTTATGAAGACGAGTGGGCTCAACCGAATTCACACGAAGGCACCCATAGGAACGAGTCCGCGTCGACGGGGAAAGTCCTCGTAGTCGAAGACAATGACGTTACAGCCATGGTGCTCACATCGATGCTGGAAAGCAAAGGATGCGATGTCACATGCGTCAAACACAGTGACGAAGCCCTGCGGTTGCTTCGGCAGCAACGCTTTGATCTAGCCTTTATGGCAGTGAAGATGCCCGACATCGATGGGATACAGGCGGCAAGCGCCATCAGGAGAATGCCATTTCCTGCGTGTATGACGCCAATCGTTGCCACGAGCGCAACCGTAAGAAAAGAGATCGAGTCGCTGTGCAAATCAGTTGGCATCAACGATTTTGTAAAAGTGCCGGTCAACGAGCCGATTGTCACAAAAATTCTGGATCGCTGGCTGGTTCGCTCTGCCAGTCCGAGCGCTACGTATCTGAATGGATGTGTTCTGCCAAGGGAATCAAAGCCTTCCGAAACATGCGCCCATCCGTCGACTCCTGAGTCCCATGCCCATGGATCCGTCATGGTAAGTTAAAGTCGATTCGCAAAAGGGTCAGACCTTGACCGGCCCAGACCCTTTTCGTTTCCACTGAATGACTCCCGTTCAATGGAGAGACCAGCTATCTGATGACGACTTCGTTCGCAGTTTCAAGACTCTGAAACTGCGAATCTCTTTATGACCCTTCGCCATAGCACTTGAAAGGACGCCTGGTCCGTTCCTCTGTTCGGCTATGCCTTACGAGAATACGAAGATTCCAGTGTCCACGCTCTTGGACACGGTACAGGAAAACTGTGACGTGTCGTCGCCTCGATACACCCATATACTGCCGATATGTCTGCGTTGTTATTGGGGGAGCATTGATGAGAGCTGCACTACCGGCAAACGAAGAGGCAAGACTCGACGCACTTAGGAAATACCGACTCCTCGATACTGCCGATGAGTTGGCATACGATGACCTGGTTGTACTTGCTGCGTCTATTTGCAAGACTCCCATGGCGTGCATTAGTCTGATCGACGAGGATCGTCAGTGGTTCAAGGCTCGAATCGGCCTGAGTTTCCGCGACACAGATCGGGATCTGTCATTTTGCGCCCACACGATTCTTCGACCAGACCACGTCCTTATTGTGCCCGATGCAAGACACGACCCCAGATTCGGCGATAACGATCTGGTAATTGGCTCTCCAAATATCAAGTTCTATTGCGGAGTGGCTCTGATCAATCCTGATGGGCTTCCCATCGGAGGTCTTGCCGTTATGGACAAGACATCGAGAAGCATTTCTGTTGACCAGGTCGAGATGCTTCGAGCATTGGCACGGCAGGTAGTTGCGCAGTTTGAGCTTCGACGATCTTTGATTGCCCTACGTGAACAAGCCGAGACAATTCTCAGTGTGCGCCAAGACGCTAGCGTGGCTGAAAAGACAAAGAAGACCTTTCTATCCAACATCAGTCATGAATTTCGAACGCCCATCAATGGAATCATGGGTATGTCGACGCTTCTCGCGTCGACACCTTTATCCGATCGGCAATTCCACTACGTCGAGACAATTGAGAAGAGTGCAGAGGGGCTCCTGAACGTGCTTTCGAACATTCTCGAGTACTCAAAGAACGAAACAGGCAATGCCGCATTGAGTCTTACCTCCGTTGACTTGTTCGGGTTGATGGACGAGATTTCTGCGTTGATGCGGCCAACTGCAATCGCTAAGCAGGTGCGATTCGATACATATGTCGATGAAAAACTGAGGATCGACCTCATGGGGGACTTGCTTAAGATTCAACAGGTCCTTGCTAACTTGGTTGGCAATGCTCTGAAGTTCACGGCACGAGGTTTTGTAGAGATCAGCGTCTTTCACATTGCTGAGAATCAACATTCGGCAATTGTCCGCTTTGAAGTTAAGGATACAGGGATCGGGATAGCCCGTGAAATGCAATCAAAGATCTTCAACGAATTCACTCAAGTCGAGCAAGGCTCTGAGCGTGCTTTTGGCGGTTCCGGACTGGGCCTGACAATCTGTAGACAGTTGGCTAGGCAGATGGGAGCTGAGATCAAAGTAAACAGTGAACTTGGGGTGGGCAGCACATTCTGGTTTGACCTCGTCATGCCATTTATGGGGATGGACGCCCAACCTGTAATGGCAGCTGTCGACTCAAACCTTGAACACGTGCCTAACGCAAGGGTTCTTGTGGTCGAAGATAACGAGGTTAATGCGATGGTTCTTGCCGCGATGCTTGAGAAGAACGGATGTGACGTCACTTGCGTTGCGCTCGGAGGCGAAGCGATCCAGGCGATGGAGAAAGAACCGTTCGATCTGGTCTTTATGGACGTGCAGATGCCGGACATGGATGGAATGCAGGCGACCAGAGCCATAAGGCGGCTTCCATTTCCAGCGTGTACGGTTCCAGTCGTTGCATTGACCGCGAGTATTCTCAAGGAGGACGAGGCGATGTGCAAGTCGGCTGGCATGAACGACTTTATAAGCAAGCCTATTAGCGAGCGTGTTATAGCCTTGGCGCTCAGTCGATGGCTCGTCCGTTCAAGGTCGAGTGCGATGACTTAGCATACTGGCAACTGGGAGCGGGGAGCGTTTCATCACAATTACCTTCTCCCCTTCTTCCCGTTGCCAGATTGACTCCCACTTGTAAGCTCAAAGTCCCTGAGCTACCAGGCGTGCCACAATGATCGTCATGCGATTCCAGGCTCCGCGAGGGACTGCCGATGTCATTCCTGCCGACTCATACAAGTGGCAGCGCATCGAGTCCGTTTTCCGAGAAGTTACTCGGCTTTATGGCTACTACGAACTTCGTACTCCTACGTTCGAGGATACAGAACTGTTCACGAGAACGGCAGGGGAAACCAGCGACATTGTTACAAAGCAGATGTACACTTTCCTCGACAAGGGGGATCGAAGCATTACGCTTAAGCCGGAGGGAACGGCGCCCGCAATGAGGGCCCTCCTAGAGCACAACTTATGTCCTCCAGGATCTGTCTCGAGGCTATCCTACATCACGCCGTTCTTTCGGTATGAGCGCCCTCAAAAGGGACGGCTAAGAGAAGCGCACCAAGCGGGTTTGGAACTGGTGGGCTCCTCATCGCCGGCTGCAGACGCCGAGATCATTGAGATCACCTTGCGTTTCTATCAGGAATTGGGGATAACTGGCGCCTTTGCGATGCTCAATTCACTGGGTCGGGAGAAGTGTCGCGCAAGCTTTCGAGAAGCGATCTTGACGCATGCGTCTGCCTACCTTGCCGACCAGTCGCTGGAGATTCAAGAGAAAGTTCAAAAGAACCCCCTTAGACTTCTTGATAGCAAAGATCCAGAGGCGCAAGCTGCGGTAAGGGGAATTCCTCCGATCACTGACTTTTTGGAGGATCAGTCTCGTGCGCGATTTGAGAGCATTCAGGCACTCTTGTCTGACGCGGATGTTCCTTTCAAGTTGTCTCCCGAGATTGTAAGAGGTTTGGATTACTATACAGAAACCGTATTCGAAGTACAGTCATCCAGCCTTGGCGCCCAAAGCGCGCTTTGCGGCGGTGGCAGATATGACGACCTGATTGCAGATTTGGGTGGTCCGTCAACCCCGAGCGTTGGCGTCGGGATGGGGATTGAGCGTGCGATCATCGTCATGGATGATCTCGGACTGTGGGACGGTGGAACTCAACCCGATGTTTTTGTCGTACAGGCTACCGATGCTGCCCAAAGCGCATGCTTATCATTGGCCCGACAGATGCGTCAAGGTGGGTACGTGACTTTGCTCGATATCGACAAAAAGAGTCTCAAGTCCCAGCTCCGGCAAGCCGACAAGAGCGGCGCTTCGATCGCTCTTATCCTAGGGGAAGAGGAACTGGCTCGTGGAACTGTCCAACTCAAAAAGCTTGGGGCGAGCGTTCAGATTGAGGTTCCGATTTCGGAAGTCTTGGCAAAAGTGAAGGAAGTTAAGTGAAGCGGATCGTCGTCGCCTGCGTTTTGGCGGCGTGTTCATCTGCTTGGGGCCAGATCCCCGACATAAAAGTCCATTTTGACGCCACATTCAGCTATGTCGTCCGACCAAATGCGACTCCCTTTGTCAATTTTTTCGACATTATGGGGCGCCCTAGCATCCTTGCCCTGTCGTTTTACACGGAGCAAGGCTTTCGAGTGTACGTGGCGGAGAAACTGCAGCATATTCCTGGAGATCAAAGCAACGACCTATTTGATGAATACTACGTGGAAGATGAGAAGATTTGGAGAGTAGGCAAGCAATACCTGCCCTTTGGATCGGGTCGTATGCTGCACGAGAGTGCCCTAGCCGTTCGTGGTGACACGAACCTAATCGTCGAGGGCCTACCTGTATCGTTCGCCTTATGCGAGGCAGGACAAGGACTCGATAGCGGCGTAGTCGGCCGGCTAGGGTCCATGATTGGGCTCAGTGTTGCCTATGGGCAGAACTTTGGGACCGCAGGGACGTCACTCACCGAAGTAAGACGACCCGAAGATGCGCCAGGACCGGGGCATGGCTGGAAGGAAGCATTTGGAATGGACGCTTCGAGGCGAATCTTCGATCATTGGACGGTTCGGGCCGAAGGGATTAGTTTTCGCGAAGGGGAAACCACTGCCGATAAGGACACGGCCGTATTTGACTTTAGCGTCTCTCTGGACCCCAAGAAAGGGCAGTCCTACACGCTTGCTTGGTCGCAAATCGTGCCAGATCGACACGATTTTTGGCGACTAGGCGGTGCATTCGCCCTTTCAAAGAATGTCTCCTTTGAGCCGATGATACGGTTTCGTGATGGCGACCTTTACGACTTAACGGCGGAGATCAGAGTCAGAATCTGATCGGTCGCCAGCGCCTTTGAGAATTCAGGTGCTTTACTCATTTGAGACATCATGGGTCGATACAATTTCGGCCAACTCGGCAATTCTCTAATCGCTTGCGCTATCGCGGCGATAACGTCTGACCTTGTAAATTGGTCCGCAAACGTCCCAATTTACCGATGTCACGTATTTGTCACGGTATCGTCACGTGACTCGGATATTCCTTACACATGTTTCACTTGCGGATCATTTCACTTATAAGTGCGCTGAGCCTAGCCATCTTTGGTTTTGGTCAGACTAATGCTTCTGTTCATAGGAACGAATTACATGCGAAGAACCATGCTTCCGGTTACGACGGGCGAGAACAAGCTGGTCGCTCATTCAGGCCAAACTTACAGGCTGGCTCTCCTTGGCCAAAGTTCCACAACAATATTAGCAACACTGGCGTCGGCCAAGGCGGAGGTTCCAACGGTCAGCTCAAATGGAGCTTCTCAACTCCGTATGGGGTTGAATCTTCCGCAGCGGTCGGCGCTGATGGCACCATCTATGAAGGAGGTGCGGTGGGGCTCCTCTATGCATTGGCGCCGAATGGAACTAAGAACTGGTCCTATTCGACATTAAGTGCGATCCATTCTTCGCCTACGATCGGCTCGAATAACATCATCTACGTGGGATCCTATGACAACAATCTCTATGCGCTCAATCCTGACGGAACGTTAGCTTGGAAATTTCTGACCGGAGGCGAAGTTCAGTCATCACCGACGATTGCGCCGGATGGGACGATCTATGTGACCTCGGATGACAGCAACCTCTACGCGCTTAACTCTGACGGTTCCCTTAAATGGAAATATACGGCGGCAGCCGCCATAGCTTCATCGCCTGCAATAGGCACAGACGGCACCCTCTACTTCGGATGTAACGACGCAAATATATATGCGGTCCGCTCTGACGGAACTCTTGCGTGGACTTACCTAACCGGTTACGCAATCTACTCATCGCCCACAATCGGTAGCGACCGCACAATTTATGTGGGTTCTTACGATACTAAGTTGTATGCCTTAAACCCAGACGGCAGTCTTAAATGGAGTTACAAGACAAACGGAGATCTTGCCTCCACGGTAGCCATTGGTACGGACGGCACGATTTATGTCAGTTCGTTTGACAACAGTCTTTACGCGCTCAATCCTGATGGGTCCAAAAAATGGAGTTATGCCACTGGTGGAGGTCTCTTCTCGTCACCTGCAATTGCTTCAGACGGGACGCTCTACGTTGGATCTCTCGATTCGAAACTCTATGCCATCAATGCGAATGGCACGCTACAATGGACCTACGCCACCAGTGGAAGCATTTACAGTTCTCCTTCGATCGGTGCTGACGGAGTTGTCTATGTCGGTTCAGATGACGGGAGCCTCTATGCGATCGGCACTGAGGTTAACACTGTTCCTGCAAGCAACGTATCCATAAACCCCTCGACGGTTCAAGGTGGCGCTAGCTCGTCTGGAACCATCACTCTTTCTTCGGCTGCCCCTGCGGGGGGCGATGTCGTGACTCTCTCTAGCAGCGACCCTTCGGTTGTGGTGCCGCCGTTTGTGACTGTTGCAGGCGGAGCAACCGTTGCGACGTTTTCGATAACTACGAGCCAGGTTCAGACAATTGTGAACGCGGTGATCACGGCTACGTCGGGCTCTAATTCGGTAACTGCAGGGCTCACCGTCAATCCTCCAGTTCTAACTGGTTTGACAGTTTCGCCGACCTCGGTTCTCGGAGGATCATCTTCTATGGGAACCGTCACAATCAACGTTCCAGCTTCAACAGCGGGCATCGTCGTCAACTTGACGTCGAACAGCGCAAATGCTGTTGTGCCGACAAGTGTTTCGATAGCGAGTGGTTCGACTACCGGGACCTTCACCATAAGTACCTCGGGCGTTCAAAGTACGAAGACGGCAACCATCACCGGCTCGCTTGGCAGCGTCTCAAAGACTGGCGCTTTGACGATTACGCCACCAGCCTTGATTGGAGTGTCGGTTGCACCAACGTCGGTGATTGGTGGAAACAAATCAACCGGCACAGTTACTTTGAGCGGGCCAGCCGCCACTGGCGGCGTCGGGATTAGCCTCTCTTCCAATACCGAAAATGCGACTGTCGCGTCTCAGGTTACCGTTCCGGCTGGAGCAACCTCTGCGAACTTTACGATCACAACATCGGGCGTGGCCAACACGACCTCGGCGACGATCACAGCGGGGCATGCCAGCATATCCCTAACATCGACCTTAACGATCAATGCAGCCACTCTCCGAAGTTTGACGGTTTCGCCGACCTCGGTGATTGGAGGCATATCGTCGACCGGCACTGTGACGCTCACGGGCATTGCACCTACCGGCGGCACGTCGGTGAACCTGAGTTCAGGAAGCGCAAATGCGACAGTTCCGGCTTCGGTGACGGTTGCTGGAGGCGCTACATCCGCAACGTTTACGATCGGCACGTCCGGTGTTG